>Ga0222718_10000187_pt1 | contig 63393 bp, 81 predicted proteins | sample C33_27DmetaG_FD_165045 | JGI IMG/M metagenome (GOLD analysis project Ga0222718, IMG submission 165045) | Estuarine water microbial communities from San Francisco Bay, California, United States - C33_27D | ecosystem: Environmental > Aquatic > Marine > Unclassified | place: USA: California... | reverse complement strand
GTGGTGGTCAACCTGTTGCTGGTGGTGGTCAACCTGTTGCTGGTGGTGGTCAACCTGTTGCTGGTGGTGGTCAACCTGTTGCTGGTGGTGGTCAACCTGTTGCTGGTGGTGGTCAAATAAAAAATCCACGTGGTAGTGGAGTAGCCCCGACCGACGGTGAGACTAAAGTTCAATCAGGAAGTGAAAATCCATCGGTATTGAAGAAAATTGGTAGTGGTGTTGGTAATTTAATAGGTGGTTTCGCTGGAGGTGTGACCGGCGGTGCTAAGAAAAGTTTTGATTATGTTAACAACATGGGAAAAGAAGATCTAGCGAAATCTAACTCTGGTAACAGCGGGAAAAGCGATCAGCAGCAACAGCAACAAGGCGATCAGCAGCAACAGCAACAAGGCGATCAGCAGCAACAGCAACAAGGCGATCAAGAAAGAGCTGATCCAAAAGATTTACCCCCTCTTGATGACCTACTTAAAGGCAATCCATCAGATGTTATTGAACCGGAAGTCATTGACAATAGTGACGACAGTAGTGGAGATGAAAACACACAGAGTTTAGGAGTGCCGGGTGATGGTGATGTTACAAAAAAAGCAAGTGTTGATATGCAACAGAACCCACCTCCACCACCGGCACCTACACCACCCGGACAAATTGATCAAAAAGGTGAAATCACACCTACTGTTATAACGCCTCCGGCTCCTAAAAGCGAAGAAGAGGAAGAAGAGAATCAAAATCAGCTAAAATTACCTTTAAAAGAATATAGCACACCTCTAGGAGGGGTTGGTTTCATGAGTAAGCGTTGGGGTAAATTCTAGTGAAACATCTTAATAATGAACAGGCCAACCTCTGGGAATCATATACAGAGAGTATTGCGACCAAGCGGAATTTACATAGTGCAAAGCAAACTTTTAAAGCAGCATTAGATCATGATCCTAAATTACCAAATGATGAACTACTATCCCTTCACAAATATATAGAGATGATGGAGCGGTTGGTAGATGGAGATAAAATTGTAGCCGCTAGTGAAAGTAATCCAAAAATTGCAGCGAAAAGATCTCGTATTAAGAGTATGTTAAATCGATTGCTTAAGCGAGGCTAATCGCTATACTTATAATTAGCTAATAGCTTTTCTTCGAGTGCCGGGAGAATAGTGTCGTTCCAAAGAACTTCATCATCTTTCCAGTTTTTATAATAACCAAGCTTCTTATCCTCTTTACCCTCGATACCAGGAAGTGCGTATGTACTACCGTTTTGTATCACAACACCGTGATTCACCGCCATCTCTTTTAATCCACTCAATTTGTCTAAACCTCGCTTGAAATTCAAATAAACCTCACATTCTAGAAACGGAGGTACAAACCGATTTTTCACAGTCAATGCACGTAATGTTGTACCACTGACTTTGTTTGCCTCTGGTAAAATTTCATCATTTGTGTTCATCTTGTCATGCTTCTCATCTCGTTTAGCTAACTGAACAAGTACACTTGATAAATACACAGGACCTTTACCACCACTTTGTTGTTTGACTAATGTAGGGAACATAGCAGCTGGATCATCATACGTATGGTTGCTGAACAATATAGTTATACCAGCATGGGCGGCCTTGAATGTCAACAATCTCATCATGCTTTTTAAACCCTTAGCGCGGGTGCCCATGTCCATCGCACTTTTGCCCTTCTCAGTGTCGTCTAGCTCTTTTTGGCTCGCTAGATTGCCTAAGCTATCTATACTAATAATAAATTTACCTTGCATGCCGGCTTCTATGACGCTGTCAAGAAATGTAGATATTTGATTACGACATGCTTCTACAGTTTGTACCGGTACATATTTTGTCTTGTCCGGATCTAACCCCACACCGGTGGTGCTGCTTTTGTCAATCGCGGCTTCTGTATCAAATATAACCGGAGTGATTCCTTGCTTTTGTGCATTGGCTAGTATTTTATTAATAATGAAAGTCTTACCGGCAGCACTAGGACCGCTAAATCCTGTAATTCTCCCGGCTGGTACACCACCATATAAACTGCCGCTAATAATAGCATTCAACACCATACACCCCGTATCTATCCAACTATCTACATTTGATAGTACATTTTCTGATAGTACACTAGCGTCTGGATTAAGTTTGTCTAGCTTAGCAAAAACACCTAATATGTCTTTGCTTAGTTTTGTGTCACTCGTTGTCATCAAACACTTTAATAGATTCTGGTTCTGCTGCTGGTTCTGGCTGAGATGGTTTGTATACATTCTCGTATTGCTTGATCAGAGCTTGATCCACTACAAGACTAGAACATGTCACGATGTTGTCTTTGTTAAATTTCCAAACGAGCTCATCATCTCGTTTATCCGCTGATACAAACTCCCGAAATATAAATGGCACTAACTGGACGGCTATCTGACCTGTGTCTTGACGCACCTCTATATTCACAATAGCTGGGTTACCGACTTCAATAAAGCTTGGTTTACTATTTATAATATTACCGACAATAGTACGGCCTACATTATCAACAAATACATCAATTTTTTTCTCGTTACTCATAAAAATATTATATCATATGGTTGTCTTTAAATCCACATCTTTATTCACTTAATAAGTCGAACAGATCTGTCTGTATCTGTTTTCCGGGTTGTTTGATAGACCAACCTACAGATTCATAAAATCGTTCAATTATACTAAATATAACTTTTTCAAACATTAGCTCTGTATCTGGTAAAAATACATCTTTAAGCTCGTCTGGTAAATAGTACTTATACCCCATAATTGATAGCCCATATCTGTTTGGTTGCTTCACATAAAAATATCGTACCTTATCACCTGTATCTATCTTTTCAAAATCAGATGTTACATTGAACTTGTCAATCATTAGGTTGTAAAAATAAGCAGCCTTTGTATGAATAGGCATGCTCTTGACTGTGCTGTATCCATCACATCTAGATGCGTATTTTGTATAATCCTTTATACCCATAACAAATGCTATATCTTCTATAGGTAGTTGTTTAAAGGTATCATATGCATCTAGAAACACTTTATCTGTCAGGGACAGGTCTTGCGTCTCAAGCATGGTCTCAATAATCTCCTTAACGTAAGGTTTTATTGCATTTGGTATGGTACTACGCACCACTTCAACACCTGTATATTTGTATTTGTTAACTGGAATACCTTCGTCATCAAGCACATGCAAAACATATCGTTTTTTCTGTAAAAATATACCAACATCACACACACATTCTCTCTTAAACACGAACCTACTATCCAGGCTATTCAGGGATTTTCTTGACCATTTTGTTATTTCTTTATTAAGAAAATCTTCAATCTGTTGTGCCTCAGCATACACATCACTCGAAACAATTCCTTTTGAATTATTAAATGTAATGCCCTTGGTGTCAATAATTGGTTTGATTGAGATATAGCTCGAATCAGTGTCATTGTATATAATGGGATCTATATCACTACCATTAGATTTTTGTCTTATATAGTCTCTCAAAATAATATTTGATTGCTTGATAACGGCTTGACCGGTCAGTGTTATGCTTCTAGCAATATCACTATCTCCAATAGGTGCATGTTTGTTACCGAAATATCCATACACTGTGTTGATCAGAATTTTGATTGTGAATTGCTTGATATCTAGTCGATCAACTGTACGCTTGGTTTCTTTATACTCCTTTGTATTTTTGTCGATTTTTAATAACTTTAACTTACATTGTTTGAGTTGTTTTTTTATTTCTACTCGTTGTTGGTAAAGCCTATCAACAATTTCAGGTACAATGCCTTTCTTGGATTGAGTGAATAATACCTTAGCTTTCGATATAGCTATTTTTTCATCGTTAACAAATTTTGAAAATGCATCATGTTTGAGCTTAAACATCTTCCCATTAACATGCTTGATTGTTACAGTGGTGTCTGTTTTGTCAACAATTGTGCCTATTTTAGTCTCCGGAGATAGATTCAATGATATCATGGTGTTAGGATACAGACTATTGGCATCAAATGATAATATATTTTTTTGAAAACCTCTCTGGGGTTCTCCAACATATGCTCCCTCGTATCTCTGATGATGTGTTGTGTCTTTGACAAATGTTGGTATTACCATACCTTGTTCTCGACCTTTCATCACCACCGCGCCGGTTATTGTGCTCAACGTACCCATGGCGGATTCAAATGTTGTGCAACCGACATATGCCAACATTCTCAATAACTCTATATATCTTAACTTATCCTCCATCTTAATAATAAGATTAACGTCTTGAACATTATATTCTACAAATGTTTGCCAATCATCATCTGCCAAGCTAGATAAATTTGTGTTACCGTAATCGATTTTTTTCTCTTCTAATTCATATTCAGCAATGGCATCAAGTTTGTATGATTCTCTCAACCCTACACTAAATTTTTTATATACATCTAAATAATCTAAACATGAGACTCCTTTTATATAAAATTTGTCTTGCTCACGACCGAACTGACCAGTTATTGTTCTCTTAAACACATTCCGGACGGGAGAGAGTTTTTTCACAGCCTCTTCGCCAAGTATGTTACGCACTCTGTTTATTATGTATGGTATGTCGAAAAACTCAGTGTTCCAACCGGTTATCACGTCTGGATGGTCTTTTTCCAAGTACTCTAGGAATTTGCTCAACAATACAACTTCACTATCACACTTAACATAGTGACAATTATCAATCGGCTTAGATAGCTTTCCTAAACCCCATGTTATAAATTTCTTTTTAAGTGAATCATAAATAGTTATCACGTTTATAGTATCCTTGGCTTCAGACGGTATAGGGAAAGCATCCGGACTATATGTCTCTATGTCGATATAGCATATCTTCAACGGGTTGTCAGAAAAATCATCACGTTGATGTTCTTTCCAGAACATATCAATTATAAATTGATGCTCACAGCTTATGTTCTCGAAAATACGAGTCCGTCCGGACTCTCTTATGTATTTGCTACGGTCCCATTGATTAGAAAATTCTTTTTTGATCACGCTTGTGTTGAACAAAGATTTGTCGTTTGTTACACCGTTACTCTCAATCCAAAGATATGGACTGTATGAACAATCCAAAACCACTCTGTTTCCATTCTTATCCCATGTGAAAAGTTTTACTATCTCTTCCCGGGGATCATAATATACATTTCTATACACAACACTATTGTATCACATTTGTATAAATGTGGCAATTATTTAATATGATTAATCTTATTAAGTTTTTTTCTATCAGGATGAGCATACGGTAATGTATATAGCTCAACATACTCATCTAGATGATCTTCTAACCATTGATCTTCAATTGCCAGACGAGCTTTCCGACATAGCTTCATGTAATGTTGCTTGTCCTTGAAAAAATAATCTAACTGATCCACCATCTCTTGTGGTGTGTTGAACTTGAATTGAGCATCATTATATGTCACCATGTCCTGACATGATATTGGCAAACCATACGCACATGCTTCTGTATATTTGATAGAACTTTTAGCTCTGTTGAATGTATTGTCAATTAATGGAGCTATCATGGCGTTCACCTTTAATGAATGTATGAACTGTGGTACATCATATAGTGGTTGCCATTCATGAAATTCGACATGACCAGACTTGACTAAATCATGTAACACGCGCGGATATCCACCGACAAACACCCATTTAAATTTGTTGCGTGTCTTATTAACAACATCTGATATCATGGAGAAATCGTCTTGTTGATTGGCACGATTATCTGTATCAAAATGAGCACCGCTACCAGCCCATAACACACGTGGTTGTTTCCGTTTCTTCACATGGCGATCATAGTTTATTTGCAATCTCTCCTCATCGTAAACCCCATCAAGCCACCACCGTGGAGGGTAGTTTGGCACCACAGTAATATTTGGATTTCCGGTTTTACTTTGATAGTAGTCTTTCATGAAATCACACGTACATGTTATCTCATCCGATGCTCTCATCATTTCAACAATATTATCACGTGTTTGTGGGTCCGCAAATGCAGGTTTGTACTTGTTATAATCCGGTATATCCTCGTGAAAAACTATATCGTCTATTTCGTAGATCAACCTAAAACCGATCTCTTCTGATATATTGCGAAGGTAATTAAAAAACATTTTTTGATGAGGACTGGCTTGCCGCTGGACACGAACAGATTTCACACCACCGTAATAATCTTTGTCCTTGATCATGCATGTGGATCCATGTATGATCATTTTTTGATATGCTGTTAGACCCTGCTCTGGCCACCCCATCCGCCAATAACCACAACCACTGTAATCTGCTAAATAATTTAGTGCTCTAGGGAGCTGAGGTGATCGTGTTATATTTGTGTTGGATTGTTGATTGACCTGCACTCGTGGGGTCTGTCCAACATATGCATTGAATTGTGGCTTAGATGAACCATAAACTGTGCCTGGTCTGTATGTTAACATGTGTTAATATTTTATATGCTCCCCTGGTGGAATGCGACTGGTTATACCGTTCTTCTTTTCTAAAAAAATAATTTCACCAGTCGCGCTCTTGACACTCTCTTTACGGTGACTTATCACCATGATGCATTCGTTGTGTTTTTCTACTCGTTCTTTCAATATTTCTGTCACCAGCTCGACACCTTTCTCGTCTAAACTGCTATCAAATAGCTCATCGTATATACTAAAATTAAAAGCTACATCACCTTGCAACCGACGGATGTCCATAAATGCAAACAGACACGCGAGGTCTATATTCTTTCTCTCCGCTCCGCTAAAATTAAAATACGAGCATATCTTACCCTTTTCATCAATTATTTGCTCTTCAAAATATTCATTAAAAACACAAATACAATTTGCGTCCATTTTTTTCAGATAATACGCTAGCTTGCTGTTGAATAGCTGAAGTATTTTTTTGACAATGTATGACTTGACACCTTCTTCAGACACAATAAATTTTATCACATCGTATGTGTTTATTTGCTTCTTGAGTTCATCTATACGTGTCTGTACCTCACACAATCTAGTTTCTGTTTGTTTTATTGTTTCACACAAACTCGTGTTGTCGTGCTTCATGTTTTTTATATCATCATCTATCTGCTCATTCAATTCTTTCAATTGTTTAATATTAAATTTGATGCTGATTATTTCTTGCTTGTTAAGATTGTTTTTATACAACCGCGACTCTAATTGCTTGATTGCTGTTTTAATTGCTGTGAGTTTTTTTTCTAAATCTTGTTTGATTGTGTTGATCTCATCTCGGTTATTCAACAATTGTCTCAGTTGTTGATTTACATTTCTTTTTTCATCCTCAATATGTTGCTGGTCGTGTTTGTCAATTGACCTCAAACAAACCGGGCAGGTCGCTTGTTCTGTGCCTATTGTTTGTAAATTTTCATTATGTATATCTATTTTCGTAGATAACTGAACGATTTTGTCCTGCCTCTTTGTTATGGTCTCTCTTGTACGGTCGCGAGCATCAGATAACTTATGTAATTTATCATTACATGTATTCTCGTCAATTAGTTTTATTGATTCAAGCTTTAAATTGCTTTCGTTTATTTTATCATTATTGTTTTGCTTCCGGTTTTTAAGTTTTGTTTCTTGTGCGTTTATGTATGTTTGAGACTCTTCTCGCTGCTTGTTATATGACACGAGAGAGTTTGATGTCTCTTCATACCGCACGCATTCTGCATGAAAATTATTTGATATCTCATTAGAGCGATTGCGCACACTATTCAACATACTACTAAACACCTGCAAATTAAATATGCCTTCAATAAATTTACGCTTCTCGATTTTTTTCTTCGCCATAAACGGCGTGGTGTTGTTAATAGTCATTATAACACAGTTCTGAAATACATCCGGTGAACTGTTTATCACATTACCTATCAACTCGTTTGTATTGGATATAGAATCCCTGGTCTCATCTCTACCATCAACAAACAAATAACATTTTGTAGGTGAGAGTGTTCTCACAATCTTGTAGGATGTAGTTTGATTGTTCGAAAGCACGTCAAACTCCAAGACCACTTCACATCTGTTTTGTGTCACATTGTTAACAATGTGTTCTTTTTTAAGCTCACGGATGGTGTTACCAAACACGGCGAAATAAATTGCATCTGCGATTGTTGATTTACCCACCCCGTTTCGGCGATCTTCTTTGTCGCGATTCAATCCGGTGATTATATTCAATCCTCTATTGAATTGGATTTCAACAGGTGTATCTCCCACAGAGAGGAAGTTTGTTATGTATAGATTTTTAAACGCTATATATTTCATTTGGACTTTGTGTATATATCTAGTGTTTCGTTTATTATAGTTTGTTTGTCATCAACATCTAACATGTTAATAAATTCTTCAATTGCTGTCGGTATATCAATTCCAGAAATATCAACATCGTCGTTTTCTTCTATACCAAATTTATTGAAATTGATCTCATAATCTGTGTTTATTGATATTGGATCAAGCACAGATAATTTTGATAATAAAAAGTCAATTTCATCTGGTGAAATGTGTAAGTCTATTATTAATTTTACTATATTGTTTACAAACATATGTTTAACATCATCAGTTATACCATCATGGCCTACTAGTTCCGATAACGTTATTTTTTTATGTTTAGGTGATATGTTGTTTTCGTAAAATTTATAGCTACTGTTTTTTATATCGAGCAAGTAATAACCTTTAGTGCTATTTACATCCCCAAAATCCATTTGATATGGACTGCCTAGATATAACACCGTGCCTTTTTTGTACTGTCTCTCATCACGTAGATGGAAGTGTCCTGTTATTACTAATGGTGAATGCTTGAGCAACTCACCGGATTTTATACCATCCGTACACACCTTGTATTGGTTCATCTTGAATGATTGTACTTCGAAGTGACCGAACATTATATCACATTTTTCAAGCTCTTCTACACGTGTTCCCCACGGGCAAAACATGATCTTCTTATCATAACAACTCACAACTTCCGGTGTTTCAAAAATTGTTATATTATCCCAACCGCTTAATATAGACAGTGAATTGACATCCACTCTGTCTTTATAATATGAATCATGATTACCAACTAATATCACTATATTGAACTGCTTCCATATGGTCATTATTTTTGTAACCACATGTATTGTATTGACAGCTATCTCATCTCTATAGTGGAATAAGTCTCCAGAAATTACTATATCAGTTATATTTTTCGTGGTTAATTCCTTTTTCAACCATACCGCCCAGTCAATCATTATGTCATGCCATAACGCTGTGTTTTGATGCACGCCGACATGTATGTCAGATATGCAACATACTCTGCTCTTGCGAAATAACATCAAGTTGTTTCTTCAGTAGATTCAGTATTGGTTTTCAAATAGATTGACATCTCCCCAGAAGACATCAAATCATCATAAACAGCCTCTTGATATTCACTGACTATCTCTCTCTGTTTTTTCTCCTTTTTGATCCGATTGATAAATGCATGAAATGCTATTGTTGTGAAATAAGAGAACGGATTATACTCTGAGGTGAGATCGAATTTTTTATTTTTAACAGCTAATAACATTTTATATATAGCATCTCCGACCATATCTTCTTTGTATGTATAATTTATAAAGTTTGGAGCGTATGATAACCCAGTAGCGATTTTATAAATATAATCACCGAGCTGTTCACTGATATCCACATCACCACTATCGTAATATTCTTGGAGAGCTAGCTTAAACTCTTTACTATTAACGTAGTATGGTTTTTTCTCTTTTTTACTTTTCTTCGATTTTTTTGGTTCCATAATTTAAATTTTCTTCTTTGTAGATTGATAATCGCTTGTTCATATGCTTTATACCGTAATATAACTGATCAGCAATATCTATAATCATAACTTTCTTTTTATCTTTATGTTTTCTAAGACCACGACCTATTGATTGTAATATCTTTATCTTGGCTTTTCCACCACCGGCAAACACTATATAATGTAAATTATTGATACTGATGCCTGTTGAAAATATTTTCGATATTGCGACACATATGACATTTGTTTTTTGTTCGATCAATTGTTTTATTTTGTCGCGGTCCTCCACGGGTACATCACCTCTGATAAAATATATCTGCTTATCTTTACAATTTTGTTTTAAGTGTTTCTCGAGGATTTCTCCATGTTCAATATAATCAATTAATATTAAACCATTGTTTGTAAAATTGTTAACTAGTGTTGTTATGGTGTGATTACGGAAAAGATTTCCACGCAGAAATTCCGACTCCTTTCGATAGCGCTCTCCTGGATCAGTTGCCCTTCTGAGAAAGTGTCGTGGAGGATTTTTGTATGATAGTTTAAGTATCAACGCCTCAGCATTGGCAATATATTTTTCAGAGCGTAACTGAAAACTATTTTTTTCATACAATATAGGGCCAATCTTACCTATTATATTCCACTGATCTTCAGCATTCTCAGGCATGGTACCAGTGAAACCAAAGCGATGATTTGTGCGTATATTTTTTATCACTTTGTTTATTTTATTGCTCTTTCTCAACTTGTGAACTTCATCAATAATGAGCAAGTCAACATGATCAATCCATGATATGTCTGTTTTACTGCTCTGCAAAATACCGGTGTTGGCTATAATAATATTTGATCCTAAATTGAGCTTGTTGTTACCCGTCCATTTACTGAATGAGAATGTTACCTTGTAGTTAATAAAGTCACCATATGTTTGATTGACCAGCATCAAATCTGGTACAATAATCAAGCCTTTTATGTTGTTATCTGATTGATATATAGATTCTATCAATGCTGCTATTGTTAATGTTTTTCCACCAGCGGTGGCTAATACAGTTACACCTCTACCGACACTCAAACATGTGTTGACAACACTACGCTGATAATCACGTAACGGTAATGACAGCTCTGGTATTTTTTTGGTCGTGTATGTCGGTAAGACAATTTTTTTAAAAAGCTCTGTTTCATGTATCTTGACATCAATTTTATTTGACTTGATATATTTTCGTATCTCATAATACAAGCAAGGATCAAATCTTCCGGTAGGTGTTATGGCATATTTTCTCTTGGCCATGAATCTACCGTAGTGTCTAGCAAATTTAGCGGCATCATTCTCTACAGAAAATATATCTCGTATCTGATCAAAATAATTACCAGATATCAAACCCACGCGGCGGTTAGCATCATAATCAAACAATAGATTGAGTTTCATTATAGTGTTTCAATTTTCATTATTTCTGTTAAATTTTTAATATCAAAGGTCATGCTACTAAATATTTTTTCTGTTTTTTCTAAGAACTCTATCACTAGTTTATATTCTTTTATTTGTTGGTCAACAGCAACAACAGCAGTGGTTTTAACTATGCTTTTTTCCAAGACATTATCTGCTACCTTATACTTTGATTGTTCTTTAGCCTTTTTGAGTAGATCATCTTTGATCTGAGCGCGCTGATCATACAACAGATTCAATTTTCTTTTGGATCTTATCAACCTACCAACCCATTTATGTTTTATAGCGGGAAGCTTACTCTGAACATCTTTTATAGTAAATACATCCAGAACTGCATCTCGCTCCGCTTCATCAAAATAGTCTGTTAAAATATCCTTCATTTAATAAATAATTATAACTTATATTACACTGAAAATCAATCATGAATTTTGAAAAATTATACAACAACATGTTGAGTGAGACTAACGTCGCGGGGGGATCAGCTAGTGTGTTCGGACCTAATGGTGGTGGAAAAACCGATGGTGGTGCCCACGTTGGACCAGCGCAAGATACATATGCGCCTGATGACAATAGGAAGCCAGAGATACTAGGGGCGAAAAGAAAGAAAAAAAAGAAAGCCAAAAAACTTCCCAAAATGAAAGAAACTGGTAATCCGAGTTTCGGTCCAGTACAAACTAGAAATTTTCCTACTGATTTAATGATGCCCGGTCGTGGTAAGCATATTAAAGAAGATGGTGAAATACAACAAGAATTTATACAAGCAGCACTGCCAGTGTTAGCAAAAGGAGGGGCTCTGGCTGGTAAAGCCGCTCTCAAAGGAGCCAAGATTGCCGGGAGAGGTGCATTAGCACTAGGTGGCAAAGCTCTACAGGGTGTTGGTACAGTTGCATCCAAAGTTGGCTCAATGGCAGCCGGTGTAGGGGCAGATACAGCAGCAGCAGCACTAGGTACTGACACTGGCCAATTACAGAATACCGCAGAAACAGAAGTAGCGGCTGCTAATGTGCCAATACCTCAGATGGATGTAAAGCAGGTTGACACACTGGCTGGCGCAGCTATAGCGCCATTATCCTCTTTAGATAAAGCGAATTTTGATAAAGTGTATCAGAAAATAATGCAAGGCTTGAATCAGTTAAAAACACAAATTAAATAAAACTATCGCTAATAGAAATAAAGAAAAGGGTAAAGCATTTGAACGGGCTGTGGCAAACCACCTGTCTGAAATCTTCCAGTTAAGCTTCACACGCACCCCAAATTCAGGTGCATATGTCGGTGGTATGAATGCATTTCGAATGAAAACACTATCCGAATCACAAATACTTTTAACAGAAGGTGACATAATTGTCCCGGATGAGCTTAATTTTTTGAAACTCGAGTGTAAGAGTTATGCGGGTCTTTCGTTTCATCAATTATTTTCTGAGTGTAAACAACTTGATAAATGGATACAACAAGCGAAAAGCGATGATAAATTGTGGTTTTTAATTTTTAAAATCAATAGGTGTGGTTCATTTGTGTGTTATGATGAGAAATATGAATTTTCTATTGGTAACTTCTGCAAGTACAAAACATACACTGTCACATCTTATGATAATTTTTTTGAGGAAAATAAAGCAACTATATATAATTTCAAAAAATAATTGCAAAAATATAAATTGATGTTTAAAATCGGAGTATATGCTCACTGCTAATATTGATAGATATAGATTGTATGTTATAGATTTTTTGAGTATAGTTTCAGACTGCGAGATGCAAATCATGAGAGACCTTGATAATTACGGATTAAGGGATGAATTGAACTTGAATAAAAAAAATGTTCAAGTTGTTTATTATTACTATATATTTAAAGCCGTATGTGATGCGGTGATTAACAGCAAGAGTAACAACAAATGCATGTTTTTTTATAATGAAGAGTGTGTGTCTGAATATGATCTAACCTCATGTAAATTGTCATCTGATCAAATGTTTAGTAAGTTCATTTCACGTGCTGTAAATAAGTTTAACAATATATTACCGTTATTATTTTACAAAACCACGGTTCTTTGTTTCGATAAAATTTTAGATTTCGCGAGCGATGGTGATGTTTGTGATGTGATTTTATCCATGAGTGAGTTTAATGATAAAAAGAAGAACAAGCCGTATTCATTCGAACGTGTAAATAAATTCATAAAAACATACAATTTAACGTACATATCTCAAGAATATTTTAACAAGGTGAAAGTGAAAGCATTATTGTATAAATAAATATAAATATATGAATAAATTTAACAAGATGTTTTTAGAGAGTGCATTGCAATACAAAGCACCTCTCACTAAAGACCTAGAGGACATTACAGAAGGCATACGAAGCACTCTACGTAAAGCCATATCGGAACCATACAGCAGAGCATCAGACTGGTCTGAGAGAATGAACAGAATGGCGCAATCGCAGCCGGATCAGGCATGGTTAGAGTTGTTGTTCGGAAGGAAACCTCGACAAGACTTGCTCAAAAAAATAAAACAAGCTCAAAAGCAAGGGAAAAAAGAAGTTGAACATGGTGGTAAGCGATGGGATTTAAACAAGAAAGAAATACAAGATCTCATTAACACCATGACTAAAAGTCAATCACAAGAACCAGCTGTTCAACGAGAGATTAAACCATCTAGTAGTACACCCGGTGTAATTCGACCACCGAGAGAAAAACAAATTAAGTCGTACAAATCCCCACGAGCAACAAAACCTTTAAATATTAAACCACCACGCTAAAATGACAAGTAAATTTGATAGAATCATAATGAACTCCTTTATGAACCAAACAGGAGATATTATTAACGAGCAAGAACCGCCGATGGACCCTGCAATGGCTCCGATGGACCCAGCTGGAGAAGCTCCGATGGATCCAGCGATGGGACAACCACCAGCACCGGTTCCAGAGGAACCGGAAAAAGATTTAGATATAGAAAAGAAGAATTTAGCTGAGCTAGCGATTAGAGCCATATTGTATAATGGAGATATTGACCCTGGAGACAAAAGTATTTTAGAACGGTCTATAAATTCTGATACAGATGTTAAGACCGTTATTGATGTAATCAGTAGGATTGTCACTCACGATAATGCTGTTGAAGCAGAACCTGTTAATTATAACCAAACCACATAAATGAGTGCCTGGAAAAATCTATCCGATATATATACCGATAATGTAATACGTGGTCGACATGAAGGCGCGCCTCGTCGATACAACCTTTCCGGTGTTTATAAGAACATGTTTCTTGAGGATACTCAACAAGAACTCGAGGGTATTGCACCTGGGTCTGGAGATGATGAAAACAGAGTAGCGGTGTTTCATATACCAACACACATGTTAACGGATGAAATAGTTGCTCAGTTTCGTGAACTCGGTGGGGATGGACCAATTCATATACCTGCTAGCTATTTTTCAAAAGTTGAGAGAAGATTCCGAGGTAAAACTATAGAATCATACGCACATGAATGGTTAGCTATATCTACAAAAGGAAAAATTGACAGCGTCACATATGAGAGTTTATTGAATAAATTGTTCGATAATGATTTAAAAGGTGCGGAGGATTTAAGAGAATTTCGTCAATTCATTGACTGGAAGAAAGGGAGTGATACAGTATCTATACAGGATACAGTGTATGACATATTATCTAGTGACATGTCTAGTGACATTAATTTTATTCAAGAACTAACACCAATTGTAAGTTATTTTGTAGCTAGTGATCCTGAACAACTGATCCGTGATTTTTGGAAAATAACAGAACAGAGTAGACGTGTTGGTATAGGTAAAGGTGAGATGGCTATTTCTCTATTGACGCGTGGGTTCAAAGGCGAGCCAGGTGATGTTAAATATAAACTAACCGATGATAGTAATGAGCTGTCTATAGAAGTCAAAGGACGAGGTGGTCGGCCAGGTGGTGGTAACCACGCTCACGGACTGAGCAAATCATTGGAAAAAATAGTTAAAAAATATAAAAAAACACTGAGCACTGCAGAAATTGATGACATACAATATACACTTTACGGATCAACAATTACAAAAAAATGGGAAGATGTAAGAAACTGGTTCAATACAACATTTAAAAACAGACCAATCATTAGCGCTAACAGTGGTACAATAGAGAACAGCTCTAGAGATGTTATACAATATTTTCTAGAAAAGATGGATAAAATTGTGAACACACAGTCTTCAAAAGACGCCAAAGCAGTTGTGAGTCAATTTAAAAATGAATTGAGTGTGTTGGAAGAATGGCTTAAAGGTATCGCGAAGAAAATCGAATCTAATCCAGATTTAGCGGATGCAGACAGACGTAAATTTTTAAACCAAACACAGTTGCCCAGTCACATATATACGACTCTATCGAAAGATACATCTGCAGGTGTCGCTTTTTATGTGGCTAATAGAAATTCATTACGTGATGTAGAAAATATATTGAATATAGGCACGTGGGGCAGAATGGTTACTGTGTTCTTCAACTGGTTTGCTAAAAACGCAGAGCTAAGTGATGTTGATCTTGCGGAAGCTTTAGTCAATACACGATCAGATAAAATACCTAAATATGCTGATGAGTTAGAAGACGCTATCTACACACTCTTGCAGAATCAAGGTAAAGAGATAGTGTACGATAAAGATTCACTGAGTAAATTAATCGCGGCTATTCAATTCACAGGTTACTGCTGCCATGACGGTTTCAACAGAGCATTGTTTATAAATGATGCAAATGATGTCGGTACACTCAACGGTCGCGTTGTTCCGACATATCAAGACGATCCCGCAACCACATTAAATGATATTTACACTGAGTTTACTACATATAACTACAATATCGACATGGGCCTAGACGATAAAAACAAAGGTATACAAATCACATATGAAGGTTAGCATTACAAACGATTTCGCAACATATCATAAAAATCCCGGATTGTTACTTGAAGGTGGTTTGTATGGTCATATGTGTCATATATATGAAGACTTAGACCTTCCATTTGAAGCACTCAATCAAATGGTGGTTGGATTGCTCAAGGGAGAGATTGACGGTGAAATTAAAGAAAAAATTGATGGTCAAGCGCTAGCTGTATCAATTGATGAAGACAATGTTGATAATATCATATTTGCTAGAAATGTTGGTAATGTGAAGAACTTTGGAGAAAATGGATTAAAATCATGGAAACATGTGCATTCGAAATTTAATGATGTGAGCCCAGCAGAACGTGCTGCGAGAAGAGATTTGATCAAAGCATTCACGTTTGCTGCCAAAGATTTAACCACAGCTATAAATCAACTACCAGCTGTTGTGAGGCGTGACAGATTTTTCTCCAGGGACAAGAGAGTACCTAAAATTGACAAGCGAGGGGAACCAATTAGAGACAAAAACGGAGAGTTTGTGTACGAGACGGTACGCGTTAAAAACTGGCTACACTTTGAAATTGTGTGGCCAGAAACTACAAATGTTATTCCATACAATCATAGAATGATCGTGTTACATAATTATGTGGCGTATGATCAGTTTGGTAAAAAGAGAGTAACTAGTGATTTCAATCAATTTGCGACAGATGTGCAAGAGCAGTTGAAAAATGTAGGAGCGCAAAATCAGCGATATTTTGATGTGGCATCACTACCTAATGTAAACAAGCGATGGGATCGACTGGTCACTCCAGGTCGATCTGTAACAATAGAGGACTTCGAAGAGAATCGCGAGGAATTTTTAAGTGAGATAAAAAAAATACAACTAGAATTTTCACTCACAGATAGAAACACACTAGGTGATTATTACACCGGTCGATTAGTGAATATAATTTACACGGCAGCAGAAGAGATTGGGTATCAGGTATCAAGTGATGTTGTAAACATGTTAGTTGACAGATGGCTTCATGGTGTGAAAAAACCAGATATCAAGAGAATTCGGGAGAAAATTGTACCTACAGAAAATATAACTACGAGTGATACAGCGCCTGGTGCTGGACCAGATGTCATGTTTAAAGAGTGGGTAGATTCACAAAACGCCGGTGGTGCGAATCGTCACATGATGAAGCGTATAAAACAACCGGTGATTGATTTAATCATAGATCTCGGTATCGCAGTGATCAACAACATGAGTGATTATCTAGCTCTAGGGACACAAGAACAATCGAGTGTTGAAATTAAAAGATCAATTGAGGGTGTTGTGAAACGTGTTAGAGAATCTAGGAATCCAGATCATATCGATCAAATACAAGGATATCTTGATATTATACAGAGAGCTGGTGGTCTAGATAAAATTGTACCCACGGAAGGTATTTTATTCACCTACAAGAAGCCTGGTACAAAGACACACTCTGTTTATAAATTAACAGGCTCATTTCCAGCATTGAATGAACTTAGCGGTTTCTTTAGATTTAAAAAAGCTAGATAATCTAAGCTTTTCGCGCTTCGATAATCTCTTTACGGCGATCCCCACATAATTTTTTAAGTTCTAACAAAGCTTTCCTCGCTCGTGTGGCGGCCGCTTTGTTACCCTTGTCGGCGAATTTTTGATTCTCTTCGACATATGCATTAAACGATTCGATTATTTGTTGATGTATTTGATCCATAATAAATTTATTTTTTTGAGTAACTTTTTTTTGGTGTGGTGTTTTTTACAATTGTAGATATGTCTTGTTGCATTTTTTCAATGGCCACCCGTGTTTCTCGTAAACCTGCATGATTAGTGTCTTTAATTTGTTCTTTTAACTGGACAATTTCGGACTGTCTCTCGTTGATAGTTGCCTTTAATTTAGTAATTAAGTTTTCATAATACTTACTTTTATCGGTAAGTGTGTCATTAACCGTTTTAAGTTTTTTAATATCACTATCTTTGATATCAATATCCGCGAACAGCTGATTTATTTTTTGTATTTCAGTTTCGTTTAACGCCATGTTTATATTTATAGTATAACACTGTTAGTGCAACACATGTTAGTATCCACCACCCACTATTGTATGAGTGGCTAGCGTGATTACACAATCCATTAATGCAATTTAATTTATCCATAATAATTATCTCCTCAAATCTCTTACAAAATCATAAAATTCTTGACGTGTGTTTATGTCTTCTCTATCTAAGAAAGCACCACTCATCCTCGCGGTCTTCATAGTACTGTCATGCTTCACTCCTCGCAAACCAGCACATGTGTGATTAGCCTCGACAAGCACAGCCACGCCTTTGTTGTCTTCACATACTTCATCAATATATTTGTGAATTTGCATGGTTAGATTTTCTTGAACCTGTGGTCGTCTAGAGAACCACTCGACAATTCTATTCAACTTGCTCAGACCAATCACCTTTCCATCTCTACCGGGTATATATGCCACGTGTGTGTTTCCAATGAAGGGTAAGTGATGATGAGAACAAAAACTATTTGTTTTAATATTACCTTGGAATACTAACCCGTCATAATGATCCACATTATCGAAAGTTGTTATTTTCGGGGGCTGATCATAGCAACCAACCGCTAAATCGTTCACAAATGCTTTCGCCACGCGGCGAGGTGTATCGGCACTATTAGGATCCGATCTCCAATCAAACCCTAGAGCATCCATGTATGCTTCGTACGCTTTTGCAGCGTTGTTGATGATTTGTTCTTTTTCCTTTTCGGTTCTAGGGTGATTGCCATTTGCAAAAGGTAACTTATAATCTGTCATATCTTTAATTATATAGTAATATATTACACATTTCAACGATAAATAATTAAAATGACGTCAAAATTTTATGAAAAATATCAGCAATCATTGAAAACATCTGAGCTGAAACGTGTAAAAGTTACATATCTTAATGGCTTCGAAGGGTTTGTTCTAGAAGAAAATGAAAATGGTGCGATCATATATGTTGTATCTGCACCAGAGGATCAAGAATATGAAAACAGTTTGGTAAGTTTAGATCCCGGGCAATATGAAGACGCAGTTGAGCAAGATGATGTGTGCCCGTTAGATATTGTCAAACAACACTCGATTAGATATTTGATGGACAAAGGATTACTATCTTGTGAAACACAACAACTTGTTGAAGAATTGTTAAGTGCACCATGTGTTAATGGTGTTGAAACCATATTACGTAGTTGTGGATTAGTTGATACAGAAATATTAGATATTTTTAAAGCCGCACTGTTATGAGTAGAAATTACGACTGGTTAGTAGAGCATGTTAATGTGTTCGAGCAATTGTCTAGCAGTTTGAAAGTTGGTCTGTATCCTGGTGCGTTCAAACCACCACATGTCGGTCATTATGAAGCTGCACTAGCAGCATTAAAGCAAAACGACGTGGTTGTTGTGATGGTATCCGGTCAGTCGAGAGGTGAAGGATCTGGAGAGATCACATCAGAACAATCTCGAGAGATATGGGATGTGTATAAGCAATACAATGGAGATGATCGGCTAAAAGTCGTCACTGTGCCTAACTTTCGAGATCAAGACACTGATGCGGTTGGTACGGTGTTGACAGCGACATATGACGTTGTACATTTATTAAACACCGGAGGGGAATACTCCTCTACCGGTAGATTCACATCCGCACATCCGGTGGCTCAAAAAATATATGACAGCGTGGGTAATTACGATATATATAACGTGACTGTTTACGCTTGTAAAGAAGATTTTACTGGTAGGTATAGCGGGTTCCCGTTCGATAGGGTTGATGAATTTAAACGATACACCGGTGGTAATGTTGTAAGTATTAAAAAGGGGTTAAACAAAAGATTGGCCAGCGCGAGTGGTATCAGACCACATGTGTCATCTTTCAAAAAACAAAATATTAAAACCTCAAATGATATACGTGAACAAATATTAGGAGGAGCATTGTTGCGAGGTGATTTCGAATCGATCAGAAAAAATCTCCCCGGGGATGAAGATGTTAAAGATAAAGTTATTGATATTTTGTTGAAATGAGTAAATTACAGACAGACATAAACAATTTACACACTCTATATAGTAATATAAATAAAATGACGCGGAGGCATATGTATGATACAGCTGTTGTGGTTGAAAATAAAGAAATATCAATACCAACAGAAGATTTTAAATACAATAGAGTATCGATACATATAAAAAAAGGCAATGGTGATTTTGTTGAAGGTTACAATGGTAAGGTGACGTCTTATAATGATACAAGTAGTGTCATGAACCTAACAGCTGTTGATAACAATATTAAAAAACGTATACATATCACATCAGACACTCCAGGTGTCTTCAATATTGAAGTTGAAGATAAAAATGGAGAAATCGATAATAGATTTACAATAAGTCACATGCAGTTGAAAAATATTGATGAACCAAAGAAATTGTCTCTGATAAAAGTAGAACAGTGAGTTAGTATATATAAATAACCGTATGAAAGAGCGCACAATATTATTATGCTGTGGTACAAATCGAGGTTGTCCAGAATTAACTATTAACGATGATGATAGTGTCCGTATAAAAGATGATTACGGTAACACTGTTACAATGAAATTATCACAGGCACGAATCATTAGTGATAAAATTGACGAGTTGTTAAAACCGGGATCGAATACAACTGAATAATGGAGTTACTCGCCTGTGTCGGGTTGACATTCATACTCAAATACGGTACTATACTCTCTCCGGTGCGATCAATGTTGTGTCGTGTGAGTCTGTTTAAAGAATTATTTAAATGTAGTCTATGTCTGGGTTTTTGGTCTGGTGTTATAATCGGATGTTATACAAATAATATGCTGCTACCGTTAGCTAGTTCTGGAGTGTGTTGGTTCGCGGATTCGGCTGTCGCTGTTGTACAATGGTATGAGATAAAACTTGAAAAAGACAACAAGGTATAGTATAATTATATCATGTTTAAGAGTACAAAAATTATCGAGCTAGGTAGTTGCGCGTTCAGACAACCATCCGCGGAATCACATTGCAAATATTTACATGGTTATAGATTGACAGCAAAATTTTGGTTTGAAGCTGAATCTTTAGATCAAAACAATTGGGTTGTTGATTTCGGTGGTTTGAAAGAATTAAAAAATACCCTGCAAAATCAATTTGATCACACAACATGTATTTCAAAAGAGGACCCAAGACTAGATGAGTTTAATAGATTGCAGCAAGCTGGGGTTTGTGATTTAAGAGTGATGGACGGTGTGGGTATCGAAAAATTTGCAGAGTGGTGTTACGGGACAGCCAACAGACACGTTCACGAGTTAACCAATAGTAGGTGCAAATGTGTCAAGGTAGAAGTATTTGAGCATGAAAGCAATTCTGCTATTTACGAGCCAACCAATAAACCGACACTCGGTGATCAAGAGTTGACAGATTTTATGGGAAACAAAGATGTACAAGAACCCCCGATGAATGTGGCTCCTAGGGAAACCGCACCAGTGGTGAGCAAAACAAATATCAGCTCAAACTCTAACAAGTTAAAAAATAAATGGGTCAATCCGGATGCTCCAAAAAATTCGTGGCTATTCTGAGAAAAAAGGTTTATCATATAAACATATATAAAAAATAGGTTTATGAAAATTGATTCTTTAAACATATCTGAAGATTTTTACAGCGTTCAAGGAGAAGGTCATACTAGTGGTATACCTGCTTACTTTATAAGATTAAAAGCTTGTAATTTAATGTGTGGTGGTGCAGATGGTAGTCTCATGAAAGACGGTAAAGCGACATGGTGGTGTGACACTGAATATGTGTGGAAGAAAGGTCTTGAAAAGCCGTTTGAATATCTTGTTAATAGATGGATAGAAGAAAATATTCTCCACTGGGTTGTTGATGGTCGTGTAAATCTTATTTGGACTGGCGGAGAGCCTACTATTCCGAAAAACCAGCGAGCAATCGTTGAGTTCTTGCGTTGGTTTAAAAATGAAATGACATGTGTACGTAAAAAGAAAAGTATAAATCTATATAACGAAGTAGAGACTAATGGTACTATTTATATAGAAGATGATCTATTTAAGGGTCTGTCTCAAATCAATTGTAGTGTTAAGCTCGAAAATAGTGGTATGAGCAAGAAGAGAAGAATTAACCCTGAAGCTATCAACCGAATAATGGAGCATGACAACTACTGGTTCAAGTTCGTAATCAGCACAGAGAGCTGTCTAAAAGAGATTGAACGAGATTTTATTAAACCTTTCAACATACCATCAAAAAATATACTCATGATGCCTGGGTTGGATAAACAAAAGGACTATCATGAGCGTACAAAATTTTGTATGGAGATGGGTAAAAAGTATGGTTACAGAGCGCTAACAAGATTACACGTAAGTGCGTGGGATCAAACAACAGGAGTATGATTGAAGATAAAGTGCTGTTCAAAAACAGATTTTTAAATTGGAATGACATCACAAAATCAGTAGATAAGATATGTGCTGATATTATTTTGTCAAATATACAGGTAGATAGTATATTAGGTCTAAGCAGAGGCGGTCTTATACCTGCTGTAATGATCGCCAACCAGCTAGGAGTGTCACGTGTTTATTCATATGGTCTTAGGTCGTATAGCAACAAGACCGGTGGTGATATTATGACATATCAGCATTGCGGTGCTGGTGATATCTCTGGTAAACATGTGCTTGTTGTTGATGATATATCGGACCGTGGAGAGTCTCTTGGTTATGTAAAAAACCAACTCACGATGAAGTTGTTTGATGAGTCAGATATAAATTTTCATACATGCACAGTATGTAAAAAACCACATACAAATTTTGAACCGACATGGAATGGATTAGTTGTAAGTAATGACGAGTGGGTTATTTTTCCATGGGAATCAGATGAGATTAAACCAAGCGACAAATGAGAATAGCAATATCAGGAACTAGCAACATAGGCAAAACTGCCTTCGCGAAAAAGTTTTTAAGTAAATTTTCAAACTATAACACACCAGATACAACCTATAAGCATGTAATAGAAGCGATACATCAAAAAAACACTAAAGACGGTCGTGATACATCAAGCAAAGATATACAGTGGAATATTTTGAATTATATGATTGACACCATGCAAAAATATAACAGAGATGATGATGTGTTGTTTTATGGATGCCCGCTCGACAACATAATTTATTCATTATATATTATGGAAAAAGCTGGTGAGGTGGCTGATATTGATTCAAAATTTATTGACACATGTGTGCCTCTTATACGAGAATCCATGAGTTATTTAGATATAGTTTTTTTGTTGCCATTCACTAAAGCAGATAAAACCGAACGTGAGCTAACAGAGCAAGATAAAGAGATTCATAATCTATATGATGCTTTACATCAACAATATCTCACTGGTAATTGTCAGTTTCTACCAAAGGATGATCAACCAGCGATCATTGAAATATTTGGTAACACACAACAGAGGCTTCAGATGATAAGCATGTATATTGATGATGACGGTAATATTATTAATGATACATCTATTAGTGATATTATCGATCCTGATATAGTTTCTTTGCAAGAACAAGTCAGTAAAGACTAAATATCTGTATATGAAACTTACTTTTGATTCTGCATACAAAAATATATATGAAGGTTACAATTTTGGACAAATGAAAGAGACTCGTATCAAACGATTCCCTAGAGGTTTAAAAAACAAATTAAGCGAACAATTTATCAAGTCTCTCAAGCTAGAATTCAAAAGACTGACTAGTCCAGTCATTGAAGAAGATGAAGAAGGTAATCAAATCACATCTAAGGTAGATCCTAAGCAAGTCACAATGGCATTGCAAAAAGCTATACCTTTTCTAGTGCGTTAATATATTTTATCTTTGTTGTTGGTTTGATACAATCTCATTATGATACCAGCCACAGCATGAGCTTCATTCTCGTGCTCTGATCCAGTCTCCCCGGATTTGTCATTCAAAGCCCCGGTGACGTGCTGATATTGATGCACCATCTCATGAGCAATGCTCCGCAACACATCTATTAATCCGCGATCCTTTACAAGTACTTTTATTTGTCTCTTATCCGGTATATAGCAACCGGTTGTTATATCCGGATCGTGTTCGTCTATAAACTGAATCTTGACACGATCATTCAAGTCTAAATGTTTTTTACAGAATTGAACGAAATCCTTACATGTTGATTCACAGTCACGATCAAACACACGCTCTAGTAACAAGTTAGAGCTGTAACTATAAAAGCTATTCATTTATTTTCTTGAGTTGTATTTCTGTCTTTTTTAATATATCTCCAGGTTTGAATGTTCCATTCAGTGTGCTTGGATCTAAATCATCGCTGTTGTTAGTCACCTTGTAAGTACATAGATTTCCGAGGTTTTTACCATGGTCATTTTTTATTTTTGTAATCTTAACAACCTGGCCTTTGCTCTGAAAATGGTCACAATCCTTATTTATATTTTTTATCACATCACCTGGTTTGAGTTCATTAGCATCAACATTACATTGCCTGTTATGAAAGTTTTCAAATGTCGGGATGTTGGTCATATAATTATTTATTTGTTTGTATCTTCCGAACCAGAAATCTCAGGATCTCACTTCTCATGATGTCCTTGTCTGTAAAGCGGAAACAAAAGATACCATTTTGCTCACTCTCAGAATCGTCAAAGCATTTACACATCGGTTTAAACCCACTCTTACCATTGATATCGGATTGTTTGGTATCACCAATCACTATCATTTTCGTGTTCTCGCCAAATCTCGTCAATATTGTAGTCAATTCACTAAATGTGAGGTTTTGAGCTTCGTCTACTATCACCACACTGTCTGTGAATGTCAATCCGCGTACATAATTGACTGGTACTGCTCTTATTATATTTTTTTCAAACAAATATTTCACCTCACCTGGTTCGAGCAATTCATTCATTTTTTCCATAAGAGGTAGAGTCCATGGTAAAAATTTATCATCCACTTCTCCAGGTAATGAGCCCATACTCTTACTAGCGGACTCGACTATGCTTCTTATATAAACAATCTCGCTCATTCGATGACTCTTCAAAAGATTCAAAGCTAATAGTGATGCACAATATGTTTTTGCTGTACCGGCAGGTCCATCGACAAACATCATTTTTGTTGAGTCTACGAACCCTAGTTCTACAAAACTGTTATGTACATCTGTCAGTTTGTATTTCTGTACAATCTTGAAATTAGTGTCAACATTTTTTGCTAATTTAACGTTAATGTCGTGAACAACTGTGTCGTCAACACTAGCTGCTCGTTTGCGAGTTTTTAATCGAGACATATATGAATATTTATTGCATTTCAATGAATTCGCACATATATTATATGTAATGGGTAATCCAACTATTAACATAATCACCCGCACAGCCAATCGACCAAAAGCATTTGATCGCAATGTGAGAAGCGTGAATACACAAACATATGATAATGTTAATCATGTTATTGTGATTGATAGTGATGATACATTATCATACACAAAACAGTACAGTCTCCCTACAGTACGCGTTGTACCTGAAGAGATTGTAAAGTGTGATAAAACTAAAGATTATGATCCAATGACCGGTAGATACACCCCGGTAAATCTATATTTTAATCATGTAGATCACATGTTAAAAGATGGATGGATTTTATATGTGGACGACGACAATTATCTTTCATCATCGGACATTTTACAAAAATTAGTCAACATCATCGACGAATGTGATGTTGATACAATAATTTTCTTTCAGATGAGAAGAGAGAATGGTTATACAATACCGGATGATGCGGGGATGAGATCAGGTAGAATGCCAGCAATTGGCACCATAGGTGGTTGTTGCTTCACATATCATACAAAATACAAAAATAGTGCCACTTGGGACGCGTGGAAATGCGCTGATTATAGGTTTATGTCACGCCTACATGATGTTATACCAAACAAAGCATGGTATAATAAAGTTGTTATCGAAGCCCCAGTTCCTGGTGAATGCTTAAAATTAGATATATGAAAAAACATGACGTTGTAGGTATCGTGGGTCTCGGATTTGTAGGGTCTGCTATGATGAAGAGTTTTTGCAAGAAAGATATTATAGTGCTTGATCACGACAAATACAAGCATTGTGGGCATGAAATAGATGAGCTTTTAGAAGCTCATATGATTTTTTTATGTTTACCAACAACGTTCGATAGTAAGCTTAAGCAATATGACAAATCAGCTATTATTTCTACAATGAAGATTTTATCGGATAGTAATTACCCTAATGCAGTAATTTGTAAGAGTACAGTAGAACCTGGCACATGCCAGATGCTATCTGAAAAATTTCCAAAACTGAATATTATTCATAATCCAGAATTTTTGACAGCTAGAACAGCAAATGAAGATTATCATAATCAAAAACACATCGTTCTAGGTAAAACTAAAAAATGTAATAACGGTGCGTATAACCGTGTTGTAGATTTTCACAGTAAACATTACCCGTGGGCTCAGATCACGAGGTGCACAAGCATGGAGTCTGAATCAGCGAAAATTTTCGCTAATAGCTTTTATGCAGTAAAGGTACAATTCTTTACAGAACTATATTTATTATGTAAAGAGATAGGGTGTGATTATGATATTGCTAGGAAAATATTAATTAGAAACAACTGGGTGAATCCGATGCACACAACAGTACCCGGGCCAGATGGTGAAATTAGTTACGGTGGGTTGTGTTTTCCAAAAGATACGAAAGCGCTTCTCGAGTGCATGAAGATTAACAACACAGCACACTCTATTTTATCTGCCTGTATTGACGAGCGTGATTCGATGAGAAGTGATCACGATAATTGTAATTAACGACACAACATATATATATAAATGAATAAACCTATAATAGAAATCATAGCTGTTACTTATGGTCATGGATTCAAATTAAAATGTTTTATCGATAGTATTCGTTCTCAAACAAATCCTAATTGGTGTCTGCATATTATCCATGATGGTGCTGGAAAAATTTTTGACGATTTGAAAGAAGATTTATCTAACAATAGATATTTAGATGATGCCAGAATTGTATTATCCGCGACTGAAACGCGTACCAATAAATGGGGTCATCCATTGCGTGAATATGGCTTAAAAAATCGAATCTCAGATGCTCCCTATATTACAATAACTAATTGCGATAATTATTATGTGCCAATCTGGGTGGCTCAAATTGGTAATTCCTTAAAACAAGATAATGATTTTATATATTGGGATTGCGTGCATAGTCACCCAAATCCTCATTTGGATAGAAAAGGCACATATGGTGTATTAAATTCGAAACTAATAGGGGCTTGGATTGACATGGGCTGCGCTGCGGTTAAATCAGATATAGCTACTAAAGTAGGCTTTCCTTTTAGACGTTTTATGGCGGATTGGGATTTTTTTGCAGCTTGCTTAAAGCACGCTTCGCGAGATAAAAGGCAAAAAATACCTAAAGTTTTATTTGTACATAATTAAAATAATATCGTGTAATGCCAAAAAAGAAATGGTTAGACATTGTTGTTGTTAATAAAGGTAATCATGGTGGAGGTGATAGAAGAAAAGATATTTGATTATGATTAAAAATAAAAATATATTAGTTTTATCGCCACATACTGATGATGAGACTTTAGGTTGTGGTGGCTTTATAAACAAACTATCAAATGATAATCAAATACATATTGTTTGTTTTAGTTATTGTGATAAAAAAGAATTAAAAAAAGAATTTTTTAAAGCTACTAAAATATTAGATAAAAATGTTAAAACAAAAATATTAGAATATAAAGTTAGATATTTTGATAGGCAAGAAGTTTTAGATGATTTAATAAAAATTAAAAAAGAAATAAAACCTGATATTATCATATGCCCATCTAGTTATGATGTGCATCAAGACCACTTAGTGATATACAATGAATCAGTAAGGGCTTTTAAAGATAAAACAATTTTAGGGTATTGTCATATATGGAATACAATTGGTATTAGTGATTTAAGATTAACGATAGATTTAGATGAGAATAATATTAAAGCCAAGGATTTAGCTATGAATGAATACAAAACACAAAACTATAAACAATACTTTAAAGATAGATCATGGATTAGTAGTAAAGAAAAATTAGAAATTATATTATGGAGATATTAATAACTGGTTGTGAAAGATCTGGAACAAAAATGTTGTCTAAAAAGTTAGAAAAGGAATTAGGTGTTAGTTTTTTATTGGAAAATAAACATACAATTGCTAGTTTTAAATATTACCAAGAACTACAAAGATGGGTTAGATATAAAGATGATACATTAAAATTAGATAAAATTAACCAATTCGAAAAACATACGTTAAATGATGAAATTAATATAGATTTTTTAAAATGGGTTAAAAATATATACCCTGATATTAAAATATATTACATTATTAGGGATGGAAGAAATGTAGTTAGTAGTATAATTAATAAAGAGTGGGGGTATAGCCAGACAAGACAAAATTATAAAATTAGTTTAGAGGATGCGTGTAATCAATGGAATATTGTAATTAAAAATACTTGGGATTGGGCTAATGAAAACTGTGTGATAATTAGGTATGAGGATATATGTGATATTGTCTCAACACCTTTAGATAGCGATACGCATTCCGTAGTCACGGAAAAAATGAAAGATTCTCTTATTAAAACAAAATATATGAAATAAAAAATATGGGAAATAAAATTATATCGATATATGAAATTTAACGGATACTACCAGCATTACTTAGACCTACATCAAAACAGAGCATGTAGATTACTCCACTTCATTGGCCAGTGGGTTACTTTGGTAGTAATTTTTTTGATCATAAAATACCAATTTTGGTATGCGATACCAATTGTCCCGTTTGTTGTCTATCCATTTGCTTGGAGCGGGCACTTCTTTTTTGAAAAAAATAAACCAGCTGCGTTCAAAAACCCATGGATGGCGAAATTATCAGATTGGAGAATGTTTTTCGATATTATACGAGGGAAGATTAAACTGTGATTAGTGGCTCCACAGAAATGAAAAAAACTAACAATAAAATTAAAATTGCTGTATGTGGTTGTGGTCATATAGGTCAACGACACATCGAAATGATTCATCGGCATGATGGATTGGAATTGAGCGCGATGATCGATACAGAGGTCAAAGCCGCGCTTGCGAAGCAATACAATTCTACCTATTACACTGATTTGTTTAACTTTATACAAAATGAAAAATTTTTAAAAAAATATTCTGATGTTATCACCATTGCTACACCAAACGGGTTACACTACGAACAGGCTCTGATGTGTATACAAAATGGCTACCACGTGATAGTAGAGAAACCGATGTGCTTCACAACACAGCAAGCTGAGCATATCATACAAGAGTCTATTAAAAATCAACGACATGTTTTTTGTGTGATGCAAAATCGTTACTCACCTCCTTCTGTATGGTTCAAGGAATTGATCGACTCAAAAATATTAGGTGAAATTTATCTTGTTCAACTCAATTGTATGTGGAATCGCGACGAAAGATATTATCATGAAAATACTTGGCATGGAGATAAGCTACTCGATGGTGGGAGTCTGTACACACAGTTTTCTCATTTTATAGATTTATTGTACTGGTATTTTGGTGGCATTGAAAACATCAAGGGATCAATCCGGGATTTTAATCACCAGAAATTAACAGACTTTGAAGACACTGGTAGTTTCGTTTTTGATTTCATCAATGGTGGTCTGGGTACATTCACATTCACAACATCAGTATATGAAGCTAATTTACAGAGCAACATAACAGTTGTGGCTGAAAATGGCACAGTAAAAATCGGTGGTCAATACATGAATGAAGTTGAATATTGCAACATAAAACACTACAACATGCCAGAGTTAGAAGCTACCAATGAAGCAAATGATTATGGTTTGTATAAAGGGTCTGCAGCTAATCATTGTTACGTGTATGATAATGTATATAATGTTTTAAGAACTGATGATCTGATAACATGTAACATTTACGAGGGTATGAAAGTTGTTGAGATTATCGAGAAACTATACAACGCGTGATGTTACCTGTATCGAGATATTAAAAAATCACTCTCAAGTCTTGGCATCTTATTTTTTCCACTTCAGTAATTTCTATTGTATCGGTATTAAGATTTCGGAAGTATTTTATATCTATAGGTGTGACATTCCATGTCAAAAATCCGTTGGATATATATGGAAAAACTTTTGCAATGTAGTCCTTTTTATGCTTTTCATTGAGCTCGCTATAACCGTAATTACTAATGAGAAAGCTATTCTCATGTAGTGATAGTTGATCATCGACGTGTTTTGTAGTTATATCTATTTCTAGATTATCCAGAACAATTTTTTGTAAACTACATGCTGGTTTGAGGTCAAATATTGTGTAACTATTGATGTTAACTCCCATATCACGCGCTAAACTACTTAAGAAAAATGCTAAGCCACCGTACCCACCACCGATTTCAATAATATTAACATTATCGCGTTTTAATCGCTTGAGGTATTCAAGTATACTCAAAGCATGAAAAATATATTTTATATTTGCTGGATCGGTTTGTCCAAGAAATGTTAATATCTTTAAAGGTTTACCAATTGAATCAGCTACTCTACACAAATTCTTCAGACGCTTAACATCGCATTTTTTAAACATATGATAGTAATTTGCTTTTATATCTTGAACATCTTTTTTTTCAAATAATAACACAACAGTTCTATAAGCCTCGAGTCTCTTAAAGTTCATAGAATTTACACTAAGCTCGAGATTAGTTTCGATGTCTGCTATATAATTATTATACTTTGAGATATCCTTTTCATCTGACCATTTCATCCAAAATCGTTTAGATTGTTCTTGATATTGATCAAATCCTTCTGCACAATGTATCTTTAGTTGCATATTATTTATATATATAAATAAATATAATTATCAACTATGACTAGCAAACGTTTAAAAATTACTATCGCTATGAGTGTTGGTGGTAAAGCTTCATTTGCAGATATCGATAAAGATACCTGCGTTTCTAATGTATTTTACAGCATTGCAAACCAAGTTAATTTTAACTCACATGATGTCAGATTAGCTGTTGTTAATCATCATTCAAGTGAACAGCAACTACTAGAGCGACTTAGATATTTCTTTACAGATAAACAGTTTAAACTAAAGACAAAAGAATGTGATTCATTTACACGTATTAATACACTCTTTAATGACGATGATTTAATCGACAAAGACACAGATGTTGTCTTTTATCAATCATGTGATACTATATGGTTTGATCAAACTATATTAGATGATGCCTCACAAATAATGAACAATAATATTGTTGTTTCTACAAACACGCAGGATGTGCCGGTGTCTTATGACCTTTACAAGAAGTATGAGACCTATCAACAATTTCACAGCGAATTAAGTCAATTATACAGATCGACACCGGCTAATTTACGTGGTAGAAAACCAAGTAAATTTATGTATCTCGGTGGTATGCAATACTCTCTGTTTAAGAAATATTCACAAGAGCCATTCATGTGTGATATGACACAGCATCTTTTCTTCAACAATCACAGTAGTGTGTTTCAATATTCACCAAAGATATCAATACATCAAAAACATGACTATGTAATCATGCCATGTCTTGACTTGCATAATTGTAATAATAAATATGGTAATAAAGCTTGGTGTGGACGCAAGTCTAATACAAACTACAATAGAGCTACTATAAAATTTATAACAGAACATTATGGAAAATAAAAATATTATTATAACGGGCGGAGCTGGTTTTATCGGCTCGCATTTAGCGGATTCACTCATTAGCCAAGGTCACAATGTGTTTATTATTGACAACCTTGAGACTGGTAGAAAAATAAATGTTAACGATATTGCAAATTTCACTGAAGGTTCAATCGCTGATATCGATACTGTACGTGCTGTTTTTAAAACCGCTAAGCCGGATATTGTGATACATGCAGCGGCATCATATAAAGACCAGTCTAACTGGTCTGGCGATATACTCACAAATGTACTCGGTACATCTAACCTAGTAAAGGAATCTACTGAGTATGGGGTTGAAAAATTTATATATTTCCAAACCGCGTTATGTTACGGGCATGAACCTGATATTTCTCCAATCCCGCTTTTATACAAGATTGACCCGGATAACAGCTACTCTATCTCTAAAACAGCTGGAGAGCAGTATATTTTATCTAGCGACCTCAACTGCACATCATTTCGATTAGCTAATGTTTACGGCCCGAGAAATCTTAGTGGACCGGTACCTACATTCTGGCACAGATTAACTTCCGGAGACGATGTTTTTATATCGACATCTCGAAGAGATTTTATTTACATCGATGACCTGGTAAAAATTGTCATAGATAATATCAATGGTATTGGTGACAAAAGTGTATACCATATATCGAGTGGGGAAGATTGCTCAATTGAAGAGATATTTCAACTAGTCGCAAAAGAGTTAAACATAACAGAAGATGTTAGGTCTTCGTGTGGTCGATTTAAAGACGATACAAAAACTCTATTGATTGATCCGGCTGTCACGTTGTCAGACTTCGGGTACATACCTGATACACCTATGAGTATTGGTGTGCCAAAAGCAATAGAATGGTATAATGAATACGGCGTGACTGAAACATATACACACTTATCAGCTGAACAATTACGTACAAAAGCTGCTGAACATATGAATGAAGAGTAATCATTATTTTTTTAATGATTTTGTTAATAATAAAACATCATTAAATACTCTAGATCGAGCGGTTTCAAAAAAAATCACTTGTAAGTGGATCACTAGTGCCGCTAACTTTCCATCGGTTGTGCATACATACGTAAATGACACAATCAAATATTCGCTATTTAATATTGTACCTATTAATATCGAACAACCAGAGAAGTGGCAGCATAAACCAGGTCAAATAATTATACTGAGCTGGGAAGTAATGAATGTTCACTTCTTATATCAAACCATGTATGGTAAAGCTTTTTTAAACTGGATTGAAAATGTTGATGTAGGTCCTATTATTTTTAGTAAACAAGATGAACATATATGTAATCCGAAATTACGAGAAGTTATTAATCAAATACGACCGGATGCGATAATAACATGCACGTCAAGTTCAATAGATGCAGAAAAAGTGTATGGTAATTTAGATACGCCGTTCTACCATGTATTCCCGGGGTATATTAACAGTGACGTTCAATTAGATGTTCCTATTAATAAGCGTAACATAGACATACTGAGTAGAGGGCGATGGTTGAAACCAAAGTACGGCCGCCTAGGTTATTTGAAAGGCGCTATAGGGGAAGAAATTGTTAAATATAACAACACTCACACTTGTGGTTTGAACATTAATCACTCTAATTTTGCAAAAGCGAGAGTGAATGATTATACGCATTGGAAAACATTAATATTAAACAGTAAAACCATATTATCAACACCCACCGGGTGTAATGTTGTTTCACAAGCATTAACAACAGAAGGTGGCGACTTGCTTGATCGAACGATAACTGGGAAAAACTTTCCATCCTCTTACGATCAATTTGTTAGAATATATGATGATAATAAAAATGTATATACCGAGGAGCTAAACTTTGAAACAATATCACCTAAAATGTTTCAAGCAGCTGCATATAAATCCGCATTAGTCATGTACAGGCATAACTTCGCGAATATATTTAAACCGGACATACACTACATACCTGTCGAAACCGATCACTCCAATTTAGATGATGTTGTTGCAAAAATAAAAGATGTAGACTATCTTCAAGAAATGGTAGATCGTGTGTATGAAGACGTTGTGAGAAGTAAATTATTCACATACGAGAAGCTGGCTAGATTTCTTGATGCAATTATTACAAAAATTATTTCTTAACCATGTGTGGTATATTCGGTCAATTACACTTAAAGTATAAAAAAATACCAAGATTGTGTAGTAGCTTGTCTGGTTCGATAAAAGCGCTCAAACATCGCGGACCAGATGACCATAATATATGGTGTAATAAAAATAATAGTATCGGAGTTTCACATGTTAGACTCAGTATAATTGATATAAATGGTGGGAGTCAGCCATTGACTATCGATGATAATTTTACAATCACATATAACGGGGAAATATACAATTTTAAAGAATTAGCCCGGGGCCATTTAAATGGTAAAACATTATCTAAGTGTGATACAGAAATTCTATTGCGTATGTATATGATGTATGGTGAACGAAGTATTGATTATATTGACGGTATGTTTTCCTTTGCAATATGGAATCAAGCCGACAACACACTGTACTGCGCGAGAGATCGACTAGGAATTAAGCCATTTTATTACACAACTGTAAACGATCAGTTTATATTTTCTTCAGAAATAAAAGCTATACTACCGCACCTAAAGAATGTTGAAATTGATTATGATGTATTGCAAGAGTACTTAACATTTCAATACACAATTGGAGAAAATACAATCTATAAAGGTATCAAACAACTACTACCAGGTCACAGTCTAGTAGTGCGGAATGGTAAAATACTCGTAAAAAGATACTGGAGTATAAACTGCAATCCGGATCTTTTTCATACTGAAAAATATTTTACAGAACAATTATCGAACTTAATTGAAGAGTCTTGTTGTTCGCACTTGGTATCTGACGTACCTGTAGGTACATATGTGAGTGGAGGTATAGATTCCGGTATTGTATCATCAATTTGTGGTTCTAATCAATCTATTACCGGTTATACTGGTAGATTTGATGGATTTAATCAATATGATGAATCACATCACGCGAAAGCGATATGTGATAAACACAATATTAAAAATACTATAGTTAATATAACTTCAAAAGATTTTATAGAAAATATAGAAGATGTTATTTATCATCTAGATCATCCTGTAGCAGGTCCTGGATCTTTTTCACAATACATGGTTGCACGAGCTGCTAGTGAAAATCATAAAGTAATGTTAAGTGGTCATGGTGGTGATGAGCTTTTCGGTGGTTATGCGAGATACTTAATTGCATACTTCGAGCAATGTATAAAATACTCTATTATAGGTAATAAGAGTGATACACATGGCCGGTTCGTTGTCACGCATGATACGATTTTTAGTAATTTATCTTCTCTGAAGAATTATGTACCAATGCTCAAACAACAATGGTCTAGTGGTTTGTTTGATGATATGACGAGTAGATATTTTAATCTGCTTAACAAATCAAAACATATAGAGCAGTATATTGTACCCGGTATTTTAGATATAAATTCTGTCTTTGAAAAATACGAACCGATGTTCTCTACTTGCCATGAGTCATATTTAGATTCAATGATGGTGTTTGATATAAAAACATTATTACCAGCCCTATTACATGTAGAAGATAGAATTAGCATGGCGCATGGCGTTGAAACCAGAGTGCCGTTATTGAGTAGCAAAGTCGTAGAATTTGCAATGTCTATACCGGGAAATATAAAATTTAAAAGTGGTGAGTTGAAATATTTACTTAAAAATGTGGCACGGAATACACTACCATCTTCAGTAACCGCTCGAAAGGATAAGATGGGATTCCCTACACCATTTAATGAGTGGTGTAGAGGTGATATAAAAGATTTTATTTTTGATCTACTATCTTCGTCTAAAGCTATAAGTAGAGGTATTATTGATAATAAAAAAATACTCGCAAATTTAAATAGTGATACTGAAAAATATGATAGAGGATTATGGGCCGCGGTATCTTTAGAATTATGGCTCAAGCAAAATATTGATATTGTAACTCCAGCTATCGAATTAAATAATGTGGAGCCAAACACCGGAATTGAGACCAGTATCCTGGCAGGTCTATATTGATGAATGTTATTAGTATTGTTGGTACACGGCCGCAATTTATAAAATTAGCGGCTCTAGATAGTTTTATAACAAAAACAAAACCATTTAATCACAGAATTATACACAGTGGTCAGCATTATGACGCAAGCATGTCTGATGTGTTTTTCGATCAGTTAGGTGTAACCAAACCAGAGTTTTGTATATCACGGGATCGCACGTCACCTGTAAAGAGTATGTCTAATATGATGTGTCAGATCGAAGATATTATACTCAATACAGATGTGGATGTTATCTTAGTATATGGTGATTGTGATACAACTCTAGCTGGTGCATTAGTAGCGAATAAACACAATATAAAATTGGCTCATATTGAATCTGGATTAAGAAGTTATAACAAACAAATGCCGGAAGAACACAACAGAGTATTAACAGATCACATGTCTAATATGTTGTTTTGTTCCGATAAAAAATCACAACTGACACTTCAAAAAGAAAACATTGTGGACAACACTCATGTTGTGGGTAATTTACAGATTGAACTATTGAACAATTATTTGCGGAATAACGATATATCGGAGAGAAAAAATAAAGCGTTCATGACCATTCATAGAAATTATAATACAAATACTGCTTTTTTAGCTCAATTATTTGATGGTGTGAGTTTACTAGACTATGATTTTATATTTCCGGTTCACCCACGAGCCATGCGATATATACATACTCTCAATATTCCTGATAATGTTAGCATATGTGAACCTCTAGATTACTACACGACTATACGAAATATAATCGAGTCATGCTTGATAGTTACCGACTCAGGTGGTATACAGCTCGAATCGTGGTTTTTAAATAAAAAGTGTGTTGTTATGAGAACAGAATCTGAATGGAGCGAACCACTAGCAGCTGGATGCTCGTTACTTTATGACCGCGGCACTCCTTTACATGATGTTGTTGAGAAGTTTACACGTACAACTGTTGAACCGTCATACAACTTGCCATTGAACACAAGTGAATTAATATGTAATAATATACTGCAACTACTATAATGAAAAAACATGTCGATTTAACCGTAGCTCTTCCAGTGTTCAACTCATCGAAAATACTGTGGTTGTGTTTGGAAGGATTGTGTCGACAACAAACTAACTGTGCATGGGAATTGCTGATCATGGAAGACCCATCGATGAATTATGCCGGTAGAGATTATTTGAACCCGTATGTTGATCGACTCAAAGAAGCCGGATGTGTAGGAGCTAGTTATTTGAATGTTGATAAATGGATACCTCTTGGTGAGAAATGGATCAAACTCGCCCAAAGAGCATGTGGAGAAAATTTCATGCTGACAGCTGCTGATAATTTTTCACCGCCAGAACGGATAGAGCTATCATGTGAAGCTCTAGTAGATCATTTATGGTTTGATGGTAGATGCTCGCTGTTTTATAACATACAGACAAACAAAATTGCTCAATACACATCTTGTGTACCTCATACAGGTGTGTGGATGTGCACCAAAACACATCTCGTGAAAAATCTCAAAGGTCCAGGACCGCCGCGAAGCATCGATGGATGGATGAGAGACAACATGAACATCTCATCACAAGACCGTTGCACTGTTCAGAAAAAATTATTAAACGGTTTACATACAGATGGCTTGAACAACATATCACTCGATCGCCGCGAACGGTACGGTGGTGTTGGTTTCACAAAATACAACGTTGTGGGTTACGATAAATTACCAAGCGGAGAGCTAAAAAAAATCATTCGCGCGGTGTATGAAAAGACTGATCGAAAATTACAGGACGTGCTACCGACAGACGTTCATAAAAAATTGATCGATTTACACAAATCTCTGAAGAAATAAATTGATTTCTAAGCACTCGTACGTTATAATATATGTATGATTGTTGATGATATAAAAACATACGATGGTGAGATTTTACATAATCGATTCGCATATAGATATTTCCGAAATAAAACCTTACCTATTGGTAACATTATAGCGTTCAGATCACCCATGTTTGTTGAAGCTGACGGCATGATTGACCATGAAGATGTGTTGAAGAATGAATTTATTTACAGTGATGATGCTATAAATTTTCTCTGGGAAATTCCAAATTTAGATAGTTTTGGAGCCATCGCTTACCAGCGATTGTTCAACACACAGCTGGCCAATATATTACACAAGTACATACAAGCTCCGATCGAGATGGATGGCGATGACATCATAGTCCATAAAGAACATGAGCAACATGGTATTGTGCAACCCAAAGGTAAGTGCAGCGTGAGCATCACTCATGTGAAAGGTGGAGCTGCTCTGGGTCATACAGGCATCAACATCAAGGCTGGTAGGCGTGCACCTGCTCATGCATACAGCACCAACATTGATGATACTCATGTTGAAGCGTTCATGAGAGAAACAATTGATATGTTTTACGGATTGAATGACGACATCTTCATAGCCACCACAAAAATTATCAGCAAGTGATGTTGTTTGATTTGCTGAATCGAATACTACACAGCAAGCGTGATGTAACCACTAACATCGGTGAAGATTCTGTGCACCCGTACATTTTGAACAGATGGATCAGCATGTATTCTCCAGATATGGCTGTGCTGATCAACAACACAGGTAACTGGCTGTACAATGTGTTTGGCGATGACCATGGAAAATATTTTCGATTCCTGTCATGCTTCTTACCAAGAGTGAAAAACAAGCGAATTTTTTACATAAGAAAAAACAAAAAAAATGTTGATGTTGATGATCAATCAGATCAAAATGTCGATGTGCTCGCTCACGGTCTTGAATTATCAAAACGTGAGATTAAATATTTGTTAGAATATGAGCGCCAACATCGACCAACTAACACCAACTAAAAGCCTGATCGATCTCACCACACACTCTGACAACGATTTCGGTTTGTCAGATTATGATTTGTGTGGTTTGTTTGATGATTTACTCCTTGCAGAATATGTAGACGAGACACTGGATGGAGACATCATTAGAGATGGTGTGATCGTACCAGCAAACACCATTCAACGCGCCTGGAGAGTTGGTCGTGTGATACTTGCAGGTATAGGTTGTAAAAATGTGAAAACCGGGGATCATATCATCTTTCCTCACGACAAAGGCATTCCGATATCCGGCATCACAATTGACGGTCACGGGCAATTGGAGCATGGTATATTTTTAAACGAAGAGCGTCTGTTCGGCAAATGTCGACCAAAAGATGAAAGTAGCACTACCAACACTTAGAGCGTTGCTCGAAAAAAATGTGTTGGAAATCAAGTTTGTAAGAAGACGCCCCAAGCCCGGGCTGCCTCCAACACGGCGCATGTTATGCACCAACAATCGTGGCATACTGGCAAGTGAACCAGGTCGTAAATTGTTGAATTATCATGAGTCAATCAAACCTGGTCCACAATTCAATCCTGTGACCAAAAACATCGTGATCACCTGGGACATTCTGGTACAAGATTATAGATGCATCAGCACTGATGATTGTGAGGTGTTACAAATGATTGAAAGTGCTGATGATTTCTGGAAGTACTATAATGATGTGTTGTATCCAATGTCAACCAAACAAAAAACAGGGTTCATGATATCATGACGTGTTTTGAAGAGATTGAAAAACACCTAGACGCATGCCTGCAACGTGATCTGGAAATCACCATAGGTAGCAAGACTGTGAGGCGAGGGTGCTTCATACTATACACAGTCAAGGATTATTATCTCACATTGATAATAAAAACACCTCAAACAAACAAAACTTACGATATACTGTATCCATTCGGTGTTGAGTATGATAATGACAACATAATGTTTCATTACAACAACAACCTACTTACCGCACCAGAAAATGAATCAGGTCACGAGCTGATAGATGATGTGTGTGTTGATTGTACTCACAAAGTGCTGAACAGCACACTTACGCTCCGCTTCGCTTGATACATCTTTTATCCGTATATATTCTCCAGGGAACCTCAAGACATAATACACCTGTTACATGACAGGCGTATTGTGTCAACTGTATAGCTCTCCAGGTATACCGAGATGACGGGACGACACTCAAGAAGAGATTTTGGCTTTATGAAGAATCCTGACCTATAAACTTCGGTTGTAATAACCGCCAAAACATACTGGATAAACCACAGTTCGGTGCGATGCGAGTTTTATGTCGCCGTTTTTGAAATCGCGTCCCACGATCGTGTTTAATTTAGCTTTGTCTAATCCAGCAGTTCACTCTGCCGAGTCATGTCCTGTCTTAGAGTTGACCAACACTCACACTCGTGTACCGAAAATGCTGACAGGGATCATTGTAGCGTTTTTTCACACTTTTATGATACTAATATTATATCATGTATATTTTGTAAATCAACTATGTGAACAATCTTTTTCTATGATTAAGTATACATGATGGATTCTGATGCATTACAAGAGAGATTAAAATTTGAGACAAGAGCGCAACACGATAAACAAAACCGTGAACGTGACACAAGACGCGCATCCGTAATTACAAAACTAGCTGGTAAAAAATACAGCACATTAGAAAACATCAACAATTACGAGACATTTATAACAAATTTTATCAACACAAGACATAGTGTAAATCCGTCCGAATTCATGACACAATACATGCAAGGATTGATCAACACCAGCGATACTGAGAGTGTGTTTGTTTTACCGAGAGACGGTATTGTGATAGACTATGACGGGTTTGCAACCGCAGTGTTTAAAGACACAGAAATAAAATTACAACCAGCATATGAATTACATCTTGGAGAGTTGTTATACACGATCAACATCCCGCAAATCAGTATTATCAAACCCGTGAAGCAGATATCAACAACGACTAACAACACGATATCAATCTCGTGGAAGTCACCATGCACATATATCAATAATGTTGAATTAGTCGTTCAACGCACATGCAATGAACTGTTTGGCTCAAAACATGCTGTCATTGAAAATGTATTCACATGTGACCAAACATGCACAGAATATGTCGACCATGATATACATTTTGGTAACAGATACCAGTACAGGGTAATAACCAAGAGAGGTGAGGAGCAAATAAAAGGTGTTGTGACAGAGCCAATTCGAATTGATGAACGACGTGATGCTGTTTATTCATACAATAATGTGATATTACACCTCGACGCTAAAGAGCTCGCGTACAATACAAATGTTAAAGATGTTAGAGATCTTGTTCCGATAATTAGATGCGACCGTATTAATTTAATAAATGCTTTTGATAAATCCGGTAGGGTTAAATACAATTGGCCATCAATGGCACTCATGAGAAGCACACCTCGAGCATGTATCAAGCCACAGTATACAAAATGTTTACCGGAAGATTACACACTGATAATTGTCATGCATAAAGGCAAGCAACCAATAGCATTGTATCAGACATGTCATAAAAACAAGAAAAAAACATTCAAACCGTTCGGTTACGAGAAGATAAAATTTGACATAACAAATCTCTTACATGTCGGGGGATTTTCAGAAATGATATTGTATGATCGCGTTCTAAATACAAAACAACTAGATTCTCTCGATTTGTACATGTCAACTAAATACAACACTCCGTTAATAAATATTTAAATATGAAATCAGATCCGTTTTATTTTGAGATAAAAGACGTATTGACACAATTTGTTGCGGCTTTTGATGGTGTGGTTATAAAGCGATTCAACAACAAGCGCGAGGTTCAAGATAAAATCAAGGTTAGATATCTCTACGCTCCTAAGCAGCGGGTGATACATGATTTATTGAACAAAGCCAAGCACATAACATTACCCGTTGTGTCAGTAAATATAACAAATATCGCGCGTGATAACACGAGAGTGTTCAACAAGCTTGATTCATCATATTATTTAACAACCGAATCAACTACACCATCTGGTGATGTTGGTAGAGAAGACCGTGTACCACAGCCAGTACCTGTCAACATAAACGTGAACATGTCGATACTTACAAAATTTCAAACAGACATGGATCAAATATTGAGTAATTTTATACCTTACAACAACCCGTACATAATCATATCCTGGAAAGTGCCTGGTGAGTTTACAAACATACCTCAAGAGATCAGATCCGAGGTGTTGTGGAATGATAATGTTTCAATAGTATACCCCACAGAAATGCCGCCAGACTCACCTTATCGAGTGTCTGCAGATACATCTTTTACAATAAAAGCGTGGTTGTATAGAAAAGACACAACACCTGTCAAGACAATATTTCAAGTTGAAACAAACACATTTGCACTGGAATCAATTGATGACATACCAGACATATCAACACCAGATAAAATTAAAAGATTCAATTCTCTTTTTGATATAACCTAATGACTGTACATAAAGACACATTTTACGTTCGTGGTCGTCCACAAATCACTAACATTTCAAATCTCGTCAAGCAGCGAGATCGGTCTACAACACATGTGATTCTTGGTCATGGGTTCTGGTCAAACGAAAAAAAACTCACGTTGACAACCAGTACATTTTCCGGCGTTGAAACGACCGAACCGGTGTCGCCATTGTTCGGTAAATTGGAGCATGAGCAGCTGCGAGCATTCGCTGTACCGATAACAGATCTTAACACATTCGGTGTACCATTAACGTCATACAACCTGTATGAGTCCGCTGTGTTAGAAACAGATTCTGCACCAGTCATGACCGCAAAATTTCCAGCATTTGATGGCATAGAACTGACACCAGAAATTATTAATGAAAACACATTGAGTGTCACACTACCTCCTGCCAGTGGGGATAATGGTTTGATCGATATAATTATATCAAACAGAGCCGGGTATGGTCGCGCTAGTGTGGATTTAAACCAATCATCTGATCAAACAGCTTATGTGCAACCCACAAGTGGTATGGTTATAAACACATCTCTGTGAAGCTAGGATTTTTAAACATATAAGATAAATAATATAAGCTATGGCAGATAAACAACTGAACAAAGGAAGATTGGGTCAATTTGGCCGGGATTTCATGCAATATGTCTCATCGAAATTACCATATACCAAAGACACATTGATGCTTGACACTATCAATCAAGTCAATCCAACATACAAACATTTTTACAGCACCGGTACACGCAGAGAGAATGTATTAGCGAAATACAGCGTATCAAAACCAACATCTGATGATCAATTCCCGGAAGGTTCAATCGCGATTGATAAAAATTATCATCAGTTCATGTACTCTAACGTGGATGTTGACAAAGGTAGAAGATTGTTAGATTATCGAGTGATGAGTGCGTATGCAGAAGTAGCAGACGCGTTAGATGAAATATGCGACAGTGTAGTTGTAGAGAATGACAAGCAAGAAATAGCTACTATCAAATATAAAGATACTGATTTTAGCTCAACAATAAAAGCAGAGCTTGATAAAGAATTTAAAAAAATAGTAGATTATTTCAATCTAGATGTGAAAGGCTGGGAGTATTTCCGGAGCCTGTTAGTAGACGGAGAAATATTTTTTGAGCATATAATACACGAAGATCATACAGACGCCGGTATACTGGGTCTTGTCGAAGTACCATCGGAGCTAGTTGATCCTATATATGATAACGTACAAAACATGTTGATTAAAGGTTACTTGTTACGTCAACCTGTTATAAATCCGAAAACTAATTCCGTTGAAGATTATAACTTTGTACCTTTTGACAAACATCAAATGTGCTATGTTCACAGTGGTTTGTGGAATGAAGACAAGACCATGAGACTCCCGTTCATCGAGAATTGCCGGAGAGCGTATAGACAGCTAACCATGATGGAAGACGCTGTTGTAGTCCACCGACTGGTGCGATCTCCAGAACGATTGATGTTCAATGTTGATGTGGGTAATCTATCACCACCAAAAGCAGAAGCATACCTCAAAAAATTGATGCACAATTATTTCAACAGAAAGACATTTGATAACAATCAAGGTGGTCGCATCAATGCGTTTGACCCTCAATCATATCTGGACAGCTACTGGTTCGCAAAGAGACAAGGAAGTGAAGGCTCAACAGTTCAAAGTCTACAACAAAATTCTAGTTTTGATAACATCGAAGACTTAAACTATTTTGTCAAGAAACTTTACAAATCTTTACACATCCCTGTGGGTCGATTGGACACGGCATCAGTTTATGATGATGGTACAAACATGTTAAGAGAGGAATTAAAATTTGCTAGAACACTTATTCGCTTTCAGCAAAAATTCGCGATGGCGTTGAAAGACACATTTATTACACATTTAAAGCTAACAAAATTGTGGGATGATTATAAACTTAAAGAGCATTATTTCGATATAGAGTTTAATCCACCTACAAATTTTTACACACTCAGAGAGTCTCAAATCATGGAATTGAAAGTGAATAATTTCACACAAATAGGAGGTAACGAGAGTGTTTCTCAAACATATGCCATGAGAAAATATCTGGACTGGTCTGATGAAGAGATCAAACAGAATCGCGAATGGCTCAGAAAAGACAGGCAGTTGAACTGGGAACTTGCGCAAATAGAGCAATTTGGTCCAAACTGGCAAGAAGCATTACAAGCGCAAGCTGATCAGATGCAAGCCGGTATAGATGGTGGCATGGGAGGTGATCCGCTCATGGGAGGTGGTGGTATGGGATTACCTCCAATGGACGCCGGCGGTATAGAAGCACCACCTGATTTCGGCGGCCCGGCTCCCGCTGCGGCTCCACCGGTGGATGCCGCTCCTCCCGCGTAGTATGAATAAATACTTTCATGGGCCACATCTCAAATTCAATTCCAGCGTTACCGGAGAGTTATTTTTATAGTACAAATTTAAACAATCGCGTAACATCTTTCGCAAAACTTGCAGAAAGAATAGCCATGACACTTGGTTATCCTCAAGTGAATATTGAGGCTCATCAAAATCAGGTGATGGACAATATTTCCATCTCAATCGAGATGTTCACCAAGTATGCTGGCTACACAGAAGAATTTTTAGTGTTCAACAGCACCTTGTACGAGAAAGGCAGAGGTTTACCAATAGATGCTTTGTTCTCGAAAACACCGGAGATGCGAGAGACATACACCGTGACACCTTCTGGAGTTGGTAATGATGCAACAACCGGTTCTGTTTCCGGTGGTCATGATCATGATCTGGAAACGAACAGAAAAGTTATAGATGTGTTTTCGTTTGAGCAAGGTAGCACCAGCGGTGTTAATACGTTATTCACCATCGAACAAACACTAGCTCAGCAAACATATTTTAGTTACGCGCTCGGCAAATACGGTTTCGATCTTGTCAGTTGGTACACATTAAAAAACTGGCTCGACACCAGGAGTAAGCTATTATCACAAGATCATTATTTTAAATTTGATGAAAGGTTGCAAAGGCTTTTTCTAATACCAGAACCATCAAGCGATAACAGAGCACATTTTTATGGTCTTGTCGGCGCGTATGTCGAGAAGCCTTTACGTGATCTTGTTAGAGAGATATGGGTGTATCAATATGCGCTAGCGTTGACTAAAATAACAATAGCTAGAGTGCGTGGAAAATATGCCGGCACAGCTTTATTTGGTGGTGGTCAGCTGAATTATGGTGAATTGTTATCCGAAGGCATGCAAGAGAAACAAACACTTGAGACACAGCTGTATGAAGGTGCACCTGGTATTGGTGATGCTAATCCTCCAATGTTCTTTGTCGGGTAGTGAAAAAAACAAAATACTCAAAATATAAACAAGGTGTGTACAAACCAACAGCTGATGGTAAATACAAAGGAGTAAAAAATCCACGCTACTTGAGCAGCTGGGAATTAAAATTCTTCCGATGGTGTGATGACAACCCTAGAGTTGTTGAGTGGTCTAGCGAGTCGGTTATCATACCATACATAAACCCTATTGATCGAAAAGCACATCGATACATGGTAGATAATCGAGTGGTTATAAGAGAAGGTGACAGCCTTGTAAAATATTTAATAGAGATTAAACCAAGCAAGCAAACACGAAGACCTACAACACATGGAAACAAAAAACAAAGCACCGTGTTGTATGAAAATATAGAATATGTGCGCAATCAAGCCAAATGGGCTGCCGCTCAAAAATGGTGTGACAAACACGGTTATAAATTTCAAATAATCACTGAGAAGCATTTATTTGGTAACAAATAAGTAGAATATGCTCAAATCATAATAAATAATTTTAATATGAGCACACCATTCAATTTACTTGTAGAAGAAACCGATTGTGATGATTTTGAGTATTTGATACAAGAAGAGAGCGCAACCAAGAAGAAAAGCATGTACATCAAAGGACCTTTTATGGTGTGCAACGAGACTAATCGGAACCAACGTCAGTATCCATTAGAAGAAATGCAACGTGAAGTCCGGCGATACAATGAAGAATGTATTAATAAGAAGCGAGCATTCGGAGAGCTCAATCACCCTACATCAGCGGATGTGAGTCTGGACAAGGCGTGTCATCTCATAACTCGGTTGAATTTTGAGGGTAATGTTGTGATGGGTGAAGCTAAAGTGTTATCCACACCAGCTGGTATGATTGTCGAGTCTCTTATTAATGATGGTTGTTCATTAGGAGTGTCTAGCAGATCACTAGGACAACTCGAAGAGAGTAACGAAGGATTCAATGTTGTGCGTGACATGAGATTGATCGCGATCGATTGTGTCGCGGATCCAAGTTATCCAAAAGCGTTTGTAAACGGCATACTTGAGAGCAAGAAATATGTATGCAACGCGGATGGTACATTTTGTGAATTGTACGATAATTTTGAGAAAAACATATCCACACTACCCAAAAATGATGTGGAAGTATATTTAAAAGAACAAGTTTTAAAGTTCTTGACAGGTGTTAAGAATAAATATTGATAGAGTCATGAAAAGCAAGCGTATCACAAGAGAAAAAAATAACATTAAAAAATTTATACAATGTATAAATGAGAAAAATTATGCCGCCGCAGATAAATATTTAGAAGCGACCGTACAGAGCAAGATGGCTGCGTACATGATGCAAGCAAAACAAAAAAGTATTTTTAAACAATGAGCGATAAACCTACAATTACCACCGTATTAAAAGAAGCGACAGAAGGCATCTTGACGGAAGATGTTCTGTCCGAGATAGAATCTGTGTTCGAAGAGTCTGTTGAAGAGAGAGTCGCTTTACATGTCGAGAAAGCCCTAGCTGAGCAAGATGAAGATCATGCTGAGAAGCTAGAAAAACTGCTAGAAGCTATAGACGCAGATCACACACAGAAGTTGAGGCATTTGGTTGAGTCGATTAATCGTGACCATGCCTCCAAACTTGTAGAAGCTGCGAAGAAATTTAACAACACACTCAATGAAGACGCTGGATCGTTCAAAGAAGAGCTGGTGGGTAATGTGAGTAATTATCTTGAACTGTATATTGAACGTGCCATTCCTCAAGAAGAGATCAGACAGGCCATGAGAAACACGTCAGCTGTTAAAATGTTGTCACAATTGAGAGAAGCTCTAGCTGTTGACAACGCGTTGTCGCAAAAATCAATCCGAGGCGCTGTTAAAGACGGAAAAAATAAAATTGACAACCTAGGTACGGAGCTAGCGCAGTTGAACGAGCAAAAAGTACAGATGCAACAAGAGCTCACAAAAGCCAAGTCGGATTTATTGCTAGAGAGAAAGACAAAAGATCTTCCTTCTAACAAGAGAAAGTACATGTACAAAGTGCTTGGTAACAAGACACCTAAGTTTATTGAAGAGAATTTCGATTACACACTCAATTTGCTCGAGAAGACAGAGCAAGATCGTTTGGCAGCTTACAAACAAGAAGCTGAACAAAGCAAGAGCAAGGTTGATCGCCCAACCAAACAGGTGATCGCCGAACAAACCAAAAGTGAGCCAGAGCAACAAACTCCAGTGATTGAAGAATCAATTGAGCAAACATCTGACAATCCATTGTTGTCTAATTATATGGAGGAGCTCAATCGCACCTAATAACAACTTTTTTATATGTTGAGGTTTTTATAACCTGAGTCAAAGCAAACAAGGAGAAAACAAACTATGTCAGTTAAACCCACACCCGCATACATCGACCGAGATCGCGCAAGCGCACTCTTGGAAAAATGGAACCCTGTGTTGGACTACACTTCTGATAATGTAGCCCCTATCGAGAATGATCACGATCGTCTAAACACCGCCATCCTCTTGGAAAACCAAGAAGCATGGTGCTTGCAAGAAGCGAACGTGGCTGGTCAAGGTGGAGTTTTCGGAGGCGGAACCATTGGTACTGCCACCACAAACATCCCTCGTGCCTCGGACACTTACGCGCAAGGCGATACTCGTCTTCCTAAGATCCTCATTCCGATGATTCGTCGTACGTTTCCTGAGTTGATCACAAACGAAATCGTTGGTGTTCAGCCCATGAGCGGACCTGTCGGTCTCGCATTTGCGCTCCGCTACAAGTATGAATCCAGCGCCCTCGGTGGTGACGGAACATGCAACGATAGCGACAGCACATGCGCCGCCGATCCAGTTCGCGCAGCCGCGGACGGAAGAGAAGTAGGTTACAATTATCTTGACACTCGCTTCACCGGTACCAGCTCTGCTGGATTGTCCGGTCATGACGACTTCGAATTCGGAGATGGTGATGATGGAGTCGCGAAAATTCTCGCAGACTTTGAACTCACAAGCAACATTCCTCAAATGGAAGTTTCTTTCGAGAAAACAGCTGTTGAAGCTGGAACAAGACGTCTGGGAGCAAAGTGGAGTGTAGAACTCGAACAAGATCTCAAGAACATGAATGGTATCGATATTGATACTGAATTGACCAACGCTATGTCGTACGAAATTCAGGCTGAAATCGACCGTGAAATGCTCATGAGAATGGTTCAAGTCGCGCTTAACGCAGGATCCGGTTCAGGTTATAGCACATGGCAACCCTCCACAGCTGATGGACGCTGGCTCGCAGAACGTAATCGCGATTTATACGCCAAGATCATTGTAGAAGCTAACCGTATTGCTATTCGTAACCGTCGTGGTGCCGCGAACTTTTTAGTCGCTACACCCAAAGTTGCCGCTATTTTGGAAATGCTCCCTGAATTTCAGTGGATGCAAGTTCAAGGTAACATCAACACTCAACCGGTTGGAATAGCTCGTGTTGGAAATCTCGGTGGTCGTTTCAATGTATACCGTGACACACGTACTGAAGCTCAGTTTCTTGGAAATGCTGGATCTGGAACTCCTGGTCGTCAAAAACCTGGACAAGGAACAGCTCGTGCAAACGAGTTGAACTACGTTCTTTTAGGTTACAAAGGCCCAGAATTCTACGACACCGGTATTATCTATTGTCCATACATCCCTGTGATGGTTCAAAGAACAATTGGACCCAATGACTTCGCTCCTCGTGTTGGTATGCTTACCCGTTACGGTGTTGTTGACAACATCTTCGGTGCTGAGCTCTACTATCACGTGATTATAGTGAAGAATCTTGGACAAACGTTCACGCCAGGCGCTAGCTCGAAATACTTCTAGTATTCAGGACTCAGAGCTGGTGAAATGATACACCCAGCGATAAAAACATTTTTTCGACTCTTACAGGTGATGCTGAAGAGTCGTTTTTTTTGTCTGTATTTGATACAAGCATGAATAAATAATTATACATGAGTGACAGATTATACAAAGAGATAAAAACAGAAACAGCATCTACCGGACTTTTCTCTGCTGGTTCTTTCGCGGAATACAAGGGTACATTATCAGTGAATCCCAGTGTTGGTGATACTGTTAGTATCGAGTGGAACGGCAGGACATACACATTTGAATTTAGTGATCAGAAACTTGATAGTGTGTGGTATAAAAAATTTGCTGCGAAACCTGACATGAAAAATGTGTACATCAGTGACACTAAAGAAGAAACCATGAAAAATTTACACGCAGCCATAGGCAATTATGATTCTATAATACATGCCGGTCCAGATTATGCGTTCTCAGCTGCTGAAGTGAATGGAGTGTTGACGTTGTATAGTCACGTAAAATTGTCGCAGAGTTTCAATGTTGATGATCCTAACACAGTCACTACCACAGTCTCTAACAACCAGGGAGCGGAACCATCATCATACAGCACGGATGAGATGTATACTGGTATATCAGTACTGGCTAGCGGCAATGGGGCGGTTGTAAAACTACTCATGAGAAAACCAGGCGCGCAGAATTACAATGTTGGTCCTCCGTATAATAGTTTAGAAGTAGTCACTGCCACGATACCAGCAAATCAAATATTACCTATAGAGACATTCGGGTGTGATACTACATGTACCGTGTATAGATAATTTTTTTTTTGTTGAAAACATAGTATAAAGGCGTTATAATACCTTTATGCGAATAGAAACTTCTCACGAGAGCCCCATTTCGATCCTTGATGATAGTCTAAGATACAATGATTACTGTTACGCGCTGGTTCATCTGTTTGAAACACACGAGCAATACTACGATTTTTTTGTCAAGGCTAAAAATTTAAACAAAGAAATATATTTAGATAATAGTATTTTTGAACTAGGAGAGAGTTTTGAACCGGACAAATACGCCACATGGATCGAGAAATTACAACCTAATGTTTACATCGTACCGGATGTACTAGAGAATGCAGAAGAAACGGTCGACTCCTGGATACAATGGGAATCAAACCACAAAGACATCAAAGGAAAACGCATGGGTGTTGTGCAAGGCAAAACATGGATGCAGCTAGTCGAGTGTTACAAGTTCATGAAACAAGCAGCAGACCTGATCGCGATCAGTTTCGATTACAGCTATTACAATGGTACTGGTTATGGTGGCACGCAGCTAGAAAGCTTCTCCACCGGCAGACAGCGTTTCATCAATCACTTGATCCAAGAAGGTCATTGGTGCTGGGACAAACCCCATCATTTGCTTGGTTGTAGTCTGGCTAGAGAGTTTAGATGGTATGTGGATAACAATGTTTACAACATAAAGAGTGTGGATACATCCAATCCTGTAGTAGCTGCCATGCATGATTTAAAGTACAATGATGAATATGGTTTAGATGAAAAACCATCCACATTGCTTGCAGACATGATCGAGCACGAAATTACAGATGATGAACACGAGCTAGTAATGTACAACACATCCATGTTCAAAAAAATCTTACGCCGGTATTGATGAAATGGATCGCCATGTTCAGCCACACCGGTGCTGAAATCGCCGGTCTAAGCAAATCTATAGGATTGAAACCTGATAAAATAATTTGTAATCAGGACAAGAGCTCAACTCAAGTACCACAACCAGTACCAATAAACCATGTACAACAACTCCCGGATGTTGATACATATCATGAGTTATTATCAACCGATGCAATAATAACCATGCATGGATGGATGAGAATCGTGCCTGGTGAGATATGTGATCAGTATAATATATACAACCTCCACCCTGGGCTGATAACCAAATACCCTGAACTCAAAGGTAAAGATCCTCAGCATCGCGCGTTCAATATGAACATGTCAGAAATAGGATGTGTGTTGCATCGAGCTATCGCTCAAGTCGATAGTGGTGGTATTATAGATGTGAGATCTATTAACAATAGATATAAAAATGTTGATGATTTGACACAAGCTCTTAAGCGATTGGCTCATGACATGTGGGTATCTTTCTTCGCACATCGATTACAACAATATGACTGATAAAAATAGACAATTTGATACCGGTGCTCAGCGAGACAATTGTGTTGGAAAACTCAGAATGTCTCTCGTACCACAGCAAGAACTCAAAAGAGTCATGAAACGATATCTAGACGGTGCTGAAAAATACGGAGAGAACAATTGGATGAAGGGTATGCCCTTGAGCGTGTATTATGACTGTGCACATAGGCATCTAGAAGCCTGGTGGAGATGTGATGATGATGAAGATCATGCTGCTGCTGCTGTATGGAACTTGTTATGTGCCATGCATACAGAGAGAAAAGCTCATGATTTAGATGCTTTTCCTCATGAAAAACAAATGGATGACAGAATTAAATTTCCAAAAGACTAGTGGCTATCATTTTTCAAGCATAATATAATATATTGATATGTTAGTAGGATTCACAGGACCTCAATGCTCTGGTAAGAGCACATTGCTCATGAAAATGTTACACAGTAACTTGTTTAGAAAGTGTTCGTTTGTGAAGGAAGTTACAAGAAAAGTAGCTTCCTATGGCTATAAAATAAACGACGACGGTGATAATACCACACAACTATTCATACTGAATGAGCATTTGCATAACCATCACATGTCAGGCTGTGTGGTGTTGGATAGATGCATTATAGATGGTGTTGTTTATACTGAATGGCTGTACAAGCAGGGTAAAGTATGTAAATGGGTGTTAGATTATGCATACCAGTTACATCATATGTTAATACCTAAATTAGATATTATATTGTATCCAGATCCTGAAGAAATTGAATTGGTAGGTGACGAGCATCGTAGCGCTGATGTTGACTTTAGAGACGATATTATATCATTATATAAACAATACTTTGAACATTACCCTGAGGTGAAAAAGAAAACAATTGTGATACGTGGTAGTGTAGATGAAAGATTTAAACAAATACAAAAACAATTAAAAGAATATGACAAAACTAGACAACTCACAGATCAGTAAAGTACTCGGACAAGTAGTAGATTACCCGGATCAGTATGATCCAACAATTTTAGTGCGTGAGCTCCGGAGCAACAACAGACAACATTTAGATATACATGATGATAATCTACCATTTGTGGGATCTGACACATGGAATGCATATGAGGTTAGTACACTCACATCAAAAGGTCTCCCAGTAACCGGTGTGTTGAAGATTGTATATCCATGTGACAGTAAATACATTGTTGAAAGTAAAAGTATTAAGCTTTATCTAAACTCATTCAACATGTTTCGCAATGGAGACACCCGGGAGAAAGCGGTTTTAGATTTAACTAATGTTGTTACACGTGACTTGAGTGAACTACTGGAGACGAACGTTGTCGCTCATTTCCATGAAGCCACGACTAACAGTGTCGCTCGATCAGTGTTTTCAGATGATGATTATCCTTGTTTAGAATATGATCTCGTACCAACACTCAACATTAAAAACATACACGATATAAACAGCATTAGATTTGATACATATGAAGAGACACCGGAGCTCTTGCAAAAATCTATTGTACCTGTGGATAGCACAATCCAAAAATTTCGGAGCGCACTTCTGAAAAGTAATTGCCGTGTGACTAGTCAGCCAGATTGGGGTGATGTGTATGTATATATTGACGGACCAAATCATGTGACTCCGGAAAGCATGTTAAAATATATTGTGTCGTTTCGTAACGAGTGTCATTTTCATGAAGAGATATGCGAGACAATTTACAAAAGACTCAATGACATACTAGAACCGAACGCACTGGTTGTCACATGCCTCTACGCACGTAGAGGTGGAATTGATATAAACCCTACTAGAGCCAGCTCGAATGATTTGTTACCAGATGCACTAGTGGATATATCCACTATACATGGTAAGACTCAGAAACAATGATAACTCTCACTCCTAAAGCACAGAAAGTACTTACCGAGAGTAAAACTTTAGCCGAAACTCACAACCATAGATTTGTTAGTAATGAGCATCTTCTTATATCGATAGCCAATCTAACAAGCGGGCAAGCTGTTGATGCACTGAAACATGCAGGTGTCAATCTAAAAAAACTACGAAAAGACTTGTTTGATAGTTTGGATACCGTGGCTACCACGGCATCCACCAAAGAAATATCTTTTTCACCTCGTGCTCAAAAAGCTATCAATGAGGCTGCTATATATGTGAATAAATTCGAGCAAACGTATGTAGGTACTGAACATCTGCTACTGGGTATATTAGATGGTGAGAACGCCAATATACACAAAGCTCTATCCAACCAAGCAATAACCGAGAATAATGTTAGGTTGTGTGTATTAGATGTGCTAGAGCATGATAGTAACAAGCTCAAAACAATAATTGACGAGCATAGACAAACAAAATCTCAACCAAAAGAAGATCCACAAGAGGAAGAAAAATCATTGCTACGCCTGTTCACACGTGATCTCACGTGGCTAGCTACTGAGGAACGAATCATGCCCACAATTGGTCGAACACGGGAAATAGAACGATGTGTGGAAGTGTTGATGAGATATAGCAAAAACAATCCAATACTAATTGGAGAACCCGGTGTAGGTAAAACAGCTGTTGTGGAGGGTCTAGCCACTAGAATAGCCACCGGAAATGTCCCAGATCAACTATTAACAAAAAAAATATTACAACTGGACATCACCATGCTTGTGGCTGGTACGAGATACAGAGGGGATTTAGAAGAGCGTTTGACCATGTTGCTCAAAGAAGTTCAACACGACAAGGACAACATATTGTTTGTAGATGAGATTCATATGATTGTAGGAGCCGGTGGTACGGACAACAGTATGGATATTGGTAACATACTCAAACCCGCGTTGAGCAGAGGAGAGCTAACATGCATCGGCGCCACAACAACACAAGAATATAAACAAATCGAGAGCGATGGCGCTTTGCAGAGGAGATTTCAAACAATAATGGTTGATGAACCATCAAAAGCGGACACACTTAAAATTATCAAAGGAATCAAACAACGATTTGAAAAACATCACAATGTTACATTCTCACAAATTAGTCTGAAGAACATTGTTGAGATGAGTGATCGATACATAACAGATCGTAATTTTCCAGACAAAGCGATAGATGTGATGGATGAAATTGGTTCACACGTTCGAGCCAAAATATTTAACGAGATATACGAGACAGATATAGACATACAATTGAACAAGCTCGAAAAGACCAAAATTAAACATATATCTAGCAAACAATACAAGCTAGCTAACGATATCAAAACAGAACAAGAGCAACTGCTTGTTCAATATGATCAGATGTACACAAAATGGTTGAATAAGCAATCCAAATCAACAAGAATCAAAGAAGATGATGTGCTCAACTACATGGCGAACAAGACCGGCATGCCGATCACAAGATTGCAGCTTCATGAGAGCAGTCGATTGAAAAACCTCAAATCATATCTATGTAGAAAAATTGTAGGTCAAACATCAGCAACAGATGTCATAAGTGCCGCAATCAAGAGAGCACGTGTGGGATTGAATGATCCTAACCGACCGCTATGTTCATTTTTGTTTCTCGGACCAACAGGTGTGGGTAAAACACACAGTGCCAAAGTGATGGGCGATTATTTGTTCAACAACAAGAACATAATACAAATAAACATGAGTGAATGTAGCGAGAGTCATAGTATCAGCAAACTGATAGGTGCTCCACCGGGATATGTTGGCTACAGTGATTCTGGAGTATTGACTGAAGGTGTCAAAAAAAATCCATACAGCATAGTTCTACTGGATGAAATCGAGAAAGCACACCCGGATGTGGTGCAAGTGTTGCTTCAATTACTAGAGGAAGGCACCGTGGCGGACAGCACTGGTGAAAACATCAATTTTAGAAATTCTATAGTGATCATGACAGGCAATATAGGCTCTGAAGCTCTTCAGAAAAATCACACTGTCGGGTTCATGAGCAAAGATTACGATGATGTGAACACCAGACAGAAGATAACTGATGAATTAACCAAGTTTTTCAAACCAGAACTGGTGAACAGAATAGATGAGATTGTTGTGTTTGACAAGCTCAAGAAACAAAGCCTGTCCGCGATTGCCAAACAATTGATATCTCAATTGTCATCACGGTTGAAAAAGAAAAACATATCACTTGATATGGAGGATCAAGTGATAGATCATGTTATTGATCAGGTGGATTGTGATAAATACGGTGCCAGGCCCATCAGACGTGCCATATCGTATCATATTGAAGATAAAATATGTGACATTTTGATAAAGAAACCGACCGATAGTGATCAAAAATATCAGTTGAGTGTGGCGTTATGTGATGGCTCGATCAGTATACAATTGAAAAATCAGTCTGTGCCAATCAAAGACAGCCAATAATCGGTCATCTCGCGCTCGATGGTGTCAATAGTATCAGACATTATCTGTGTTTTGGTGGTTGTCTTTAGTTTACTAGTGTCTTTTATGTTTGTCTTGATGGCGCGGAGCAAATAGCATCGCTTCACATGTTTCAACACATCATCTTTTGATGATGCATCATCATGTTGTTTGTAACACAGAGGGCAATGATGTGTGTCATTTCGTTCGAAAGATATCATCAATTGGTCCATACACTGTTCCCACGTTAAAATGATGTAAACCATATAAATATTTATATGATAGGAGGAGCAATAGTCAACACCGCCTTTGGCGCCGGTATAAAACTAGGAGCCATCTTGATAAACTCGTGGCTGGATAGCAAGAAACAGACGCAAATGATGATAGCAGCACGTGATCAACAGCTGTTACGTGCCCTGACCGACAATCAAGCCAAGCAAGCCAGTGATCCTTTCGTGCAAGTGACCAGGCGTGTGTTGTTTTTGACCATCACGTTCACATTGTGTTACATGATGATATATTACGCCATGAATCCTGGCATTCAATATGATGTGATCATGCCAATAAAGGACGGAGTATCTACCGGTATATTCACGTGGATATTTGGTGGTGACTCGTTCGAGGTCGTGAGACTGACCGGCGGCTTGCTTCTCATGAGTTTCATGGATCTGGCGTTCATGGTGATTGGGTTTTACGCGGTACCATCACCAGGTAGTCGATAGAGTGTTATTTGGCCGCACCAAACACGTCTACAAGTTTGGCCACCACCGCTTTATCATCTGATATGTTCATGTCAACAAACGGTATGTCCTGTGGAGACGCCGGGGCCTCCGTGGTGTCTGTATCATAATCATACTCACCATATATGTCGTCTGCATCTTCTGATAGATCCAGTGCTGCTGGTTGATTAGGAGCCACCTGTTCATACAACCCCTGTTTTCTGGCGATGTCCGTGAAAATGACGTACAACAAATGTTTCAAGTGTGGATTCTCCGGTGATCGTGAACGTGACACGAAGCTGGTGATGTCCTGTGTGGTGAATTTGCCGTGCAATTTTGTGATCGGGTCTGAATAACTACCATAACACAGCAGCGTCAGATACTTTTGTGTGATGTCCGCACAATCTCTGATCACAAAATACGCGCTTTTGTTCACAATGGTGACACCGGTGTCCGGTTTCTCACTGGCTATTTTGGCAGGTCTCATCAGTTTGGCTTGTTTGATACCACTGTGTCGTATGATTTTATCCTCGAATGACATGATTTACTCCATTTTCTTGTGTTTGCTCACCACGGTGGTCTTGTCCTTGTAAATAGGCCCGGGCCCGGTGTGGACCACACCATCTGATGATTTTTTTCGTGTGACCACCATGGATATCAGCACCGTGACCAGCACCGCCACCACCAGCCAGATGAACACACTCAAGCTGCTGGGGTTGTCCGTTACAGCGTGAAACTCTACATCTGTGATCACACCATCCAGATCACGATCCATCACGGCCGCTCCAACGGGCTCCACAGTGACTTGTTGTGTTGAATGATCGACCACGCGTCTGGAGCTGTTGCACGCGGCAAACAACACGGTCAAACAACCGATCATGCATGTTAATATTCTCATACTTGTCGTTATTTATGTTGATCCACGTGAGAAATCAATCGTTCAACCGTGGATCAATCACACGTGTGGTGGCAAAATCCCGCACGTGACCCACTCGCTCCCGGAAACCTTTCCATTTGCCGGATTGCATCTCATGTGCCATTCGTTTGATCGGTCCACGATCTCCTTCATCTGCCGCCTCCACCGCGTTGGTCAGCTCGTCTAGAAACTGCGCGATCAAACGATCCTCCTCAGGAGTCACGTAGTTGGTTTTCAACTTGCTAGTGGGTGTGTCTTGAATCTGATTGCGTAAAAAATTTTGCTGATCAGCACCAGCACGTGCTGGATCGTGATTGTCATGGTTCTCCTGCAACTGGTTGTACAGCATGTCGAATAGGTCGTGTGTCATCATTAGTATTTATTGAGACTGGTCAGTATATCTGCAGGCGCCTTGGCGCCTGCGCAAAAATTTTTTTTTTCTGCAGAGTCCAGATCACAGATCCGGTGTGTCTGTAGGATCACTGGCGCTGGCCTGTCTGAGCAGCTGATCCACATGCTTGAGCTTGTCAACCCAGCTGGGAAACGGGCCATGTGATTGTGTGAGCAAATCCTGATGCACCGGGTGTTTACGAGCTCGGCGACCCAGGTCTTGCAACAGCTCTTCACGACCCACCCAGCGCCGATGATGGGTGGCGATGTCCTGGCGGCTCAACAGCTCTGTTTGCACCATGGCGGGGCTCCATTCACCGAAGCCCATGAGCAACACGTGCAACACGATCATGTCACCACTGGTGCTCTGTTTGTAATACACCGGATCCTGTGCAGAATCCGGAATGTAACCAGCTCCGCTGAGCAGCTCGAACAGTTGAGCCGGGCTCACACGCTGATAACCATGTTGAACAAGCAACAGCTCGTGTTGATACATGTGTTGTGGATCACGATCCAGGAATTGTGCGAAATCATGAAAACCAGGACCCAGCAACGCGTGCACGTCCCCGCCGAACTGTTGTTTGGCGTGTTTGATGCTCTTCTTGTATCGTTCGTGGCTTGTGGCCACCAGGTGTGTCCATGGGTAATCATCATGCAATTGATCGGTGTTCATGTGAGACCAGTGATCGTCACTGGGGTTTTGCACCCAATCCTTGAATTTCTTGATCATTCCCATGTGTGATTACTTAGTCGCTCTACGAGCGAGGTTTGGGTCTCAGGTGCCATAATGGTGAAACACCCGGAATCCGCGAAAAAAATGTGGAGCATGGGTTCCTGTGGTTGCCAGGTTTTACTATAGTCACGTGGATTTGCACGCCTGTGGTCTAGATAAGCGGTCGTGTCTCTGAGATGCGGCGGTGTCTCTGAGATGCGGTCGTGTCTCTGAGATGTGGCGGGTTCTCAGAGCTGGTCACCTAGCAGATCGGACACCAACGCACCACTGCACACCTCAGCATGGGTTCTGGTGGGCGTGTTTTGAATGATGATGGTGCTTGCTTCGCCGGTGAGTTGAGTGTCCCAACAAGCCTCCAACATGATCGCATGCGTGAGGAAATCATCCAGCATGTCACACTCCTTCAATCGTTTTCTGGTCTGAGTGTAACACCACACGCCCATCAGCTCGACCAGGCGTGCTTGCATCTGTTGGTTGATCAGCTCCTCGTCCATCTCGTGCTTCAATTGCCGCCGGCCGGCCTGATCTGATCAGACCGACCAGCTTGTCAATCAATCAGTCAAAGTGGATTCAGACTCGATTCTGGATTGCTTGTGCAGCAATTGATTCAATCGCGCTCTTGCTCGCTCGATCTGTTCTGTGATGCGTTCAGCTTGAGTCTTGCTGGGACGTCCAGCTCTGCTCACATATGTGGTTCTGAATGTGTCGATGTTGTTTGCGTAATCACGCTCGATCAGTCCAGCCAGATACTTGTGATAGAAGCTCTTGCGTGCTCCAGTGATGGTGCAAGTCACTTTGTAATTGGCCAGATCGATCTGGACCTCACGTCCGTTGCTGTTGAGAAGAGTGTAGAAGTGTTTCGCTTTAGATTTCATATGATTGATTGTGTGTGTTTGATTGTTGATTATACGTTGATGATATGAACGTTTGTGGTTTGATGCAACTGTTTATCTCAATTGATCTCTCAAATTGTAGAGCGCGTTGTCCAGCGCCACATCCTCGATCACATATTTGCTGTTGAGATATCGGATGATCAGATTGCATGCTTCAATTAGTAATTTTGATGTCATATATGTATATGATAACCGAGATCTGCGTTTGATGCAACTAGATTATCTGATTGGCTCGAATCTTTCTTGTACAAGCGTCTGATTGAGCAGCGCGTGCATCTTGCGAATCGCTTGTTTCTCGATGTGTCTGATGCGCTCGCGTGTGTATCCGGTGTATGCTGAGATCTGCTCCAGCGTGAAGCACTCCTCAGGCTGTTGAATCAAGCGTAATTCTGCTAGATCGCGATCCAGATCGCGTTTTTCTCGTTTGAGGTCGTCTTTAAGATTTTGTAAGCTCATGTGTGTGTGTTTGATTGATTGATTATACTTCGATTATAGCGTCAGATGCTGTTTGATGCAACGCTCAACGGCTCATTTGTACAGAATATCCGAGAATTGCTGCTTGAGGAGGTCGTTCAGATCCTCATAAACAGCGATTCTGATGCCCTCCTCACCGTATTGATCGTAGTCTCCGCTTCGCTTGAGATCTGCTCTCATCTGATCCTGCATGTGTTTGATAAGTTCTTTGAGTCTTTCCATAATTGTGTTGTCTGATTGTTTCGATTGATTTATAACATAATGATAGCGTCAGAATCGGTTTGATGCAACACCCGAATCGATTTTTTCTCAGCGTAGTGTGTTGCAAATCTGCTGCAGATCAGTTAAGATTATCTTATCGATCGATCAATTCACCATAACCAACACTCATCCTTCCAGCTGGTGCTCGCTCCAGTCCACACACCACTGATAGCTACGCGCCTGAGTCACTTGATCCCGAGCATCGTCTGTCAACATGCTGGTGCAGCTCCGCAAGTTGGTCTGTAGTGTGTCGATAACCACCAGCAACTCCTGTCGTTCACGTTGTAGTTGTTGAATCCGTCTGGACAACTCGGTATGATCTGTGTTGTTCATGTGAAATACTTATGCACTCGCGTGAATTTACAACCTGTATAGAACACGCCGCAAATCGGAACTCGGGAGTGGAGGCAGCTTACTGTTTATACAAGCGTACCCATATGAAACCCGTCATTTGGTTGTGTGTCCCAGTATTTCTGTATTTCCAGCGGGTTCTTGGGTTCTCTCATGTTCTCTCCACGACACGGTCATGCTCACTCTCGTGAGAACCTTGTGTTTTTCTAGAAAACACCTGTTTTTTCCGCAAAATCCCTTGTTTTTCTCACGTCATCTCACCCGCGAGTATGTCATGTGCCACATCTGGTCTGATCAGAGTCGTCCGCAAATAATATTCAACCGCTTATAATATCCTGTCGGTGTGCATCACCTGGTGTGGCTCGATCAGCCACGGGTGTTCATGCTCCATCTTGGCTCACGCTAACCAATCGTATGGCGGCTACTGATCAATCGCTCAGACCGTAGAACTCTCGTTCCACTCCCACCAGCGCACGCCAGTAATCATCACCGCTCCACGAGCTGAATGGTGCTGGTTGTTGGTTGGTGCCTGTGGCGCACGCTTCTAAAATGGCTCGATCACGTCGCCAGCAGTTGCGAAACCATCTCTCGCGACCCATCTGTTGAAAATCCTGAACGGTGTTGTGTATGTACGTGTCCACATCATGTGTGACTTGTTCGTTGGCTGTCTCCTCTTCTGATTGATCCAGATCATCATCATCCTTGTTGGTCTCGCTGGCCGCACGTTTGCCACGTTGAATCGCGTTGTCCACCGCGCCTCGATACTCGGTCTCTGGATCCTCAAGCTTGCCGTTCTCGTTGTAATCCTTGTCCGCAAGCTTTTTCTCTTGAATCAAATTGTTCTGCGGCTGATGCACAGGTTGATCAGGTTCATCCACGGATTGAGTTGGGTTGGCTTCAGTTCGTGGTTCACGACTCGCCACCAGGCGCTCCCACATCACGCTGTCATCATTGTTGTTCATAACATTATTTATACGGTGACCACATTATTTTCAAAGATCCGGAGTGTCTGTTTGAGCTGTGGCTCGTGTGCTTCTGCTGGCTGTTGCGGCCGCTTGTCGCACCAGCTCCACCAGTTGATCCACACGTGTGATGTCCCATGTCTCGATCTTGATTCCGTGTTGTATGTCCAGTTGAAGTGGGTCATTCGCTTGTTGCTCGGATTGAAAACGTGCCAGCGTGACACCCAACGGGTTGTCCATGACCACCTGTCCTGTTGGTGATTTGAACATGTGTTGATTGCGTTTGAACACGTGGTTGATGTTTCGTCTGGTTCGTTCATGCTCCACATTCAGATCAAGCGCGCCATCCTCGAACAGTCTCATGTTGATACCATCACTTCTACCACCCTTGTAATCATCCACACCCCACTCGTGGCGATGCACGCTTGGTTGAATCTCGAGATCCACATGGTGCACACGCCTCAACGGTCGTGATTGTTTGTCCCACGAGTCCATATCATAATTGTCCACGTGTTCGTTCATGAATCCGATGGTCCACCCACGCTTGAGCAGCTGCTCCAGCATCAGATGTGACCAGAATCTCGAGCCATCACGCCAGTCTATACCTTCATAATCCGTTGTCATACACGTGTATTTATACTCGTGTCACAATTGTTGCTTGTTGGCTATCTTGATCGCTTGTTGTATGGTGTGTGTGAGGCTTTTGTTTTGTTGAGCCAAACGTTTGAATGTCTCCCAGCTCACACGAGGCAGAGGAAGCTCGTTCCAATGAATCATGAGCTGTTTTCTCCATTGTTCTTGTGTGTTCATACGCTGATTATATGATGAGCAACATGATTGGGCAACTACCAAATCGACGATCCACAAAAAAACCCGTCTGTTTCCAGACGGGTCGACCCGTTAACGGGTCTGTTGTTTGTTAGTCTTTTGCTTCTACAAAGGTGTAAAGCTCGTTAGCGATGTTGAGAGTGTCTTGCTCTCTGGTGTCGCTAGGTGATGACCATTCAGTGTTGTTTCGACTAGCAATTTCTTGCTGGCGGATCAACTCCTGATGATATCGGTCATCAGCCATGTCTTTTGCCATTCGTAGCACATCGAGACGTATTTCATATCCAGATCTTGCCATGATTTGTGTTTCCTTTCTTTTGTTATTACTGTGTGTGTTTCGACCAATAAAGTGTTGAGCCTAGGGAGCGTGAGTTCAAGTGTGATTGATGTTCAACATGGTGCTCCCGATGACTGGTCCGGCTCCGTCTCGCTGCATGCCGATCTTTATCACGCTCAATTCTGCGTGTGCTTGTTCTAATTCAAGCGGGCAGCTCTCGTTTTTTCGTAAACTCACTCGGTTGCTCTTGAGATTCACAACCAAACTAACATCAGCTTGGTAGTTTATTATCATGTGATCTGCAACTTGATCCATGCATGCATCGGCAAATGCACTCACAAATGTATATTTTTTATCACCAATTGGCACATGTGCCCAATTCACATCAAGATCTTTCAAGATGTTCTCTAGTTCTACGTTCATACGTGTATTATAACGGTTTTCTGTTGATCTAGCAACTACCAGTCGAACGCAAGCATCAATTGTTCAGGAGTGTCTCGAAGCTCGCTCTCTTGTGCCAAAAACAAACAACCATCACCATATCTTCTGTCCACAGGCACTCCGTTCTTGTCTACTCCTGGGCCGATGCTGCGCCATTCAGGCTCGAAACTACAGTCTCGGCTGTTGCCCAGATTGTTCCTGGTGATGTATCTCACCTCGCTATCCAGCTTGACGTAACCGGTGTGAATGGCTTGATCAAGCATCAATTGTAAATCTCTTATGGTTATCATGTTGTGGCGTGTTCTCGCACGTGTTCTGGCCAGCGATCATGCACGCTGGTGTTATATCAACAAGTCCATC
>Ga0222718_10000186_pt1 | contig 63683 bp, 71 predicted proteins | sample C33_27DmetaG_FD_165045 | JGI IMG/M metagenome (GOLD analysis project Ga0222718, IMG submission 165045) | Estuarine water microbial communities from San Francisco Bay, California, United States - C33_27D | ecosystem: Environmental > Aquatic > Marine > Unclassified | place: USA: California... | reverse complement strand
AAATAACAAAGAAAATAAACTTTTGTTTCTCACCTATAATACTAATAAATTTTTTAAAATTCGACAAGCTTTAGTATATTGATGGAAAATTTAGAAAACCAAGACCAAAAAATTAAAATAGTTATTTAAACTATCATTTATAAAAAATGATAGTTTAAATTTAATTGGTAAAAAATAATTAACCGTATTTACCAGAAGTTGAAGCAATAACGAAAGCTGCGTAAGTTAAAATATAACCAACAGCGAAATGTACTAAACCAACTAAACGAGCTTGAACGATTGAAAGAGCTACTGGTTTGTCTCTCCAACGAACTAAGTTTGCTAATGGTGTACGTTCGTGAGCCCATACTAATGTTTCGATTAATTCTTGCCAGTAACCACGCCATGAAATTAAGAACATGAAACCTGTTGCCCAAATTAAGTGACCAAATAAGAACATCCATGCCCATACAGATAAGTTGTTCATACCAAATGGGTTATAACCATTAATTAATGGTGATGAATTTAACCATAAGTAATCACGTAACCAACCCATGATGTAGTTTGAAGATTCGTCGAACTGACCTGGGTTACCACCCCAAATTGTCATGTGTTTCCAGTGCCAGTAGAATGTTACCCAACCAATTGTGTTTAACATCCAGAACATAGCTAAGTAGAATGCATCCCATGCTGAAATATCACAAGTACCACCACGACCAGGACCGTCACAAGGGAAACTGTAACCAAAGTCTTTTTTATCTGGCATTAATTTTGATCCACGTGCATCTAAAGCACCTTTTACAAGAATTAAAGTAGTAGTGTGTAAACCTAAAGCAATAGCGTGGTGAACTAAGAAATCACCAGGACCAATTTTTAAGAATAAATCATTCTTACTATTATTAATTGCATCTAACCAACCTGGTAACCAAATTTGATTACCTGCAACAGTTGCTGGGCTAGTTGAAGATGATAATAATGTATTGAATTCATAAACTGCTTTACCAGATGCAGCTTGAATATATTCTGCAAATAAAGGTTCGAATAAGATTTGTTTTTCTGGTTGTCCAAATGCAACTACAGTATCATTATGGATATATAAACCTAATGTGTGGAAACCTAAGAATAATGAAGCCCAACTTAAATGTGAAATAATAGCTTCTTTATGTTCTAACATTCTTGCTAAAACGTTATCTTTGTTTAGCTCTGGATCATAATCACGTACAAAGAAGATTGCACCATGAGCAAAAGCACCAACCATTAAGAATCCTGCAATATATTGGTGATGTGTGTATAAAGCAGCTTCTGTTGTGAAATCTTTAGATAAGAATGCATATGGAGTTAAAGCATACATATGTTGCGCAGTTAAAGATGTAGCTACACCTAAACATGCTAATGCTAAACCTAATTGCATATGTAAAGAGTTTGTGATTGTCTCAAATAACCCAGTATGACCAGCTCCTAAACGACCTCCCGGTGGACGGTGAGCGTCTAAGATTTCTTTCATGTTGTGACCGATACCAAAGTTAGTACGGTACATGTGACCAGCAACAATGAAAACAACTGCAATTGCTAATTGATGATGTGCAATATCACTTAACCATAAAGATTGTGATTGTGGGTGGAAACCACCTAAGAATGTTAAAATAGCTGTACCAGCTCCTTCAGATGTTCCGTAAACATGCCCTACAGAATCTGGGTTTTCAGCATATACTGTCCAGTTTCCTGTAAAGAATGGAGTTAAACCTGCTGGATGCGGCGGAGTTGTTAAGAAGTTATCCCAACCAACATGAACACCACGTGACGCAGGAATTGCTACGTGAACAAGGTGTCCTGTCCAAGCTAAAGAACTTACACCACATAATCCAGATAAATGGTGGTTTAAACGAGATTCATTATTTTTGAACCAAGCTAAACTTGGGCGGAATTTTGGTTGTAAATGTAACCAACCAGCAAATAATAAAGCTGATGATAATAATAATAAACCAATTGCACCTGTGTATAGTTCTTGGTTTGTTCTAAAACCAATTGTGTACCACCACTGGTATAAACCTGCGAATGTAAAGTTAACTGGATATGTATTACCTTTACTAAATGCTTTAATTGCTGATTCACCAAAATGTGGATCCCAGATCGAGTGTGCGATTGGTTTCACTTTTAGTGGATTGCTTACCCATTTTTCAAAATTTCCTTGCCAAGCAACATGAAATAAGTTTCCTGAAGTCCATAAGAAAATAACGGCTAAGTGACCGAAGTGAGAAGCGAAAATCTTTTGATATAAATTTTCTTCAGTCATACCATCATGTGCTTCTAAATCATGAGCAGTAGCGATACCATACCAGATTCTTCGCGTTGCTGGATCTTGTGCAAGGGCTTGGCTAAACTTTGGAAATTTAGTTGCCATAATTGTTAGATGCCTTTTTATATAAATTTTAGTTTTGAATGAATAATGTTTTGAATCGTTTTAATTAGTAAAATTCTGATTTAATTAACTAATTGAAATTGCACGTGCTAAGAAGAACGACCAAGTTGTTCCAATACCACCTAGTAAGTAGTGAGCTAAACCAACAGCACGACCTTGTGTAATACTTAAGGCACGTGGCTGAATTGCTGGAGCAAAGTTTAACTTGTTGTGAGCCCATACAACTGATTCGATTAATTCTTGCCAGTAGCCACGACCACTGAATAAGAACATTAAACTGAACGCCCAAATGAAGTGGGCACCTAAGAAGATTAAACCATATGCTGATGATGCTGAACCATATGATTGAATTACTTGTGAAGCTTGTGACCATAAGAAATCACGTAACCAACCATTAATAGTGATAGCACTTTTTGCGAAGTTACCACCAGTAATATGAGAAATTGTACCTTCTGGTGTAATAGTACCCCAAACATCCGATTGCATTTTCCAGCTGAAGTGGAAAATTACTACAGAAATTGAGTTATACATCCAGAATAAACCTAAGAATACGTGATCCCAACTTGAACTTTGACAAGTACCACCACGACCTGGACCATCACAAGGGAATCGGAAACCTAAGTTTGCTTTATCTGGAATTAATTTTGAACTACGTGCATATAATACACCTTTTAGTAAAATTAAAACTGTTACGTGAATTGTGAATGCGTGAATATGGTGAACCATAAAATCTGCAGTACCTAATTGAATAGGCATCATTGCAATTTTTCCACCAACTTCTACAACTTCACCACCAAATGCGTAACTTGTTGTTGCTAAAGCATTTGGAGCAGTTGTTCCAGGTGCTAATAAATGGATATTTTGAATCCATTGTGCAAAAATTGGTTGTAATTGAATTGCTTTATCTGAGAACATATCTTGCGGACGACCTAACGCACGCATAGTATCGTTATGGATGTAGAATCCAAATGCATGTGTTCCTAAGAAAATACAAACCCAGTTTAAGTGTGAAATAATAGAGTCACGGTGTCTTAATACACGGTCTAATAAATTGTTATAGTTATTAGCTGGTGTGTAATCACGAACCATAAAGATTGCACCGTGTGCTGCACCACCTACTACACAGAATCCACCAATCCACATATGGTGTGTGAATAAAGATAATTGTGTTGCGTAATCAGTCGCAATGTACGGATATGGAGGCATAGCGTACATGTGGTGTGCCACAATAATACTTAATGAACCCATCATAGCTAAGTTAATTGCTAATTGTGCGTGCCATGATGTAGTTAAGATTTCGTATAAACCTTTGTGACCTTCACCTGTAAATGGTCCTTTGTGAGCTTCTAAAATTTCTTTCATGCTGTGACCAATACCCCAGTTAGTACGGTACATGTGACCAGCAAAAATGAATAATACAGCTAAAGCTAAATGATGGTGAGCAATATCGCTTAACCATAAACCACCAGTAACAGGGTTTAAACCACCTTTAAATGTTAAGAAATCAGAGTATTCACCCCAGTGACCACCAAAGAATGGTGCTAAACCCTTTGAGAAACTTGGGTATAATTGACTCATTAATTCACGGTTAATTAAAAACTCATGAGGTAATGGGATTTCTTGAGGTGCTACACCTGCATCTAATAATTTATTAATTGGTAATGCAATATGAATTTGGTGCCCTGACCAAGATAAACAACCTAAGCCTAATAAACCAGCTAAATGGTGGTTCATCATTGATTCAGCATTTTGGAACCATTCTAATTTTGGTGCTGCTTTATGATAGTGGAACCAACCAGCAAATACCATGATAGCTGACATTGCTAATCCACCAATTGCAATCCAATATAATTCAACTTCACTAGTGATACCTTCTGCACGCCACATTTGGAACCAGCCAGAAGTTGTTTGTACACCTTGGAAGTTACCACCAACATCACCATTTAAAACTTCTTGACCAACAATTGGCCAAACAACTTGTGAACTTTGTTTAATGTTAACTGGATCTGTTAACCAAGCAGAGTAGTTAGAGAAGTATGCGCCATGGAAGTGCATACCACTAATCCATAAGAAGATTACTGCTAATTGTCCAAAGTGTGCACTGAAAATTTTACGAGAAACTTCTTCTAAAGAACTAGTTTGACTATCAAAATCATGAGCATCTGCATGTAAGTTCCAAATCCATGTAGTTGTTTTTGGACCTTTTGCTAATGTTCTAGAAAAATGACCTGGTTGTGCCCATTTTTCGAAACTAGTTTCGACTGCGTCTTTTTCAACAAAAATCTGCACATTTTTTGCGCGACGGTCGGTTGAGCTTATTGCCATTAATTTTCTCCTTGTTGGGAGACGAAAATCTATGAAACTCTCATAAAAAAATAAAGAATAGGAAATAGTTAACCATCTGTTAATTATGAGTTTTCAATTCTATATTATATATTTTTTTGATAAATTTTAATTAACTTTTTAAAATTTATTTTAATTAGATAAAAGAAAAAATTATTAGTATGCAATAATGAATTATTAATATTAAATCAGTTGATTTAATATTAATAATTATAACTAAATTATGATTTAGAAATATAAACCTAACATATCAGGAAAGAAACGGTTAATTTCGATAATAAATCCAGCAGTAAATGTTAACCAAATTGTTAATAAAACTGGTGCTGTTGACAAATATTTTTGAAGATTTTCCATGTAATTTTATCTCAAGGGTCAATAAATAATTAATTAAAAAAGTTTTAAATTAACGCGGTGATACTGTTACTTCATCAGCTGGAGCTACTAAATCACCACTTATTAATTCTTGCCAAGCTGAGATAGGCCACATATAGCCAGTTGTCATTATTTTTAAAGCTAACGGAACATTAATAATAATTTCACTTTCAGCTGGATTTTTAGTTGTACTTACGGCACGAAGATATTTTCTACCAACCCATCCAATCCAACCAGAAATATAAATAAAACCAAATCCTGGAATAATAAATTCTGCGGCGTGACTCCATCGACCATCTGCAACTAAATGTGGTAATCCATCTGTTCCACATAATAGATCTGAACGACCATATTTATCAAATCTTGCTTTTGTTCGATCAATTTGTTGTTGTAGAGCTAAAGCTGGCGGTGAATCAGCTTCATATTGACTCATTCGTTGTTCAAGTTTTTTTACACTTGTGTTTAATCGTTTAGTGAAAGCTGGAGAATCACTACATTTTGTTAATCCTCCAATATCAGCTGACGCTTGATCTGGTGTAAAAGCTAATAGTACTATAAGAAGTAAAGAGATTAAATTTAAACGTTTCATTGCTAACTAAAATTTAAAATTATTATTTTGGTGAAATTTTTCAGAAAAGTAAAGTTACTATTAATTATATAGTAGTATAGTTTGTGGTAAAAATTTTATTTAATTCTTTCAAATGAACAATAATTAATAAAAAATATAAAAAATTACAAAAATACTTGAATAAGTAGTACAAAATGGTTTTTAGAGAATGTTTTTTTATTTTACTTCTCTAAAAACCATTTAAATATAATTTATTCGAAATCTTTACGATTTGGGTTTCTTGATGGATCACTTGAAAGAAGTCCAAAAATAAATAAAGAAACAAAAAAGATGATCGTTGTGTAAACTAAAATTTTTAAAGTTAACATGGAATTTTTTTAAAAATTATTTTTAATAATATTAATTATACTAAAATAAAATGATTCTGAATTATTTTATTGAATAAAAATTATATCTAATAATCTTAATCTTTCCCACTATAAGTATTACTACCTAAAATAAATGGGTAAAGTTTCAAAACTGTTATTTTTATTTCATTTATTTTTGAAATTTGTTTTTTTGAAATCGAGACATAACCTTCAATAATAATATAATCATTGACTTTATAGTATTTTGCAACATCGCTAGCTAAATTACCCCAAAAAACTAAATTTATAATTTTATTATTTCGAATTTGTGGAAATTGAACCCTAAATTCCGTAACTACGATATTGTTTTTCAGAAACTTTTGATTTGGAGTTTCCAAAATTTTAACTATACCTCCAATATAGTTAGTATCTGTCATATACTAAATAATTAAATTTTTCTGTTTCTGAACATCTTCAAAATTAATATCGCGTAATCGTTTTAATAAGCGAATAAAATATTCTAAAAGATAGTCATCTAATTGAATAATTTCTGATGGATCAATTTTAAACATCTTATACAAATCAAATGTTGATTTTGAGAAATTATTCTCGGCATTTAGAATTTCTACAAAAGCTAGTCTATCACTAATATTCTGACCCCACTCGAAAAATCCAAAGAAGCTACTTGTTAGTTGTAAAAGAAATAAAGGGACACGTTGAACTTTTGCTTCTTGACCAGCTAACTGCTCACATAAGCTAATAATTTCTGACGAAACCCAACCTTTTAATCCACTTAAGAAGAAAGTTTGATTTGTAGTTTGTGGAATTTGAAGAGCTCTTAAACAGAATTTTGCAATATCTTGTGTATCCATATAAGATACATTAGTATTCTCGTTTGTAATCCATATTGGCAAGTTTTCCAAAATGGGAATTGCGTATTGTTCAATTAAACCTTGATAGAATCCTGTTAATCTAAAAATTGTATAAGGAATTCCAGATTGTTTTAATTTTATTTCAATTCCATTTTTTACTTTCATCAAAGGAATATTTTCAAACTGCTCCACATTTTGGGCTGAAAAGAAAATAAATTTTTGAATATTTGCAACTTTTGCAGCTTCAATTAGATATAATTTTCCTTCCCAATCAACTTTTTTTAATGAATCTAATTCTTCTGCACGACTTGTAGAAGCATCGATAATTGCAGTAATACCTTTTAAACAAGGTGGTATTGTTTCTGGTTTAGTTAAATCTCCATAAACTAATTCAGCACCCCATTCTTTTAAAAAACTAGCTTTTCGAAAGTTGCGAACTAAACAACGTACTTGGTAACCTTTAGTTAGAGCTTGTAATACAATTTGACGTCCTAACGTTCCAGTTCCTCCAATAATTAATAAACTCATATAGTAATATGTTAAAAAATTAATTGACTAAATTTTAATATTAGTCATTGAAAATCGTACTTTGTAAGATATCCTCAGCTTCAAGATTAACTAATTCTCGTTTTGTTAATACTTGACCGCGACTATCAAAAATTCGATTTGCTTGACGCATTCTTGCACGATCTAGAGCATTTTTAACACTCCGAGCATTGGCAAATAATGGTTTTTCTTTTCGTTTTGTAATGTATTGTCCTAAAGCAACTTCAGCATCTGGTGTTAGTTGATATTGCTGTTCTTCTAACATTAATTTAGAAATTTGTAATAATTCTTCTACTGAGTAATCAGGGAAATCAATATGATTTGTAATACGTGAAGATAAACCTGGGTTTGATTCGTAGAACTTATCCATCGGTTCCTTATAACCAGCTAAAATAACTACTAATTCATCACGTTGATTTTCCATTACTTGTAATAAAATTTCGATTGCTTCTGAACCATAGTCACGTTCATTATCTGGTTTATATAAGTAATATGCCTCATCAATAAATAAAACACCACCCATTGCTTTTTTTAATACTTCTTTTGTTTTTGGAGCGGTGTGACCAATATATTGACCCACTAAATCATCACGAGTAACTGTTAAAAGATGACCTTTTTCAATATAACCTAATTGGTATAAAATATCAGCCATTTTTAGACCAACTGTTGTTTTACCAGTCCCTGGACTACCAGTAAATGACATGTGTAAACCTGGGTTTGCTGATGTAATATCTAAACTTCTTCTTAATTTATCTATTAATAATAAAGCTGCGATTTCACGAATTCTAGATTTCACAGGTGCTAAACCAACTAGCTCTTCATCTAATAAATTTAAAATTTTCGCTATTTCTGTTTTTGCGTATTCTTCCTGTAGATATACTGGTGTTGAGTTCATAAATTTCTTAAATTATTATAGTTTTTATATGTATTAAATCAGTTAATTAATCAACTGATTTAATACATTTATAGTAATGTATTTTTAACTTGCTGTAAAGGTTGGAATACTAGATAAACAAATAAATGCAAACCCTGCGCTTCCACAAGCTCCAACGAAAAATCCACCTTTGAATTGATCCCAAGCTTTTCTAGTTTGTAAATCGTTATCGTTTGATGATTGTCCTTTTTCTTGACCAAATGCTGCTACGCCGTAGATTGTTAAACCTAAAGTTAAGATAACAATTAGACCAATTGTTGACATAAATCCAGCTAATAATGCAACTTCTGAACCACGTAACGGCCCTAAGTTTACAAATGGACCAATTAAAAAATAACCATGTGCTAAACCGATTTCTAAACCACGTAATAATGGTGTTAAACCAAATCGATAAGCTGGTAAATTTTGTAAAAGTGCTCTTGTAACTGCAGATGATGTTATTGGCGTTGCTAAATGACCCACAAATGGATCGTCATTGTACGGTTTAATAAAGTTAGCCATAAAATTAATTTGAAAATTAGTTAAATTAATAATAAAATTTTTTGATTAAACAAATATGAGGTGGTTAAAATTCGATGAAAATTTTTCCAACCAAAATTTTTATATAGATTACTATATAATATATACTAATATACAGAAAAATTTTTATAAACTTAATTTTGATAAAATAAGAAAGATTTTATGACAGTTGCTATAGATTACTTTTTATTAGTAGGATTCTGCTTTGCGCTTACATCTGGTTTATTTTTAGGATTAAAATCAATTAAATTAATTTAATAGACTGCACTAAATGCAAAACGATATTCGTCAAGATAAAATTATTGGATCAAGACGATTTAGTAATTACTTTTGGTCCGTATTTTTATTTATTGGAGGTTTAGGTTTTTTGTTAGCTGGTATTTCTAGTTATTTTAAGGTTAATCTTTTACCGTTTGCAAATACAACGGAATTAGTTTTTATTCCACAAGGTTTAGTAATGATGTTCTATGGAACACTAAGTCTTAGTATAAGTGTTTATATTATTGTTACAATGGCATTGGATATTGGAAGTGGGTATAACGAATACAATAAGGTTGAAGATCTTGTTAAAATTGTTAGAAAAGGATTTCCCGGCAAAAATCGTGAGATTCTTTTAACTTACCCATTATCAAATGTTCGAGCAATAGGAATAAAAATCACAGAAGGATTAAACCCAACTCGAAGTATCTATTTATGTTTGAAAGATGAGCGGAATATACCTTTAACGCCGGTTCAAGAACCAGTTGCTATCTCAAGTTTAGAAGAAGAAGCAGCTGATTTAGCAAAATTCCTGGATTTAAAACTAGAGAACTTATAGGATTTTATTGCTTTTCCTCCCGCATAATTTTATAATAGAATTATGCGGGCATAGTTTAGTGGTAAAACCTTAGCCTTCCAAGCTAATGATGGGGGTTCGATTCCCCCTGCCCGCTTTTTATAGAAATAATAGATTTAAATTTGACTGAGCAACAATCGTTTTTTTATAGGAGAATATCAAACTATGTCTGGTGGATCTACAGGTGAACGTCCGTTTTCGGATATTATTACTAGTGTACGTTATTGGATTATTCACAGTATTACAATCCCGTCTCTTTTCGTAGCAGGATGGTTATTTGTAAGTACTGGTTTAGCTTATGATGTATTTGGAACTCCACGTCCAAACGAATACTTTACACAAGATCGTCAACAAATTCCATTAGTAAACGATCGATTCAGTGCGAAACAAGAATTAGAAGATTTAACTAAAGGTTTATAATTGAGGTAAAAAAAAATGGCAAAAAATATTAATCAACCAGTAGCTTACCCTATCTTTACATTCCGTTGGTTAGCAATTCACGGATTAGCTGTTCCAACAGTATTCTTTTTAGGTGGGATTACAGCAATGCAATTCATTCAACGATAATTTATTATATAATAAGACACGAGGTAATTTTTATGACAGGTCCAAATCCAAATAAACAAGCTGTAGAATTAAATCGAACTTCTCTTTACTGGGGACTTCTATTAATTTTTGTTTTAGCAGTTTTATTCTCAAGTTATTTCTTCAATTAATATTAATATAATAGGAGTTTTTTTATGGCAAATACTGGTCGAATTCCTTTATGGCTTGTAGGTTTAGTAGGTGGTTTAGCAGTAATCACAATGCTTGGCTTATTTATCTATGGTTCATACTCAGGTTTAGGTTCATCATTATAATTTTTAAATTTACATTAATATTCACTAATAAATTAGTGAATATTAATGTAAATTTAATTATAACTACCGCTTAAACTGCTTTCGTATTGTATTTAAAAGTTTTTTAACAAATTTCTTGAAAATATTAGTTATATTCCATTTATTTTTTGTACCTCTTCCAAACCAACCATACCAAAGTTTTGGTAATAAACGATTTAAATTTTTTTCTTTTTCTTCTGGATCTTGCCAAGATGTTTGTCCACCACTGTATATACTGTTTGTTGGACGCGGCCCAATATGTAATTCTGTATTTTCAACGAAGAACGGGACATAAAAATATTGCCCCCAAATAGCATGGAACAATCCAAAAATTATAAATCCAATATGAGCCAATACAACACATGCGATAACACCATTCAAAATATTAATTTGTAGTACTAAATTTGAATCAACGTAATCTCCAAAAGATTTTGTCTGCGGAATTAATACAAATGTTTGGAAATAATATACACGATAAATAAAGTAAATAAAAATTTGTTCAATCATTCCAATAATAAGTAAAAAAGTCCAATGCCATCTTACTAAATATGGACAATATCTTTTACCAATTCGAGTTATAACTGCATAAGCGGCAACTCCAGAAAGTTGAGTCCAGAATTTGCTACAAATATCAAATATTTTGGGTATGATCTTATTATAAATTTTGTAATAAAGTGGAAGGATGCTTGACTTATTTGGTTCTGGTAAATTCGAAATAAACATTGAAATTGGATCAATATAGTATCTAAGTCCAGTCTCCGGATCTACATTAATTATACCTTTTGTAAAAGCATAATAAATAATTTGACCTGGATTATACCAATGTGTATTTTCTCCTAACTTTAAATCGGTTAAAACCATTTGTCTGTGAAGAGAGCGTAATTGAACAGCATCCATTCCTAGTTTATGTAAGAATGGAAGTTTCAATAATACACTTCGGTACATAGAAATTAAATCGATTAAATGTCGATACCATAGATAACCGGCAAAAAGCCCAATACAAGTAATATAAAGTGAAGTTTTTAAATTATATCGTAATGCAAGAATTATAAAGCGAATAAAAAGGATGAAAAATAAAACATTTTCAATATCAGCTAAAGTTAAACCATCCTGAACTTTTTCCCACAAACCTTCTAAGATTAATCGAAAAGTGTTTAATGATACATTAGTAGATGGTTCAAAGTTTAATGCATTAAGATCATAACCGTTTTCAACTGCTTGGCGAATTTCGCGATTCCTAGGATCTTCCATTCCAAACCAATTCAAGACTGTTTCTTGATCAATATTGATTAAAAGAAATAAAAGTTTAAAAAGATATAACATAAATTAATTCTATTAATCTATAAAGTGAAAATTTTTAAAGATTTAATATTTTACTATTACTCTGGCTAAACATACTAAATTTTAAAATAAAAAGCAATAGCTTAGTCCAATTTTTATAATATTCTCCGGTTTAAGTTAAATTAAATAGAATAAGAAAAAATTTATTTATAAATCAGTTTTAATGTTGTGCTATAAAATCTGATATAAAACATTAAGATTACCCCCAAGGGAATTCGAATCCCTGTCTGCTCCGTGAAAGGGAGCTGTCCTAGGCCTCTAGACGATGGGGGCAAAAAATAGATGACTATTAAAAAATTCGAAGCGGGCAACGCGATTCGAACGCGCGACATCAACCTTGGCAAGGTTGCGCTCTACCACTGAGCTATGCCCGCTAACAAATGTATAAAATAGTAGTTCTACAAATGTTCTTTTAATATAATTTATAAAAATAAATTAATTATGTCAATACCTTAAAATAATTTAGAAATTATAGTTATAACTATAATTTCTAAATTATTATACTGACGCTGAAATACCATCAGCAGCAGCGATAATAACAACAAGAATTACCCAAACTTGGAAACCTTGTGTAAATTTGTCTTTTGAACTTTCCCATTCGCCTGGTGTAGCTAAAGCTACTGGAACTGTTACAACTAAACCTAATGAAATAAGAACTAATAAAGCTGTTAAAGCAGTTGTTATCATAAGTATTTTTAGAAAATTTTTATATTGATGATCGAAATTAAGTATATATAATGTAGATATTACTAGTATTAAAGATTACCTTTCTTTAAAGCTAATAAAATAATTACTGCTGGACCTGCTAACATAATTGCACCTGTAGCTACTAATTGTCCAAAAACTTGCCAATTAAACATTTTTTTAAATCCTTATTTATTAATTTTTAATAAAATTTTAAGTAATAAAATAACCAATAATGTTATTTTTCATTTTACTTTAAAATCAATAAAGTAAACTATTATTTTAATTAATATTTTTATTTATTATTTAAAATTTTCAATCGAATTATTTTTATAATTTAATTGAAAATTATAGATTAATACTAACAAATTTATATTTTAAAAAATAAAATTAAAAAATACTTTAAAATTTTTCTCTGTTCGTGTTATTATAATTAGTATGGGTTGCTAACTCAATGGTAGAGTACTCGGCTTTTAACCGAATTGTTCTGGGTTCGAGTCCCAGGTAACCCAATTATTTGTATTAATTAAGATTCTAAACTATATCTAATAAACATTTTTTATTTTCACTTGTATTTTTACCTAACTTTAAATCAAGTTAGGTAAAAAATAGCGATTATTAATCAATAGGACGCATTGATAATACAGGTTCGTTAGCACGGTTAATACCTTTTTCGAAACCAGCCGCAGCAGCACGAGCACGACCTGAGTGCCACCAGTGACCAATTAAGAAGAAGAATGCTAAGAAGAAGTGTGAACAACATAACCATGAACGAGGTGATACATAGTTAACTGAGTTAATCTCTGTTGCTACACCACCTACTGAGTTAAGTGAACCTAATGGAGCATGAGTCATGTACTCTGCTGCACGACGTTCTTGCCAAGGTTGGATATCGTTTTTAATTTTGTTAATATCTAAACCGTTTGGACCACGTAATGGTTCTACCCATGGTGCACGTAAATCCCAGAAACGCATTGTTTCACCACCGAAGATGATTTCTCCACTTGGTGAACGCATTAAGTATTTACCTAAACCAGTCGGACCTTGTGCAGATGAAACATTTGCACCTAAACGTTGATCTCGAACTAAGAAAGTAAATGCTTGCGCTTGTGAAGCTTCAGGACCTGTTGGACCATAGAACTCACTAGGGTAAGCTGTGTTGTTGTACCAAGCGTATAATGCAGCTGTGAAGCCCATTAAAGAGATAGCAGCTAAACTGTATGATAAGTACGCTTCACCTGACCAAACGAAAGCACGACGTGCCCAAGCGAATGGCTTAGTGAAAATGTGCCATAAACCACCAGTAAGACATAATAAACCAACCCAAATGTGGCCACCAACAATATCTTCCATGTTATTTACAGCTACAACCCAACCGTCACCACCGAATGGAGAACGGAAAACGTAACCGAAAACTACAATAGGGTTTAAAGTCGGAGTTGTGATGAAACGTACGTCTCCACCACCTGGTGCCCATGTATCGTAAACACCACCAAGATACATTGCTTTAGCAGCTAATAATAAAGCACCGATACCTAATAAACATAAGTGAATACCTAAGATAGTAGTCATCTTATTTTTATCACGCCAGTCATAACCAAAGAATGGGAATGATTCTTCTAATGTATCTGGTCCTAATAATGAGTGGTAAATACCACCAAAACCTAATACAGCTGATGAAATTAAGTGAATAACACCAACAGCGAAGTATGGTACTGTTGAAGTAATTTCACCACCTGGTCCAACACCGTAACCTAAAGTTGCTAAGTGTTGCATACAGATAAAACCTTGTTCATATAAAGGTTTTTCTGGTACGAAGTGTGATACTTCGAATAAAATCATTGCACCGGCCCAAAATACCATTAAACCAGCGTGTGCTACGTGAGCACCTAATAATTTACCTGAAACATTAATTAAACGAGCATTTCCACTCCACCAAGCAAAACCTGTAGACTCGATGTCGCGACCTGCTATACTACTATTAAAGGGCGTTTCCACGTGGTAATACCTCCTCTGGGAATACAAAGTTTTCATGCGGTTGATCTTGAGCTGCCATCCAAGCACGAATACCTTCGTTTAATAAAATATTTTTTGTATAGAATGTTTCAAATTCTGGATCTTCTGCTGCACGTAATTCTTGTGATACGAAATCGTATGCACGTAAGTTTAATGCTAAACCAACAAGACCAATAGCACTTGTCCATAAACCTGTTACTGGTACGAATAACATGAAGAAGTGTAACCAACGTTTGTTAGAAAACGCTACACCGAAAATTTGTGACCAGAAACGGTTAGCTGTAACCATTGAGTATGTTTCTTCTGATTGTGTTGGTGTGAACGCACGGAATGTGTTCGCTGCATCACCATCTTCAAATAATGTGTTTTCTACAGTTGCACCGTGGATAGCACATAATAAAGCACCACCTAAAATACCAGCTACACCCATCATGTGGAATGGGTTTAAAGTCCAGTTGTGGAAACCTTGTAAGAATAATAAGAAACGGAAGATTGCTGCAACACCAAAACTTGGTGCAAAGAACCAACTTGCTTGACCTAATGGGTATAATAAGAATACCGAAACGAAGATCGAAATTGGACCTGAGAATGCAATAGCGTTATAAGGACGAATACCTACTAAACGTGCAATCTCGAACTGACGTAAACAGAAGCCGATTAAACCAAATGCACCGTGTAACGCTACAAATGTCCAAAGACCACCGATTTGACACCAACGAGTGAAGTCACCTTGTGCTTCAGGACCCCATAAAAGTAATAATGAGTGACCCATACTGTTTGCTGGAGTTGAAACAGCAGCTGTTAAGAAGTTACATCCTTCAAGATATGAACTTGCTAAACCATGAGTATACCATGATGTAACAAAAGTTGTACCAGTTAACCAACCACCTGTTGCTAAGTATGCAGTTGGAAATAATAATAAACCTGACCAACCAACGAAAACAAATCGATCTTTCTTTAACCAATCGTCTATAAGATCAAAAATGCCTCGTTCTTGGTTTTGCCCAATTGCAATGGTCATATTTTAATAATCCTTTAAATTAATTATTTAGAGAGTAAACGAATATAAATAATGTTTTACTCTAGTCTTATCAACTTATGCCTATAATTATACGTCAATATTATTAAAATTTTTAATTTTTGTAGATATTTAAACTATAAAATATTATTTTTGAAAATTTCTTGGATTTATTTAAAACTGAGTTAATATAATAAATCCAAGAAACTTAAATTAACCAATATCATCGATTGAAACATAGATGAAAAATAGTGCCATGCTAAGTGCTGGAAAAACTAAACCAACAATAGGAACTAAGATTGAAGGTAAAAATGCAGCTGCCATATTTTTATCTTAAAAATTTTTTAATAATTAATTATCAATTTGTAAAATCGATAATATTAATTGTATACGAAAAAATGTTATAATAAAACATTAATATAAATTAAAAATTTAGACAGTTTTATACTAAAATTAATATTATTAAATCTAATATTATTAATCTTAGAAACTTTATATCTATATATTTACTTATGGAAACTTTATTATTATCTCGTTTACCAGAAGCATACGTGGTTTTTAGTCCAATCGTAGACGTATTACCTATTATTCCAGTTTTCTTCTTATTACTAGCTTTTGTATGGCAAGCTGCAATTGGATTTAGATAATTTTAAATGTATAAACTAAAACTGATTATTGTATAATTGTTTACAAAACAGTATTCATGTTTTTATTAAAATTAAAAAAATAACAATATATGGTAGAACCTTTATTATCTGGGATAGTTTTAGGACTGATAACTGTAACTGCATTTGGTCTTTTTGTTGCAGCATTTTTACAATATCGTCGTGGTAATCAATTTGAAATTTAATTTTTTATTTTTAAAAATCTTATAGATTTAAATTTATAAGATTTTTAAAAATAGAATCTTTATAACTATTATTTTTTATGTAATTTTCAAATAAACTCCTTTTACTTTTATGAAAATAAACAAATATTTTAAATACATATTGACAATTGTTACTAAATAAAATATTGTTTATTAGTTAAAGTATCTAAGAAAAATTAATATAATAAGTAACAAAAACAAATTATAACTAAAATTAGACTAAGCTTGCCAAAGTATAGTATACTAATTGAAACAAACAATAGCTGGTGTAGCTCAATGGTAGAGCAACGGATTTGTAATCCGTAGGTTGGGGGTTCAAGTCCCTTCACCAGCTTTAAAAAAAGTAATTGCCTATTCTAGAATTAAAATTTATTATTTTTTTTTATAACAAAATTTGTATTAGACGTTTAGCTAGAATAAAAAGTTTAATAGGCCCAGTAGGAATCGAACCTACATTGGAAACTTAGAAGGTTTCTGTCCTAATCCGTTAGACGATAGGCCCTTAAATATATGGGTAATACAGGATTTGAACCTGTGACCTTCTGCTTGTAAGGCAGACACTCTACCGCTGAGTTAATTACCCACTAATAACCTTAACATATATATATACAGAAAATTCAATAGAACGTCAATATTAGAATTTTATTTTAAACATTTTATAAAATTCTAATATTGTTTTTTAGTTTTTAATATGTTATTATTAAAACATAATCAGGGTCGATGTCCGAGTGGTTAAAGGAGGCGGATTGTAAATCCGCTGCGTTACGCTACGTTGGTTCGAATCCAACTCGGCCCAATATTTAAACTTTTTAAGCCAAATATTTCTATAATGCTGTCATATTTACAATAATAAAATACAAAACTAAGATAACGGATAAAAATATTATTGGCACGAAAATACGAAATTTTTTAATTTTCAATAAATTTTTAAAAGGTGTTAGGATAACTAATATTAAACCAGCTACACTACTAATAAAAAATCGTGGATAACGTGAAATATTATTCCAAAAATCACTCATATAAAACTATAATCATTAAATTTTTATTACAATTTATAATTATATGTAATTTTTAGAATACTCCTATACGAGTCTTTAGTTTATAAATTTTAAATAAATTATTATTATAATTTACACTGATTTATGTTAGAATGTTTTTAGTGAAATAGTTTAAGGCTCTGTAGCTCAGTGGTTAGAGCAGGGGACTCATAAGCCCAAGGTCGTAGGTTCAAATCCCACCAGAGCCATTTACTATTTATTTACATATTAATAAACTAATTATTTTGGGAGAAATGGCTGAGTGGTCGAAAGCAATAGATTGCTAATCTATCGTACAATTATTTGTACCCAGGGTTCGAATCCCTGTTTCTCCTTCGTTTAAGAAAACTAAAAATAATAAAAAGTTGACAAATACTTAAAATTTATTAATATATTGATTACATACATACTAGTATGGGATTGTAGTTCAATTGGTTAGAGCACCGCCCTGTCACGGCGGAAGTTGCGAGTTCGAGTCTCGTCAGTCCCGATTCACACAAATAAATATAGAAACAAAAAAATATTTTATCAAAGTCATTTAATAATAATATTTTCCATATTATTATTAAATTGACTTTTCTATTCACCTTGTACTTTTAATAAAGCAAATCCTAGTGAAAGACCGAATAAAGTCATAGAAAAACATACAACTGCAGCTGTAATAATCTCTGCATTTGCATATGGGAATATTAGTTTGATTAATTCCATAATATTTTCGATTTTATAATGTTACAAAAGTTAAATAATTAGAAACCATTTCGAGCCCAAACAGTTACAGCTAATGAGAATGTAAACATTGTCATTAAACTAGCCCATCCTAAACTTAAAATATCCATAGATTTATATTTTTAATTTATTTAAGTTTCATAATTTAAAAGGGTTCTTATTAAAATAAAAAATCCTTTTAAATTATTTTTATAGGTATTATACAATACCGTTAGTCCAATCTACATCCACATTTTCAATAATTAAAGATGAGTTATAAATCTGTAAAATAATTAATAAAAATACTAAGAATGCAGCCATTACTACAGCCATAATTGGAGTTGTTCCCCAACCTGGTGCAACTTTACCATATTCAGAATTTAATGGGCGTAAAAGCTCGCCTAATCTTGTTCGTAATGCCATAAAAATATTTATTTTTTAATAAATTAATTTTTCTAGTATATGTTATATAATATTAAAATGTTAAATTTATATAAATATATAACATGGAAACAGCAACTATTATCGTAATTTTTGTATCAAGTTTACTTTTAGGAATTACCACATATTCTGTTTATACAGCTTTTGGACCCGCATCAAAAAATTTACGTGATCCGTTCGAAGAACATGAGGATTAAAAAAATAAAACCATTTAAATGGTTTTATTTAATAATTCGAGGTGATTCTCTGAAAAATACGGCAAAGAAAATTACGATTAAAGTACCGATAAGTAAAAATGTATAAATTAACGCTTCCATTGTTTGATCCTATTTAAATATAAAGAACTTAAAAAACTGACTGTAAATTAAACAGCACCTTGTTTTTTCGTTGATTTATCACCAAGCTTTTGGAATGCACCAAATTCTACTTGCTCTGTAACTTCGGCACCGATACCAGTGAACACATCACGGAAGATTGTTCGACCACCATGCCATAAGTGACCAAAGAAGAATAATAAAGCAAAATTAGCGTGACCATAAGTATACCAACCACGTGGGCTACTTCTAAATACACCATCTGATTCTAAACTTGTTCTATCAAATTCAAAAACTTCACCTAATTGCGCTTTACGAGCAAATTTCTTAACTGTTGGTGCGTCTTTAAATGTTTGACCATTTAATTTACCACCGTAGAAATCAACTGTAACTCCAACTTGCTCAATACTGAATTTTGATTCAGCACGACGGAATGGAATATCTGCACGGATAATACCATCTTTATCAACTAAGATTACTGGGAATGTTTCGAAGAAAGCTGGCATACGACGTACTGTTAACTCACGACCTTCTTTGTCGCGGAAAATAGGGTGACCTAACCATGCTTCTGCAATACCATCACCTTTGTTCATAGCACCTGCACGGAATAAACCACCTTTTGCAGGGTTGTTTCCAATGTAATCGTAGAATGCTAATTTATCAGGAATTCTTGACCATGCTTGGCTTTCTGATAATCCTTCACTTACTGATGCTTCAACTTGTCTTTCAATTTCTTGTTGGAAGTAACCGCTATCCCATTGATAACGAGTTGGACCAAATAATTCAATTGGAGTTGTTGCTGCACCGTACCACATAGTACCTGATGTTACGAAAGCAGCCCAGAATACTGCTGAGATACTACTTGATAAAACTGTTTCGATGTTACCCATTCTTAATGCGCGGTATAAACGTTGCGGTGGTCTAACAGTTAAGTGGAAAACACCTGCAAGCATACCGAATAAACCTGCAGCAATATGGTGAGATGCAATACCGCCTGGGTTGAATGGGTTAAAACCATCCGCGCCCCATGATGGTGATACTGGTTGTACTTTACCTGCAACCCCGTAAGCATCTGAAACCCAAATACCAGGTCCGAATAAACCTGTTACGTGGAATGCACCGAAACCGAAACATAATAAACCTGATAAGAATAAGTGAATACCAAAGATTTTTGGTAAATCTAAAGCAGGTTCGCCTGTTCTTGGATCACGGAATAATTCTAAATCCCAGTAAACCCAGTGCCATAAAGCAGCTAAGAAACACATACCTGATAAAACGATGTGCGATAATGCTACACCTTCAAAACTCCAAAGACCAGGATTTGAAACACTCTCACCAGTGATACTCCAACCACCCCAAGAGTCAGTAATACCTAATCGAGTCATAAACGGCATAACGAACATGCCTTGACGCCACATTGGGTTTAAAACAGGATCTGATGGATCAAAAATAGCTAATTCGTATAATGCCATTGAACCAGCCCAACCTGCAACTAAAGATGTGTGCATTAAGTGCACAGCAATTAATCTTCCAGGGTCATTTAAAACAACAGTGTGAACACGATACCATGGTAATGCCATAGTAAAAGATTCCTCAATATAATAATGGTTTTTGACTTTCTTACAACTAAACTACATAAAAGTTAGCTACTATAGTATTATAAGCAAAGATAGGAAAAATTAAATTAAATTAATAAATTATTTTTATTTGTTTAAAAATAATTTATTTAGTAACAATACTTTTTATTCATATTTTGTTATATCTTATGGATTAAAAATTAAAAAATAGAACTGTTTATAAAAAATCAACTAATAAGATTATTAATATATTTCACTTGCTAAAATCCTAAATATACAATAAGCTAAGGTAAACAATTACTTTATTGAATTTACAAAAATTAAATTAATAAATTATTTTATGGCAAAAAAAAGTATGATTGAGCGCGAAAAGAAGCGAATTAAATTACATAAAAAATATGCTTTAAAACGCGCTAGTTTATTAAAAAAATATCAAGATGAGGATAATTTTAATGTTAAATTAGAACTTCATTCAGAAATACAAAAACTTCCTCGTAACAGTTCGGAAACTAGAATACGAAATAGATGTTGGAAAACTGGTCGACCTCGTGGTGTTTTCCGTGATTTTGGATTATCACGTCATGTCTTCCGAGAAATGGCTCATCAATGTTTATTACCCGGTGTAACTAAATCTAGTTGGTAAGAAAAACTTATTAAATTAAATTCATTGATTTTTGTTAATTTAATTTACAATTATACATATAGTTTAAAGCTTTAATTTTTATTAAAAGCTTTAATTATAATTTAATATATTAAATTCTTTAGAATCAAAATAAATTTAATTTTAAATAAGGAGTTTTCCATGATTTCTGATTCACAAGTTTATACAGCATTATGTGTTAGCTTATTAGCTGGAATTTTAGCAATTCGATTAGGTTCAACACTTTACGAATAAAAACGTATTGATTTGTTGACAAAAATAATTATTAATTAAAAAACTTTATTAAAATCGAAAATAAGCTATGGTAACAGAAGATTTAAAAAAATTTGATACTCCAGTTTTTCCATTCACAGCAATCGTTGGTCAAGAAGAAATGAAATTAGCTCTACAGCTAAATGTAATTGATCCAAAAATTGGCGGTGTTATGATTATGGGTGACCGAGGTACTGGAAAATCAACTACAATTAGAGCAATTGCAGATTTACTTCCAGAAATTGAAGTAGTAAAAGATGATCCATTTAACTCTCATAAGTCTGATTTAGATTTAATGGGTAATGAAGTTAAATTAGCAATTCAAAATAACGAATCGTTAGAAACAGAATTCATTAAAATCCCAATGGTTGATTTACCATTAGGAGCAACTGAAGATAGAGTATGTGGAACAATTGATATTGAAAAAGCTTTAACGGACGGTGTAAAAGCATTTGAGCCAGGTTTATTAGCAAAAGCAAATCGAGGATTACTTTATGTTGATGAGGTAAACTTACTAGATGATCATCTTGTTGATATATTACTAGATTCAGCTGCTTCTGGTTGGAATACAGTTGAACGTGAAGGTATTTCTATTCGCCATCCGGCACGATTTGTATTAGTTGGATCAGGTAACCCTGAAGAAGGTGAATTACGACCACAATTATTAGATCGATTTGGAATGCATGCTGAAATTCGAACTGTAAAAGATCCAATTTTACGTGTAAAAGTTGTTGAAGAAAGAACTTCATTTGATCAAAGTCCAGCAGTATGGCTTGAGAACTATGAATCTCAACAACAAGAATTACGTGACAAAATTGTATCAGCACAAAAATTACTTCCATCAGTTGAAATCGACTACGATTTACGAGTTAAAATTTCTGAAGTATGTAGCAGATTAGATGTAGATGGCTTACGTGGTGACATTGTTACTAATCGTGCAGCTAAAGCTCATGCTGCTTATGACGGACGTGACAAGGTTACAGTTGATGATATTGCTAAAATTATCACGTTATGTTTACGTCACCGTTTAAGAAAAGATCCATTAGAATCTATTGATTCTGGTGATAAAGTAAGTAAAGTTTTCAAAGAAATTTTTGAAATTGAAGATTAAATTTACTTTATAAAAATTAGTTTATAAAACATTTTATTTCTATGTTAAAATTATTTGGGTTTGCTATAAGTATTTTCTTAATTGTAATAATATTTTTACGTATACCTCAAGAAAATATGGGACTGGCAAGTTTTGCAACGAAAAGTGACATCCTAGGTTCACCCAGTTCAGCTCAGCGTTCTTTAAATATTTTAACTGCTTTTGGCATTTTAATTTATTTTGCTATAGCTATACAAATGAATCTAACAAATAGTTAAACGAAGCTTATATAAAATAGAAAATATTTGTTTAATTTAGTACTATAAAATGGTTATTTAAAAAATAACCATTTTATAATATTTTTTACCAAAATCCTAAAGAAACCGCTTTATCAATTGGTAAACATGCACCAATTCCTAACCAAACAGCCACAAAGAAACCTGTAATAAAAGCTAAGCTAGCAATCGGACGACGGAACGGGTTTTGGAACTTATTAACGTTTTCAATAAACGGTACAGTTATTAACCCTAAAGGAACTGCAGCCATCGCTAAAACACCTAATAATTTATTTGGTAATACACGTAATAAATTAAACGTTGGGAAGAAATACCATTCTGGTAAAATTTCTAACGGTGTGTTAAATGGATCTGCTGGTTCTCCTAATTGTGTTGGTGCTAATACTGCTAAACCACTAACACATACAAGTACACCTAACATACAAACTGGGAAAACATATAATAGATCATTTGGCCAAGCAGGCTCTCCGTAATAGTTGTGACCCATCCCTTTAGCTAATTTAGCTCGTAATTTTGGATCAGTTAAATCTGGTTTTTTAATTACTGACATAATAAAATTTATTAAATAATTTATATTTATTTTTTGATTTCTGATGAACACTTATAAAATTAATTATAACGGTCCTGAAATACCTTGCTTACGAATCATTAAGAAATGAGTTAACATTAAAACAGCTGCTGCTAATGGTAAAACAAACGTGTGTGCACTATAGAAACGAGTTAAAGTACTTTGTCCAACACTTTCACCACCACGTAAAATTAAAACTAAAGGTGGTCCTACAATTGGAACTGCTGCTGGTACACCTGTTACAATCTTACATGCCCAGAATCCTACTTGATCCCAAGGTAATGAATAACCAGTTACACCAAATGAAACTGTAACTACTGCTAAAGTTACACCTGTAACCCAAGTTAACTCACGAGGTTTTTTGAAACCACCTGTTAAATAAACTCGGAATACGTGTAATACTAGCATTAATACCATCATACTAGCTGACCAACGGTGGATTGAACGGATTAACCATCCAAAATTAACACTTGTCATGATGTATTCCACTGAAGCAAATGCATCAACAACACTTGGTCGGTAATAGAATGTCATTGCAAAACCTGTTGCAACTTGAATTAAGAAACATGTGAAAACAAGACCACCAAAGCAGTAGAAAATATTTACATGAGGTGGAACGTATTTACTAGAAATATCATCAGCAATTGCTTGCACTTCTAGTCGTTCTTCAAACCAATCGTATACTTTATTCATAAAGATTATTAGAATATTTTAACACAGCTAAGCAAACTCCAATTTTAGATATATATAAGGCGAGAGTGGGATTCGAACCCACGGAACCCGCAAAGATTCATCTGATTTCAAATCAGACGCAATCGACCAACTCTGCCATCTCGCCAAAAGATTAGCTACAACACTAATCTTAAATTTTATAATTACTAATTAACTTTCATAAGTGTTAGTTCCACTAAATTTAATAGAAGCTGGATTTGGATTTTTACCAATCGAAAAATCACGACTATTAACTGAAGTTCGACCTGGATTCACTTTTTCAGGGAATACACCATCTTTTGGATGTAAGTATTGAACTTCACCGCTTGGGAAAATTCTATAAATTTTATAATCGTTAATTTTAAAAGTACGTAATTGAGTTCCTAATGCTAAACACTGTTCTTTACGAGCTAAATATAATAGATTTTCTCCATTACGCATAATAGCTGCACCACCAGTGGGCATTTCAAATATTTGCTCTTTTGGACTAGTCCAAGTGATAGCATATTTTTCTTCAACTTCAGCTGATCTTAACCAGCCGCCAGTACTTCCACCAAAAGTAGGAAAAGGTGTTTGTAAATTTAATGTCATCTGTAAAACTTTATAAATGTTTAACGTTCACTATATAATTTTAATAAAAAAAAATTTTTTTTAGTAAAATTATCAAAATTTCTAGCGGAGAATGGATTTGAACCATTGACCTTCGGGTTATGAGCCCAACGAGCTACCAGGCTGCTCTACTCCGCGTAGGATAAAATTATCTTCAATTCTATTTTTCTTAGTAATTATACGTTACATTTACAAGTTTTTATGTATAAATAATATTAACATACTACTGTAATATATGTCAATCAAACTAAAAAAATTAATCACAAATTAAGATAAAAATTTTATTGAGTTTTTATCTTAATTTGTGATTAAAGAATAGCAAATTATATTAAGTAAGTGATACTTTACCACCTGCTTCTTCAATTTGTTTTTTAGCATCTTCTGCTGCATCTTTAGCTAAACCTTCTTGAACTAGTTTTGGTGCTGATTCAACTAATTCTTTAGCTTCTTTTAATCCTAGTCCTGTGATGCCACGAACTACTTTTAATACAGCAATTTTCTTATCTGCAGGTACTTCATCAAGCATTAAGTTAAATTCTGTTTTTTCTTCAGCATCTTCTGCTGCACCACCAGGTGCTGCCATCACTACAGCACCACCAGCTGCCGCCGAAGCATCTACTCCAAAAGTATCTTCGATTTTTGTTACTAACTCTGAAGCTTCTAATAATGTTAATGTTTTTAAATCTTCAACGATTTGATCAATTTTTTCTGACATAATAATTTTTAATTTATATTATAAAATTTCAATTTGATAGAAAATAAGATTTATTCAAATGTACTTAAATCTAATTTTATTGATGAGCCCATAGTTGTGCAAATAAATAAACTTTTAAAGTATTTACCTTTTACTCCTGACGGACGATTTTGTTCGATTGATTTATATAAAGCAGTTAAATTTTCAATTAATTGACTTTCTGTAAAATCTGTTTTTCCAAAATTGACATGAACAATTCCAGTTTTATCTGCTTTATATTCAAATTTACCTTTCTTAAATTCTGTCAATGTTTCTGTTAATGTATTACTAACTGTACCAGATTTTGGAGATGGCATCAATCCTTTAGGACCTAATACTCGACCTAATTTAGCTAATTTAGGCATCATATTTGGTGTGGCAACTAATAAATCAAAGTTTAAATTACCTTGAGTAATTTCTTCAATTAAATCATCATTTCCAATGACATCAGCGCCTGCTGTTTTTGCTTCTTCAAAGTTTTCTTCATCAGTTAAAACAGCGATTCTAGTCTGTTTTCCAACTCCATTTGGTAAAGTAACTGTAGTACGTAATTGTTGATCTGCATATTTCGGATCAATATTTAAGTTCGCATGTAATTCTACAGATTCAACAAATTTTGTTGTTGCTGTTTCTTTTAGAAGTCCTATAGCTTCTTCTAAATTCGAATACACTTTGTCCTTAGTTCTTTTTAGATTTTCTGTATGACGACGCGATAATTTTCGCATAACTTTCTCCATTAAAAACTTATATAAATTTGATTTAATCTACAATGGAGATACCCATATTTCGGGCAGTTCCTTCAACAATTTTCATAGCACTACTTATTTTAGTAGTATTTAAATCTGGTAACTTAATGTTTGCAATTTCTTCTAATTGAGCTTTTGTAATAGACCCTACACTTATTTTATTTGGTGTTGAAGAACCTTTCTGAACTTTTGCTGCTTTAGCTAACAATACTGATGCAGGTGGAGTTTTAAGAATAAATGTATAACTTCTATCTTCGTAAACCGAAATTTCTACAGGAATAATTAATCCTGCTTTATCATTAGTTTTTGCATTGTATTCTTTACAAAATGCTGCAATATTTACACCGTGTTGACCCAATGCTGGCCCTACTGGTGGTGCTGGTGTAGCTTTACCAGCAGGCAAAGCTAACTTTATTAGCGCAGTAATTTTTTTAACCATGAAAATTTAGTAGTATAATTTGATAAAAGATGTTTTGATAATTTCAAATTCTTAACTTGTAACTCTATTTTAAAATTAATTACAAATTTTTTAATATTTTGATATAAGATTCTATCACTTAAAACAATAAACCTCTTAAGAAAAGAGAAGCGCGTCCTGAAGGACTTGAACCCTCGACATCTAATTTTGGAGACTAGCGTTCTACCAACTGAACTAAGGACGCTTATAATAACTATAAACTTAATAAATAGAAATTACAAGTCTAAATTTAATTAACTTTTATTACTAAAATGAAAAAGTCTAATTTAAAAGATAAACAATTTTTAATCAATGAGCATTTACCGCATAATTTTTTAGCCGAAAAAATGATACTAAGTTGTTTATTAATTAATTCCGAGGCAATCGAAACAACAATTCAAAATTTACCTGTAGATGCTTTTTATTTTAGAAATCATCAAGAAATCTATAGAGCTATTTTAAATATGTATGAAAACCAAATACCTATTGATGCTCTAACTATTGCTACATTTTTACAAAATCATGGAAATCTAGAAAAAGTTGGGGGAATAAAAGTCTTAATTGATCTTATAACTCAAATCCCAAATTTAATTTATTTGGAAGAATATATTCGTTTAGTAAAAGATAAATTTATTCGTCGCTCTTTAATTAAATTAGGTTATGAAGTTATTAATTCTGGATATATTACAAATATTCCATTAGAAGATATATTGAACAATTTTGAAAACAAATTATTTAATTTAACAAATGAAATAAAAACTCCAAAATTATTTAGTGGGGCTGAGTTATTAAGTAAAGTTTTTTCAGAATTAAAAGACAAATCTTTAAATCCTACTTTACCTGGTATATCATCAGGATTTTATGAATTAGATTCTATAATTCAAGGTTTCCAAAAATCAGATTTAATTATTATTGCTGGCCGACCATCTATGGGAAAAACAGCATTAAGCTTAAACATAATGTTAAATGTAATTAAAAATTTAGAATTACCAGTTTTGTTTTTTAGCCTTGAAATGTCAAAAGAACAAATTATGTATAGAATATTATCGATGGAGACAAATATAAATCAAATGAGATTAAAAAGTGGTAAACTCTTTGATGAAGACTGGATTCAATTAATAAAAGTTATTAAAACGATATCAAAACTTCCGTTTTTTATTGATGACACATCTAATTTGTCTATTCAAGATATTCGATCTAAATTAAAAACAATTCTTTTCGAGCAAAACAATATTGGTCTAATTATTATTGATTATTTACAACTGATGCAAAATTCAAAACTACAAAATGAGAATCGAGTTCAAGAATTATCACAAATAACCCGATCATTAAAAATTATTGCACGAGAATTTAATATTCCAATTATTGCTTTATCTCAATTAAGTAGAAATATTGAAAATCGAGTGGATAAAAAACCTATTTTATCTGATTTAAGAGAAAGTGGATCTATAGAACAAGATGCAGATCTTGTTTTAATGTTATATAGAAATGAGTATTATAGTCAGCAAAGTAATTTTGATAATTCTAACTCTCAATCTATTGAACTTATTGTTGCTAAACAAAGAAATGGTCCTACCGGTACAGTAAGATTAAATTTTGATGGAAATCAAAATAAATTTTCTGATTTAGATATGAAAATAGAATAAGAAATATTGCCCAGAACCAGATTCGAACTGGTGACACGAGGATCTTCAATCCACTGCTCTACCAACTGAGCTATCCGGGCTTAACTATATCTTAACATAAATTATATAAAATAACAATAGAATTTTCCCTAAAAATTATATAATTTAACTTATTGACCTTTTTTTAAATTTTTTGTACAATTAATGGTGGATATAGTATTTAATATGACTTATAAACCTATTTATCATGTCAGGATTGTAAGATAGCAGCATAAAATAAGTCATTTAAGTTAGTATTAAATCTATATCTGTTAAATTTTAAATTTATTCTATAAATTAACGTTTTTTAATTAATTTTTAAAATTATTTCAGATAAAATTATATTTTTTTTGTAAAAGCTGATACAATACTTATTGTAGTCAATATTACTATTTTTAACTTTATTATTTAAAATAACGGGAAATAAAAAATGACACCTTCATTAGGAAATTTTATAACTAGTTTATTTGCGGGTGCTGTTGTTGCGCTTGCTATTGGCGGAGCTTTAGTTTTTATTAGTCAAAACGATCGAGTTACAAGAGCTTAATTATTTAATATAATTAAAAATTCTTAGATATAAGATAAACAAGCTTATTTAATGCTAAAATCTTTTTAGCATATGAAAGTTTCGATTTAATAAAACATTAATAATCTGATGTTTATTTTTAATATTTCTAGTTAACCTAATATAAAAATCTATTAATTTAAACTTAGATACATTATGATAAACTTTAGTTTTGGTCCAAATATTTTTTTAGGGATTATCGTAAGTTTTGGAGTATTAATATTGTATTTCCTTCGAAATGTTAAACCTGAGGTTGCACGAGATGAAGATATTTTCTTTGCGACTATTGGTCTACTTTATAGTTGTATTTTAATGGTCCATGGTTGGCGATTAGATCCAATTCTATTATTTAGTCAAGTACTCATTATTACAACCGTACTAGTTGCTGGATGGGAAAACATTAGATTGAGAGGTTTAATTGCTAATATGGCAAAACTAAAAAAAAGAAAAAAAGATAATTTTTTAAAGTAACCTTATCTTGGTTTCAAATTTGTAAATAATTATTTAAAACTATGCTTAAAAAGTATTCACAACTTTTTTCTTTATTATTCTTAGGCATTTTTAGCTTTTTTGTAACATCAGCATCAGCTATTGATTTAGATGAAGCAACAAGAACAGTTTCTGTTGATGGTAGCAAAACAGTAGTATTAACTAATGAGCAAGTAAAACGTGGTAAACGATTATTTAATGCTACATGTGGTTACTGTCACCTTGGTGGTATTACAAAAACTAACCCAAACATTGGTTTAGACCCAGAATCATTAAGTTTAGCTACGCCACGTCGTGATAACATCGTTGGGTTAGTTGATTTTATGAAAAATCCAACAACTTATGATGGTTTAGAATCAATTGCTGAAACTCACCCAAGTATTAAAAGTGCGGATATTTACCCGCGTATGCGTTCTGTAACTGATGAAGATTTAACAGCAATTGCTGGTCACGTTCTTTTACAACCAAAAATTGGTGGTGAAAAATGGGGTGGTGGAAAAATCTACTACTAATTTCATTCCAGAAAAATATTTTTCAAAAAGTGTAATATTACACTTTTTGAAAAATATTTTTTTAGTATAAACTAGAGATAAAAGCGTGTAGCTCAGTGGATAGAGCATCAGATTCCGATTCTGAAAGTCAAGGGTTCGATTCCCTTCATGCTTATAGGTCAATTTAAAATTGACTAAATAAATTTTGGGGCTGCTTTGGTTTCGACATTTAGAATTGTTTAATGTATGAATCAGGTCGAAGCTTGTAATCTTCGTAAAAATCTACAAATCTACAATAAATGCTATTAACATCATTTCGTTTATCTTTAAAGCACTAAGCTTTAATATTAAAAAAAGTTCTTCAAATTTATTACAATTTGCAGTTTAAAACTTAACTAAATTTTATTATATCAATTTGTCCACTGCATCTAGACATTTGTCTTATATGTAGCTTAGAATAATTTTATAAAAATATATGTTCTTTGTAACTAAACCTGTGAACGAGTACATTCGATATTTTTAGATGGACATGGGTTCGATTCCCATCAGCTCCATATCTGCATTCGTGGCCGAGTGGTTGAAGGCACCGGACTCATAATCCGTTTTCCTCTGGAACGTCACTGGTTCGAACCCAGTCGAATGCATTTTATATATTTTTATATTGTTTTTTTCCAAATCTAATTGTAAACTCATTAATATAGAAATAATTACATTGATAATTAAAACTCATGTCTAAATTAAATCCTCAACAAATAATTAGCAATTTAGAAAAAAATTTTATTAAGAAAGATCTTCCGGATCTTAACATCGGTGATAGCGTTAATATTGGAGTTAAAATTATTGAAGGAAATAAAGAAAGAATCCAATTTTACGAAGGAACAATTATTGCAAGAAAGAATACTGGTATTAATACTACGATAACTGTTCGAAAAGTATTGCAAGGTATTGGTATAGAAAGAATATTTTTAATTCATTCTCCAAAAGTTGATTCTATCACTGTTTTACGCTCATCAAAAGTAAGACGAGCTAAACTTTATTACTTACGAGAATTAAAAGGTAAAGCAAGTCGTTTAAAACAAACATTTAAATAAATTAAATAAAACTAAAAGGTTTTAAAATTTTAATAAAAAAAATTGATTTGTGCTAAACTTACGTAGTATAATATAAATTAGTAAAGTAGTATTAATCTTACTTTATAATTATTAAAAATAAGGAGTTATATGGTTACTTATAAAGTGACGTTAATCAGTGAAGAACATGACATTAATACAACAATCGATTGTAATGATGACGTATTTGTTTTAGATGCTGCTGAAGAACAAGGTATCGAGTTACCTTATTCATGTCGTGCAGGTGCATGTTCAACTTGTGCTGGTAAAGTAACAGACGGTAACATCGACCAATCAGAGCAAACATTCTTAGATGATGACCAAGTAGAAGCTGGTTTCGTTTTAACTTGTATTGCTTACCCTAAGTCAGATTGTACAATTTTAGTACACCAAGAAGACGAATTATACTAATTAATAATTAGTCTAAAAAATATTAATACTATATTAATATTAAATAAGGGATTATCAACTTTATAATTTTTGTTGATAATTCCTTATTTATTATATTAATAAATAATCTTAGAAGTTTAACTCTACAGCTTGAACTTTTTCGTATTGTTTTTTCTTTAAGACTATCATAACTTGTGTTAATAACACAGAGAAACAGAATGCTACATAACCAAGAACTCGTGCTGGGTCTTGTAATACAATTTCTGATTCTTCCTGACCAAAACCACCAGCGTTTGGATCAACATTTAATGCTTGATCTGTTTTTACTGTATCGCCTTGTTTAACAATTAAGCTTAATCCGGCTGGAACAACCTGAGATGTTTTTGTACCATTTGAACTTACAATTACAACATTAGATTCGCCTTTGTCTGAAGTTGTAATTTCTGTAATTTGTCCAGCTTGGCTTGCGCCGAATACATTAACATTACTCTTTTCACCTGTTGGGTAAACCTGACCACGGCCACGGTTACCACCGGCATAAAAAGGATAAGCTAAATATTTAACATCTGAATTTGTTTTAGGATCTGGTGAAACAACAGGGAAGATTAATTCTTGATGAGTTTTTCCAGCGATTGGACCAACTACAAAAACATTATCTAATTCAGTGCTGTATGGTGAAATGAAAACACCTTTATTTTTCGCTTTAACTTCTTGCGAAATTTGGTTTTTCGCAGCTAATTTAAATCCTTTAGGTAACATTAAAATACCACCTACGTTTAAGTCAGCTTTTTGTCCATTTGCACCAACTTGTTGTTTACTAGTATCATAAGGTACTTTAATCTCAACTTCGAAAACTGAATTCGGAAGAACAGATTGTGGAGCTTCAATTTCAATTGCTTTTTGATTTAAATGACAATTTGCACATGCTAATTTACCATTTGCTGCACGCGGATTTGAATAATTCTGTTGTGCAAAAACTGGATATGCTGATGACTCTTGAACACAAAAACCAAATGAACTTACAGCAATTGTTAAAGCAAATAAAAGACTTTTAAAAAACTTGTTAGTTGCCATATTTTAAATACTTTTTAAGTATATTTATTTCATTATAAAAATTAGTTTTTTAGTAAAAACAAGATACCTAATCCTGAAAAATATAACAATAATATTGCTGATGATAACAATAGTTGTGTTAAAGGATCAGTTGAGGGCGTTAAAATTGCCCCAAGAATTGTTGATATCAATATTATATATCGCCAAGCACCTAACATTTGTTGAGGTGATACTATATTCAATAGTCCAATTAAGATTTGAATAATTGGAATTTGAAAAGCCAATCCAGTACTATAAAATAGAACCAAAATGAATTCAAAATATTGATCAAAAGACCAAAAAGGTTCAAGTACCTCTTCGCTATAATTTAAAAAAAAGTTTAATGCTGCTGGGATCAAAGTATAGTAAGAAAAAGCTAAACCTAATCCAAATAAAATTAATGAACCTAACAATAAAGGTAAAATAATTTTTGTCTCTTTTTTTGTTAAACCTGGCAATAAAAATAATATTAACTGACCAACAATAAAAGGACTAGAAAAAAGTAGTCCAGTATAGAATGATATTTTAATGGTCGAAATAAAATATTCACCTGGTGAAATTTGAAAGAATTTTACATTATTGACAGGCAATTCTAAGATTTTGACTAGACTTTTGACTTCGATAAACGCTACGCTAGTTAACAATAAAATTATCCCGAGCAAAAGAAAAAGACGTTGTCTTAATTCTTCTATATGCTCAGAAAAGGGTAATTCTAAAGTTACATTTGTATTATTTGTAAAATTAAAATTAGAATTAGTCGCCATGAAATAAATAATATTATATTCGTACTATTCTATTAAACTGAGTTAATTAAATTTTTCAAATTATCTGTAGTTATTACAGATAATTTGAAAAATTTAATTAGTATAATAATGATTTCTTTAATTAAAAATCTAACTTAAGTTATAACTCAAATTATGATAAATAATTAACAGCTTCTAAACGAGCAGTAGCTTTTTTTAATTCAACAGAAGCATCTAAACGTGCTTTACTTGTTTCTGCACCTTCAACTGCTGCAGTAGCTTTTTCTAACTCTTTCATAGCTTCACTTAATTCAACATTAGTAAGTTCTTCTACATCATTTACTAAAACTGTAACTCGATTTCGATCAACTTCAGCTAAACCACCACATAAAATAATGGGTGTCCACTTTTCGTTTAATTTGATACGTAATAATCCAGTATCTAAAGCTGTTATTAATGCTGCGTGACCGTCTAATACCCCTACTTGTCCTGTTAAACTAGGTAAAACAACTTCATCAGCTGTTGTTGAACAAATTACTCTATCAGGGGTAAGAACGCGAATGTTCATAACCATATAATTTACTCCTTATTTTAGAGTTTCTGCTTTTGCAATTGCTTCGTCAATGTCACCTACAAGGTAGAATGCTTGTTCAGGTAAATCATCTAATTCACCGTTTAATACCATTTTGAAACCTTTAATTGTGTTTTCTAAACTTACATATTTACCAGGTGAACCTGTAAAGATTTCAGCAACGAAGAATGGTTGTGATAAGAAACGCTCTACTTTACGTGCACGTGCTACAGTTAAACGATCTTCTTCTGATAATTCATCAATACCTAAAATCGCAATAATATCTTGTAACTCTTTGTAACGTTGTAATGTTTCTTTTACTGATTCAGCAATTTCATAGTGCTCAGCAGTAACAATACCAGGTTGTAACATTGTTGATGTTGAATCTAATGGATCAACAGCAGGGTAAATACCTTTTGCTGCTAAGTTACGAGATAATACTGTTGTAGCATCTAAGTGAGCAAAAGTTGTTGCCGGAGCTGGATCTGTTAAATCATCAGCAGGTACGTATACAGCTTGAATTGATGTAATTGAACCTTGTGTAGTAGATGTAATACGTTCTTGTAATGCACCCATTTCAGTAGCTAAAGTAGGTTGGTAACCTACAGCTGATGGCATACGACCTAATAATGCAGATACTTCAGAACCAGCTTGTGTGAAACGGAAAATATTATCAATAAATAATAATACATCCTGTTTGTTAACATCACGGAAGTATTCAGCCATTGTTAAAGCTGTTAAACCAACACGCATACGCGCCCCTGGTGGTTCGTTCATTTGACCATATACTAAGGCTACTTTAGATTCTGTGAAATTCTTTTCGTTAATTACACCAGATTCTTTCATTTCCTCGTATAAATCGTTTCCTTCACGTGTACGTTCACCTACACCACCGAAAACAGATACACCACCGTGTGCTTTGGCAATATTGTTAATTAATTCCATAATTAAAACAGTTTTACCTACACCAGCACCACCGAATAAACCGATTTTACCACCACGACGGTATGGTGCTAATAAATCAACTACTTTAATACCAGTTTCAAAAATTGATGGTTTAGTTTCTAACTCAGTGAATGCTGGAGCATCACGGTGAATTGGTAAAGTTTCATCTGATGAAACTGAACCTTGCTCATCAACAGGCTCACCAATTACGTTAAAAATTCGACCTAATGTTGGAGTACCTACAGGTACACTAATAGGAGCACCTAAATCTACACATTCAACACCACGTTTTAAACCGTCAGTTGAACGCATTGATACTGCTCGTACTTTGTTGTCACCTAATAATTGTTGAACTTCAACAATATTCACTGAACCATCGTCTAATGTGATTTCAAGTGCACTATAGATTGGTGGTAAGTTGCCATCAGGGAAGCTGATGTCTAATACAGGACCAATAATTTGACTAACGTAACCTTTGTTTAAATTAGTTTTTACCATTTTGATTTAACATATTTAAAATACTTGAGAATAAATATACTTTCGCGGTCTTATGTGCCATTTGCAATATTAACAAATTAAATATTCAATAATTAGTTATCATTGTACAACAAAACGAAATGAATTCTTGAACATAATACTATTTTTATGAAATATAATTAAATTAACTATTATCACTTAATCGTCCCGTCACTTTTAACCAATTTCGTGCCCCAGGATAATTATCAGGTGCTAATTTTAATGCTTGAATCCAATATTCAGCAGCTTTATCAAAGAGTTCTTTTGATAATTCTACGTATTCATCTTCTTCTAAACCTTGTGCACGTAATGCTTGAGAATGATAAATTACTGCAATATTATTTAATGCTTGGGGAAGATTTGAATTTAAAGAAAGAGCTTGATGATAAAATTCTAAAGCTTGAGTATATTTACCTGTATTTCCATAAATTAATCCAATGTTATACAGTGTATAACTACGATCATATGGATCTTCTTCAACCTGAAGAGCTTCGTAATAATTCTGTAGTGCTTCAGCATACCGACCTCTTGATTGAGCGCTCATACCCGCTCTATAATAAGAGAAAGCTTCTTTTTCCTGTTTGCTTGCTGGTAAAACTTTTAAGAGAATGTCAGCAATTACTGTAAATGTTTTATCGATAAAATTTCCCATAAAATTCTCCTTATAAGTTTTAGAAATTAATATATCGATTAAAGTTAAAAACTTAGAGTTATTATATGCTAAAAATAATAACTCTAATTACTTTTAAGCAGAATTAGATGCAACAAAAGGGAATAATGATAAAACTCTTGCGCGTTTTATTGCTTTTGCTAATTTACGTTGCTGTTGAACTGTAACACCAGTAGCTCGTCTTGGAAGAATTTTTCCTTGTTCAGTTACAAATAGTGTTAATAGATCAATATCTTTATAATCAATTTTCTGATTTAAACTAATTGGTGAGTTTTTTTGTTTTTTTGATCCCATAATTTATTTAATTTCTTTATGTATAGTTTGTTTGTTACAATGCGGACAGTATTTTTTTAATTCTAACCGTTCCGGGTTATTTCGTCGGTTTTTTTGTGTATGATATCTTGAAACACCAGGAGAACGTTTATTCGAATTTGAACGACATTCAGTACATTCTAAAGTAATTAAAATTCGTGTACCTTTATTTTTTGCCATAAAACTTTTGTAATAAGTAATTTTATATTACTATATTGCCTAAAATTTTCTATCTTATCAAGGGTTAATAGACATTATTAAGATAAAAAATTTTATCTTAATAACTTTTAATTTTTTGTTAAATATACTATAGTAGACTAAAAACTAACTTAAAAAATAATTATTAAAATAATAATAATCATATGGCTAACAATAAATCTGCACAAAAACGAATTCTTGTTAACGAAAGAAATCGCCTAAGAAATCGTTATTATAAAAGTTCAGTAAGAACATTAACAAAAACTTTTTTAAATGATTTAGAAGCTTATAAAACATCACAAACTGATGAAAATAAAGCAAAATTACAAAAAAATCTAAGTTCAATTTATAGTTTAATTGATAAAGGTACAAAAAAACATATATTCCATAAAAACACAGCAGCTAGAAAAAAAGCGCAATTAGCTGCGCGTTTAAAAGCAGTTTAATTTAATTAAAATGATTTTCATATCTTAAAATAAAAATAAGTTTTTAAATTTTTTATTAAGCTACGATAACTGAAAAAGATTTTTAGCTTAATAAAAATTAAAAATCAAGCAATGTAATAGCAAACATAATTAATTCATTGATTTAACAATAAAAGTTATGAAAAAAAATATGAATTATATCAATGCTCTTCCAGATTTTTTAGCAATGCAACGAATAAGCTTTTGTTGGTTTATTACTCAAGGTCTAACTGAAGAATTAGCTTTATTCTCTAGGATCCAAGATTTTAGTCAGAATACTGAATATATAATGTTTGGTGATGAATATAGTTTAATAAAGCCTGCTTATAGTTTATTAATTGCTAGAAAGTATAGTGGAAACTATCGAGCTCAATTGGTGATACCAATTGAAGTTAGAAATAAAGTAGTAAACAGTATTCGATATAACAACCAATTTCCAATTATTACTTTACCTTTAATGACAACTGATGCGACGTTTATAATAAATGGGTGTGAACGTGTCATTGTTAGTCAAATTATTCGAAGCCCTGGTGTTTACTTTGAAAAGAATAAAAATCAAAAAACACGAAACCAATTTAAACGGAAATTATCAACTGATATAAATAAATTGAGATCATTTGTGCCTTCTGGTGAAGCTTTTATCTCTGAATTTGATTTATTTTTTCCTATTCCAACGTCAATCTATGATCCAATAAAAAAGAGAAAAAAAATTGTCCCACATTGGAATAAAAATTCCATTTATTATTATTCACTTAAATATTTAAAACAAACAAAAAATACTTTTTCTTTTAATTTTTTAAAATGTTTTAAATTTTATCGAATTATTTCAAAAATTGATAAAACACAATCTAAAACCCAATCAATTAAATTATTTTTAAAATGGTTAAAATTAAAAAATAATTCTCAAGATTTAAGTAATAACAATGATGTAAGCAATTTAATAAAATATTTTAATTTTTTATTAAAGTTACTAATTAAATACGAAATTATTCAGTTAAATTGGTCTGAAGATAACTTAAAAACTAATAAAGATTATCAAGATTGGTCTAAAAAATTCTTTAAAATAAATAAATTGCCTTCTTTAGATCAAGATTTAAGATTATCCAAAGAACAACTTTTAAATCTATGTTTTGTATATGACAGTATTCTATTAAATTCACAAATATTTGCTCATATTCAATTTAATTCTGAATTACTTTTAATTACTGAAAAAGCGCAAAATTGGTTAATTGAAATAAGCAATTTCTCTTTTTTAAAACAAAATATAAAAGACACAATTCCAAAATTAAATAATATAAAAGAACTTATAGAATTAAAAAATCTTCGACCTACAATTTATTTCTCAATAAGTTTAAAAGAACAATTAAAATATATTTTTGGTAAAAATAAATTATCTTATAAATCTGATCGCCATAAATATCTAAAAACCAAAACTCAATTTCTTCTTTATAACAAAGACCATGAAATTAAAACGAACTACCATAAAAAATATGATGAAAAAGATTTGTATACAGCTACTTTAATACCAGAGTATGGGTCTTGGATCAGGTTTGGATTCCAAAAAAATACAAAAATTAATTCTTATAAATATCCATTAAAAAATCAAGAAGATGAAATTATTATTCAATTAGACCGAATTAATCAAAAACCAGTTCTTTATTTATTAAAAGAAATGGGTTTAACAGATTTAGAAATTTACAGAAATTTACAATATTCCGATTTCTTTTATTTTAATAAACCCCTATTAATAAATTCAAAACGTTTGAATCAGCCATTATCAAGATTTAATTTAAGTTCGAATTATTTTAAAAATATTTCTGAATTTTCAAGAATTTTTGATCCAAATTATTATCGTTTAGGTCGAGTTGGTAGGTTAAAGCTTAATAATCGTTTAAATTTAAAAATCAGTGAAAGACTTCAAACAATAACTTATGAAGATATTTTCGCAATTACAGATAAACTAATAAGTTTAACTATATCGAAAACTGTACAAGATGATATCGACCATCTAAAAAATCGTCGAGTACGCTCTGTTGGTGAATTGTTACAAAATTTATTTAGGATAGGGTTTCAAAGATTAGTTCGGAAATTACGTAATCAAACAAACAAAATTGATTCAAGTCAACTATTAAGTTTTAATATTGTAAATGCGACAGTCAGAGAATTTTTTGGATCTAGTCAATTATCACAATACTTAGATCAAACTAATCCTTTATCTTCTTTAACTCATCGTCGTCGAATTAGTGGTCTAGGACCTGGTGGGTTTGATCGTGATCGAATAAGTTTTGCTGTACGTGATATTCATCCTAGTCATTACGGTCGAATTTGTCCTATTGAAACTCCAGAAGGACAAAACGTTGGATTAATCGCTTCTTTAACTACTTGTGCTAGAGTTAATAAATCCGGATTTCTAGAGACTCCATTTTGGCGTGTTATAAATGGGAAAGTTATAAAAACTGGACAACCAATTTATTTAACAGCAGAAATAGAAGATTTTTACAAAATTGCTCCAGCTGACATTGCAACTAATAAAGAAAATTACTTAATAAGAAACCTAATTCCAGTTCGATATAAACAGGATTTTGTAAATGTTACCCCATCTGAAGTTGATTTCATTGCCATTTCTCCAGTCCAAGTAGTTTCTGTAGCAGCTTCCTTAATTCCATTTTTTGAACATGATGATGCTAACCGAGCTTTAATGGGTTCAAATATGCAACGGCAATCTGTTCCATTAATTTTATCTCAAAAGCCAATTGTTGGAACTGGATTAGAAAATCAAATTGCTATTGATTCTGGTATGACTCTGAATGCACAAATGGATGGCGTAGTGAATTTTGTAACTGCAAATAAGATTGTTATAAAAAATTCAAATGGAAAAAAATTAACTTACAAATTACAAAAGTATTTAAGATCAAATCAACAAACATGTATTAATCATAGACCTATTGTTTGGAAAGGTGAAAAAGTAAAATCAGGACAAATTTTAACTGATGGACCAGCTATAACAAGTAGTGAATTAGCTTTAGGTCAAAATGTTTTAGTTGGTTATATGCCATGGCAAGGTTATAATTTTGAAGATGCTATTTTAATAAGTGAAAGATTAGTTTACGACGATATTTTTACTTCAATTCATATTGAAAGATACAAGATTGAAATTGACAGAAATTCTGAAATGTCGGAGCGAACAACCAAAAATATTCCCAATTTAAGTTTATCTGAAATTAAACATTTGAATGAAGATGGAATAGTAACAGTTGGTACATTCGTTAAACCAGGGGATATTTTAGTTGGTAAAGTTATATCAAATAATACATCTGAACAACTTCCTGAATCTAAATTATTACGAGCTATTTTTGGAGCAAAGGCAAAGGGAGTAAAAGATAATTCTTATAGAATGCCAGATGGTGAGTACGGTAGAGTTATTGAAACAGTAACATTTAATAGACGAACAAAATTAACTTATAAATTTGAAAAAATTTATGTTTTTATTGCTCAAATTCGAAAAATACAAGTTGGTGATAAAATTGCGGGTCGCCACGGTAATAAAGGAATTATTTCAAGAATTTTACCACGACAAGATATGCCATTTTTACCAGATGGCACACCAATTGATATTATTTTAAACCCATTGGGTGTACCTTCGCGTATGAACGTAGGTCAATTATATGAATGTTTATTAGGATTTGCAGGAGATAAATTAAATTCAAGATTTAAAATTTTACCATTCGATGAAATGTATGGGTTAGAAATTTCAAGAATTTTAATTAATAAAAAATTAAGACAGGCGTCTATTGCCAAAAATGAAAGTTGGCTATTTAACCCTTATGCCCCGGGTAAAATGGTATTAATAGATGGAAGAACTGGAACAGAATTCGAAAATCCTGTTACTGTTGGAAATGCCTACATGTTAAAATTAATTCATTTAGTTGATGATAAAATGCATGCTCGAGCTACTGGTCCTTACTCTTTAATAACACAACAACCTTTGAGAGGAAAAGCTCAACATGGTGGACAGAGATTTGGAGAAATGGAGGTATGGGCTTTAGAAGGATTTGGAGCAGCTTTTACATTAAAAGAATTATTAACAATAAAATCCGATGATATGCAGGGCCGAAATGAGACATTAAATGCTATTGTTAAAGGCCAACAAATTCCAAAACTAGGTATTCCTGAATCATTTAAAGTTTTATTACACGAATTACGTTCAATTGGATTAGATATGAGTACTTATAAAATTGAGAAATTTAGTTTACATAAAAAATATGAAGTCGAAGTTAACTTGATTGAAAAGTATAATGCTTTGTCTAAAACGTTTTCTCCTACTTCAAATATAAATGATATTTCATTTTAATAATAATGATAGAATCTAATAAAGAATTTGATTATATAAAAATTAAATTAGCTTCTCCTTTTCGAATCCTACAATGGGCAAATAGAAGATTACCTAATGGCCAATTTGTAGGAGAAGTCCAAAAATCTGAAACAATCAACTATCGTACGTTTAAACCTGAAATGGACGGGTTATTTTGTGAACGTATTTTTGGGCCTAGTAAAAGTTTAGAGTGTGCTTGTGGTAAATATAAACGAGTTCGCTATGAAGGGTTAATTTGTGAAAGGTGTGGAGTTGAGCTAACAGAATCACGTGTTCGTCGTCATAGAATGGGGTACATTAATTTAATATATCCAGTAACTCATGTTTGGTATATTAATAGTCGCCCTAATTTTATGGCTTTACTATTAGAAGTTGAAGAATCTGAAAAAAAACTCGATACAACTTATACTGCTCATTCAGAACAATGTAAAAAATGTGATGGTCTTAAACTAACAACTTCAACTATTGTTGATCTATGGGATGAAAGAATAAAAAGAATAAAGTTAGCTTCTTTAGCATATTTTATTGCTGAAGATGAAATTTCGTTTTATGGACTGCATTGGGATTTACAGCAATATCGTAGAAGTCGTGAATTAGGCTATAGTGGTTATCCATTAAAACCTTATCCAAAACCTCAAAATCGAAGATATAATACCCCGAAATATTTATTGAGAGCGACTCCAAATTTTTTAATTGGAGCTCCTTTAATCAAAAGGGAACTAGAAAAGTTGGATTTGAAATCTGAAATTTTTAGAATGAGATGTTTTATTTTAGTATGTACAAAAGTTCTTAATAAAGAAAAACCAATTTATGATGAATCAAGATGGTTTAGAAAATGGGAACAACAACGAATCTATAAAATTCGTGAACAAACGATAAAACGTATAAGAATTTTAGAAAATTTAGTTGGTACAGGTTCTAGCCCAGCTTGGATGATCTTAACAATCTTACCAGTAATTCCGCCTGCTTTAAGACCAATGATTCAATTAGAAGGTGGTCGTTTTGCAACATCAGATTTAAATGAATTATATCGCCGAATTATTACACGAAATAATCGATTACTTAGATTATTAGAAATTGATGCTCCTCAATTGATTATTCGAAACGAAAAAAGATTATTACAAGAAGCAGTGGATACTTTAATTGATAATGGAAAACGTGGTAAAATTGCTTTAAGTGCTAATAATCGTCCTTTAAAATCTTTATCTGATATTATAAAAGGAAAGCATGGTCGTTTTCGTCAAAATTTATTAGGTAAACGAGTTGACTACTCTGGTCGTTCTGTAATTGTAGTTGGACCGAGTTTAAAATTAAATCAATGTGGGTTACCTTATGAAATGGCAATTGAACTTTTTCAACCATTTATAATTCGTGAACTTATTAATCAAGGTTTAGCAAGCAATATGAAAATTGCTAAAAATTTAATTCAACAGAACGAATCTATTATTGACCCGGTATTAGAGAAAGTTTTAAAAAACCATCCCATTTTCCTGAATCGAGCACCAACATTACATCGATTAGGAATTCAGGCTTTTGAACCTATTTTAGTCCAAGGACGCGCAATCAAATTACACCCATTAGTTTGTTCAGCATTTAACGCCGATTTTGATGGAGATCAAATGGCTGTTCATATCCCTTTATCAGTAGAGGCTCAAGCTGAATGTTATATGCTAATGTTAGCTCCATATAATTTTTTATCACCTGCTAATGGTGAGCCAATTATTATGCCTAGTCAAGATATGGTATTAGGTTGTTACTATTTAACAGTTAATAATATAAAAGGATTATTAGGTTCTAATCATTATTTTGCAAATTTAAATGATGTTATGTTAGCATATAGCCAAAATAAAATTGAAATTCATAGTGAAATTTGGGTAAGAATCGATGATAAAATTGAATCGTTATCAAATTTAAATTTAATAAAAACTATTAAATTAAAAGATGAAACAATTATTGAATATTATGAAGATCGACAAATTCGAAAAACAAAAGATGGAGAAATAATTGTTCAATATTTGCAAACAACAACTGGACGTGCAATTTTGAATTATATTATTCAAAAAACTTTAAATTTTTTATAAATAAGAGATGTAATACTAAAAAAATTTTATGAAAAATTATACTTATCAAAATAGTCTAATTGGTAAAAAACAATTACGTCAGTTATTATCCTGGAGTTTTACCAATTATGATTCTATGCAAGCTTGCGCGTTAGCAGATGAATTAAAATATTTAGGATTTAAATATGCTAGCCAAGCTGGAATTTCAATTAGTATTGAAGATTTAAAAATTCCATTTATTAAAAATGTTATGCTTGAAAAAGCTAACAAAGAAATTATAAATGCTGAAAAAATCTATTTTAAAGGGAAAATTACTGAAGTAGAGCGTTTTCAAAAAATTATTGATACTTGGAGTTTGACCAGTGAGTCTTTAAAAGAACAAGTGATTTATTATTTTAAGAATTATGATCCACTAAATTCTGTTTATATTATGGCTTTTTCAGGAGCCCGAGGTAATTTATCTCAGGTTCGTCAATTAGTGGGTATGCGAGGTTTAATGTCTGATCCAAGTGGTGAGATTATGAATCTACCTATTAAGAAAAATTTTCGTGAAGGATTAACCATAACTGATTATTTAATGTCTGGTTATGGGGCTCGGAAAGGTATTGTAGATACAGCATTAAAAACCGCAAACTCTGGTTATTTAACGCGTCGTTTGATTGATGTAGGTCAAGATATTTTAATTCGTGAAAAAGATTGTCTTACAACTCACTCCTTTTTGTTAGCTGTTTCTGACCCAGATTCTAAAAAAGTTAATTTAATATACGAAAAAATTTTAGGTAGAGTCTTAAGTAAACCTATTTTTGACCCAAAAACAGAGGAGATTATTACAAAGGCAAATGTTCAAATAACTCCTAATTTAATTAATATATTTAAAAAAAAACAAATTACGGAATTTTATGTAAGATCACCTTTAACTTGTAATTTATATAGAGCTATTTGTCAAAAATGTTACGGATGGGATTTAGCTAATGAAAACTTGGTAGATATCGGTGAAGCTATAGGTATTTTAGCAGGTCAATCCATTGGTGAACCCGGTACTCAATTAACTATGCGTACTTTTCATACAGGAGGTATTTTCACTTCAGAGGCTCGCCAACAAATTATCAGTCCAACAAATGGAATTGTAAGATTTTATAAAATTTTAAAAAGTATTTTATTAAGGACTAATCGAGGTGAGGATGTTTTAATTACTAAAAACTCGGGTTCTATTATTTTAATACCAGAAGACAAAACTCAGAACTTAATAAAAATAGACGTTTTAAAGAACACAATTTTATTTCCTAAAAATAATCAATATGTTTCAAAAGATACAGTTATTGGAGAATTAATAAATACTAACAAGCAAATTAAAACCGAAATAAAACCTATTTTAAGTGATACTTGTGGTGAGATCTTTATGCCACGATTAAAAAAGAAGGTTAATTTACTAAATAATAATAAATTGCTTTGGATTTTATTTGGGCAACTTTATAATAGTCCCAAAAATTCGTTTATAAATTTTTATCCAGATTACAAATTAAATCGACATAGTTATATTTTTAGAACTAAAATTACGAATCACTATTCAGGATTTGTGAAACTCATAAATAATAAACAAAATTTGTATCAACGTTTATTACGAATTACAAATAATAAATATTCTTTAAAAGGTGCTTATTTACAAAAGTTAACAAAAACTACTGGTTGCAAAAACTATATTTTAAATTTAAAAGATTCGAAATATTTATTAAATATAAATCTAAAAAATTCAAAATTTCATCTTAAAATACCACGAAATAAACAACTTGGAATTTTACTAACAAATAAATTTCGAACTTTAACTGGTGGAACACTATATTATGATCATAGAAACTTTTTTAAATGTAATAATATTAATAAAAACATCGCTTATATAAATCAATACAGTTCATTAAATAAATATAAACCAACTGTTTCACATAGAACAATAATTTGGTTAGGAGAAGAAATACACCAAGTTAACTGTGAACCAAATATTTTATTAGTTGAACATGGTGATTTTATTTCAGAAGGATTTGAATTAATTCCAGGTCTTTTCTCAAAAACATCCGGTATCGTAATTATTAAACAAAAAAATAATCTTATTCAAACAGTTTCAATTAAATCTGGACTAGTTTATGAAGGCAAAAAATTTAAGAATACTGCGAAAAAAATATATTATCCAGGTGAAGTTATTCTTTCAAATATAACAGTTAATCAATTATCTTTTTGTGAACATATAACTGGAAAAAATACTGATCAATTATTAGTTCGACCAGTAGAAATTTATGAATTTTCTCATCTAACTTCAAATAAAATCGATTTCTATAACCAACATAATGAAAATTCCAACATTCAACTAAAAACTAAATCAATATATTCTTATAAATCAAACCAAAAAATTATAGGTACCAAAAATCTAAATTTAATATCTCAACCTTTAGTTTTTGAACCTAGTAAATTTTTAAATCGAAACGTAAATATTGAACTATTTGATAATCAAAAAACAGAGTCTATTGATTTTCATATTAATGAAAAGTTAAATTTAAATAATTACATTTTTCCTAATCTAAGATATAAAGATATTTTATCATGTTTCTTAATTCAACCAGGACAATTTATTGATAAATATACTGTGTTAGGTTATTTAGAAGCTATTACATTAAATTCGTTAGAAATTGTTAAAATTAAAATTAAAAATAAAGATAATAAACAAATTCTATTAATATCAAATGAAGATTGTTTAACTATACAAAAAGATCGATTCCCAAATAAAAAATTAAATGATTTTATTATTAATAGTAAAAATGTACATGAAACTGGTAAAGTTATTATCGAAAATAAAGATTTTCTTACTTTACAAAAAGGAAGACCTTATTTCTTTCCAAATTGTACAAATGAAGATTTAATTAATAAAACAAACTTACAGTATAAAATTATTTCCCCAAACCGTAATTATCCAATAGCTAAAACAGATTATAGTATATCTTTAAATTATTATGATATGATGAAACTTTCTGTCAAAAGAAAGACAGATATTAAAAAATTTTCAAATCAGAAAATTACCTTAAAAACTGAGTTTTCGAAGTTTCTTTTAAAAAGAAATGGTAAATTATATAGTTCTTTAATCTCTCAATTTATTAAAAAATTTTCTGTAAGTAATTCTCATTCAGATTTAAAATGTAAATCTATACTAAGACCGAATAATTTAAAGCATCCAATTCTAGGGAAAATGGATAGAACTCTATTATTACAAAGTTCTGACATTATTCAAAATAAACATAAAAATAGTGATGCTTTAAATTCTCAATTAACTTTAGTTAAATTTCTGGAACAACCATTTTCAAAAACTAATAAATCTATTGGACTTTATTCAATAACGGAAGATTATTTTGAACAAGAAGTAAACAGTGTATTTTGTAAAAATAGTGAATTTATTGAAAGCGGTGAAACAATCGGATTACTAAATCTAGAAAAAGAAATTACTGGTGATATTGTTCAAGGTTTGCCAAGAATTGAAGAAATTCTAGAAGCAAGAAAGAAAAATTTAACAGTAAAAAGAATGCCAACCAGTCAAAAAAAAGGCTTATTGATCCAGAAAACAACTTTAGACCCAAATTTTGAGTTTAGAAAATTAGGAACATCCGTACAAGAAAATGATAAAATTAACCCTCATAAATTGTTAAAAGTTTATTTTAATTATTATGGTTTAACAAAATTTTTCACTTGTGACCGATTAAAAAAAATTAAGACTAATCGATTAATCGAAAATTATGAAGGAAGTTATAAAAGTTTTAAAAAAGTACAATCTTTCATTTTAAATTCTGTTCAATCTGTTTATGAATCACAAGGTGTAACAATTAATGACAAACATTTAGAAGTGATTATTAAACAAATGACAACAAAAGTTTTAATAACTTATGAAGGTAATACACCTCTTTTAAGAAGAGAAGTAATTGATTTATACCATATTCAATATATTAATCAAGTTGTTCAAATGCAAAGTAAACAGACTGCCTGTTATGTTCCATTACTTCTTGGAATTACAAAAGCTGCCTTAAATAATCCAAGTTTTATTTCAGCTGCAAGTTTCCAAGAAACAACTCGAGTTCTTACAAAAGCTGCAATTGAAGGTAGGATAGATTGGTTACGAGGTTTAAAAGAAAATATTATTATTGGACATTTAATTCCAGCTGGTACTGGATCAAAAAATTATAGAAATTGTTTTAAAAAACAACTTTTAACTCAATCTAAATTTAATTCAGTATTTGACAATAGAGTGGATGTTTAACAAACAACTGGACAAGTTTTTGAATGTTTGCTAGAGTTTAAACTATAAATTTCGTATTTTTAATCAAGTAATTTAAAATTTTATGTCTGATATAAGCTTAGCACAGTTATTAGAAGCTGGGGTTCATTTTGGTCACAAAGCTTACCGATGGAATCCAAAAATGTTCCCTTACATTTATAGTGAAGTAAATAATATTCACATTTTAGATTTAGTACAATCTGCAACTTTATTAAAAGATGCTAATAAATATTTAGAATTAGCAGCTCGGGATGGAAAATCATTTTTATTCGTAGGTACGAAAAGACAAGCTAGCACACTTATTGCACAAGAAGCAAAACGATGTGAATCATATTATGTAAATCATCGTTGGTTAGGTGGAATGTTGACAAATTGGTCAACTTTAAGAGAACGAATTAAGTATTTAAAAGATCTTGAGAAACAAGAAGCTGATAATACCTTTGATTTACTAACAAAAAAAGAAGCTGCTCTAAGACGAAAAGAATTGAAAAAATTAAGACAACATTTAGATGGTGTAAAAACAATGGATACTTTACCCGATGTTGTTATTGTTATTGATCAAAAACGTGAAATGACAGCAATTCGTGAGTGTAGAAAATTAGGTATACCTATTGTTTCAATTTTAGACACAAATTGTGATCCAGATTTAGTTGATATTCCTATCCCGGGTAACGACGATGCTGTTCGATCTATAAAATTAATCTTAAAATCATTAACTGATAGTATTATTAAAGGTAAATCAGGATTAGGATAAAGAACATAGCCGATTAACAAAAAATTAATCGGCTATTATTCGGAAATTATTATTTTATATTTAACACTTAGGTATCAAAGAAAAAGAAAAAAATTTAGCATATTATTTTAAAAACATTAATTGGCTAATTTGAAATTAACCAATTAATGTTTGCATTATCTAATTAAATGTGATCTATTGTCACAAAAAATTAGTAACGACCACCTTCTGGATTAGCTTGAACACTATAGCTCTTAATAGTGTAAGTAAGACGACGACCTTCAGCTTCTTGACGTTCTAAGTAGAAACCTGGTTCGTTAGTTGGTCTGTTTACGATGAATGACATAACACAACTTTCAACACCGTAGCTTGCATCAAATGCATTTACACGGATGTAGCCAGCTGCACATGCTTTACGAGCTTCTCTTAATTCGAACATTACAGATGCAGGATCTTTAACATCGAATAAAGGTAAACCCCATAATTCCCAGTAGCTGTTACGTGGGTGTGGATCATCTGTCCACTCAACGTTCATTGCCCAACCTCTGCCAATACAGTAAGCAATTTGTTTTTCAATTTGTTCATCAGTTAAATCTGGTAAGAACGAGAAGCAACCTTGTGTAAGTCTCACTATTCAATACTCCTTAATTTTTTAAATGTAGATTATTATACGTTAGCTGTAGATGTTGTAGCGAAATCAGCTGTATCTGTAGATGTGTAGTTGAAGCTAATATCTTTCCATAAATCTAAAGCTGTTTGTAAAGGACCACATGTTCTAGCAGCTTCGCGTAAAATTTGTGGACCAACTTGGTTGTTGAAGTAATCAGCACCTTCGTTACGAGCTAATACCATTGCTTCTAAAGCAACACGGTTAGCTGTAGCACCAGCTTGAATACCATCAGGGTGACCAATTGTACCACCACCGAATTGTAATACTACATCATCACCTAAGTAGTGAATTAATTGGTGCATTTGACCACAGTGGATACCACCAGATGCAACAGGCATACATTTACGTAAACTAGCCCATGTCATTTCGAAGAAGATACCGTAAGGTAAGTTTACATCTAAGTTAGTTAAACGTAAAATATCGTAGAAACCTTTAATCATTAAAGGATCACCTTCTAATTTACCAACAACTGTACCAGCGTGGATGTGATCTACACCAGACATACGCATCCATTTACAGATAACACGGAAGTTAATACCGTGGTTCTTTTGACGAGCGTAAGTAGAGTTACCAGCACGGTGTAAGTGTAATACCATATCGTTTTCACGAGACCATAAAGCAATACTTTGAATTGCTGTGTAACCCATTACTAAATCGATCATGATAATTACAGAACCTACTGATTTAGCGTACTCAGCACGTTTGTAAACTTCTTCCATAGTACCAGCAGTTACGTTTAAGTAAGAACCTTTAACTTCACCTGTAGCTGCAGAAGCACGGTTAATACCTTCCATACAGTATAAGAAACGCTCTCTCCAACGCATGAATGGTTGAGAGTTAATGTTTTCATCATCTTTTAAGAAGTCTAAACCACCTTTTAAACCTTCGTATACTACACGACCGTAGTTTTTACCAGATAAACCTAATTTAGGTTTTACTGTAGCACCTAATAAAGGGATACCGTATTTGTTTAAACGCTCACGCTCTACAACGATACCAGTCGCAGGACCTTGGAATGTTTTTAAGTAAGAGTGAGGAATACGCATATCTTCTAAACGTAACGCAGAAATAGCTTTGAAACCAAATACGTTACCAATAATAGACGCTGTTAAGTTAGCTAAAGAACCTTCTTCGAATAAATCACATTCGTATGCGATGAAAGCGAAGTATTGATCAGTTGTGTTTGGAACTGGATCTACACGGTAAGCTTTAGCACGGTAACGGTCACAAGCTGTTAATAAGTCAGTCCATACAACTGTCCATGTAGCAGTTGAAGATTCACCAGCTACAGCTGCAGCAGCTTCTACTGGATCTACACCTGGTTGTGGTGTAATACGGAATAATGCAAGAACGTCAGTTGCTTTTACTGCGTATGAAGCATCCCAGTAACCCATTTTAGCGTAAGGGATTACACCAGATTCGTAACGGTCACTTTTAATTCGAGTCCGTTCTGATACAGATTGAGACATTGATTTCTCCTTAGAATAAAAAGGCAATATATAATAGATATTTAACTAATTTGTTAAAAATTAGTTCTGTCGGTTGAATTAATTAGAACAACCTTGGTTATTATTATAACATGATTGTAATGTATTATAAAACTACTTATTATTTATTTTTATTATAACTTTTAAGAATACGTTTAAAAGATTATAAAAATTTTTCTATAACTCTTACTCAAGCAAAAATTCTTTATATAATAGTAAATAACAATTCTATTTACAGATTAAAATTTTTTAACAATTCATCTACACATTTTATTTCAATAATTTATAACACTATATGGTTAATCAATCAAATAAAGTATTGAATTCAAACATAACTAATTTAGTAAATCAAGACTATCAATATGGTTTTTCAACAAACATTGAAAAAGATATTATTGAAAAAGGGTTAAATGAAAAAACAATTCGTTTAATATCCCAAAAAAAGCAAGAAACTCCTTTTTTATTAGAGTTTAGATTAAAAGCTTTTAAAAAATGGAAACAAATGTCTGAACCAGAATGGGCTTATCTAAAGTTTCCAGAAATTGATTATCAAGATATTATTTATTATTCAGCACCAAAAGAACAGAAAAAATTAAAGGATCTAAATGAAGTTGATCCAGAATTACTAAAAACATTTGAAAAATTAGGTATCTCATTGACCGAACAAAAACGGTTAGCCAATGTTGCGATTGATGCCGTTTTTGATAGTGTTTCTATAGCGACAACATTTCAAGAAGAGTTAAGTAAATATGGAGTTATTTTTTCTTCAATTTCTGAAGCAATAAATGAATACCCAGAATTAATAGAAAAATATCTAGGTTCAGTTGTTCCTATCGGAGATAATTATTTTTCTGCATTGAATTCAGCAGTTTTTACCGATGGTTCTTTTTGTTATATACCTCAAGATACAGTTTGTCCATTAGATTTATCGACATATTTTAGAATTAACGATCAAAAATCTGGTCAATTTGAACGAACATTAATAATTTCAGAAAAAAATAGTCAGGTAAACTATCTAGAAGGCTGTACTGCTCCACAGTATGATACAAATCAGCTTCATGCAGCAGTCGTTGAATTAATTGCATTAGAAAATGCAAATATCAAATATTCAACAGTTCAGAATTGGTATTCTGGTAATGAATTTGGAAAAGGCGGTGTTTATAATTTTGTAACAAAGAGAGGACTATGCGCTGGTTCTAATTCAAAAATTTCTTGGACTCAAGTGGAAACGGGCTCATCTATTACGTGGAAATATCCTAGCTGTTTGCTCGTTGGTGATAACTCGCAAGGTGAGTTTTATTCAGTAGCATTAACTAATAATTATCAGCAAGCTGATACTGGAACTAAAATGATCCATATTGGAAAAAATAGCAGAAGTCGTATTATCTCAAAAGGTATTTCTGCTGGAAAATCTAAGAATACATACCGCGGTTTAGTAAGTGTAACTAATAAAGCTCTTGGAGCAAGAAACTACTCACAGTGTGACTCTTTATTAATTGGTAATTTGTCTAACGCTAATACGTTTCCGTTCATTTCAGTTCAAAATTCAACAACTAAAATTGAACATGAAGCATCAACATCAAAAATTGGTGAAGAACAAATTTTTTACTTTTTACAACGGGGAATTTGTTTAGAAAAAGCTGTGGAATTAATGATTAGTGGATTCTGCCGAGAAATTTTCACAAAATTACCTTTAGAATTTGCTGCCGAAGCAGATAAACTATTAACTTTAAAATTAGAAGGAAGTGTTGGATAATGACTTTAAATTCTCCTCTTTTAGAAATCAAAGATTTACAAGTTTCAATCAATGAAAATAAAATTCTAAAAAAATTAAATTTAACAATCAATAAAGGTGAAATTCATGCTATTATGGGTCCCAATGGGTCAGGTAAAAGTACTTTTTCAAAAGTATTAGCTGGGCATCCTGCGTACTCAGTATTAGCTGGAGATATATTATTTAAAGGGTCAAGTATATTAGATCTTGAACCAGAAGAACGTTCACATTTAGGAATTTTTTTAGCTTTTCAGTATCCTATTGAAATTCCGGGAGTTAGTAACGAAGATTTCTTAAGACTTGCATACAATTCAAAGCAAAAATTTTATAATAAGCCTGAAGTAGATCCAATTCAGTTCTTATCTATAATTAATGAAAAATTAGAATTTGTTAACATGTCTCCTTTATTCTTAAGTAGAAATGTTAATGAAGGATTTTCTGGTGGTGAGAAAAAAAGAAATGAAATTTTACAAATGGTTTTATTAGATTCTGAATTATCAATATTAGATGAAACAGATTCAGGGTTAGATATTGATGCTTTAAAAATTATTTCAAATGGTATTAATAAATTTATGAGTCCAGAAAAATCTATCATTTTAATTACTCATTACCAAAGATTACTAGATTATATTAAACCAGACTATGTTCATGTAATGCAGAGCGGTAAAATTATTAAAACTGGTTCGGCAGAATTAGCTAAAGAATTAGAAGACAAAGGTTATGAATGGCTACAGGTATAGAAAATTTTTTTAAAAGAGAGCTTTTTTGTAAAAACGAACCTAAAAAAATGTAAGACCAATTATAATTTTAGGTGTTCCTGTATATTTTTTAATATTGGGTAATTTACTAAATTAGTTAAATTTTATGTACCCAGAAATTTTTTATTCAAATACGTTTACATTATTAGCGGAGGCAGAAGTTGGAAAACATTTTTACTGGAATCTTGGTGGATTTCTAGTACATGGACAAGTCTTAGTAGTTATTTGGTTTGTATTAGCTATTTTATTAGCATTTTCATTCCTAGGTACTTCAGGAGCTGATCGAATTCCACATAGTTGGCAAAACTTTATGGAAGCAGCTGTTGACTTCGTTACTGATATTGCTAGAGATCAATTAGGCGAAAGTTTTTATAAAGAATGGATTCCATTCATTGGAACGTTATTCTTCTTTATTTTTGGATGTAACTGGGCTGGTGCGGTTATACCATGGAAATTAATAGAATTACCGGAAGGAGAATTTGCTGCTCCAACTAATGATATTAATACAACGGTTGCATTAGCTTTACTAACATCATTTGCTTACTTCTATGCAGGTTTAAGTAAAAAAGGCTTAGGATATTTCAAAAGATATATTGAGCCAATTCCACTTCTTCTACCAATTAATATTTTAGAAGATTTTACGAAACCTTTATCGTTAAGTTTCCGACTATTTGGAAACGTTTTAGCGGATGAATTAACAGTTTCGGTATTGACTTCATTAGTTCCGTTGGTAATTCCATTACCAATTATGTTATTAGGGATTTTTGCTGGTTCAGTACAAGCATTAATTTTTTCAACATTAGCAGCTGCATATATTGCAGAAGCTCTTGAATAAGTTCTTATAAATTATTGCACTTAGATTTTTTAAAAATTATATATACATTTACAATTTAAAATTTATTATGGATTCTATCATTTCTGCTGCTTCTGTTGTAGCTGCTGGTTTATCAATTGGTTTAGCTGCAATTGGTCCTGGTATTGGTCAAGGTACTGCTGCTGGTCAAGCTGTTGAAGGTATTGCTCGTCAACCAGAAGTAGAAAACAAAATTCGTGGTACATTATTATTAAGTTTAGCTTTCATGGAAGCGTTAACTATTTATGGTCTAGTTGTAGCTTTAGCATTATTATTCGCTAACCCATTCAACAACTAATAAATAACAAAATAGAAGCAATAATAAAAAAGAATAATGTTATTGCTTCTTTATCTTTAACCTAATCAATAAGATTATTTTTTAAATAATGTTTCCTTTTTAGCTCTAAATACTTAAAAAGTAAAACATTATATTAATTTTAGTTGTTTAGATAATAATTCATTATTCTTTAAATTTAAAAAATTTCATTAATGAAAATTATATGATATTTTTTATTAAACAATTTTAATTCTATAGTATAGCATATAGATTTTATATGATTAATCTTTCAATACTAATTTCAAGTTCAGAAGTTAGTGGACCTGGTGGGCTATTTGATCTTGATGCGACTTTACCATTAGTTGCAATTCAATTTGTGTTATTAGCAGTTATATTAAATGTAATTTTATATAACCCGTTATTAACTGTAATTGAGGAGCGTAAAGAGTATATCTTAACAAACCTTGGTAAAGCTTCAGAAATTTTATCAGAAGCCGATAAGTTAACTACGCAGTATGAACAAGAATTAACTAGCGTCCGTAAAGAAGCACAATTAGAAATTACAAATTCACAAAAAATTCATAAAGAAATCTTAGAAATTGAATTAAATATTTCTCAAAAATATATTGATAATTTATTAGATACTATTCAAAAGGATCTTATCTCTAAAAAGAATACAGCACTAAATAGTTTAGATGAGATTGTTCAATCTTTATGTGCTGATATTGAAACTAGATTATCAATTTAAATTTTTTGTTAAACGTAATTTTCCTTTTTATAACTGAACAGTTTATATAAAAACTCGAAAACATGGAAAATTTTGATCAAATTTTTACATTACTTGCCGAAGAGGAAGGTATTGGTTTAAATACTGATATTCTTGAAACAGGTTTACTGAATATTTTAGCATTAGTCGGGATTTTAATCTATACTGGTAAAGATTTTTTAGGATCTTTATTAGAAGAAAGAAAAACAACTATTGTAAAAGGTGTTCAAGATGCAGAAGATCGTTTAAACGAAGCACAAAAACGTTTAAGCGAAGCAGAAAAGCAATTAAATCAAGCAAACCTTGTTATCAGTGAAATAAAAAATGAAACTGTAGCAACTAAAAAGATTTTGCTTGAGTCGGATGCATATGAAGCGAAAAGGGATTTAAAAATCCGTTTTGACCGCGCATTAGCAACTTTCCGATCAAAAGAGCGACAAATCTTTTTAGAAATTAAACAACAAATTATCTCACTTGTATTAAAACGAACTGTTGTTCGTGCACAAGAAGCATTTGGACCAAAAGAACGTGCCACTGCATTGATAAGTGATACTATTAATAAATTAGAAGGAGATTTATTATGAGTGTAAATACACTATCGTCAAAAATTGCAGCTCCATATGCACGAGCTTTATTCGACTTTTCGGTTGAAAAAAACATCATGCATCAAATTACAGCAGACTTCCAAAATTTAGAAGTTTTTCTAGATGAAGCTGATGAATTAACTGGATACTTAAATAATCCAGTAGTTACCCAAGATGCAAAAAGTGAAATTTTAACAAAAACATTAAAGTCACAAGTAAATAACGAAACTTTTAAATTCTTAATGGTTTTAGTAAACCGTGACCGAATCAATTTGTTAAAATCAGTTATTGCTAATTATTTAGAATTAGTATATGAAACAGCTTCGATTAAAACAATTGAAGTTTTAACTGCATCTCCTTTTACGAATTCACAAGAAGATACGTTAGTTCAAAAATTAAAAGAATTAACTAATGCACGAGAAATTCGATTAATAATTAATGTTGATGCTAGTTTAATAGGTGGTTTTTTAATTAAAACTGAATCAAAAGTAATTGATTTTACTGTTAAAAACCAATTACAAAACCTAGCAAAACATTTAGATACTGTTTTAGAAATTTAACTATAAACAAATCTTTTATTAACTTTTTATTTTAAAAATAATACAATGATAAATATTCGTCCAGACGAAATTAGTAGTATTATCCGTGAACAGATTGAGAAATACGATCAAGATGTTAAAGTAGATAATATTGGTACTGTATTACAAGTTGGTGATGGTATTGCTCGAGTTTACGGTCTTGACCAAGTAATGAGTGGTGAACTTTTAGAGTTTGAAGACAAAACAATTGGTATTGCTTTAAACTTAGAAAATGACAACGTTGGTGTTGTATTAATGGGTACTGGCCGTCAAATTTTAGAAGGTAGTACAGTAAAAGCAACTGGTAGAATTGCTCAAATCCCTGTGGGTAGCGAGTTCTTAGGCCGTGTTGTTAGCCCATTAGGTGTAGCAATCGATGGTAAAGGTGAAATTACAACATCAGATAGCCGTTTAATTGAATCAATGGCTCCTGGTATTATTAGCCGTAAATCAGTTTGTGAGCCGTTACAAACTGGTATTACATCAATTGATGCTATGATTCCAATTGGACGTGGCCAACGAGAATTAATTATTGGTGACCGTCAAACTGGTAAAACTTCAATTGCAGTAGATACAATTATTAATCAAAAAACAGAAGATGTAGTTTGTGTTTACGTTGGTGTTGGTCAAAAAGCTTCAACAGTTGCACAAGTTGTAAATGTTCTTGAAGAAAAAGATGCAATGAGCTATACAATTATCGTGTCAGCTAGTGCAAATGATCCTGCAACATTACAATACATCGCGCCATATTCAGGTGCAGCTTTAGCTGAATACTTCATGTACAAAGGTAAAGCAACGTTAATCGTTTACGATGATTTAACTAAACAAGCAATGGCATACCGTCAAATGTCATTATTATTACGTCGTCCTCCTGGACGTGAAGCTTACCCAGGTGATGTATTCTACTTACACTCACGTTTATTAGAGCGTGCTGCAAAACTTAGTGATGCATTAGGTGGTGGAAGTATGACTGCTCTTCCAATTATTGAGACACAAGCTAGTGACGTATCAGCTTATATTCCTACGAATGTAATTTCAATTACTGATGGACAAATCTTCTTATCAAACGATTTATTCAACTCAGGTATTCGTCCAGCTATTAACGTTGGTATTTCAGTATCACGTGTAGGTTCTGCTGCTCAAACTAAAGCAATGAAACAAGTTGCAGGTAAGTTAAAATTAGAATTAGCTCAATTCGCTGAATTAGAAGCGTTCTCTCAATTCGCATCTGATTTAGATGAAGCAACACAAAAACAATTAGCACGTGGAACAAGATTACGTGAGTTATTAAAACAACCACAAAACTCTCCATTCTCTGTAGCAGAGCAAGTTGCTCTTATTTACACGGGTATTAATGGTTACTTAGATGAGTTAGAACTTTCTGACGTTAAACCATACTGTGCTAGTTTAATTACATACTTAGCTACATCTAAAAAATCGTACATTGATGCTGTTACTTCAACAAATCAATTTACAGAAGAAGCTGAATCTGCATTAAAAGAAGCAATTGCTGAATCTAAAGCAGCTTACGCAAAAACTAAATAATAATAATTTAATTTATTATTAGTATATTATTATTCTCGTTCTTAATAACGAGAATAATAATTTCCCATATTTTTATCTTTAAACATTTAAATTTTAATATTTTTTAATTAACTTCTATAAAAACTATTTTCTTATAATCTAATCTTCGCTTAAAGTTATAATTGAAACATTATTACAATGATTGACGAATTACTAAGATTTTAATAGTACCATAAATAACAAAAAAACTTTATATGAAACTAGAAATTCATTATTAATATTAATCCTCAAAAAGAGTATTAATATTAATAATGATATCTACTTAATCTTGGCATTATGTATTTAAATATAAAAAGATAATTCTAATTAACCTATTTATATTTCTGAGTCTAACAGGGTAAATTTTGGTCTATTTTTACTATAAAAATATAAAAATTAATCGATAAAAAATTACAATTCATAATCATTGACATAGTTTTATGTCAATGATTATGAATTTAAATTAAGCTTTCGTTGGCAAGATTGTATATTGACCAATAAGTTGACGGAATTCTTCACCATCAATTGTTTCAGAATCTAATAACTTCTCAACAACTAAATCCATAACAACACGGTTATCTAAAATAATTTCTGTTGCAATTTGTTCACAGTGATTAACAATTTTACAAACCTCATTGTCAATTCGATCAGCAATTGCTTCATTGAATTCTCCACCTAAGAACATTTGTTGATTATTATCATCTTCTAAAGCGATTGGACCAATATTTGACATACCATATCTTGTAACCATTTGACGAGCAATATTTGTAACTTGTTGTAAATCGTTACTTGCCCCTGTTGTTACTTCTGGATCACCAAATACAACTTGTTCAGCAACACGACCACCTAATGTACTAATAATTCTAGCTAATAATTGTGAACGTGAAAGAAGTGTTTGATCTTCATTTGGTGTAAACCATGTAAGACCTTTTGCCCCACCACGTGGAATTAATGTTATTTTTTCAACTTCATCATGGTTTTGTAATACTGAACCTACAATAGCATGCCCAACTTCATGATAAGCAATTAATTTTTTATTTTTTGTATCTTCCATCGTGCTACCAGCGATACCACCGATAATTCTATCAGCTGCTTCATTTACCTCATTCTTAGTGATAGTTTTCTTTTTATATCGAGTTGCTAAAATAGCTGCTTCGTTTAATAAATTTGCTAAATCTGCACCTGAGAATCCTGGTGTTCGATTAGCTAATTGAACTAATGAAACATCTTCATCGAACGGTTTATTTTTAGCGTGTACTTTTAAGATTCCAATTCGACCTAAACGATCTGGTAAACCTACTGTAATTTGTCGATCGAAACGTCCAGGACGTAATAACGCTGCATCTAAAATATCAACACGGTTTGTTGCACCAACAACAATTACACCCTTATTTTCTTTAAACCCATCCATTTCAGTTAATAGTTGGTTTAAAGTTTGTTCTCGCTCATCATTTCCTCCACCAATTCCGGCACCACGCTCACGACCAACTGCATCAATTTCATCAATAAAAACAATACAAGGCGTGTTATCTGATGCTTTTTTGAATAAATCACGAATTCTAGCTGCACCGATACCAATGAACATTTCTACGAATTCTGAACCAGCTACACTGTAAAATGGAACATTTGCTTCGTTTGCAATAGCTTTTGCTAATAATGTTTTACCGGTACCTGGAGGGCCCACTAATAAAACACCTTTTGGAATTTTAGCACCAACAAGTGTATAACGTTCTGGTTCTTTTAAAAATGATACGATTTCTTCAAATTCAGCTTTTGCTTCATCGATACCAGCAATATCGTCGAATGAAATTCCAGTATCTGGTTTTTGATCAAAACGAGCAGGTGATTTTCCTAAATTCATTGGTGATGAACCTGAATTAGATGAAAAATTATCTGAATTCTGGAAGAAGAAAATTAAACCACCAATGAAGATTAATGGTAATAATAAGTTACTAGCAATTGTTACGAAAATACTTTTTCGTGGAGCCGGGTGAGCATCAAAATTAATATTATAATCTTTTAATTTTTGAATAAGTTGTGAAGCTCCAACAGGTATTTCTACTCGAATTGATTGAGGTCGATTACCAAGTTCTGGGCTTGATGCTTGAACAATTGCGTTTCGACTATTGTCATATAAATCAACTTGTTTTACCCATCCCATTTCTAAATATTCTAAGAAACGACCATAAGTCATTCTTGAACTACTAACATTTGTAGCTACTTCTGGTTTTGTTGTACTTTCATTAAACCCAACAACATTAAATGTTCTAAGACCTATAAAAATACAAGCAGAAAGGAATAATCCAATAAGAATTTTCTGTATTGTGTTACGATCCATATTATTTTTATTTAATAATTTGATTAATCTTTATGTAAATTTGTTCTTACATTAATAATAACACAATAGTAAATCTAAAACCAACTAAATTTAAAATTTTATTGTTAAAATACTAGAATCTAAGTTAGACTTATAATTAAATTTAATAACTTAGGATTTATTATGGTAGATCGTGGTGCAAAAGTTCGTATTTTAAGAAAGGAATCTTACTGGTTTAACGATGTTGGAACTGTAGCTACAGTTGATCAAAGTGGAATTCGCTACCCAGTAGTTGTAAGATTTGAAAAAGTTAATTACAGCGGTACTAATACAAATAACTTTGCTTTAGATGAATTAGTAGAAGTAAAAGATAAATAATTGCATAATTAATGAAAAAGTATAGTTTTTGTTTATTAAATTGCTATACTTTTTCAAATATGCTAATGTTTTATATTTAAAATTTATCATTTTGTAAGAATGAATTATGATCGATTCTATTCAAATTGGAGCAATGGCACCAAACTTTGTTACAGTTGGAGTTTATAAAAATCGATTGGGAAAAATTAGATTATCAGATTATCATGGAAAAAAGTATGTAATTTTAATTTTTTACCCAGCGAACTTTACAGCAGTTTCTCCTACAGAATTAATTCAATTAAGTGAAAGAATTTCAGAGTTTAGAAAATTATCGACCCAAATTCTAGCTATTTCGATCGATAGTCCATTTTCACATTTACATTATTTATTATCCAAACGTAGTCAAGGTGGTCTAGGTCAATTAAATTATCCTTTAATTTCAGACTTAAATCAATCGATTACAAAGAAATATAAATTATTAACAAAGGAAGGCTTTGCCTTTCCTGGCGTATTTATTATTGACAAAGAAGGTATAATTCAATACTATACGGTTAATAACTTGTTATGTGGTCGAAGTATAAATGAATTACTTCGTATTTTACAATCAATTCAATATATAAAAGAGAATCCAGGACAAGCTTGTCCTGTAGATTGGAAATATGGAGATAAAACTTTGTATTCTCACCCTTTAAAATCAAAAGTTTATTTTAAAACATTATATTCTCAGAAACAGAATTGAAATTATGCCAAAATTAAAAACTCGGAAGGCAGCTGCGAAGCGCTACAAAGTAACTGGTAGTAATAATTTTTTACGCCGCCATGCCTTTAAGGGCCACCTTTTAATGAAGAAATCAAATCGACAAAAGCGAAAATTATCACAAACAATTTGTGTAAGTAAGAATGATATGCAATGTATAAAATTAATGTTACCTTATTAAAAATTAATATATTAAAAAAAAATGGTTAGAGTAAAACGTGGAAATGTAGCTCGTAAACGTCGTAAAAAAATATTATCACTTGCAAGTGGTTATAGAGGCGCACACTCAGTTTTATTCAGAGTGGCAAATCAGCAAGTTATGAAAGCATTACGATATTCTTATGTAGGAAGAAAACAAAAAAAACGAATTTTTAGAAGAATTTGGATAAGTCGGATTAACGCTGCGTCTAGATTAAATGGTATTTCTTATAGTCAGCTTATTCACAAATTTAAAAAATCAAATATTGATTTAAATCGAAAAATGTTATCGCAAATTGCAGTCTTAGATTCTTCAACTTTTAAATCTTTAATTGAACACTAAAGACAAAATTTTATCTAATTTAAATTATATTTATTTAAAAACAATACTATAGTTTAAATTAGAAAATCATAACAAATTTTCTTACAATGACGGTTAATGACGATCTAGAAAAATTAATTGAAAATTTACCTTTCTTTCTTCAAGAACACCTAAATCAGCATGCCAATAAAGATCAATTAATTGAAATTGTACTAGATTTGGGAAGGCGTCCAGAAGCTAGATTTATTACAGGCCCTGAATATTTGTCACAAAAAATTATATCATGGCAAGATCTTGATTATATGACGAAACGTGTTAGTAAATTTAGTAATGAAAATAGGGCTGGTATAGAACGGACTCTTCACCGAATAAGTTGTATTAGAAACAGACAATTTTTAATAAATGGGTTAACGTGTCGTGTTGGTCGGGCAGTTTTTGGAACAATTTCTGTAATACGCGATTTATTAGAATCGGAAAAATCAATTTTAATCTTAGGTAAGCCTGGGGTTGGAAAAACAACTATCATTCGTGAAATTGCAAGAGTATTAGCAGATGAAATGGAAAAACGGGTTATAATTATTGATACCTCAAATGAAATTGCTGGAGATAGTGATATTCCACATTCTGGTATAGGTCGAGCAAGACGAATGCAAGTAGCCAAAACAGAATTACAGCATCAAGTTATGATTGAGGCAGTTGAAAATCATATGCCCCAAGTAATTATAATTGATGAGATTGGAACAGAATTAGAGGTTTTAGCAGCAAGAACGATAGCCGAAAAAGGTGTTCAGCTTGTTGGTACGACTCATGGTAACTGTTTGGAAAATTTAATTAAAAATCCTCCACTAGCCGATTTGATTGGTGGTATTCAATACGTTACATTAAGTGATGATGAAGCAAAAAGACGAGGTACTCAAAAAAGTATTTTAGAAAGAAAAGCCTACCCAGCATTTGAAATTATTATTGAAATTAATCAACAGAATTGTTGGACAATTCATGAAGATGTTGAAACATCTGTGGATCTATTTTTACGTAATAATTTTTCATTGGGACAAATTAGAAATTTTTCCTCTACTGAAAAAATTCAAGTTAAATCAAAAAGATTCCAAAATCAACAGTACCCTTTATCCAAAACTGCCAGTAGTCTAAATAATTCTTATGTAGAAACCACAAAAAATTGGGTTTTAGTTAATCAGGCAAAGGATGAAAAATTTTTAAAATTAAAGTCTAAAAATTTAATAATTTACCCTTATTCATTATCGAACAATTTACTTAAAGAAGTTTTGTTAAAAATGAAAGTTAAATTTATTTTAACAAATGAAATTCGAAAAGCCAGTTTAATTATTGGATTAAAAAAACATGTGAAGCAAAATTTTAAGTTAGTAAATTTAGCGAAACAAAAAAATATTCCAATCTATACTATAAACCAAGTAAGTTTTTATCAAATAAGTAAGTTAGTTCAGTTTTTATGTTCATAAGATAAAAACTAAGATTCCTATTACATATTACCTTTTGTTAATGTTATTAATTATTTGTTTCAGGAAAGGAGGATTGAATATGGAAAGTAATTTTACACGATTACAAAATATCGTAAGTAAACAATTAGGAATTGATGTAAGTAAGGTGAAACCAGAATCCAATTTCGGAAAAGAATTAGGAGCTGATTCATTAGATATTGTTGAATTAGTTATGGCAATAGAAGATGAATTTGAAATAGAAATTGAAGATCAAGCAGCTAGTCAAATTACTACTATCCAAGATGCTCTTAATTATATAGAAGAATTTTCTAATAGTTAATAAAGATTTTTCAAGTTTATTTTTGGTTATTAATTCTAATAAGATTTTTTGTGTGAATAAATTAATCAAAAATAACTATTTTAATTTTTTGGTCTTGGTTTTCTAAATTTTCCATCAATATACTAAAGCTTGTCGAATTTTAAAAAATTTATTAGTATTATAGGTGAGAAACAAAAGTTTATTTTCTTTGTTATTT
>Ga0222718_10000183_pt1 | contig 63770 bp, 109 predicted proteins | sample C33_27DmetaG_FD_165045 | JGI IMG/M metagenome (GOLD analysis project Ga0222718, IMG submission 165045) | Estuarine water microbial communities from San Francisco Bay, California, United States - C33_27D | ecosystem: Environmental > Aquatic > Marine > Unclassified | place: USA: California... | reverse complement strand
TGAAAATAAATCTCTTTTAGAGAGTTCAGTATAATAGTGATTTATATCTGAGAACAAATCAGATGATTTATATATACCAACATTAGCCCCCAATACTTCATGTGCTTGTTTTAGTAACGGAACTCCGACAAGATCTTCAACTTCATTAGCCTTATTGTCAGATTTATCAATTATTTTGAAATCATCTTTTACTAAGATAATATTGTCTAATTTGATTTTATATTTTAAGAAAATATTTAAAATGTGTAAGGAATCACTTCCTCCCCCAAAAGAAAGAGTAATGTTTCTAAATGTATCTCTTAAATATAAAGCTCTGTCCCGACATAACTCTTCCCAAGACTCGGTTGGCTCTATGGTACAATCTATATCAGAAAAAGGAGTTAAATGTTTAAACAGAGTTGCTTGAATATTTGAATGAGCTGATGAAACATTAGCAAAACCTTCATGAAAAATATCATTAGCAGCTGCATATTGAGAATTATAAAATTTACCATTGTAATAGTAATGTAAAACTCTATCTAATTCAACATTTGTGTAAGGGAAGTCATAAACTAGCAAAATATACCTTTAGGCGCAAGTGTGAGCTAGAACGATAATAAACTACGTTTATACTATAGCTCCCTACGGTCGCACTATGTCGAATAGTTTGTGCCGCGCTGTTCGCCAGCGTATCAATTCGTTCAAGCTATGCAACAATAGTAGCACATAAAAGTAGTAATTACAATTTATTAATTTTTAATTTTGGAAGTGATAGAGGATCACTTACCTTTTCAAGTGGTAGCAACTGATCCTCAAGTTGTTTCAAATGTTTATTCCAATTCAGCCAACTCTCTACACCAATTGATTCAATCATTCTTGCACTCGGAGAGCGCCGATCTGTTGGATTACTATCAAAAATATCCTGAAGTTGTCTATAACTATTCTCATCTGAGTAATAAAATAAAGTTTTCAATGTCTGATTAGCATAGCTACCTTCAATTTTAACACCTTTAACGCTCCATTTTTGTTCGTGATCTAAGCACATTTCAGCTTTTTCTATAAAGTCATTGGGACTTGAAGCTTTCCATTCTTTTGCGTAGTTTAATAATATTGGACATAATGCATTTGCTTTTGATTTATATCCTTTTTTAAGTGCATGAGTATGCATATTTAATCCGTGAATTATGCTACCACGTTTATTATCATTGTCTCTTATATCACCAATCATTAATCAATCCTATATTGTGGGTGTTCACAGACTACAATGCCTGCATTTTCATATCTTTTGGCTGCTACGCTCATGTCCTCTGTCCAAGGTAGTAGTCTATCATTTTCTAAGTTAAGTATGATTGTGACTTTTGAGTATCGCCACATCCAATCGCGTAGCTGTTGCAGAGTCCAGCCTTGATCTCGGATACCTTTTTTAGGAATTAGAATCGGATACTCATGCTCACAAGTAAACCACCGCTTGCCTCGCTCATCTCGCGCATTGCAAATCTGGCGATGAGTTGGCGGCTTTCCTCCACGTTGTTCAGTTAAGTCATCTTTAATACTTTGATATTTAAAGAGTGCCTCACTTGACCAGAGCTTACACCACTGTATTAGTGATGCAGTGTTAGAGTGGACTGAAGTGCTTTCAGCTGAGATTACATCAGATGCTCCTCTTAAACATCTATCTATCACATGATACTGATATTTCGGTAAAAGAGGAGTGAGAGTACAAGAGTAAGCAATCTCAATCCAAGTATTAGCTTGTAGTTTCCAATCCTCTAGGGATGTCGTCATATGCAATTCTCCATTGTTGTAGTTTTGTCCAGCAAGGCCCTTCGTGAGGAATAGAACGAATTCCTACATTAGACCCGTCATTACCTTGATCATTACCAACCCATTGTTCAAACTCATCTAAAAATGTTTGGATAGTAGGGATCCAATAAAATTGAAGCTGTTTAGTTTTAAAGTGAAAAAACTGACAAAACAAAGATTGTGTTAAATCATAATTGAGTTTTATTTGTCCAATTCTATAAGACCCCATAGGAGGAGCTGAAGTTTTAATTTCTACCTTGTGATTACCAATGATAGAATCAGTGTCTCCCTTAACACGTTTCCAATTAAAAAAGTGATTAGCTAAGTGTTCACCTACTTTTCCTAAATCATTATTTGTATTTTTATTAACAACTGTCCATGCTAAAGCTGTAGCGTAATCATGTTCATAAGCAATGTTAATAGCTTCTTTTTTGAGTTGTTCTAAAGTATATTTTGTAAGAATTTTTTCACATAGATCATCAAGCATATTGCATCTCATATAGTTGAACTAATGCTCCCTTACCTAAAGAAGCTTGTCTCGCAGAATCGTGTGCTGAAGAATAATCGAGTTTAGTAAATCGTTGTTTTAAAATGCTAAGATCAATATTCGATTTGATAAAATGAACAGACTTTGGACGCCAACGATATAAATCATCGCTCATTTGACCAGGATTTGAGCCATAAGCTAAGATAACAAAGTCTGCATCTTTCGGAGGGTGTAGTTCTTTATCACGAGATGTATAAGGTAAAAACTGCCAGTCTGGATGAACAGTAGAAAGTTTTATCTTTTTACGAGGGCTGTTTGTTCGCTTCCAGACTTGAAAGCAGCACTTTACAGAAGTAGCCTTTTCCCCATAAAAAGCATTATCTAAATCTATAGAAGTGACTAAACTAAAATCTAAAGAAAGAGAGTTTTGAATATGGGGCTTTTTCCAAGTGCGAGGAATGATAAAAGCTATTGTATCAGCAAATTGTGCTGCATGATTAAAAAACTTTATTGCTTCTTTGTTTTGTGTACCAAAAGGTGGATTGCCGATTACAAGATGGTTTCCTTTTTTAAGTGTATAGTCATACCAAGAGCCGCAGATCCAAGAACTTATATCCTTTTTAAGTCTTGAATCTATCTCTACCGCAACACGCTTGTCATGAGGTAGCAAATCAAAAAAACTTCCTTCTCCTGCGCTTGGTTCTATAACTAAGTCAAAATTATCTAAATCAATATTAGATAAACACAGTTTTGCAGTATCAGTATTAGTAAAAAATTGGTCAAAGGTATAAACGCTTGCAGTTTTTCTTTTTTCAGTCATTTTCATCTCCTTCTATACTCTTTCATCACGACGATAGTTAAACAGTTTAAAGTCTATCTTAAAAAAATTGTAGATAAGTTCTCTTGTCTCTTCATCATAGTATGCAGAGTAGTGAACGTTTTTATCACGAAAGCCGCTTTTTTCATGAGTAAGATCTGGTAGCTTACAATTAATTAACTTTTCAATCGTTTTATAGTCTTCTGAGATATTTTCATATCTACCAACAAAGTCAACGAGAGTGCTATCTTCAGTTCCTAAATAAGGATGCTGCAAATCACTATATGCATATTCTTGAATATATTGTTTAGCCCAGTCTTTAAATCCTTCGATCTTAGACTCTTGTTCAACTTTTCCAGTAAGTCTAACAGATTTACCAGTAACATCCCAGTGGTATCTTGATACAGCTAAGTCATAAGGATTACGAACAAATCCAAACGAAAAAAAGTCAGGCACGTTACAGCACTGCGAAACTTCAGTATAAGTTTTAGGCGCAAGCCCTCTAGGTAATCTGTCCAAGTTTTGACCACAAGATATATGACTATCATGTAAAACACCATCTATCATCATTGTACCTAAAATAATATCATCAGGACCGCAGATAGTAGAAAGAGCTGCTTGTATGCTTGTGCCAGCAGTTTTTTGTGTCTTAAAGAATATAAAGTTATTTTTGTAGCTTAAAATCATAAGTAATAATATAAGAATTAACGCATTTTGGCAATAAAAAAGCGATGCTACGTAGTAGCATCGCTCTATGAAAGTGCACTTTTGTGGGTAAATGCTCTATTGCAAATCGTCCACTAGTGTAGTCCGTTAGGCACAATAACGTAGTGAATTGATAACACCACAGCCACAGAAGCTCCTAACCCAATCATCATTTTGATAAAGTCTTTTGTTACTAGCGGAAACACAGTTCTCCACTTTTGTTTACCAGTAATTGTAGCCATTGCGAGTTCTCGTCCACACAGTAGCCCAACAAATACCCAAGTAGTGCTCATTGGTATATCATTAAGTTCTTTAAAAAACCAAAGGATCAGCCAGTATACTGCATCAATTATTGTAGCTGAGCGTACATATCTTGTGTTATGCTTTTCAATCACAATATTTTGTATTTTACCACCACCTTCGCGAAACATAAAAGCCATACCAACAATAAATAGTATGCTAATTATAATCATTAAATCCCACGGTATCTGTCGTGGGAGAAACACAGCGATGTTGGCCATATCATGTGATAACCAAGTGAACCATAATAAACCTGTTGTTACCCATTGGCCTATTCTCCACCAGCGTTTGTGTTCTTCTTTTACTGGCTTTGCCTCGTCAAGTATTTTGCTTACCACAATCCAAATTGCATAAGCTGCAACTGCTGCAACAGCATAACCCATCATAGATTTGATCAACATTTTTTCTAACACAAAGGTTGATGCAAAGGCACTTAAAACTAAAAAAGACGTACTCACTGGTACGCCAATTCTGGTTAAGATTAATAGTAGTCCTGGTGCCATTGCATGATACCACTGTATCTCTTGAAACGGTATTTTATTTAGTCGTCCATAACTAATGTCTCCACCATTAGTATACCAACCATACCACAAAGTATAAAGGAGAACTACTGAAGCAGCTCCCCACATTACTTTCCAACTAAATCTCTCATTATTTGATGCGATCCATGTACCGAGAGTTTGTACAGAATCGTTTGCGATAACAGCATAACCAGCAAATAGAAAGCCGATAGCCATCCACAGTGTGAGTGCTTCCATTTTTTATCTCCTCGCTTGACGGCTTTACCCCGTCGCTCACGTGGGTGACTAGGAATATCCTAGTACATGCTAATCATAACATAAAATAAAAAGTTGTCTACCCCATATAATAAGCGTCGTATCTTTTAACTTTTAGAGTCATTGCTATCAAGTAAATCAAACCTCAAATCATATCCAAATGCTAATACACATGCTTCATCACCATCTGTCTCAAGTATTGACCACGATCCTGTTTCTGAATTTGTCCATAGACCGACTTGTACTGCAAACTCTTCGAGATCCTCATCATAAGCAATACCTAAACCATTTAGCAGATACTCTTCTCCCTGTTGTTGAAGTATTACACCAATTTCTTCTAATGATCCACATCGCACAGGTTTTGTTCTCCACTCACCTGCGTGAACGCTGTATGATAGCAACACTACAGCAGTGGTCAATGCTATTAGTTTCATGAGTCCTCCTCCAGTTGCTCTAACACTTCAACTTTTACTCCAGAATGAATCCATACCTCATCAATCTCTGGGTAGTATTCTTGTGTCTCTAGCCAAAGCTCTGCATCTTCCATTTCTTCAAGCTCTTCTTTAATATCCTGATTTGTTTCTTTGCTTGAGTTAAGTGCGAATGTAGACCAGTCACACCACACACTGTCCCAAGTAGTATCAAGCTCCCAGTTCTCGTAGGCAGTTATTTCTAAAGAGTCGTTATCCTGCCACTCTTGTAGTTCTTTTAACTCTTCTTCAGTAACAGTTAAGATAAAAGAGCCCCAACGCCAACCAATATTGCGCTCAAAAACACGAGGATTTTCAGTAGAAGTCCAACGCTCTACCTCTTCTATACTCTTTTTCCATTTAGGCTCTACCGATACTTTATAGTAAATCATAAACTTATCCTCTATTTTGAGTTTAACAAATTATTTTATCTGTTTAAAACCATCCAAGTTTTATGCCATTATGGGCAATAATAAAAAAGCAAGCAACCATATGAGTTATAACCCATATGGTGCGGAAAATTGCAGCAAGATCACTTTCACGGTCATCTCCAATTTTTGATCCAATAGTTTTAGCCCATATTCGCCAAACCCTATTCATCAGATATAGACTCTCCTGTTAGGTCTTTGTATATTGTTTCTGGGGATGTTTCGCCATACGGGTCATCATCATCGCCAAGCTGATTCTTGCCTGGCTCTTCATACCAATCAGTAATCATTGTATCCTCAGCTACAAATGCGTAGCGCCAAGAGCGATAACCAAATCCTAAATGCTTTTTATTAACAAGCATATCAAGTGCCTCAGTAAGCTCTCCATTACCGTCAGGTATCACTTTAACACGCTCAATACATTGATCTTTTGCCCATTTGTTCATAACAAAAGCATCATTAACAGACACACAGTATATTTCATCTATACCTGCAGACTTAAATCGATTGTAGTTATCTTCAAATCCTGGCAGTTGATAGGTTGAACACGTCGGAGTAAAAGCTCCTGGAAGTGAGAATACAAGCACTCGCTTGTCTCCAAATAATTGGTCAGTTGATACAACTTCCCAACGAAAAGGGTTCGGTCCGTCGATACTGTCATCGCGAATACGAGTCATAAATTCAATGTAAGGTATATTTTTTCCTATCATTAATTTCTTCTTTCTATTAAATGGCAGGAGTGTAAGGAATTGAACCCTATCCTGCTGGGTTGGAGCCAGCCGTGCTTCCGTAACACTTCACTCCTATTTATTAAATCGTAAAGTATATTGTCTACCATTATGTAAAAAAGTTACAGTAGAATGTGAATATACATTTTCATATTCTTCATCATATCTAGTTTCAGTGCGGCAACGAGTGCCTTTATTACGCTCTGAATTTAGAATACCTCCGATAATTGCTCCAATGGCTCCTCCGCCGTCTTCGCCTGGAACATTATTTCCTATAGCTCCTCCAACAATCGCGCCCTCAAGTAAATTTTCAATATCTGATTTACCATTACCTTCAGAGCAGATCTCAACAACAAAAGGTGTCTTGACTATAACACTTTTATAGTGGTCTTGCACAGTCTCTGCATATGCAGACGAACAAGAAGTAGTTAGTAAAAAAGCTAGTAGTAATTTTTTCATTAAATCTCCTACTAAGAAACTTGTAATGCTACGTAAATAAGCATTCCTAATATGCTAAAATTTATTATCATATTTATATAGTGTGGGTTTGGATTCATTTTTGACCTCATTTTGATAACTTGTAACAAACTAATGATTTACCGTTTCCAGGTTCTATAACAAGAGATGGCAGAGAAGCATCTACTTCTCTACACTCTGGTAAGTTTTTCCAAACATATCCCTCAGCAAGCTGTTGCTTTTCAGCTTCAAAGAAATCAGCATTTGAATTAAAAAACAACATTCCAACTATGATTATTACTTCCATGTTTAGTACCCTTCAAAATAACTATCTAAGATATCAATTTGATCTTCGTATTTAGCAATCTGCTCAAGTTCTACCTCAATAGCCTCAATAATATCAGAATGCTCACCGATGCCCACAGGGTGTGCTAGATAAACTTCGATATTTGCACGATGCTTTTCAATGTGCCCTTGTGCATGTGTACGCACAGCGTTTAGTAGTACATCTCTCATTATTTATCCTCTACTTCTATAACATAACCAAGACCTCTTAAAAAAGAGTTGAAGTGAAACTGAATATCATTCACAAGCACATCATCTAATCCTGAGCCTTCTTCTGTTTGAAATTCATAATTTATTGAGGGTAGTGTTTCTTTTACATAAGATTTATTTTGATTATAATCAGCATCATAGCTGAAACGAAAAGTGCCAGACATATTTTTCTCCTTTGTTAATGTTATAAAAAGATATTACAAGATAAATAGGCATAAAGCAAGAAAGGAGCTACTCTCGCAGCTCCCTTTGCACAAAGGTTTATTAAAGTGTTCGCCAGTTAGCCATGCTTAATAAGCTTGACTGACGAGTTAATACTTGAGTAACAGCAGTATCATTTGAATAATAGTTGTAAAAAAACTTTAACATTATTTTACACCATATTGCTTACTGCTAGCTTCATTCATTTCTGATAAGATACGGTGATATTCTTTACCATTGTATTCTGCATCAGAAAGTAATTTTGCTGCATAATGATTAGCCTGCATTTGACGTGCTAACAAAAATGCATTTGCAATGTTTTGTAGTAAGGCATAGATTGATTCAAATAAACTAGCTGAATAGTTAAGTACTAGTGTTGTCATTGTGTTTCTCCCAAAGTTAAAATTTAACGATGAGACGCTATCTTCTTTTACCTTTTGATCGTTATTTTCTTAGGTAATTCGTCCTGTGGAATAATAACCTCTAAATCGATAATTAAAATTCCGTCACGAAGATCAGCTCCAACGACTTCTGTATATTCACTTAATCTAAAGCTTCGAGTAAACTTACGAGTAGACAGACCTCTATGAATGTAATGTTCTTGGGGTCTGCGCTGTGCACGTTCACCTTTGATAGTTAAGACATGATCTTTAACTTCAATGTCAATATTCTCACGAGTAAATCCAGCTACTGCAAGTTCTACAGTATATTTCATTTCGTCAGTTTTAATAACATTATGAGGGGGGTATGCATCGTTAGCTTTTTCACGAATGCGGGTTAGTTCTTCGGCTATGTGGTCAAAGCCTAAAAAGACACTATTAGGGTATGCGAATGATCCAGTCATCATTATTCTCCTTTTTTATAAGCAAGAAAGTTTAAATAGACCTCGAAAGAGCATCTACTCTAATAATATACTAAAAAATTAATAAAAAAGCAAGAAAATTTTTGGCTCTAGAGGTAGGAGTCGAACCTACAAGATTAATATCAATCACACAATGAACAGTCGTGCGCGTTTACCATTTTCGCCACTCTAGAATATAGTTAATTAAGCGTATCTAACGCAGCTATCATTCTTGTCATGCCAATTCCTCCACCAACACGGGGGAAAAAGTCAAACTCTAAGAATTTTTCTAACTCTGCTTCAACTCTGTCTTTGCCGAATAGCTCAAAAAGTAGTTTTGAGTAAGCACCTTCTGTAATTGTGTGAAAGGTATCTCTCATTTGCTCTACGTCGCATGAACGCTCTGCTGAACCAATAGTCTCCATTCCTCCAAGTATAACATCAATCTTTTTAGATGTTTTTCCGTCATCGTTTCTACTCATATTCCAAAATGGAGAGGTCATCTCAGGAAAATCTGTAATCATAGTAGACCCACACTTTTTAAACATAGAAGTTTCGTGCTCAGCCTCCATCTCAACTGTCTCTTCTAAACCAAAATAAGTTTGCCACTCTCTATAAGTTTTCTCAGTTAGATCGTCAAAGCCTAGATACTCACACAGAGCATATTCCATTTCTTTAAGATCATCTATAGTTCCTGGCATTTCAAACTCAAACATAGGAAATATAATATCGTGTCTTCCTGGTATTGCATTTGGTTCTTGCCTATAAGAAGTAGAGACACAAAAAAAGCCCTCTTCGTTAGGGGCTGATAATAGTTCATGTTCTAACCACATTTGACCTGTTTGTGGGAGTGGCCATACTTTTCCTGCGTAGTTATACGTTGCTACATTGAAAGGATCTTCGCATGCGGCAAGTATTGAAAGTCTATTCTGTGTATGTACTTCTTTGAACCCTTTGCTCAAAAAAAATGACCTTAAAAGGCCAACAGTATCTGTAAATTTTGTAGGTGATATTAGTTGTGTCATAGTTACTCCTTGAATAAATTACTCCCTGACGGGATTCCATTCATACGAGTATATCAAAAGTGATAATTAAAAGCAAGAAAATTTTTATTTTATAACAGTAACGGTATAATCTTCCATTGTAGTATTTGTAAGTAAAGACTGACACATCTTATGACCTAAATGAATTGCTTTACTTTCATCATCTGTGTCTATGTCTAGAATAAATGTTTTTCCCATTTGCATATGAGACACTTGATTATAACCCATAGAATTTAAAGTGCCTGTGATAGCTTTAGCTTGAGGATCAAGAACTCCTGCTTTGAGTGTTGTATAGATCGACAATTTTATCATAATATTAATTCCATATATAAAATAAGTGATTACCGATGACAGTAACTAATGTTTTTGTATCAGCCCATCGTGGGCGAACATAATCAGCATGATAGTGTGTAGCATTCTGACTAAAATCTGGTAGTGTTGTTTGGTAATAAACTTTAAAAGCAATAGCATGTGCAATTTCATAAATAAAATAATCACCAGCAGGTATCTCATCATCTTTTCCATCACAAAACCAAGAAAACTGACAACGATTACGAATCGGGTACATGATGTCAGGGTTTTTCCAAGAAGCTCGTATTGGTCCTTCCTTAATTACATCGCAGTAATTATCAGGAAAACGATCATCAAAAACACGATTACGCACAACCCAAGCAACTGCAATCATGCCTTTTACAGGTTGATTACGTGCTTCCCAATAAATATTATCAGCTGCACATTTAATCTGTGCTGGGTCTGCTTCCGCGTAAGATATCGGACTCAACACAATTAGTGCCATACTGAATTTCAATAATTGATAAAAGTTCTTTAGTTTCATTTACTAACTGGTGCCACCTTCCTACTGGTATTTCAAAATAGTTGTTCTTGTACAGAGTCTTTTTTTCTACTTGCTTGCCATGTGTATCAGTAGAATAATAAATAGTACCTTTACCTTCTCGCACAAACCAGATCTCACTCCGCTCTTCGTGAACTTGCCAAGAGAGTTGAGATTGTGGATTTACAACAAGTTCTTTTACTTTTGCAGTTTTATAGTCAGAAAGAGTTTCATAAATTCCCCAATCACGTTTTGTAGGTTTATATCGCCAATTTGCTAAAAAGTTTGATGATGAGTTAACTTTATCAGTTCCACCAATATCATCATCAATAAGAATATTCATATCTCTACAAAACTCAAGTTCTGGATAATTCCCGTCTTTTCTGTCACCACCATTACCAAAGGTAATTGTAGACGCTACATCTCCCCAGGCATGATTCATATCATTTATTAAATCAATAGCTGTGTCATCTGAATCATCAAATGGGTATACAAAATCTATGTACTTTATGGACTCTAAAATGTTTTTTCTTACACTGAAAGGCATGAACGAAGCACCTTTTTTACGAGTAAGCCAGCCATCTGAATTTAACCCTACTAAAACTTTATCATACATTAATGCCGCACTTCTAAACATACGAATATGCCCATCGTGTACAGGGTCAAATCCCCCAGATAAAATTACTACATCCATTAAAATAATTCTCCAATTACTTGAGCCTGATCATCATATATTTTACCAGTCGGGTAATCTTCATCTTTCCAAACCTTGAAAATTTTTAGATGTTTACAAGAGCTATAACGAGAAGGACAAAAGCACTTTCGTTCAGAGATACGATATACATCACTTGGATAGCTTGATTCTTCAAACTTTGCAATTTCATGACTGAACTTACTTTTTCTTAATATATAATTTGCCATTGTATATAATACCTATTTTCATTTTACTTTGCAAACAAAAAACTTATCTACTTGCTGCACGTCTACTTATTGAATCAGGTCTAACTCCTACAACTTCATCAATCATATCTTGATACTCAACTTGTGCGTCATGTTGAGGTTCTAAATAAGGATTTAAAAACACATTACGTAGACGACGATAAAAATTACGCCATGTCGGTCCGTGCGGCTTACACCTAAAGTTATTAAGTTTGTATGAGTAGTATTGAAGAGCGTGTGCTATCTCATGTATAAGTACCATTTCAAGTCTATGCCATTTATTACGAGTATAAAAGCCGCCTATCTCTGGATCAGAGTCAAATGATTTATATTCATATACTCTATGTAATTCGTTAATTGGGTTGTATAGATGCCACATAGCGATGTTGATGCCAGGACCATCTGCGTACATTCCTCCACGAGACGATCTACGTTTCTTATCCCAATCAAGTTTAATAGATGCAAGTTCAAAATTTACATATATCTCTTCCTGACAATGTTTTTCGATGCGTCTAATAAACTCATTTGCATATTTTGTTACTTCAGTTCTTGTTTCAAAAAAATGACTCATGTTCTACGTTTTCCTGTTGCTGAATCTGATGCTTCTTTTTGAGAGAGCACTACTAAATTACCTTTGTTGTACGCCTGACCTATATGCACACCTACTCCAGAGTATCTTTTCTTAGACGCAACAAAGCCATTACCAACTACATCAGAGGTTGGAGCTACACGTTCACAAGCATAATCTGGAAAGTTTGGAGAAACTTTAAGCTTCTTAGCAAGTTGAGTAGGATGAACCCCACGCTTCATTAACCAGCGGTCATGATCTTCTTGCATTGTAATCTTAGATGGTCTGTACTGTTTCATGATATCTCCTTATTTTTAATAATATAACAAAAATAAGGCTAATATGCAACTAAAGACTTAACTCTTGATAGTCCTTTAGTGGAGATAAGTATTTTCCATCAATATCTGGTTTGAACATAGCTGCCGCAATATTTCTTGCCCATGCTACCGAATCCCAATCATCTCCACAAAATAATGCAACTCTTTTTCCGTGAGAAGGATTAGTGTGCCATAGGCTAGGATCATCTATTTGATAATAAGTAACATAATCACCAATAATATAGTCAAGTGCGTCAAAATTTAAAGTAAGGTTATCTGCGTGCTGAGCAAATAGTGCTGCTAAGTAAAAACTTTCTTTGCGCCCCCAGTTATCTTCATACATATAACTTACATCGTTCTCATTATATAGATCATATACAGTTTGCATGATAGTAACATCCCCAAATCTATCAATATCTCCCATTCTAAGCTGTACTTCTATAATTTGAGTGCCTATTATTTCAATATTGACAACACCTGAGTACCCAAAAAAGTTTTGGTCTACAAAACGGTGAAGTATAGTTTTTGCTTCAAGATCAATAATATCTTTTAATTCACCGATATACTCCCAGTAATCAAAAGCTCCGTGTTGAAGTTTTTCTCCTCTAAAAACAAACTCTCTTGCACTATGCCCTTGATCAAGTAAAAAATCAACAGAATAGTGCTCACCCATAGCATAGCGTGACCAAAAACAACCAGGATTAGAAATCTTACTATAGTCTTCTTCGTTATGACAAACTTCTGATTGAATTGACCCGCCCATCAAATTCATAATAGGTTTTACACAAACAGGGTACTCAGTAGGAAGTGTACCGACAGGGCCACAAGGTATATTTTGTATTTGAGAGATAGTTAATTTATTATATGCCCACCTAAAATCCCTATTCATAGTATACGCAATATCATCTGTAGTAGGAATTAGTACACCGTCAGTAGGTAACTTGCCATACCAATGCGGCATTTGAATTACAGGATCATAGTTTTTCCACGGCATTAGTGTTGTACCTCCGGTGACCAAAATGTTGTGCGTCCATCATTAAGTTTTACTCGTTGAACAGGATTACCATAGATATCTACAGTTTGATTATATACCATTACGTGACCTCCTCTAGCATCAACTATTTCATTTGGTGAAGAAGCGAATCGAGTGTACTGACCATGATTATTGTAAAGATCTGAATAATTTCTAATAGTTGCTCCGCCAGTTTCATAAGAAGCAGTCAAAATCTGACACACAGCTAAATAAAGTTTTTGAAGTTCTTCATCAGTAAAAGACTCCATTAACCGATGAGGGGCTAATCCTGCTAAAAATAAAGATTCTGATTTATAAATATTACCAACACCAGAGATCTGACTTTGATCCATTAACCACTTTACTGCTGTCCACTTTGGCTTTTTACGAGCTAATCGAATAAACTCTTCTAAAGTACAAGGATTATTAAGCATATCAGGGCCAATAGATGCCAACTTTTTTGAATGATCTTTATCACTAAATATAAACTTAACAGTACCAAAATTACGCATATCGTTGTAATAAATAGCTGAGTCATCGTCAAAATAAAAAGCAATTCTTGTATGTTTTGAAGGTTGAAGTTTAAAGTTGCCACTCATGCCAAGTGTGGTATACATATAACAAATGGGTAACAAGTCTCCAAACTCCCACCAGATAAACTTACCTTTATTATATACACCTTTTACTGGTAGCTGTCGCTCCTCAAGTGCTATATAAAAATCAGCAAAGCCTGTAGGCAAGTTTTTAACATACCTACCTGAGATAAAGTTTAAATTAACAAGTTGTTTATTGCGTACAGCCCGATCAACTTGGCGGGCTGTACGAGTGCATTCAGGACCTTCAGGCATTATCGCATCTTTATTGCAGAAGAACGGGGATATCCCCAACGAGATGTTGCAGGAACACGTATTGTGCGTTCTTTTGTATTCTTTTTATCAGGATTTGGGACTGTAAGCATAACAGCTTTACCAGCTCGCCAAGCAGCTTGCTGATTTAGTAGTCTAGCCTCAGTTTGAAGATATTCTAAACGTAATGCTTTACGAATAGATTTATTTACGCTTGAACGCTCACCATTAGATATGTATCCACTATTCTTTGATCGTTTGCCTCGTGCCATTTTTATTCTCCTTTTTAATTTTATAAATAAATATACGGAAAAAAATAGTATTAAGCAAGCTTAAAGTAAAGATACGTTGTGAGATTGATATGAGGAAGATATTGTTGAGTTTGTTCTCATCTCTAAAAACGTACTAATAAAATCAGCAGGCTCAAAGAGATGAGTACATTTTGGACACTCAACAATGTCAAGTGGTTGTATTTTTCCAACAGAAAACCAAACTTCTTCTGCATTATTACATATTGGACAGTTAGATCTTGCCCTGTAAACTGACATTTTTTATTTTTTCATGATAATCACCAATATTGTGATCCATTACACCGTCAAAAGGTTGACGTTTTTTCCAAGCGGCAAGTCTGCCTCTCCATTGATCCTTTGTTCTTTGCCAAGGAGTCATTCTTCTAATGTTACCATAGTGATTAATATATTGAAGTTCTCCACCATGTTTATAACCCATTATAGCAAATGGAACTTTTGTGACAATATCATTATTATTTACGAACCTAAAGTGCTTGATATTATCTGCTTTCATTTCTTTAATAAAAGATCTATTACCAACACGAGGTGAACCAAAAGTATAAAGTTCATGTGCATCAATACGTGAAGCACATATAGTGGCAACTGCTGCACCAAGTGAGTGACCAGTACATATAACTTTAGTCTCGTCCGCTAAACCAAGAGAAATACGCTCTAAACATTCTTCAATCTTTGCATAAACACAATCAAGTGCTTCTACGAATCCAAAGTGGACTAGTCCTTTTTCTTTTGAACGTTTTGGCCAAGCTTTTAAGTCTGCCATTACGTCACTCATTTGAGTAGGCTCTGTTCCTCTAAAACAAATAATAATACGATTATCATCTGTTTTAGGAGGTAGTACAAACGCTTGAGTCCCATCTTGGTCAAACCAGTACCAATCTTTCCAGCCCATGCTAAGTAACTCTGTGTTTATCTCATCTTGAGTTTTATAAACAAGAGCAGATAGGAGGGACATTTCTGCTGCTGTTTTTAACATTACTTTTTCGCCTTTTTCTTTTTAAGAATTGCTTTCTGAAGAGCGGGTGGAAGTTTCTTTTGAGCTGCTGTAAGCCCGTTACCATTCATAGGTTTTTTACCACCGCTCATTGGTTTGGTTTTACCGTTTCCTTTTTTTCCGTGCATAGCCATCTTATTCTCCTTATGATTTGCCTCGTTTACCGAGATCAATTTTTTTACCTTTATGAGGTCCAGATTTGCGAGGTAGCATACCTCTTGAAACAAGTCTTGCTCGGTTCGTAGAACCAATAGACTTGCCAGCTTTGTATTTTCTTAGTAATTCTGCATAATTAATTTTTGGTTTTTTCATTAAACTGCCTTTAATTTATGTTTTAAAATTGCTTCTGGTTGACTGACACCATTTAGGTTAACTGGACACATGTTACAAATAGACTGAGGTTTATAAATATTATCTATAAAATTTTGCATTTCATATTCACTGCAATCTAGACCTAATCCTTTATAGTTATAATACGGCTTCCAATCAGGGTCGTTTTCAAGTTTAAATTTTTCTAAATGAGTACGAACTAAGCTGATAGGAGGACATTTATAAAGTCTATTCTTATATATAATAGGTATATGTTTAACTACACAATTATCATAACTTAAGTTAGGATATCCCTGATTCCAAGGTTTAAGATTACCATTAACCTTTTTTCTATAAGAGACCCAATTAGATTCTCTTGTATGATCAACAATCTCAAACTTGATATCTTTATGTATATAATAGTTTTCTGTGTCCTCTTTTTTTTCCCAATCGTAATCTTTTACTAAGTAATCAACTACATTTTTTAAAACATGATTTCTAATATTTTTTTGCCTGTTATGAATTGAAACTAAAATCTTAACATTTCCTACCTCATGGCAGACTTCAATCAATTTTTCTTTATTATGTAAAAGTAAACCGTTTGTAAATATTTCTATCCTACTACTTTTAAAATTTTTTCTTGTTTTTCGTAATATATTGTAAAATTCTGGATGTATTAAAGGTTCGCCTCCTAAAAGGGCAACATTTTTTGGCTTTAAACGACGGCTCCAATTTTTTATTTCATTAATAATTTGCTCATAATTAGCAGTCCAGTTATGATTGTACTCAATAAACCTATCACACCCTTCACAAGATAAATTACAAGTAGTAGTGATCATAAACTCTAAATATTTAACGGGGTGCCTTACCATAGTTTCTTATACCTGCTTTATTGTTATGTACAATCTTTATTTTCGAATACCCTGTATTAATAAATGTTATAACATTAGAAAAAGAAATATTAGCTTGCTTCCAAAGGTGTTTAATTTCGCTAAAATTAGGTGTACGTCCAGCAGGTATGGCTATCCCAAAATCTTTAACTTTCTCTTCATAACTTTCATCAGATTGAGCACTATACAAACCTCTAAAAACTCCAGTGTTATCTTGTAAATTTGTAAAACGATAAATATCAGTTCCCTCATCATATACAAAATATACATCAAATTGTCTGTCGCAGATAGGAGGTATTTTAATGTCTTGTTTGATTGCGACTGGTTTTCGTTCTTTAATTCTTGGTGTAAAATTTAGTATATCATCTAAAGGCTTTAGTTTTGAAAATTTTTCCCAATCATCAACTGTTTCTTCAGTGTACCCTCTATCTTTACATTGAAAATTATGAGCCATGTATGAGTTTTTATTTTCTTTAATTAAAACAGTCCAGTTTACTCCAAAATATATACCGTTAGTATAGCTTTTTCTAACATTTATTAAATGAATGTTATCTAAAGAATAGATTACTTGATCTAAAAGTGGTTTAGTTTTGTCATATTCATAGTAGATATTATCAACTTCTTCAGAAAGCTTTAAGGTCATTAATCTTCAGTTACGTATCCACATTTGCACTCTGGATAACAGGTGCAAGGATCGCAATCACAATTAGGGTTTTCACACGAACTATTTTCCATTTTTATTTTTCCTTTTTGGTACAGGCGATCCTAAAACCTTTTTTAGCATTTTAGCTTGCTTTGCGTGAGCTTTAGAAGCACCTTCTAACATGGTCATAACATCTTTAATAGTTTTATCGTTATGCATTATTTCTTCCTATTAGCTGTAATTTTTTTCTGAGCATTAATAAACTTTCTGTATACAGCTGCTGCAGATACCTTACCCATCTCTCTGGCTCTTTGTTCCATTGCTATTGCAGCCTGAGTTTTGTGAGCGTGACTTCGACTAGAAGCTTTAATTTTAGCTACAGAAGCTGTAGCGTCTTTTACCTTAGCAAAACCTAACCCTTTAATAGTGCCTTTTGGGTTCTCATCAGTATAAAGGTCAGAGTGCTTTTTAGAATTAGCTCTTTGTCCTTTTTTCCTTGGGATACGTGGCGCCATTATTTCTTCTTCTTAGCAAAAGTTTTTACGTTTGTAGGTTTACCACCAGTATTACCTGCAGCACGTTTCCTACTTACAGCACTTCGGATCTCAGATGCAGACATTCTATTAGCGGTTGCACGAGGCACACATTTAGGATATTTTCCTTTTTTTGAAGTTTTTCTACCACAAGGTTGAAATTTACCATCTTTTTTAGGAGCACCAATATTAACCCAGTCTCCTTTAGATCCTTTTCCAAACCATGCGGTTAAACCTCCTCTTGGTTTAGCCATTACCTATAACCTCCCCCTCTGGCTTTGTAAGTTTTTACTAACCATCCATTTGCATAGGCTGATGGGTAGACCTTAAACTTACGTTTGGCCTCTGCTTTAACTCTAGCATATAGCGTTGGGTTTGTTGGTTTTGGTGATTTTTTCTTAGGTGCCAAGTTCTTCTCCTATAGTATCAATAATATCTTTAGTTAGTAATAAGTTACCGTAGTACGTCATATGATTAGATCCACGAAATCTTACATCTTTATCCATCAAATTATCAAAATTACCTTGTTTAGTATTCCAATAATTAGTCATTAGTGTTTTTCCGTTTTTAAATTGGTAAAGTAACTGTGAGTGCCAATAAAGATGTAATGTTCTTTCATCTACTAACTCGTCCCATTTTAAATAGTCTTTTGATTCTAATAAAGGTAAACCAGTATAATGATCACGTCTAAACGGGTTAGTATGAAAAATAATTGTGTAATCTCTTTTGATTTGTAAAGATTTTTTAAAAATCTCAAAAATTAATTGTTCGCTACCTCCTGAAACTCCAAAACTTCTCACATTATGATAAACACTATGACACAAATGATGCATCCAAGAATTTTCAACTGCCATGTTTTCGTTACGCTCTTGTCGCTCTAACGGAAGATGCATAACCCCAAGTTCTGCAAAGCTATCTCCAAAAACTAAAATTGTCTTATCGTAAGGTAGACCTTTAGGTAATGTACAATCAACCTTTAATTTATAAGTAATTTGTTCATCACTTGCTAATGTGTTAAACAGTTTCATCTAATAGCTCTTTATCTTCAAATTAAAAACTTCTTATAATTTTTCTCTATTATTAACTAAATCTTCTGGAAACCTATTAACATCTACTTTAAATCATCACCAATAGTTTTAACAATGTCATTTGTTAGTAACAAATTTCCGTAATAAGTCATATGGTTAGCTCCAAGAATATCAGGTACTCTTTGTTTTTGAAAATCAAAATTAGTATTTTTATCATCCCAGTAATTACAAAGTAAAGTTTTTCCGTTCTTAAACTTATACATCATATGCTCTTTATGCCAATAAATATGTAATGTTGGAAAGTGTTTTAGTAATGAGTCCCACTTTTTATAATCAGAAATTTCTAATTTTGGTAAACATTCGCCTGATAAATTATCATCTCTATGATATTCTGTATGAAAAATAATTGTAAATACTCTCTCTATATGAAGAGTTTTTTCAAATATTTTAAAACATACCTGCTCGTTGCCGCCAGAAAGACCAAAGCTTCTAACATTATGAGCCACGCTATGAGCTAACTGACTCATCCACGAAACATGTGAACAGTCTTTGTCTGGATCAATAGTTTTTAACATGCCTAATTCTGCAAAACTATCACCTAATACTAAAATTGTACCGCTATATTTAAAGTTTTCAGGTACTTGAATATCAACTTTATACTCATAATTTCGTTTTTCTATCTTCAAATTAAAAACTTCTTATAACTTTTCCTTTAAAGGGTGTTTTATCTGCACACCACTCTTCGGGGTGCATATGTCTTGGCCGCCTACCAGCTGGTTTAGAAACCATCCTGCCCATAGGAGTATAAAATGCACACCAATCATCTGTAACTCTTCGTTTAACAGAAGAACTCATGGATTTCCAAGATTTTGTACCGTTTGATGCTTTTACTAGTTTACGAACAGCCATTTTTACTCCAAAAAAAAATGAGGATATATTTATATCCTCATTCTAAACTTTCAAAAATTTATGTCAAACTAAAAAAGTTATACAGCTACAATAGGCTCTCCTGCAAAATCTTCTTCAGATTTGATATAGTCGTAGAATCCGTGAACAGCAACTTCCTTATGCTTTGCTTCAATATCAAAATCTGCGTACTGTAACATAGGTACGTGACGAGCCATTAATTCTTCGTCCCAGAATGTTTCAGAATGGGCGTTACACTTCATCCAATATGCTTCGTTGTCTGGGTGGAAAGATTGAGATTTGTGGAATAACGGACGTACGCCTCTCCAACTTTTGACAGCTTCCACGAAATAGTCGTCTGTGTGGGAGATATGATCCACTTCTCGAATCTTCCTATTGACCGTTTTCTCTCCAAGTTTAACTCTCTCTGTCTCAACCATTCTATGGCAGGCATAGTGGTGTGTGTCGAGGGTACACCTGATAGGGATCCGTTGGGCAAGTTCAAGTGTGTGCACAATGTCGTATCCGTTGGGTTTATCTTCGTTTTCGACTGAGAGACATTGTTGCGCATAGTCGGATAAGTAGGGGAAATGGGTCGCAAATCGCTGTATACCATCTTCGTGTTTTCCTCCGTATAGTCCTTGTAAGTGAATATTCATTGAAAAATCTTCGGCGGGTAAACCCATTAGTGAGCCGTACAGAGAGTGATACTCTAAATCTTTGATAGAGTTTTCAACAACTTGTGGGTTATTTGAAGCAAGAACTGTATACTGCCCTGGATGAACTGAAAGACGAATTTCATGTTCTATTGCTACTTTACCTGCTTTTTCTAAAATAAGTTTGATCTCATCCCAAATCTCTGCATACCAGTCTTTAGTAAACTCAAGGGTATAACAAGGAAAAAGCTCAGACGAAATACGAAAAGCTCGTAAATTTCTAGGTTGATGAGGAAAGTAGGTAGTAACAATATCTAAAAGCTTGCGACAGTTATCAAGTGCTTTATTCTGGACACGTTCTTTACCACCTTCTTTAAGTGCGTATGTTTTTGTAGTGGTGCCAAAATTATATCTTTTAGCAAGTGTTTTATCATGCCATTGGCAGCATTGAGAAATACGCCAATCGGTTTGTGATTGATTAAAGTAGTTCATAGAATCTCCGTTGATTTTCTATATACTAACGTATAGCTAACCGATTGGCAAGTAACATTACTTTTTCTTTAAAGCATCAGCGCCAAAGAATGCAGAAACTAAAACAGCGATTGATGCAAAGTATGTTGGAGCTATATCCGCAATAAGATTTGCTGCTGTGCTTAGTCCTAAAAATGATGTTACAGCTATTCCAAGAGGATAAATTAAAAGTCCTGCTAGAGAAAACCACGCCATTTTACGAATAGCATCGCGCTGAGCGTCTTGATCTTCCATCTCTTTACGCTTAAATTCTAAGTACATAGCTCTTTCTTCTTCAGAAACTACTCCGTCTCCGTTAACATCTGCTGGGTGGTATTTGTTATTTGTTTCTTCTGTTGTCATTAACTAACTCCTTAAAAAGCATCTTGGTAGCTTTTTTCTTCACTAACCTGTGCTTTAGATTTTTCTAATTCAATAATTCTGGTTTCAAGCTCGTCAATCTTTTTTGTAACGTATGGATACTTTTTTCTCCACGCATCAGTAGGCTGCTCAAACCAAGTTAGTCCCCATCTTTCAACAAGATAGTCTAATGTTTGATCTAACTTGGCATAACACCATAGACCAGCTCTTGTATCTTTAAAATATGCTAAAAATGCAGCACCTGCTATAGACCCGCCTATAGCAGTGTAAATCCATAGTGTGTCTTCAAACATGCGATCGATCATTATTACTCCTTAAAAATATAATTATAATATTTTATTTCATTCTTTAAATGCTCATCTACAAAGTCTTTAGAACGATGTGATAAATCTTTATATGAAATTCTAAACTCTTCTCTTCTTTTACCAATTTCAGGGTAATCAACTAAACCTAATGTTTTAAATAAGTTTTTTCTGTCCTTATAGTTAATAAAATTTAATTTTGGTACAGGCTTACTAAACTTAATATAAGAAACAAACCTTAACCAGTTTCCTGAGTGGAATGGATCAAATTTGATCTCACCTCTATCAATAGAAAGTGTTAAATGTATAAAGTCTTTATCAAAAGACTTAAAAATATTTTCATAGGTAAATGGAATATTAAAAAGTCTAAAAAAATGAGCTCCCCAGACTGTCCAATCAGTAGCTAAGCCCGATAATAATCTCTCTAAAGGTTCTCTAACTAAGAATATATATTCTCTATCATTTTTACTAGAGAAAAGAATATCGGACATTGTACTTTCATCATTAGCACAATAGTCAAGTCTATTATCACAATGTTTCTCTAAAAAACCGGACGCATGCTTACCTGTAGTAATAATAGAAATATTTTTAAACTGAAATTCAGATATTGAATAATGTTCTAGGATCATAATTTATCAAAAATATAATTATAATATTTTATCTCATTCTTTAAATATTCATTAGCTATCTCTTTAGAACCAAGTGACAAATCTTCATATAAAATTTTATGTTCATCATTTCTCGCATTAATAATAGGTTTATTTTCTAAACCTAATGTTTTAAATAGTTTTGTTCTATCCTCATAACTAATAAAATTTAATTTTAATACAGGCTTAGAAAGTTTAATGTAAGAAACAAACTTCAACCAGTTCCCACAATGATGTGAGTTAATCAAGATATTTTGATTCAAAATTAAGTTATATAAAAAGTCCTCATTAACTGACTTTAAAATATTTTGATGCGTAATAGGCACATCAAAAATTTTTAAAGTATCCCTGACGTAAAATTTCCAATCAGAAAATAATCCAGATAAAAATCTTTCTAAAGGTTCTCTAACTAAAAAGATAAACTCTTTATCATCTTTATTATGAAACATTTCATAAAACTTTAAGCTATCAGCTAAATCATTTTCAGTGTAAACATAATCAATACAATTATCACAGTGAGTCTCTAAAAATGTAGATGCATGTTTACCTGTAGTAATAATAGAAATATCTTTGAACTGAAATTCAACAATACGATAGTAAGGCTCAATCACACCAATCTTCTTTTTTACCTCCATCATATGGCCTTGCTAGTCCAATATCTATTAGTTTTTGAGAGTATAGTTCTCCATCTAAGTACACATTTGAAAGAATACGACCACCATATTTATCCCATTTTAGATCACGAAACTCAATAGTTTCAGCGGATCTAAACTCACGGTTGGCAACGACACGACCTTGTTTTGCAAGAGCTTTTTCTTCATCACAGTCGCCTCTAATTTCTGGAGTATCAATACCTAAAATACGGACACTCATTTTTTGTAAAGGTTCTGGAAGAGATGGTGCAATAACATAGCATGTGTCACCGTCATAACATACATTTCCTCTAAACTCTCTCATCTCTAAAAAATCTGGCTCTGATCCAAATATTTCAGTAGAAAACGCAAGTGTAAGTGATATAATTGATAAAATAATCCAATTCATTATTGTACTCCTGTTCCTGGTGTTACAGTATCGTTTCCGTCTACAAGCACTAAGTCAAATATAGCTCCTGCCTCAGTTGTAGCACCTGCTTTTGCTTGAACTTGGATATCTGTATTAGCTGAAAACTTAAGAGGATATTGATAGTTGTAAGTTACTGGAACTCCAAAAGTTCCAAGCCTACCTTTTTCATTAAAAGTTCCGTTAGAATCGTTATCTCTTGCTAAAATTCTAAATACAACTTCTTTTTGTTTATCAATTGATCCTTGAAAATTTTTTAGATATCCTGTCTTATTAGCTGGAATTGTATAAAGAGCCATTTGAGTTTGTCCACCACCTGCACTAATTACAGCGGCAGTAGTATTATCAACTCTACAAGTAACTGCATCTGAATTTGTTGAGCCTGTATTCGCAGTTTTCATAATCATTCTGAACACTCTTGAAAATTGGGTCGTCGAGGCGTCACCTCCTACAGTAACTATCTCAGTTTGAATATTAAAGTTTTCATCTAATCCTTGAATTTCTATTGTAGACAGATTGTCATCTTCAGGTGTAGCACTTGTTAAAACTGCTGTGCCTGAGTTGTGATAAGTATAAACATTTGAGCCATCCCAGATAGTTTCAAATGATGTACCTACTCCAGTATTCCAACCAAATTTGTTAACGTGAGAGTGGTTTGACACATGTCCACGAGCTAATTGAAGATCAAAATCTTCTGTTCGTCCAGAATCTGAGGCTGAGGGGTTTTGAAATCTTGTCATAATTTATCCTTGCTTAATTAACCATATGACAAATATAAATGCTGCAGCACCTATAATAGTGGCACCAATAATTACTGCAATTTCAATGAAATGCTTTTGTCGCTCTTTTTGTGCATATATTGTTTCTTGTCTGCGTTTGCGAATATCAGCTTCTGCTTTAATAAGTTCTTGCCATGCCTGTGGCCCACGTGTTGCTGATATAATTTGTTTTAATTGCTCTCTCATGTCTTCGGCTTTTTTCTTCGCCATAAAAGCATTAAGTGCTTCTTCTTCTACAGAATTACTTGCGAATAGTTTTTTAAACAGTGGTGGTTTTTTTGCAAACTCTTCAGATTTATTAATATCTGAAACAGCACCCATCCACTTGCCGATAGCACCTGCCATGTTCTCAATATCCTGCCCCATCTCAACACCTTTTTTCACGGCATTGAAAGCGGCAGTCGCAGCAGATAGTGCTGTGATTGGGTCTATCATTTGTTCTCCTTGGAGGGGTAGGATTACATATAGTATAAAATTTTTAAATTAATTTGCAAGTGGGTTATCGAGTGCGCCTTGTACTCTTTTTTCTAACTTATCTTCTAAATCTTTCATTTCTTGTTTCATATCACTCTCAAGTTTTTCCATATCACCATCTATATTTGTATTAAGCCTATCTGCTTTATCATCATAATCTTTGAGTAATTGATCTCTTTTAGATTCAAATCTTCCTTCTGCTATATCTATCATATCAATAATATCTTTTTCTACTTGTCTCATACGACTCATTAGATCATCTTCTGTATCTTTTACTGTATCTTCAGTACGATCACCTTGCTGTTCAATTTTCATTATATCATCGCGAAGATCTGATTTGATATCTCTTGTATAATCAACAGCCTCATCAAGTTTTGTTTCTATGATTTCCATACGTTGTTCGAATGCACCGATGTCAAGTCCAGCAACTTCCTCGACTTTCTGATACATAAGGAAACCACCATAAAGTGCTCCAAGTATAGAACCGAGCACTGCAAGTAATGCACTCACTGAAACAAATGTGACTTTGATACCAAGAATACGAAACTCTTTATTTTTGAGATTCTCTATATTCTCTTCCATATTTTCTAATTCTTGACTTAGATCTTTTGCCATTTTATTCTCCTAAAAACATATTGATAGTATGTAATGTATGCTTGGCATTCGAGCAATCCAAGGAAGTGCCGCTATTGAGACTAGCATCATTATTATCCATATAAACCAAATATCTCTGTCCATTATTGATACTGCATATCTACCATCTGTTGGTGTAATAGTTGTTGTGCAAAGTTATTTCTTTTTCCGTTTGGTGAATCAGGAACTGTAGTAGGTGCATAGAATGCAACGTCAGGATAAGTACCACCTGCCAATGCTATTTTATATGCATCAAATCCTGGTACGAAGTTCATCATGACGAGCATCTCTTGTTGTTGTGCTTGTTGCTCGTCCATATCTTCCGATTCAACTATTTCTTTTTGTAAACCTGCCGCACGTTCCTTTGCGGCTTGTTTAAGTTTTTGACTTCTGCTTAGTCTTTCTTCCGAATCACTTTGATTAGAAGAAGAGCTGCCTTGACCTTGAGTTTGAGCATTTGCCATCCCCAAAGCACTTTGAGTTTGATTAGTTTCCAGAGCATTAATTGTACCTCCTAGTTCTCCATTGACTATATTATTTAATACGAACGCAGCGTCAGCTGCAGCTGCGTTGAGGGCGATCCCAATCGGATCCACTTTTGTTTCTTTGTCGTCTGATGTTCTTTCAGAAGTTGATACCTCGATTTTTTCTGGAGTAGACGTGCTGACTTCTGAGATACCGGTATTCTGGGTAGGTAATGTGGGTTCTTCATATATTTCCTCCTGTACTTTTGGTTCAGGTATTGATGCAAGTAGTGCAGCTTGTTCTTCAAGTATTTTAGTAGCATATGCCTCTGCGTATCCATCACATTGTGGATCATAAAGTGGATTGCCATAACAAGGATTAGACGAATATACAAGATTGATTGACGGAGAAGTTCTTAACTCTGGTCCCCAATACCCTGCCCAGTATCCAGTATCATCACCCTCTGCTGAAAGTTTTAAGTTTCCAAAGAATGATGGATCTAAAAACTGATCCGGAAACGTTTCTGTTCCACTGTATGTTGTCCAATCCATAGGACGTGAATAATCATAATTATATTGCCGATAAAGTTCACCATTTGCTTTATATACCGAAACAGTCATCGACATAGGATCTTGATTGTTTGCTTGATTGCCAGTAGTCTCGTTTGCATCAGCATTCTTTATTGACCAAGAATAAGTAAATCCGTCAACCTGTATTCCAACTTCTTGTAAAGCATTATTGATTGCAACAGTCTTTGATATGATTCCACCACCATATCCCCAGTTTATCTGACTCGGACCACACCAAGGAGTTGATCCTCCTGTTGTGCCTCCCCAGTTATTACTTGACTGCGCAGTACAACCAGACCAATTTGTACCTGCTAATATATTTCCTGTGGTATCTGCCTTAGAGGGCAATGAGTGCAATAAGAGCAGCCATAAGAACACCGCCAATAAAAGCACCGGTTTTGCCATTCTCTTTTGTCTCCTGAATTTTTGGTGGGATATAAGTTGGAGATGCTTCCCATCCAATTGATGCTTCTTCACCTATGTCACCGAAGAATGGACAAGGTGTTCCTGCCATTTGCATTGCATCAAACACTCTACGATCTTGACACATTACTGATACTGCAGCAACTTTCATTCCCATATCATAAAGTGTCTTTGATATCTTCAGTCTTTCACAGTTTAGATCTCGAACTGATGTACCGCCTGATAAACCAAGTATCTGAGTCTGTACAGCTCCACTAACTCCAGTTGTACAGATATCTGAACTACTTGCGCCAATAGACGGTGCAATAGCAGAAGGTGGAGGAGACCGAAGAGTTTGGGTTACGTCACTTGTGCTTTTACTGGTATTATTATTTGTATTGCTTGAAGTATTATTTGTTGTAGAATCAATGGTTGATGTATCAGTTGTAGTCGATGTACTAGTATTTGTATTAGTACTTGTCGATGTATTATTATTTGTATTAGTATTAGTGTTTGTGGATGTCGAAGTACTCGTCGAGGTGTTTGTGTTGTTATTTGTATTCGTGTTATTATTTGTAGACGTGATGTCGCTAGTACTATCAGACGTAGTATCTACATAGGTTACATCTTGTGCGTAAGACACAGAACCGCCTAATACACATAAAACGAGTAAGAGGGTTACTCTTTTCATATTTACTCCAAACCCTCTTTAAAAGGGCTATTCTATATTCTCAGTATTTGTTTCGTCATTAGAAACTGCTTCTTCATAATAAACAATAATCTCGGTTTGTTGATTGATATATCTTCTCAGATCAGCAATATTTAGTGCTAAATTTTCATAGTCTTTCATACTTAGAACAACAAAGGCGACCTCTCCATATTGCTCTTTGTACTCATTTATAAAGTCATCTAGTGTATCACTCGTAACTACACGTACACGAGTATCAACTAGCTGGAGCGGTTTCGGTCTCGACACTACTGGTACTGTTGTCTTCTCTATCTTGACTACCGTCTTGATCTCCGTCTCCGGAGCTCTCCCGACGCAACCAGTCAGGAAGAGGATACTCATTACTATTACCAGTGTCTTCCATGAAACCACGCCAAAGTTTTGCTGTAGCGCCATTCATCTTTCCTTCTAATATTGTAGCATCTTTTAATGCTTCGACCACGAGATTCATACGACTTAACTTGCCTCGTAGCTCATCACCATAGGCTTCTGCCTTTTGTAAATCTTGTTGTAATTGATTATTGAGATCTGCCATCTTTGCAACGTCTGCTTGTATTGTTTCTAAACTTTCGTTAGCAGTTTGGACTGCTACTTCAAGTTGAGCATTGTTCTCTCTCAGAGTGGCTATTCTTTGTTGAGTGTCATTATAATACCAATAAGCTCCGTACCCAAAAGATCCGAGCAAACCGATAATAATAAGTGCTATATAAAGTTTTAACATGGTTAAATATAACTTTTTTAGTGCAAATGCGCAAATAAAAATAATTGTTTAGTTGAAAAAAGACAAAAAAATGGCACTGTCAAATTATTGACAGTGCCTAAATTAAAGTTAAAATACCTTAAAAACTAAAAGATACTCCAACTGTTGTATCTTCGTGCTTAAGTCCACTATCTAAATCGTTTTTCATAAAAAGAGTGGCAGGTCCTAAGTCGTGACTTACATCGACATCAATACCTGAGATGTTAAATGCAAAGTTGTCAGCGGCAGTATCTTCCCAGTTTGTTGTTAATCCAAAAGGTCCGATATCTGAACCAACTGATAGAGTATTTACCTCTGTTTCAAGTGAACGCTCTACACCTAAGTTAAGTGTTGGTCGTTCAAAAGCTAGTGCTGCACTTGTTACGAAGCTAAGTGCAAAAGCTGTAGTTAAAATTTTATTCATTATTTTCTCCTATATCATTTTTATCGCGGAGTCAGTTGTCTCATCAACACGACGAGTCCATCCACGACCAAATGTATCAAATGTGGATAAACTTTCGTAATATCCTTGTCTTTCTGCTTGAAAGTTTTTAATTGAGGCTTCTACACCTTCAGATTCAATATAAAGAGCCAAAGCACGAAGAGTGTTTGGTCCGATTCCTCCGTCGGCTACAGTTCCAATCATAGTTTGTAAAAACTTAGCTGAGCGTCCAGTTCCAGCATTCACACCAAAGTCAAATACACATAAATCTAAACCAGCAGGAATATTGTCTGCTTTAATTCTGTCCCAGTAGTTTTTTCTATATATGGGAGCTACATCTTCAACTGTAAGATCTTTCATATCTTTTGTTATTAAATCTTGAGACATAGTCCACTCTTCATAGACTCTTTTAGTGACTCCAAGGTTTGTCTCACCTCCTGGATCTTTAGGGTGGTTAACATAACCCCCTTCGTGGTGTAGTATCATCTCTAAGCATGTTTGGTAATTTTCTGCTGCCATAATTTTCCTTTCTACTTACTTATATTGTTTTTTAATGTGAATATTATTTTTGTACCAGTCTTCACGAGACTTTTGCATTTCTTTTCGTTCTTTAACCACTGCGTCTAAACTTTCTTTTTCTAGCCATTTATTTTCTGAAGTCCAAGACTCTCTTTTAACAGGAATAATTTGACACATAGGAGTACCAGCGGGTATAAATATTTCTTTTTCGTTAGGCTCAAGATACGTATGAATAAAAGGTAAATTTACAACATTGTTATATTCATCTGTATCAACCATACCCACCAAAGGAATAATAGGAGACTCAAGCCTATTTATACAAGGTAAAAATAAAGTTGAATAATTAGTGGGTGTTTCAACCCTCCAAGGATTCATCCATTTTAAAATAGTGTACATTTCCATAGGAGAACCAGGTATTTGCCTCATTGGGTGAGTCTCTATAGGAGGGTGCTTGTGCATAAGCATTTTATGATGATCATTTAAATATTTTAACCTAACATCACCATCTTTAGTTTGAAAAAGTAGAATATCTATATGGTTAAGCATAGTATATCCCGCAGTCATGGCATCTATAAACGGCACACATTTTTTTACTGTTTGGTCATTTTCATTATAACCAGGAATCTTTTTAAACCAATCAGGTACAGTCTTCTTTGCGGGTAGAGGAGGAAGTACTAACTGCTCAGGAAAGTCGTGAATTAAATGAAATTTAAGTATTTCAGACATTTTAAGTTTTATTAGTAGGGGATAAAAAAGTGGTAGGCATTAAATATTGATTAAAATATGAACTAACATTTACAGCCTTATCGTCAATCCACACATCATAGTGAGGCTTACCAACATTTAATGTTGTATACTTTACCCCCCAAGCACTAAGTTGTAATTTTGTGTAATCGATCCAATCTTTACCGCTTTGAGTGCCGCGTGCTGTCCAATAATGAACCTCATTACCAGAATCATAAAGCTCATTAAAACGTAATATTCTATCCTCAAAGGGTTTTGCTAAATCATAGTCACCCGAAACCTCGTGCGTACATATAGTGCCGTCTATATCAATATAATAAATCATTTCCAGTATAAATATTCCTCTAAATTACAATTATTTGTTGGCTTGCCTTTCATCTGAATTACCCAATCAAGTTCTTGGATCATGCGTTTATACCAACTTTTATCATACTCTGAATTAGATTTACTTAGTTCTTCCGTAAGTTGCTGTATACGGGCGGTTATATAACGATCCTGTTTTTCTGTCACTTTCTGTTAAGTCCTCTTGTATATTTTTGAGATTTTGGAGGCGATTTTTTAGATCCGCTAGGTCCTGACCAATAGACTTTATTAGCCCAATATGCTGCTGACATTTTTCCTTTAGCGATGTTGCGTCCGTGCCTTGCTTTAAAACTTTTTCGTGCTTCTGGAGAGTAGTTATGCCCCATTGAAGAATCTCCAAAGTGTATAAGTCGCACTTTGTCTCCTTCTTTGGCCAGTACCATTCCCTTTTTTCCTTCTCTGTTTGATCTTCTTGGTTTGTTGAATCCATCAAACTTAACTCCTCTGTAATCGATTTTACCACTAGGTGTACGTTTAACTCCTGGATATTTAGACATTTTTATATCTCTCTTTAATTTCTTGAATTATATCCCATTGACGTTGTGTTAATTGAGGATATTTAGACTGCGCACTTATACATCCTAATATAAAGTTTTTTTCAGCATCCGTCAAAGTGTGTTTATCAAAAAATTCTCTAAGTGGTTTTTTAATCCTACGCGTCAGGATAAGCTCCTGTCAATGTGATGAAGAGTCTATTTTTGTGACTGAAGTTAACCGCTAAATGAGCATCATTTTTTGTAATATGATAAGCATCCCCTGCTTTCCAATGAGTAAAAGTCTCATCTTCTAGTTGGCAGTACTGACCTACAGTCCAATCAGTACATTGTATGACATACCTATGGGCGGGTCTGTCTCCATGAACTCTATAAGGATCTTTATGCCAAGGAGTGCCTGTTCCTGGTTTACGTAACTTAATCATTGCAATACAGGACTCAGGATCAAAATTTAATTCTTTTAATGTATTATAGCTTATAAATCTTGATACTTTGTCATAAGTTTTACATCTCCAAGTCGGTGTGATAACTGTTTCTTCAGGGAAACCATATAGATCCACTGGATTATAGTCCCTAAAAGTTGGCATTTCAGGTTCTGATTCAAACATTATTTTAGCTATCTCAGAATAATCAATCGGTATTTTATAAATTATCATCTTTATTAGTATCCTTTTTAGGCAAGTCATAAATGAACGGATCTATTTTAATAAGTTCTTTTTTCTTACGTTGGAAGTCTCTCTCAAACTTCCAATCTTCATATTTTTCAAGTAGCCACTTAATCATTTTTTACTCCTTTTATATTGATGAATAGATTCGGGTAATTCTTTTGTTTTCTCTATAAGTGGCATTAATGGTGCAAGTAGAAAGAGAAATGCAAACCAATAGAAAGTACCAATTCTTCCTAACAGTATATATATCCCTTCTGCTGGCATCGCACCAATGTACATGAGCAAGAAGAAGTCAAGAACAAATACCCATACACACCACTTCCATATAGGTCTAAATCTACAACTGCGTATTTTACTTCGATCCAACCAAGGAAGTAGACCAACTGCTGCAATTGCCCCACCCATGGCTAACACACCCATCAACTTATCTGGTATTGCTCTCAGTATTGCATAAAATGGTAAGAAGTACCACTCTGGAACAATGTGTGCAGGTGTTACCATAGGATCTGCTGGTATGTAGTTATCTGGATGTCCTAACGCATTCGGTAAGAAGAATAAGAATGCAGCAAAGATTGCAAGGAATACGATTGCAGCAAAGAAATCTTTTTGTGTCATATACGGATGAAAACTAACTGTGTCTCTTGTATCTTTTGGTTCTACACCAGATGGATTATTTGATCCTGTAATATGTAGAGCAATAATATGAAACAGAACCACACCTACAATCGCAAAGGCAATAAACCAATGCAATATAAATGCACGATTCAGAAAGGCATCATCGACACTATAACCACCCCATAACCATACAACAATCGTTTCACCAAAGACTGGTATTGCCGAGAAGAGATTCGTAATCACTGTTGCTCCCCAAAAACTCATCTGACCCCAAGGAAGAACATAACCAAGGAATGCAGTTGCCATCATTAGGAAGAAGATTACGATTCCCATAATCCACAGCAACTCTCGTGGTTTCTTATACGAACCATAATACAGTCCACGAAACATATGAATGTAGACTGCTATAAAGAAGAACGATGCCATATTCATATGGATGTATCGTAATAACCACCCACCATTGACATCACGCATAATTCTTTCAACACTATTGAATGCTTCGTTGACATCAGGTTTGTAATGCATACCAAGCATCAGTCCAGAGATAATTAACGATACAAGACATATCATTAATATACCGCCAAAACTATAGAGATAATTTAAATTTTTTGGAACTTGAAAGTCTAAATATTCATGTTTCATCATACGAATAATAGGCAGTCTTGTATCAATCCATCCGACTACACCAGTGAAAGGACTTGGTGATATTTTATTTGTTTTAACGGGTTTATAGTTTTCTTCAGACATGTTTATTTTCCTTTGGGTTTGTACATATCATAATTCTAATTTCATCTGAAAGATTTAAAATTCTGTGGCGAGTTCCTGATTTGATCATATAGCTATATCCTTTTTTATAAACATATTTTGAATCATTCTCAAACTCTATAAAAGACTTTTTTACAGATATAGCGGTCAATATAGCTTTATTATAATATTCATTAGTTTGCATATCAACATGCCAAGGAATACTACTCTTTGGTAATAAAATTGAAATATACATACTTTCTATTTCAAATTCTTTTTGTAGCTTATCTTTCCAAACTTTAATAAAGTCAAACTTAGATAAGATTGGAGAATCTTTATAATTAGAGACTAAATTAAATGATTTCCAGCTATTAAGTAAGTATCGATCTTCAAAAAGCTTACTGCCTTCATCAAAAAATCTTTTAAGACTTACAATGTTTTGAGGTCTTATTTTAAGCTTAGGGACATCAATTTGTTTGCAGTTTATCAAACATTTGTCTCCTGTTTTTTAAAAAAGGAAGAAAAGGAACAGCAGACTGCTCAAAAATTATAGGGTCATTTCCATCAATAGTCATAATTATAGCAACATCTTGAATACCTGTTCCATACATCTCATTGTGTGCTACAGCATAAGCACACCCTTGAATATAGTAGTCTGTTACTTGTTTTTGGGATTTTTTCTTTTTAGAGGTCTTAAAGTCAATAATAGTAGGTTTGCCTTTCCAAATACCTACCATGTCAGTTCTTCCTGCATATTTGTATTTGTTACTCCAAAGAACTTGCTCTTGACCCCAAATCTCTTCTACACCTCGCTCTGTTGCACGAATTAAATCTCTACTCATCTGTCTAACATCTAGTCTTTGATCCATAATCTCATCCCAAACATCTTCACCATTAAAGTGACGCTCTGCAAACTCGTGCACTAGAGTTCCTCTATCTGTAGCTTCTTTAGATACACGCGCAGCTTCTTCTTCTCCGACTCGCTCAATCCACTTTTGTAACCAAGTATTATCAGCAGTTTTGCCTAATACAGTAGTGATAGATGGGTAAGACCCGTCAGGAGTATGATAAGTACGACCTGTTTTTAAGGTATCTGTATCAACATCAGTTATATACTGAAATTTCTTTGAAGTTGTCCATTGTATTGACAATTGGTTTTCCTTTTGCGTTTAAGCTTGTATTAATTAATATAGGATAACCTTGCTGTCTTGTTATCTCTAGTATTCTCCATAAGTATGGATTTTTTGTTTTGTTAACGATTTGAAGCCTAGCAGAGTTATCATGTGTAGTAAAATTACCGCCAATTATATCAGCTGTAAATAACATTTCATAACTTGGTTCATAAATGTTGAACCACCGATCTGCCTCTTCTTCTTGACATACAGGAGCATAGGGTCTCCATGAATCTTCATCTCTACTCTTAATCATATTTAACTGTTTAATATTATCAGGAGTTGGAGTACATAGCAAGCTACGATTACCAAGAGCACGAGGTCCGAACTCTGCTCTACCATTTACTATTGGAGTTATTAAGTGTCTAAGTATAGAGTCTGCGTGATACTCTGGAGTTTTATCACATTTTACATCAACTCCTAAATAAGCATTTTCCCAAATAGGACGCTCAATTAAAGCAGCAGCTCCTAATGCGCATCCAGCATCTCCTGCAGCAGGTTGTATAGCAACTCTACTAAAACCAGAATGTTTTTTAATATGTGTATTTGCTACACAGTTTAAAGCTCCACCACCTGCATAGGCCAAATTGCTCATTCCAGTTTCTTCTTGCAACCAACTTGCAAGATTTGCAACAATAGTTTGAAATACTTTTTGCACGGAAGCTGCGATGTCCCAGTCAAGAGACCCTAATCCTATACCTCTTTCAAGGTTTTGAAGCAAAGTATAGTCTCCAGTATCTTCCCAGTGAAGTATTTTATCTCTTATAAAGTGCGACCATTTAGGATTGCCATATGCAGCTGCAGCCATTACTTGAGATTCATCGCAAAGAGGTTTAAGTCCCAACAAACGAGTAGCACTAGAGTAAAATAAACCAAGAGAGTTTGGATAACGAAAACGCTTGATCCACTCAATTTTACCATTTCTATAAACTCCTAAAGATGTAGAGTATTTATTTCCTACAGTATCAACAACCATTACAGCACACTCATACCAATCAGTTAATAGTACAGAACTCATAGCATGGGCTTCATGATGGTCTATTAGCACAGGTTGAGCAAAAGTGTGTTTTTTTATCTCTGTTTTGAACCTATCATACGTAGATTCTTCATAAAAAGCGGCAAATTCCCAATCCTCATAGGGATCTTTTAACCAATCAATAGTATTTTTTGGAAAACTATTATCATATTTGAGACGAGTAAATCGCTCTTCATGAGAGGCGGCTTCTATATTTCCATCTTTTAATGACGCAGCTGCACTATCGTGATGATAACAGCTGACTCCTAGTATCTTCATCAAAGTACCTATTAAATAAATTAGTTAAATCGCGTTTAGATTTTGTAGAATAGTTTGGTGTGCCGATGAAATCGACAAAAGCCCATCTATAATTATCAACGATAGGGCGAATACGATGAACCATAAAACAAGGAAACAAAGCAGTTTTACCGGGTTCTGGGTATATTCTAACCAGTATTTCTTCAGGCTCTGGTGCAGAGAAGTCTGTTTGCTCCACTCTAGAAGAGTTAGGCGACCATGATCCGATTTCAAAGGGTTGTCCTTTCGTTAAATATATAATATGAGTCCAGTATCTAGCTGGACGTGAGGTTGTTAGTCTTTGATTAGCAAAGTCTAAATTATCAAAATGCCATTCATAACCTTCTCCAGGTTTAAGTAGTATGGCGCATTTTCCACCAAAATCACATCTCCATTGATGACCATAATTAGTTACATGTTTATTACAGTAATCTACAATTTTACTAGCATTTTCAGCTATCTTCTCATTGAAGCCGATTTCAATAGCATCTTGCCATTTAGGATTTATATAGTCTTGATTTGCCATCTATCAAATATCTCTGCTGCAAGTCTAATCTTAAATTTATTGTGCCCTGCTTGATTCATGTGCCCGCGTCCGTCAGGAAACTCTCTAACATAGTCTCTAAGATAATGTCTCCAAATACAAGGATTCTCATCAAACCATACATGATCAACAACATTAGGCCTATAAATTGGTATCATTAGTAGGTTTGAAGGATTTGCTATACCTAATACTGCTTTTAAAAAAAGAGCATTTGTTCTATTATACCACTCCATACGTGTAATCTTACGAAACCAAATATCTCTAACAAGCTTACCCCAGATATCACCTTGTCCCCACGCATAGGGGAGTAAGTATGATCCATCTCCACGAGGATCTGCTCGATGATGATGTCCTATTAACCAGATAACTTTAAATTTACTTGTCAAATCATTGTCAATAATGTATTCTGCTTGTGCATCTAAAGTTATTCCAATTTGTTCCCAGCGATTATTTAATCCAAGTTGTTTAAAAGCGGGATTTGGTGCTTCTAAACTTGGTATAGACCAAGAATTACCTACTATAAAGATTTCATCTATGCTCATTATAACTTGTGGAGACTCTTATACTCAAGGAGAGGGTTTATCTGATAAGCAACAAGCTTATCCATATCTTATTTCTCAAAACGCAGAATTAAAAAATTTATCACAAAGCGGGGCATCAGAATACCTTATTACAACACAAGTAGAAGAAGCTGTCAAGTTAAAACCTGATTTGATTGTGGTAGGTCATACAAACGAGTATCGTTGGCAGATCTGGGATTTTAGAAATAATTGTACACAGGGTTTTATAGTTGCAAATCATGTTTTACAAAACGAAAAATACTATCGTAACTGGATTCTTTCAGAACAAATACTAGGCAATAGACGTAAAAACACAAAAGAACATCAGGCGGCTTGGCATGCTGCTGGAATGCTATATTTTTCAGAAGAAAAGCTTGTTCAACAACTCTGGAGCGGGGCAGTCTCAAAACAAATTATATTAGCACAAAAAGCTAAAATACCGATAGTTCATCACTGTTGTTTTGGTCACTTGCAACCGCTACTAGAAGAATTAACAGACGATTATATAAAGTTTCATTTAGATAATGAAAAGCATAAAGACCCTGCACCAGATCAATCTCATGCAGGGCCGGACTCTCATATAAAATTAGCTACTATGCTTAAGAACAAGCATCAACAAATTCTTTAATTTCTTCCCACTTCTCTTCTTCTTCATCTAAGTTTTGCTTGCGAATGATAGAAGCTACTTTAGTTATAGTTGCAACGGGTAATCCATATTCAGTTTTAATATCTTTTTTTAGAGATGCGATCTGTTCTCTAATAGCCTCTGCTTGTACCATTAGATCAACGATACGCGAAATTTCTTGTTTTAGTTCTGCTTTAAGTGCTGGTTCCATTATTTTCCCTCATTTGTTGTCTTATTTTGGTTGCTGATATATTTTCTATTTCTTCGTCTAAATGATGTTGAGTAATTGAGTACCCAACATCTCTTCCATAAGATATGTCTACTATATTTGGTACTTTAGAAATTAAGTAGTCATCTCCCATTTCAAAGTCTGCTTGCTGAAGTGCATCAATTATCGTTGCTACAACTTGTCCATGTGTAAAAGGATTTTTATCAGAGTGTGGCATATCTCTTATCATGATTGCAACTTGCCCTGTTTTTTTATGTGCTTTTGTAAAAAGTGCAGTATGTCCTTCATGCCAAGGTTGAAATCGTCCTAACATTTGAACTGTTGGTTTAGTATAATTAAAACTCATTTAATTTGTATTCTATCATCATTTACACCATCCATTCTTGGGTAGTCTTGATATAACTTATTTTTTCTAGCTTCCCAATGTTCTAACATTTTTGATAGTTGTAAATGTGTATCATCAAACCATTTAGCTACATGATAGTCATATTTCTCTGGTTTTTCAAACATTCTATTTGTATCTTTATATTGACTTTCTTCTATAGTATCCATCCATACATAATAGTCAGCTTCAAATACATCTCTAAGATAATTAGTAGGACATACAAAATCAACTACAGCAGTTTTTCCTGCCATAACTACACCGTCTGATAAATACTTCATTCTAAGCATTTGTTTCAAACGACCTTTAAAACTAAAGTCCCAGTCATTATAATAAGATCTAACCGAGTCAGCGTTAATCCAAACACCGTTTATCTCTTCTGCAAAAGGTTTTGCAAGAGTAGTTTTTCCTGATCCTGGAAGTCCAAATATGAGTATTTTCATTTATCAAGTACGTCTAATGTTACAGTGAAATGCATTCTATCTTCATCAAATAGCTCACAGGCTTTTTTACCAGCTTCATCTGCTTTTTCTTTTGTTGAGTAAATTCCGACATACTTGTAAGCTTCAGATGTTTTTAAGTTTGTTATGTGAACAATAAAAAAATTTGGTGTGGTCATAGTGAATGTATTACGGTAAAAGTTTCTCTGACTTTTTCAGGACGTTTTCTAATCTTTTTGTTTTCTATAAGATATTCAATAACTTCCTCAAACATGCGTTGACTTATATCAGCACTGTTTTTATTGTCGTTAACAGAGAGACGTGTGATTACTAACTTCTGATGAACCATGTTCAAAGCAGTTACTATATTAGCACTACCAATCATACGAGTTCCGGCATAATCGCCGTCAAGTCGTTCTTCTACAAGTTCCCAAGTATCATTCTCCCACAGTTCTCCAGACTCATCATCATATACCTCAATAGGCATAGAACTTAAAATATTCCAAACAATGCTTGTAGCTTTTTCTAGTTGCATTAGCAATCTCCTGATAGTCGAGCACACACACGCTTCGCGTGAATCTAAAATGCGAGCCAGTCGTCTCGATGCGGCTGATAGTAGAACCAGGCCAGTGCACGAGAAACGCTAGACGGATTTTTGGACTGGATAGCGCTTTCAAACTCACGTTTGAATGTTAGCCAAGGGTTACGAACATTTTGAACAGGCTTGATTTCAGCTTGATTCACTGCGTTCTGAAATATACAACGCTTTGCATAAGCTGCTTCAGCATTGAGTGTACGTGATGTCTCTCCGAGACGCGGTTTAAGTAGTGTATACAGCTCTGTAAAAGCTTCGCTTTTTTCGCTATCACTCAGCTCTGAAATGCTGATGCGACGTGCGTTCCTAACTAAATCTCTATAAGCATTCTTTGATGCAAGTTTAAAAAACATAATTACCTCTTATTATTAGCATGGTTTTGGGTTAAGGTCAAAGTTAAATTGTACGAATAATTTTAATCTAAAATTGTTTCAATAAGTTTTGGGGGAATGAAAGTTTTATCTTTTTTCCAAAACTCACGCATATCATAGTATCGTTTACTCTGAAGAGAGATCCAATACGCATTTACACGACGTGCTGCTGCATCATACTCATCAAAGAATGGTGCAGTGTCAATATTAATACGCTGACGAGCTTCATCAAACCACTCATGCGCTTTCCATGGATTCCAACGTGCTACATTTTCAGCTTCTGAGATTGTGCGCCTAACACTCCAAGTGCTATACCCAACAACTGACCCGAACGGTAGTGGCTTTGCTCTAACCATTGACTACTTCTCCCATTAAATGATTATAGTGATCTGCAATGTCTACGACAAATCTAGCCGCAAAGAACTCACCATGTGATTCTTGCAACTGTAGATATTCATCTAAAACATCATATTGATTGTTAACACGTAACAGTGTTAGTGCCTCTGAAAGAGAAGGTCGCTTATGCATAAATGCTCCTTGTGATTAAATATACTGTATAATAATAGAATTTAAACCATAATGCAAGACACATGTACATTTTTATTGACATGTAATTGCAAATGCATTAATATTTTATTATGTATGTAACAGATAAAGAACTTAAATTTCAACTTCGTGAACAACAGTCTTCACTACATGAACTTGCTACAGACCTTGGAGGCGATATTCGATATCTACACCAAGAGATAACTGAACTGAGTGATACAGTAAAACTGCTTCAAGAAGAGATTATATCACTGAGAGGAATGCTTAATGGCTCATAAACTTGTTGGCTTTGCGCCTTCTACAAACTCATCTTTAACAGAATACATAAAACTTCAGCTTCAAGCAATAGATAATGAGTTTAGCGATCTAACAACAGAGTTTGCAGATGAAAATGATTCTCGTCTTACACGATACTGCAATGTTCCAAATCAGTTTCCTGTGTTAATGCTGTTTAAGAATGATGCTCGAAAAGCACATACACACGCTAAATACTCTTTAGGCGATGCGATCTCTTGGGTGCGACTACGTAAAGGATGAAGATTAACTTTTGCGGTGACTCATTTTGTCGAGACTATAACACTCCTGATAAAACTAAAGCTAGGCCAAACTCATACGTACAACTTTTATCTAAGAAATTAAATGCTAAATTAATAGGCATAGGCGGGTCAGGCACTGCTCACGAACACACTTTTCGTACCTTTAACCCAGAAGCTGACTATACAGTTTTTTGTTGGACAGAAGCTCATAGGCTATATCACCCGACACATAGGATAAACATGGCACGCTGTGATGCTAATAAAGATGTAGATCCAATATATCAAGCAGGCCATGATTATTATAAATATATTCACGATTGGGACTACATGACGAAACTTCAGTGCAAGGAGTTTTATTGGTTTGATAATACAGTGCTATCTCACTATAAGGGAAAAGCAGTTCATTTATATAGTTTTCGAGTACCTCCTTACAAATTTAAAAATGGTATTGATACAAGAATGCAACTTTTTCAATATAAAGTAGAAGATGATTATGCTAATCATATGAGTGAGGCAAAAAATATCCAATTGAGTGAGTATCTATTTAATATATTAAAAGGTAAAGAATAATGACAATAAAACTTTTAGACTGGAAACCAACTGATGAAACATTTATAAAAGAATTTAAAGACTCATTTGAAACCACAGGTTTTGTTAGACTATGTAAGCTTTGGGATGAATCAGAAGAAGAAATAGTAAAAGATTGGTATAAGTTAGTTGAAGATTGGTTTTATAATTCAAATGAAAAAGAAGAGTATGCGTCAAAAAATAAAAATAAACACGGCTGGGTAGCAAAAGAATCAAGTATAGTTAATCCAAGAAGAAAAAAAGATTGGAAAGAGTGTTTTGAATTTGATGATTTAGTAACTTACGATAGTACTCCAAAAGTTTTTATACCTCAATTAAAAAAAGTTATTCCTTTAATACATAATAAGTCATTAGAGATAGTTAAAATTTTTGAAACAATACTACATTGTGAAAAAAATTATCTTGTTAATCTACATAATCAAATGATGAATCATCATTTAAGAATATGTTACTATCCAGCTAGTGAAAAACTAGAAAATCAATTACCTTGTAGTGAGCACAAAGACTATAATTCTGTAACTTTAATTTTTTCGCCAGATCCTCATAAAAAACTTCAAATAAAAGACAGAGAAGGACATTGGCACGATATTGAGTATCAAGATAATTCATGTGTTTGTCAACTTGGAAATCAAATGCAAATATGGACTCAGGACTATTTAGTATCAGCTTTTCATAGAGTACTATTTAATAGTATTGATGCTTTTACAACTGCTTATTTTTTAAACTTACCTGATGATCATTTATTAGACCATCTAGGTCCTAATCCTAAAAAATATGAGAATCAGACTGTTAAACAATTTAGTCATAATTTTCACAAAACTAAAAGTAAGATTAGGAAAGAAACGTTAAAAAGTGGGAAATGAAGTTATTCTATTATCAGATATTCCGAATCAGTCTAATGAGACATATGCAGCAAGGTACGCAGGCCCTTATGTAATAAAGTCGTCATTAATTGACAAAGGTATAAATACGATTGTCTTAGACTGGTTTAGATATCTAAAAGATAATGAAAAATTTTTTGAATATCTTGAAAACTTTATTGATGATAGTACAAAAATAATAGGTATTTCTAATACTTTTTTATATCCCCCTTTGAAAAATACTAAACAAAACGACTCAAGTGGATTATCTGCTCTTCCTGCAAAAAATAAAGTTGATGAAGATTCTGCGGCAGCTTACTCTCTATACTTATGGGAAGACAACAATGACGCACTTACAGATTGGTTTCAAAGACTTAGAAGTGTACTTGATAAATATAATCCAAAAGCAAAAATAATTATCGGAGGTGCAAGATCAACTAGATTTTTGCAAATGGGTAAGTATGCTCCAAAAGAGTACTGTATTAGAAAATATGTAGACTACATTATAATTGGAATGGCTGATTATGCAATTAAAGTATTAGTAGACAAGATCGATAATAATATTCCTATAACAGATGTATTTGTTAGGGGAGAGATAAATTATATTTTATGCGACAGAGAACCTTGGATAACTCCCAAAACCTATGTTCCAATTATAAAATATAGTAAAGCAGATTGCTTTGAAAAATCTCATTGGGCTGGGTTAGAAGTTGGTAGAGGCTGCGCATTTAATTGTAAGTATTGTTACTATGAAAAACGTTTTGCTGAAAAAAAACCAATGGATATTCTAAAAGATGAACTTAAAAAGAATTACTATGATCTAGGTATAAAAGGTTATAATATCACAGCAGACTGCTTTAATGATAATAGAAGATTTGTAGGTGAGTGGTCTAATATGGTAAGCAGTTTAGATTTTAAGATAGAATGGGCGAGCTATGTAAGAGCAGACCCTTTCCATAAATGGCCTGAAATGATGGATGAAATGATTGGATCTGGTTATAAAGCTGGGTGGTATGGCATTGAAACTTTAGATCATGCTGCTGGTAAAGCCGCTGGTAAAGGTTTAAACCCAGAAAGAGTTAAAGAGTTACTAACAATACTCAAACAAAAAGGAGAAGTATGGACAACAGCATATTTTATCTTAGGACTGCCTAAAGAAACTAAAGAAAGTTTAGATAATACTTTAAAGTGGTTACTTGAGCAAAGAGTTATAGACGAGGTTCAAACATCCATACTTGATGTCGGACCTTTCATAGAAGAGTTATCTGGAGTAATTGACTTTTCTGATCACTCTAAAAATCCTGATAAATATGGTTTCACAAAACTTCAATTCAGCCCTGAATTTTATTGGGAACATGAAACTTTAAATTTGAATGACTGTATAATAATTAATGAGGATTGGAAAAAAGCTTTTTTTGATCATACATATACTAGATTTGGAGGAAGTGCTCATGGTGAGTATGTAAGAATAAGGGACACAGGATTATCACACAAAGAAACTGTTGCTTATATGAAAACTAAATTTAATGTAGGAAAAAAGATAATTAATATTGATAGTAAAAAGAAAAAGAAGTTTAAAAACTATGTTCAAGAACTTTCTAAAAATAACATCCAAAGATACTATAATAATTTTCTGGAAGTAAATAGGGTAAGATGAAATCAATAGCATTTATACCTCATAAAAAAAGAGTTGAAAAACACAGAGTCGAATACTTAAGAGCTATTTCTGATTCAATGGAATATCCTTTTCAGGCAGAAGATGGTAGGGATATCTCTCCCATCCAAGAAAAATTAGCTGAAGCTTGTAAAAACTATTCTAAATTACCTTTTTGGTCTTTTACTAATTGTTGTACTGATTCGTTACAAATTGCTGTGCAATTACTTACACAATTCAAAGATAGAGTTATTGTTCCTGCATATGGATGGAGAGCATTTTCAAACGCTCCAACAATAATGGGCAGAGAAGTTGATTTTTGTGATATAGATAGTACTGGAAATATTGATTTGAATTACTTAGAATCAATGATAAAAAATAATGCTCCAGCAGCTGTAATTATTGTACATAACTTTGGTACAATAGTTAATGTATCAGAAATATCATCAGTTTGTGATAAATATGGTGTTAAAATTATAGAAGATTCAGCACCTTCTTTCTACATGGGAGAACCTTACAATTACAAACCAGGTCATTCATCTGATATAGTTTGTTATTCATTTGATTTTACAAAGTTTCCAGGGTGTTTAGGATCAGGTGGCGGACTTGCAACTCGTAATGCTGAGTTGTCTGATAGGATCTACGAACTTCAAGCACATGGAACAGATAAGAATAAACAAATAGTAGGAATTGGAACAAAAAGTTTTTTAGATAATACTTCATGTGCCGTTCTTTTAAAGGAATTTGAGCTTTTTGAACAAAATAAGTATAGAGAGCGAAGAAGACATATTGCTACTTGGTATAATAATAATCTTCCCTATAAAGTTATAACAGGAGAAAATTATATTTGGGAAAGATATTCATTAAAAATTCCTTCAGAAGAAGTTTTGGAGGTTACTAATAAACTTCATGATATAAAGTGCTTAGCTAGAACGATGTTTAAAAAACCTCTTAACACTTATAACTTCTACACCAATAAAAAGTATCTTCCTAATGTAGAAAACTTTACTTCTACTCTAGTACATATACCGTGCCATCATTTTATGGAAGACGAAGAATTATATAGAATTAAAGAAGCATTAGAAAAATGAAAATACTAATAACTGGAGGACTTGGATTTATAGGGTCACATCTTGTAGCAACTTTAGGACATAATAATGACGTAGATATACTTGATGGGTTTACAAAAGATTATGTTGGACATAAATATATTCATCGAGGTAATAAAGGACTTCAAGAAACTAATAAAATAGAAAAATACCATAGAGAATTAAATTTAAAATACAGACTTGAATTAATAAAAGATTGCTTTAAAGAATACTATAGATATAATGCTTATGAAAACTTACCTAATAAAGAATATGATTTAATTATAAATTGTGGAGCATTATGTGAAGCTATACTGTCTCAACATTTTAAGCAATTCACAGAAGAGTCAATTTTAACCTCAGTTAGTAAAATTAAAAATAAATTTCCTCAAACCCCTGTGCTACATATAAGTAGTAGCATGGTTTATGGCACTTGGGAAGGAGTAATTAACGAGCAGTACTCTTTAGGATCTGTAGATCATTATGGGGACATGAAAATAAAGGCAGAAACAATACTAAGTAATAATGATGTGCTACTTAGACCAATACATGTATACGGGATGGGAGACGGTAAATTTCCTATCTGGATGAACATAGAAAGACAAAAAGAGATAGATAAACCATATCTAATAGAAGAAGCTGGTTGTATCTACATAGACGATTTCGTTTTAGCAATTAAAAATATTTTAGACAAATGGAAATCGGGGACATATAATATATGTTACAGCTTTAACAGATCAGCTGAGGCATTACTCTCAGTTTATAAAAAAGATATAAGAATAGATAAAAAACTAGGACCGACAGGTAAACCTAGAGGTTCTCTTGATTGCAGTAAATTGCTTAACACATTTGGGGTAGATTTTATGTATAAAACTTATGAGTCAACAGTGGATGATTATTACAAAAAATATGAAAATTATAGTAAGAAATAACGACGTAGGCAAGGCTCTACGTATACTTAAAAAGAAACTTAATAATGAAGGAGTATTTAAAGAAGTACGTGACAGACAAAACTTTACTCCTCCTGGAGAAAAACGTAGATTATCTGAAAAAGCTGGTCGTAAACGTTGGTTAAAAAAACGTGTTCAATTAGAACAGCAGTTTGTACGTGATGAGCTTAACCAGTTCAGAAAAAATAGAAATAAGAATAAAAATCGTAATAATGTTCAGAGACCTAACCAAAATCCAAATCAATCACGAAACAAAACACGTCCATCTGGCAATCAGAATAACAAACCACCACGTTCATAATCTTTGTTTCTCTCTTGAAGCTTTTATAGCAGCTATCAAAGAAGGTAGCGTTTCATATCACAATTGGAATATTCAAACTTTTCAAAACAAAATAAAAATATATTCAAACGACTATGTTACTCACTATAGATTTTCAATAGAAGAATGGGAAACTATAAAAAGACAATTTGCAACAGCTTTAAACTTGCTTAAATCTTAATAATATTTTATTATAATTAAAATTATGGAGGTTTTATTGAAAGTTTATAAAGGAACATTTAAGAAAAAGTCAGGTGAATCAAGAGATATGACATTTGCTCGATTGATGGATTTACCACAAAAGTTTTTAACAGAGCAGGTACAAGGTGCAGGATCTGAACAAAGCTATCCTGAAGGCATGGAACTCGTTTGGGATTTAGAAGCTGATAATTTTAGAGTATTTAACTGGAATTCAGCTGAAAACTCTCCGAAGGAGTATGACATTGACGAAAGTCTCTTTACATGAAGAATATATACTAGTTGAAACTGACGTAATCGACTTTAACACACTTAAAAAAGAAAAAGTAATGAATAGATATTTTATTGTAGAAATACATGATAAAGAATCAGATAAAATTGGAGTATTGACTCATGATGTAGAAGGAGAAAGTCAACTTTCTAAGTTTGATTCTTTTTCTCAAGCAAATGTACAATCAGCTCTACTAAAAGAAAATCTTACAGAAAATCTGTATACGAAAATTGTCTCTCATGAAGTACAAGATGATTAAATATGGAAAAAATAATAAACACGTTATATATAATAATAAAGGTTATGTAGTTTTTATAGGTACAGACCGTAAAACTATTGAATTTTATATGAGTAATAATGATAAAAAATTATAGCAACAGCATAAACGAGAATGAAATAAATAAACTTTTAGAGTTTACATTTATTAAAGATCAGTATTATGAAGAAAATGATCATGTTGTATGTAAAAATATTAATTTATATAAAGATGATTGGCCGAAACAAGCAATTCATAAAGTTATAAATAGGCTAGATTTTAATCATGACATAGAAAAGTTATTTTTTTGGCATCATAAAAATAGTAATTTCGGTCTTCATGCTGATTGTTCTGATGGTAATCACAAAATTTTAGGTAAAAATATAATGATACCTTTAAGCTTTGATATCAAGTATGATAATGCTACTGTAGTTTTTAAAAATAAATGGTTTGGATCTGATGTAAAATTTTACAATTCAGATAATACACCTTTTGGGGATATTACTACTTGTAGCGGATATGATCCTACAAAAAATATAGATGAAGAAATATATAATAAATATCTAAAACACATTAAAAGAGAAGACTTAAAAGGGTTAGAGATAGAAAAAATTTACAAATGGCGTCTCGGTGATATAATTACTTTTGATAGAAATCAGATACATTGTTCTGGCTTTAGTTATGCTCCTAGAACTGCCATATTAATATTTACAAATAAAAAATAGGTAATGTAATGATTAGAGTGACAGGTTATTTTAAAGATCATAAAATAGTACAATCATTCTATGATCTATATGATGCAATTGATTTTAAAGACGTAGTAGACGCTCACTACCCGCTACGTGTGACATTTGAAAAAGGAGTTTATCCTGTGAGAACATTTATTATTAACGCTTGGAACGCTATAATGGATGACAAAAGAAATCCATTGAGTAATATACAAGATTTACAAACACGGCATGTAGTAATGCAACTTCTTGCATGGATGTGGTGTATTATCTTTTCAATGTATCTTGGATCTATGTGGGTCTTTGGTATTACTGCAATTGCTCATGCGATAGTAGTTGCTGGGATTGTCCTTACAGTTGGCACATTTGAAACTGCTAAACGGACTCCTCAATATTTCGGTGGATTAGGTCGAGGTGTTGGAGGAGAGCATGAGTAAGATTATCTGTTTTATAGTAACAGTAACAATTATAGCACCAATAATACTTTTTGAGTATTGCAGAGGTGATTACAGAGCTTCGTCTGAGAAGCGATAAAATAAACGGACTGGACTCGGGGGCAGTACCCGACGCCTCCACCATAAGGAGATTTATAATGGGTGGTATGGACAATAAAACAAGTATTGAATTATCAAAAAAGAGAAAAAAATCCGGAATAATAAATGCAATTAACTCAGGTAAATTGCACAAGGAATACTTGGCTCATCCTACCGCACAATATCAAATGACTTTTTCAGAGTTTAAAAAAGAAAATCGTAGAAAAAATAAATCTCTTTATGTGGGGGCGAAATAGGATCGACAGACGTAATAAAAATTAATTCGAGAAGCAGGTGCGCAAGCGACCTTAACCGCAAGATTTTAATAATTGCAAACGATAACTTTGCACCTGAGATGCGCTTAGCTGCGTAATCTCTGGGCTGGCCACTTGCCTAGAAACAGAAAACGTGGCATTAACCCATAGAGGATTAAATGAAAAAAACTTATATTTTAGGCAACGGCGGTTTCGCACAAGAACTATTCTCTCAAATAATTATTCCAAATGGATACGAATTCGGGGGCTTTATCATTCTTAAAGATGATAAAGCTTTTTTAATTGATGATGAAGGTATAAATCCTTTTACCTATCCAAAAGAAGCTGACTTTATACTTGGAACAGGTAACAAGTATTGGCGTAGGAACTTTTTACTACACTTTTTGAAATACTATGAACGTTCAATTTCTTATTTCCCTAACGTATTTGCAAAGTCTGCATTTATTGCTGCTACTTCAAAAATAGGAATTGGAAATGTGTTTTGTGAATTTTCGCTCTTAAATGCGACTGCAGAAATCGGAGATTTTAACAATTTTAATGTATACTCTTCAGCCCATCATGACTGTATAATAGGAGATAATAATGTATTCTCTCCTTATTCGGGCGTAATGGGCTATTGTGAAGTAGGAAATGAAAACTTTTTAGGAGTTAACACTCATATCACACCAAAACTTGAGTTAGGGGATGAAAACACTCTTTCAGCAGGAGAAACTCTATTTGATGATATGTATAATCGTCAATTTTTTCAATCAGGGTTAGTAACGGATAAAGATCAATGACCGATATGTTAGATGTAAATTTTATTCGCAATTGTTCAGAGCGGTTAAAACAAAAATATAAGCAAACTAGTACAAATGAGAATACTGATATGTATTTACATATACCAATTCTTTCTATGATAGCTTCCAGAGGCACTTCAGTGTTAGAACTTGGAGTCAGAGATATTCAATCAACATGGGGATTTTTATCTGGACTTTCACGAGAGTCTTTTGGTTACTATATAATTAAAAATCCGCACAAACTTGAATTTATCTATCAACGTAGGCTTGTGTCTGTAGATTTGTTCGATCCAGCAGACCAAGGAGCAGACATAAATGAGGTGTACGATATCGCAAAAGAAAACGATGTTGATTTTAAGTTTATAAAAGGTAATACTCTTGATATTGAATTAGAAGAAAGCTTTGATTGTATATTTTTTGACACAGATCATACATACGAACAATTAAGTGCTGAAATAAAAAAATATAGTCCAAAAGCAACAAATTGGTTGATATTTCATGACACATCTCGTTTTGGGAAGGTGTTAATACCTGCAATAAATGAGTTTCTAGAAGAAAATAAAGAGTGGATTATTGTACCAAATATGAGTACTAATCAATGTAAGGGTTTAACAGTACTTGCTAAATCTACTTTAAACCAATGGGAAGGTTTTACAGGGCACTCCTACAAAGACTTCTGTGGTGTAGCACTATGATAATACTTTTTAGAAGTTGTGAGGCAAATTTATCTCCTGGATCTATGGGTGAAGGATTTGAAGATAAACCACGCTGGAATGGAAAGTTTAAGCTTGAAATACTTCGTAAGTGTTATATATCTATTCAGCAAGGATTAGATGATCGTGATAAAATTATTATTATCAATGATAGAACAACACAAAATACTCTTGACTGGATGAAAGATAATACACAAGCTCAATTTCAAGTAAAAGATATTACATCACTTGATGACGCTAGACAATCACACCCTTACCCTACATACCACCCTGTAACGGCTAATTCTTGTACAGACTTAATGGATTTTTTAGTAACAGTTGCAGAAGTAAACCCTGATGAATTAATTTATATTTGTGAGGATGATTATTTACATATTCCATCAGCTATTCCAGCTATGAAATCTTTATTTTTCAATTCTAAATATTCGGGGTTTTACGCTCCGTATGACTATCCTGATAGATATACAATAGACTCAAGTAAAGAAGCTACAATACTACTACATAAGTATGGTCATCTAAGAACTATTCCAAGTGCCACTCTTACTATTGCAGCACTAGGTAAAACATGGTTACAATTTAAATATGAATTGCTAAGAGCAGGAGTATTTGCAGACGATAGCTGGACTTGGAAAGCTTTTAAACAAGTTGGAGCACTTTGTCCGCTGCCAGGTCATGCTACTCACTTACAAGATAGATGTATAACTCCAATGGTCAACTGGGAATCGATATATGACAACATACGTTATTAAAAAGTCTTTAGACACTGAAAAATTTCAAAAGTACATAAGCAATGCTCAAAACACTAATCAATGGAGTAATAATGGATGGGCTGTATCAGAACTTGAATCTCGTGCTCGCGATCTTCTTGAAGTAGACGATTCAAAAGCAATTATAGCTACTAGTAGTGGTACTACTGCTCTTCATGCTATGCTTTGGGGTATACAAAGGCAAGATGATCAAAAAAGAATTGCTACTCAAGATTTTACATTTGCTTCTAACGGTATTGGCCCTGCGGAAGGACCGCTTGTTTTTGACTTAGATGAAAATCTACATCCACATTTAGAAGATTCGTATCTTAGAAATGCAGAAATTATAATTATCACTAACTGCTTTGGTCATCTAACTAATATTGACAGAATTTTATCTACTCTATCTAATAAAATAGTAATTTTTGATAATGCAGCTACTCCTGCTTCAACATATAAAAGTAAAAATGCTGTAAATTATGGCACTGGCTCGTATGTATCTCTTCACCACACAAAACATATAGGATTTGGAGAAGGTGGACTTGCGATTGTTGATAAAAAATATGAAGAAGCTGTTAGGATTGCGTGTAACTTTGGTTTTGTAGACGGGCAGCACAATGAGCGTAGTGGCAACTATAAAATGAGCGAAGTTTCAGCTGCTGCTATACTTCAATGGTGGGATCAGTTTGACCTTAAGCGCATGAAGTCTATAATGCTGGATAACTATTTTTCTAAACGATATGAGTTAAGAAATGAGGCTGGTTTATTTTTTCCTAACGAGACTGATGACTTTTTACCATCTTGTTATCCTTTTATTCATTCAGAATCGACTACAGCTTATGATGAAGTTAAAAAATACTATCATCCTCTACGAGGTATGCAAAATTCTAAATATGTGTATAACAGAATACTTTGTTACCCAATCACTGAAGGAGTAGAAAATTGTCTCATCAAATAGCTGTTGTCACAGGGTGTGCAGGTTTTATTGGGTTAAATCTAGCCCAAAAACTATTGAGTGATGGTTGGTCAGTATATGGAATTGACAAACTAACACACGTATCTGACTTAACAGAACTGCTTAATCTTAAAAGCATACACGGTATAAAGTTTAAATTTGTAGAAGAAGATATTGCTAAGATTAAGTGGCTACCTGAGTGTGACGTTATTTTTAACCTTGCAGCAGAAAGTGACGTTGATATTAGTAATTCTGGCTGTAAAGATTTTATTAAGTCTAATGTAGAAGGAGTTAGAAATCTGCTAGATATTATAAATAGCAGAATAGTAATTCGAGTAGACAAGCCACTATTTTTTCAATTTTCAACTGACGAAGTATATGGAGATCTTGAGAATGGTAATTTTGATGAGTCAAATCAACTTAATCCTTCTAACCCTTATTCAGCTACAAAAGCATCTGCAGACTTACTGATACAAAGTTGGTCTAGGACTCATGGATTAGACTATATTATTGTTAGACCTTCAAACAATTATGGATTATGCCAGTACCCAGAGAAGCTGATACCTTTAGCAGTAAAACGTTTACAAAGAAATCTACCAATAAAGTTACATAATGAAGGAAAACCAATTAGAACTTGGACACATGTAGAAGATACAATCGATGCAGTAATGTGGTTATATCAAGTTAGTGGGTATGAAAATATAAAAAATAAAGTATATAATATATCATCAGAATATGAACAAACTAATCTAGAAACTGTTACAAAAATTATAAATCAGTATTTTTTAGGAACTACAAAAAGATCAATTCCTAACTTAGAAGATTATTTAGATTTTTCGTATGATAGACCTGGTCAAGATGTAAGGTATTCTATATCTTGTAAGCCGCTAAGAGAAATTGGATGGAAACCTGAAAAATCTTTTGACGATGAGTTACCAAAGTTAGTTGAATATTATAAAAAAAGAGACTGGATATGGTAGAAGATATAATTTACGTTGATAACACTGTAGTTTCGTGCTCAGGAATCAATAATGACCATCCTCTAACTTACTATAAAGTACCAAGCGAAGGATATGTTGTCTGTGGTTATTGTGATTTAAAATTCGCACACGAAAGTAATAAACAATGAAAATATTTATAACTGGTATTGGCGGTTTTTTAGGTCATCATATTGCAATGAGAATGTATGAATTAGGTCATTCAGTAGTAGGAAATGATACATATATTGGAGGAGAAGAAGACAATGTCCCTTCATTTGCAAAATTTCATTTAATTGATTGTTGTGACTATAGCGCCATGAAAGAGGCTATGGAAGGATGTGATATAGTGTATCACTGTGCTGCTACAGCTCATGAAGGTTTATCTGTCTTTTCACCCTCATTCATTACGAGAAATATTTTCGAAGCATCTGTAACTACTTTTTCTGCTGCTATCTCTGCAGGAGTAAAACGAATAATCTACTGTACTTCTATGGCCAGATACGGAAATCAGCAAGCTCCTTTTACAGAAGATATGTCACCTGCACCTGTAGATCCTTATGGGATAGCTAAAGTTGCGGGTGAAGAAGTTCTCAAAGTTTTAGGTAAAGTTCACGGAGTAGAGTGGAACATAGCTGTCCCACATAATATAGTGGGTGAGCATCAGAAATATGATGACCCCTTTAGAAATGTTATGAGTATAATGCTAAACAGAAACTTACGAGGTGACCCCTCTATTATTTACGGGGACGGAGCACAAACGCGTTGTTTCTCCTACGTTGGTGATTGTGTTCAGTGCTTAGAAAAAATGGGATTAGATGAGAATATTGTTTATGAAACTATCAACATAGGTCCTGACGAAGATCCTATCACAATTAAAGAACTGTCAGATCTATGCGCTAATGAGACAGGGTTTAATGGTAAACCTATCTATTATACTCAGGGAAGACCTCAAGAAGTAAAACACGCAACTTGCTCTAGCGATAAAGCGAGAAAGTTATTAAACTATAAAACAAGCACTTCTGTAAAAGAGGCTATTACAAAAACAGCTAATTGGATCAGAGAAAATAAACCAAGAGATTTTAAATATCACTTACCCCTTGAAATTATAAATGATAAAACCCCTAAAACTTGGACTGAACGGAGATTTTAATGCTAAATAGTGTTGAATGGACTACTTTACGAATCTTAGAACACGAGCTAACAATACTAGAAATTAAAGGAAAAAAACAAAAAGTACGTGATTGGATGATAAAACGTATATCAGAGTTGAAAGAAAAAGATGAAAAAAGATAGTAAACCTTGTCCATTTTGTAACTATGACGCTAATAACAAACTTGAAAAACTTTGTGGTTTTTGTGAGGCTGCCGCAATAAATGAACGTGTTAAATGGTGGCAAAAAGGTAAAAAAGAGTTAAAAAAAACTAATGGGAGTTAAAATAATTACTCCTTATGTTTATGAGGATGAAATAAAAGAACATCAGCAGTTATTCTGGGAGCTTGATATTCATTATCAAAGAGATGATGCAGGTATAGGCTCTGATCTGATGTTTCAAAAAATATGGAAACAATATCCAGAAGATGACATATTCATTCTTCACGCTGACATGACACCCCACCACGATACGTGGTTTGAAGAGGTATTAGACTATGTTAAACTCTACCCAGAAGCAGGAATGTTTGGTTGCTTACTTTTGTACCCCGCAACAAATGATAAAGATGAATTTTATGTACAGTGCGGAGGAGGACGATTTACAAATCAAAGACCAGATCATTTCGGAAGCGGTCTCATTCTTGAAAACCAATCAAAATTCAAAGAAAATTTGGAGATCGATAGGGGTCAATTCAATAAAGTTAGAGAAGTCGCATGGACAACCTTTGGAGGATGCTATATCAGAAGATCCTTTATTAACAAGGTTGGGGATTTTAGCTCTGAATATGAATGGACGTACAACAGAGACGTGGATTACTGCTTGCGAGGAAGAGAGCTTGGTGAACGTATATATCAAGTACCAGTCAGAGTCTTTCACCACGAATCACGAGACAATAAACGAATCAAAGATGATTCTAAAGTAAAAATGGAAATGAGAAATCTAGAAAGACTCCAGACGAAATGGGGCAATTCAAAATTTTATAAAACGCTGGACAAGGAGATAAAACTTGGATAAAGTGTATATTAATAAGTCAGAAATTGAATCAATGTTTGAGAATCGTAGAAAAAAAGCAGGACCTATACTAACAGGCATAGTTATGTTATGGATGTTAATAAGTTTTTTATTTTTTGGAATACCCGCTTTAGCTTTACTGGTTGTTTTATTGATTATATATTTACCATTTTATCCATTAGATAAAATAATAGGAAGGAAAAATAGTGGCAACATTGAATAAAGAGTGGATAGCTGCATCACTTGAACAAGCAGACAACGAAAGATCAAAAATATCAGAAAGAGAAAGAGATCTTTTTGGGCTATCATCAATTAGGCTTAAATGCCTAATTAATAATCTTTGTGCAGGAGGTAAAGTAAATTATCTTGAATTAGGGGTCTATAAGGGAGCTACTTTAATATCATCAGTTTTTGGTAACGACTGTAAAGCTGTTGGTGTTGATAATTTTACGTATGACGATAGAGAACCTAAAAAGTGGGCACCTGAAGGTTTTATTTGGGATAATATGAAATCCCAGCTTGAAGCAAATATTAAAAGATACGATCTTCACCCTGAAACAAAAATACCCGGATCTATTACTATAGTACAGTCTGACTTTAAAAAAATAGATTGGACTAAGCAACCTAAATTTAATGTATGTTTATTTGATATTACTCCTGTTAATCAAGCCCTTTATGATGAGTTTTTTGAAAAAACTCTTAATGCTATGGCAATGGAGTTTGTGATAGTATTTACTAATCAATCTAATGCTCAACATGCAGAAGAACTTAATAAATCGTTACTGAGACATCAAGATAAATTTACTATTCAGTTTAGTGATATCAGAACGTCAGGTGGCACAAGTGACGCTTCAAGATATTTTAGCGGTATTAGGGTACTTAATATAAAGAAAAAAGCTATGGTTAACAAACCAACGACTAGTGTAACCCCAAAAGCTAATACAACTCCAAAATCTTGAGGTAAAAATGAAAAAGAAATCAGTAATCGGTCTTATTAGTTATGATGCTAATAGGTTTTTAGCTAAATCTATAGAAAGATACTATGACTATGTAGATGAAATAGTATTAGGAATAGATAAAGATCGAATAACTTGGAGCGGTAATAGCTTTAATATTGATGAAGCAAGTCTTTGGGCAGAACTATCATCGATTGACGGGGATAAAAAAATATCTATTATTGAAGAAGACTTTCATCAATCAGAAGTAGCCATAGAAAATGATAATTATGAAAGAAATTTTCTTAAAAGTCAGTGTACAAATGATTGGTTATTTAGCTTTGATGCAGATGAGTGGTTAGTTAATGCTAAAGAGTTTTTTTATGAATATTGTCCGATAGTTGAGAGATATTACAATAAATATGATATCTGTATGACGTGGGCTACTCCTTATAAAGTTGTGGAAGATGAAGAAGGAAATTCCATTACATTAGTTATTGCTAATCAAGATGGGACACCGTTTTTTGGAGAAAATCAAGGCATGACTACCTCTTTAGATAGTACCTTTACCTATGCAAGATGGACAGATAAAAGCGCAGCAGGTCATAATAGGTTAAATTCTCCCCTTGTCGCTCTCCACTGGAGTTTGTGTAGACCTGACAAAGAGTTACACGAAAAAATTCATAATATAGGTCATTCAGATTTAGTAGAAAAAGATCCTTTTTACCAAATCTGGTCTAAAGTTGATTTTGATAATTATAAAGAATTAAAAGACTTTAAAACTTCTGGGTTAGGAGCAATCCAGTGGCCAGCATTAGAGGCCATACCCACTGAACATGTTGAAGACTATATTAAACAAAACTCAAATAGGGCATACTAATATGATAATAGAATTTGTAGGAAAATTTTATGATAACCACTCTTTGACTATCATAAATAGAAATTTAGCATTAAAATTAGCTAAACTAAAACCTGAGTGGGACATCTACATAACTCCTTTAGACCAAGTGACTCCTGAAGCTAACTTAGAAAAATCTGTAATAAAAGATGTAAAAGAGTTAGAAAAGAAAGATTTAGAAGATAAAATTGTTGATATTCAAGTAAGGCATTCTTATCCACCTATTTGGGGCTGGCCTACTAATAAAAAAACTAAAATTTTGTACATTCAACCCTGGGAGTTTACTAAAGCACCTTTTGAATGGCAATATAAGTTTGAAACATTTGCAGACGGTTTAATTGTACCTAGTAATTTTGTAGCAACTACTTTTAGAAATGGCGGATTAAACCCAGATAATTTATTTGTAGTGCCGAACGGATACGATGAAAAAATATTTAATAAAAACATTGAGCCGTGTACTGAATACGGTATAGATCCAGAAAGATTTAATTTTGTATATGTAGGTAATTCTCAATGGAGAAAAGGTTTAGATATATTAATGAATTTGTGGCATCAATGTTTTAAAAAGTTTGATAGAGCAACTCTTATAATCAAAGATAATCCTGCTATTTATGGTAAGAATAATGTTATAAATGAGATTATTAAAGCACAGTATAAAACAAATTGTGGTGAAATAATATATATTGATGATAATATTTCTCAAGAAAAAATGGCTTCTATTTTTAGAGCTTCTAAGGTAGTTGTACATCCTTATAGAGCTGAAGGTTTTGGGATGCATGTACAAGAAGCAGTAGCGTGCGGGGCTTATCCTATAGTATCAGCTAACGGACCAACTGACGATTTTATCCCTGATGATATAGGCATAAAAGTACCAGTAAGACAAGCACATATTGACATTACTAATGCTAATATATTCGCAATTAAACCAGGAGACGCTACAACTCAGATGGGCTCTCACACTTTTGTGAATGAACCAGATGGACAATCTCTTGGAAAAGCGTTACAATTTATTTATCATAGCCATGATGACAAAAAATTTGATAAGTTAAAAACATTTATTCCAGAGAATACTTGGGATAGTGTAATTAATAGTTATGTAAAGGTATTTGAAAATGTCAGATCAAGAAAAGATACAGTCCGATTTAGATAAGTTTTTTGCTGAATATGAACACTCTGAGCAGCCACAAACTTTAGAAGAGCAAATATTAAGAGACTTTCATGGAAATGCTCCTATAATTGATGAGTCTGTAAAAGGACAACTTCCTACTATAACTCCAAAAGCACAGATATTTATATCTGAAAATTTAGATGATAATCAGTATTTTAGGTTTGGAGTAGCAGGTGGAGGGTGTTCTGGTTTTAATTATGAGTTTGATATAGCAGACGAAGTAAAAGAAGATGATGTTGTATTTTCTCAAGCACCCCCTGCTGTTATTGATAAAGAGAGTCTTACTTTTTTATACGGAAGCGAAATAGACCTTCATGATAAGGGTATGAATAAACTTCTCCAAGTTAATAACCCAGGAGCTAAAGCCTCTTGTGGCTGTGGGACTAGTTTTGCATTTGACGAAGATTTATTGGATATTTACTAATGAATTTTGATTGGATTGTCAACAAAAGCAATCTTCCTTGGCTAAAACTTGATATCTCTTTTCCACACCAAGAAATGTATGAAGAAGCTAAAGCTTTAAAAAATAGATTCGTAGCTCACCGTGATCAAGACGGAGGTGGCGGTTATCATCATAAAGGCTGGAAAAGTTTATGTATACATGGTATCTCTGCTGAAAGTACGAATCACTATGACCAATACGGGTATAAATCTAATGATGAAGCTCCTTATATCTGGACAGATATAATTGATCAGTGTCCTGTAACATATACTTTTTTCAAATGCAATTTTCCCTATAAAGAATACTATAGAGTAAGATATATGTTACTTGAACCAGGAGGTTTTATATCTCCTCATAAAGATATGCATGAGCATAAGTTATCTCCTGTTAACATTGCTTTAAATAATCCAAAAACTTGTAAAATGAAAATGATAGATCACGAAGGATTTGTACCTTTTACTTCAGGGGCGGCTCTTATGTTAGACGTAGGTAACATGCACGCAGTTTACAATAAAAGTAATGAAGACAGATATCATATTATTGTACACGGAATAAAATCAAAAGAATTTGAAGAGTTAGTAGAGGATTCTTATGAGAAAAATGGGAGCTAATAAAAATTATGTTGTTGGTATATACGATAATACTCAGTTTTCTCAACACTTAACAAGGGCGCAAAAATTTAAAGAAATAACAGAGTTTTTTACACGATTTAAGTATTTTGGGCCGATTATTGTAGAAAAATCTGTAAATGCTGTACTAGATAAAGCTTTAGAATACGACGTAGATTATTGCATTGTTCAATCTGTAGGTCATATAATTATGGAAGCTTCTTTCTTTTCTCATATTGAAAATTGGATTGAAAAACGCAACTTTTTTGTTACTGGGCATATTATAGACAAAAACAAAAAGAATAAAAATAATCCAAAAGGTGATGAAGGTTATTATGGTCTTCATAAACAGTGTATGCTGGTAAATCTTGACTACTATAAAAAGTTTGATAAGCCAGTTTTTGGACAAAAAGAAACAAAAGAAGAAACGGTGCTTAAAGCAAAAAGACATGCTAAAGATATACACGATGACTACACTCCTTTATCTTTGTCCCCAACTGAAGAATCTACTATTTGTACACCTTTAGTAGATGGTTGGAATTTCATTAATACAAGTTTAGCTAACGGTTTAACAGTTTATAACTTTCATCCAAAAATTAGAAACGTAAAGCAATATTTATATCCTAACTCAAGTGCCACTGAGTTGTCCTCACAACTTAATTGGATAAATAATATAGTTGAGTACGCACCAACCTGTGTTTTCTTTTGGAATACAGAAAATTATACAGACATTAAATATTTAGACATAAAACCAATAGATAAACTTTACTGCGTAGCAGCTAGTTTCAAACCTAATATGATTCTCAATAAATTTGGTTTTAGTGAAAATACTGAAGTTGTATTTTTTGACTATAGTAAACAATCTTTAGCCTTTAAGAAACTGTTAGTGCAAGAGTGGGATGGAGAAGACTATCCTGCATTTCTAGATTGGGCGTATAGTAAATTTAAATTTAATGAAACTGGGGGTGCTGGGACAGAAACAATGACTAGATCAGAGCTTTGGCAACGTGAAATAAATTGGTGGGGTTCTGAAAAAGATATAAAAGAACATTGGAGTAGGTATAAAACACTTAAGCATGAATATATATGGGTAGATATTTGCGAAAAACCAGAAAAAGTTACTGCTAAGATAACTGGTACAGGTAACGAAGTAATTTGGTGGAGTAATGCTTTTCATACAGTAAATGCACAGTATTTAAGAGGCTTAGCAGGGGTTAGAGATTGCTATGAGACCTGGACTAAACAAATTGCAGAAAAAAATCCTAATATATGGATACTTGGTAAAGATTACTTAGATCGTCCAGTAGAAGGCAAACAGATTAAAGAATATTTAAATGATTATCCAAAACTTAGTAAAACTGTCTAGAGGATCGCTTCACCCGCTTATTATTGAAGCTAACTCTCTTGGTTTAATGAACCCTTCAATCTTATACCATAATAATAAAATTAGAGTTATTTTGCGTAATGTAAATTATACTTTTTACCACAGCGAAAAAAACTTATTTCATCATCCGTTTGGTCCTCTTACTTACATACATCCTGAAAATGATATTAAACTACGTACCTGGAATTGGTACCTAGAACTTGACGATAACTTAGACATAGTAAAATCACATAAAATAGATACCTCAAAATTTGATACATATGAACCTCTCTGGGACTTTGTAGGATTAGAAGACGCCAGACTCATATTCTGGAATAATAGTTACTATATTACAGGAGTAAGAAGAGACACTACTACAAATGGAGTAGGAAGAATGGAATTAAGCAAACTTGAGATATATGAAAACGATGTAGTTGAAGTAGAAAGAACCAGAATACCCTTACCAAAAGACAAAGATTCTTATTGTGAAAAAAACTGGATGCCTATTCTTAACAAGCCTTTTTCGTGGGTAAAATGGAGTAATCCTACTGAAATAGCTATGTTTAATCCAGTATCCGGCGAAACTGAAACTAATATTACAAGTGATATTGAAGGTTTTCCTAGAGATGAAAGAGGTGGATCACAATTAATACCTTGGAAAGGGAACGAAGGATATTTATCTATTACACACGCAGTAAATCTTGATAAGCATGAAACAGGTAGAAAAAATGCTATATATACTCACAGATTTATGCAATGGGATAAACAATTTAATTTAGTAAAATGTTCAAAACCTTTTAATTTTATGGGAGGGCTTGTAGAGTTTGCTACAGGTATGACTTACTATAAAGATCATATTTTAATATCATTTGGTTTTCAAGACAATGCTGCTTACATACTCAAAACAACCTCACAGTTTATAGAAGAGTTTTTAGATGGATAAAAAACTAGATCAACTACTAAAAGAATACATAAACAACCCCGAAGATGCAAAGGCTAACTTACTATTAGCTTTACACTATAACTCTATTAACCAAACTTCTGCAGCAATCAGTTTTTTTCTGCGAACTGCTGAAAGAACGAGAAATAAAGAATTACAGTATGAATGTATGTTAAAAGCAGCATCCTGCTTCGAATTGCAAGGTATGAGGTCCATAAGTGTTAAAGGTCTTTTACAACATGCTGTGTCAATTCTTCCTCGTAGACCAGAAGCCTATTTAGCACTTTCATTAGCGCAGGAAAGAACTGATCACGCATCAAATTGGATAGATTCATATCAAACTTCTTCTCAAGCTTTAGAGTTTTGTAATTTTGGTTTACCTCCTCTTAAAATTACTGAATTTCCAGGTAAATTTGCACTATATTTTCAAAAAGGTCATACAGCTTATTGGACAGGGCTGTGTGATGAGTCGAGAGAAATATTTACTGATTTACATTTTAACTGGCAAAGCGAAATGAATGATTTTTATCGCGAGTTAGTCTATAACAATATGATCAATCTTGGACTATTAAAAAAGAAAAAAGAAAAAAAGTTTTATGATTCAACAAAATTAGATAAATTAAAACATAAATTTGTAAATAGTGATAAAATAAATAAAAATTATAGTGAAGCATATCAAGATATGTTTGTTTTAAGTATGCTTGATGGTAAAAAACAAGGAACATATTTAGAAATAGGTAGTTGCAGACCTTTTAAAGGTAATAATACAGCATTGTTAGAAACACAATTTGATTGGATAGGGATAAGTATAGATATTGAAGAAAGTTTTGTACAACAGTTTAAACAAGAGAGAAAAAATTTATGTTTAAAAGGGGATGCTACTGCAGTTGATTGGTTATCTATATTAGAATTAAATGATTTTACTAAGACTATTGATTACTTACAGATAGATTGTGAGCCTCCTCACACATCCTTAAAAGCTTTATTTAATATTCCATTTGATAAATACCAGTTTAAAGTAATTACTTTTGAGCACGATTATTATGCAGATACTAAATCGGGTGTCAGAGAAAAAAGTAGAGAATTTTTAAGAAGTAAAGGATATACTTTAGTAGTAAATGATATTAGCCCTGTTCAAGGACGTATGTTCGAAGACTGGTGGGTAAAGGCTGATTTAATAGACTCAGATATTCTTAATAAAATGACCTGTCTAACTAACGAAGAAAATGTTGCAGAAGATTACATGCTTTCTCCTCCTCAAGTTGATATAATACCAAGAAAAGTAGGATATATTCACAAGAAAAAAGTTGTAAAAGATGCTTGGAAACATAGTATTGCACCTACAATGGAATTTACTACTGTTATTCCTCCAAAAGGGTGTGTAGTAGATTGTGTATTTTGTCCTCAGCAAACACTACTACAAGTGTATAAGGGGGTAAAAACACTTACTCTAGACAATTTTAAAAGAATAGTAGATAAAATACCACAAGAAGTAAGAATTACGTTTGCAGGATTTACAGAACCTTGGCTAAATAAATCATGTACTGATATGCTACTATACGCTCATGAAACAGGTCATCCAGTAAGTGCTTTTACAACTGTTGTAGGCATGGATAAAACTGATGTAGAACGTATAAAAGATATACCTTTTGCAGGTGCCCCAAATGGAGGATTTACTATTCACTTACCTGATCAAGAACGTAAAGCAAAACATCCTATTACTAAAAAATATATTGAAACCATTGAATATTTAGCAGAAGTTAAAGATCAGATAAAAAATTTTCAAATTATGTCTATGGGAACAGTACACGATGATGTAAAACATGCATTCCCAAACGCACCACAATATGATATGTGGAGTCGAGCAGGAAATCTTATAGGAGAAGCCGCACTAAAACCTGAAGTAAAACTTTATACTTTTAAAAGTATTGATCACGGCAGTAAATCAATGACTTGTGGCTGTGATGAACGTATGTATCACAATGTCTGTTTACCTAATGGCGATATTGCTCTATGTTGTATGGACTATGGGTTAGAACATATTATTGGTAATATTTTTGAATCAAGCTACGAAGAGGTAATTCCTGAACCTCACGCTTGCTATGAGATGTGCCGTAAATGCGAAAATGGAATAGATTTTTTTAATCCTGTTATGGTTGAAGAAAGAAAAAATATTAATGCTAATTAAAGTAAAAACTAAAATACAGACAGATTTTAGTTGGGTACATAAACTTAAATTTAAAGAGCATGTAGATAAAGATTTAGCTGGGTATGTTGATGCCATAGCTATAAAAAGTGAATCTGGAAGTGTTTATGACTTTTATAGGAGTGATCCTATTGAAAAACCAAAAAACTTTAAATACACTCAACTATATAACAAGATACCCGAAACAAAACTATTAGCAGATTTTTACGAAATTGAAACTAGTAGAATTAGGATTCACAAACAAGATCCGGGTAAGACTATTCCTTTACATGTAGACGGTAATAATTCAGAAGCTAAGACTAACGAAGATTATCGACTCAGAATGATAACTGCACTTACATCTAGTGTTGATTTTATCTATACTTTTGAGTATAATAATGAGAAAGTCGAATACCAGTTAGAGAATGGTGAGTCAATAATATTTGATCCAGATTTAGTTAAGCATGGGATGCAAAATAGATCTGAAACTAAAACGAGATACGCTCTTGTTCAAGTTTTTAAAGCCTATCCTGTTACAAACTGGATGAAAAATTTTATTAGCAAAGATGAAACTGTAATTATATGAATGTAGACTTTGGAACAGCTTTTCATAAACCAAACGGTAATGCAGTAAAAGTAACTGTGAACGAGTTCAGAGAAAAACTTTACTTACATATAAGAGAATACACAATGGATGGAGATACTGGTATGTGGTTTCCTACTAAAACAGGGTTTTCTATTCCTGCAGATGAAGTAAGTTCACTTATCCCTCTTTTAGAAGAAGCTGCAGAACTTGTTGCAAAAAGATTTATATGGAATAATCAGTTAGAATTAGAATTGGAGAACGAAAATGAGTATTAAAGCTTGGAATGATGAGCAAGAACAAGAGCTTATTCAACTTTATACTGAAGAAAATAAGAAAGATGTGTACGAGTTAGCAGAACACTTTTCAAAAGGATATAGAAGTGTAATTAGTAAACTAGTACAACTTAAAATCTACGAAAAGCCTGTATTTGAGGATGATCAGAAATATTTGACAGTAAAAGTAATGTTACGAGAACTTGAAGACATATTAGGTATTGAAGTAGATGGAACAAATCTTAATAAAAAAGAGAACTTAAGTCTCTTATTAGAAGCAATCAAGGGTAAACTTAATAAATGACGCAAGAACCTCATGAAGCATATATGAAACGTAGATTTCTTGAAGAAGAAATTGAAG
>Ga0222718_10000180_pt1 | contig 63917 bp, 50 predicted proteins | sample C33_27DmetaG_FD_165045 | JGI IMG/M metagenome (GOLD analysis project Ga0222718, IMG submission 165045) | Estuarine water microbial communities from San Francisco Bay, California, United States - C33_27D | ecosystem: Environmental > Aquatic > Marine > Unclassified | place: USA: California... | reverse complement strand
CACCAATCGCGGTATCAATGCCGCTGAGGTGGCCTTCAACGGTGGCTGCTGAAGGCGTGTAGTTCGTCGCGCTTGCCGCAGCGGTTACTTGGCTATCATCAACAGTCAGCGCAGCCTGATGCTGCGTAACGGACGACTGTGTGATGTTGGCGTCAGGTACGTTGGCCCACGTCACCGCAGCGGTCAGGTCATTTGTTTCAGCCTGAAGTGCCGTACCAAGCGTTGTGCGCTCAGCCGACGTGATGATGGCACCTGAGCCTGCATCAGTCACGTCGCTGAGTTCGGTGACGCTATCCGTAGCGCGAATGACGTTGGCTGCACCCTGCTTCAATCGGTTGCTTGCACCGCTATCGAGCCACAAGGTGTTTGCAGCAACACCGCCGGGGTTTGCTGCTTGCGGGTCCAACTCAAGCCCTGTCGGGTCAATCAGCCCCGTCACGGTCAACTTCCCGTCAACGGTGAGTTCGCCACCCGCAGCGTCCCACACAAGGTCAGCATCGCTTGTGAAGCCACCTACACCGTCAGACAACTGCACGTAGCCTGAGCCGCCGTGTGCGTTGGGCGACACAGCACCGCTTGCGAAGATGACGCTTTGCCAATTGGTGCCGTCGTACACGAAGACACCGGCCTCCTTGCCGTCCAACACCGCACCAAGCCCACCGTTGTCAAAGGTGATGGAGTTGGTGCCGTGGGCTGCGTGGTTGCTCACGAAGACCGTGTGGCCCGCAGGGAACGTGCCGGTCGGGTTGAACTGATGCGCAGCCGTGGGCGTGATGACGAATACATTACTCTCATTGAACGTGAACGTCGTGGTGGTGCTTGGCGTCAGGGACTTGATGCCCGATGGCCCAAGCACATGCGTATGGCGCGTACCGCCGCTATCCTTGGCTGAGTAGTATAGGAGTGAATCGCCGTCAGCGTTGTATGACTGCCATAGCGCACCCATGCGGCTACCTGCCAAGTCACCCGCTTCGTCGCCGGAGTGTACCGTGTCAATGTCGGTGATGGCGTTTGTTCCGCCCACCGAACCACTTGTAACAGGAGTGAAATAAATTGGTGACGGGCGAGCGAACACACGCTTGTCGTTGCATTCCTCAATCTCCATCTTCAGGTCGCCACCTGCGCCGTTGTACACGACGCGCAGCGTAGCAAGAACGCAGGTGTTCTTGTTCGTCAGCGAGCCGGGTGCATTCAGGAACGCAGACGGTGAGGTGGGGTAAGTGTTGCTTGCCGTGGTGACGGGCGTACCCATCTCCCAATACACGTTGTCAGGCGTACCACCGTCTGATGAGACGTACACCACAACGAGGGCTTCCTGACCCGTTGTGAGGGCCGTAGGCGAGCCTGTCTTGTGTACGCTTGTCGTGGTGATAGGCACGTCAATGCTGCCGGAGTGACCGCCTGCGAACGAGTACAGTACACCGTCAAGGATAGCCGTACCGCCCGAAACGCGGAACGTGTACGTGTTGGTCACTTGGTCGCACGTACCGGGCAGGTTCTCAGGCACGTCACGGTCGCTATCACCGTACGCGGTGTCCTCTTCAAGCAGAATCCCGTTGCCGTGGATTCCTTCAAGGTAGTTTGTCATGGTCGGACTGAGGATATGGTCCCCGTCCGTCAGCCCGTCAACGGCAGTAGCCGTACCGGTCAGCGTCAAATTGGCCTTTGTGTGCCCTGAAAGTGGGTTGCCTGTCATCATTCCACCTCAATAACAATCTGAATCTTCATTTCATTGGACCCATTTTTCGTGAAGGGTGCAATGTTGAATCGTGCCACCGGAAGGAAGTCGTCGGTGTCGCGCATCTGCACGTACACTTCGCGCAGCGACTCGCTGAACGATTCGTCAAAGGGCACGGTTACTTCGATTAGGACTGAAGAATCGTCAACGATAGTCACCGCAGGTACGAGCGTGATGGCAGGCCGACCTGCTGAACCGTCGTCACTCGTCGCGGGCGTACCGTCGAAGCCGAGCGTCACCTCGTTGATGTTCGCCGCCACCGTTTCAATCAGCAGACGGCGCAGGTGGTTGGAGACAGGCATCACACTTCCTCCGTCGGTCCCTTGGTCATGCCGATGGACAAACCGTTGCCACCAATTTTACCACGTGTACGGGTGCCTTTAACGCCGCCGATGAGGATAGCCGTGTTGTTCACCCTACGGCTCGTAATCGTTGTCGTCACGATGAGGTCCACTTCACCGAAGAACGACAGGTTGTGCCCCACGCGCTGCACGTACGTCGAAGGACTCTCGTTGTTGCTCATGACCGTTGAGGACTCTCCGATGCCCTGCAACACACCCTCAAGCCCTGTTTCAAGGTTCAGCAGCGTCAGGTCGCTTGTGGCCTCAAGCGGGTGATGGATGACTTCGGTGATGACTTTGTTATCCCCGCCGTACTTGATGACCATACCGGGACGCAGGTACGTGAGGTCAAGGTGACCCGCAGACGTGATAGCACCCTTGCTCAAGGCTTGACCCTTGAGGATTTGACGTGCAACACGCCGCGCTGCGTTCGTGCTGCGCACGGTGTGGTCAACCACAGGCGAGGGACTTTCACGCACTTCCTCAGCCTGACTCTCAGCATCGCTCACGGTGACAATCACCAAGTCGTTCAGGGCCAACGGTAGGCCCTGCACCGTCACGGAGTTGTCCGAGTTATCCACAGGTGATTCACTTTGCGTACCGGTGCGCAGGTTCTCGTCAATGCTGACGTTGCTCTCACTAAACGACACGGGCACGTACAACAGGTTGCCGAACCGGTCAAGCAGAATGATGCGGCTATCGTGCCGCCCAAGGAAGCGCAGCGCGGTCATGAGGTTCGTGTTGGTGAAGTCTTGACCAACGAAGCGTGTGCTATGGTTGCGGTACGATGCGGTCAGGTTGCGCGGTCGGGACAGGCCGATGCTCGTCGTGCCGTTGGTTGCGCTTTCCGCGAGTCTGATGGCGAGGTCGCTTGTGCGCAGACCTACGCCGATGGGCTGCCCAAGCCGTACCGAATCGCCGGTAAAACCAATGCCATTTAACGTGCGACCTTTCATGTTGCGGAGCGAAAAAAGCACCCCGTTGCTTGAGGTTGAAATACCATCTCCGATGAGTCGCTGCGAAAAATCAGACCCATTAAACATCAGCATGGGCTTGTTGGTGTCGGAGAGTACATCAGAACCAAAGAACGGCGAGCCTGCGAACGTGTGACCGGCTGCGCTCTTGTGCGTCAGTTGGACGGTTGACTCACCCTCCACGACTGTGTACTCGCGCTCGGGCATGACCTGCAACGTGCGCGTCATGTTCTGCTCGACGGTGACCTTGGGCTTACCGCTCTTCTGCACGCTGAGTCGCCCGTAGTGGATGGCGTTGTCCACGAACACAGGCTTGCGTACGTGAGTCATGATGGCATCAGGCTCGCCATCATAGCGTGTGCCCTGAATCACCGTCATACAACATCAAAACCCCGGTGGTCGCCTTACGTCAGTCGGTGGGAGTGGCGGCAGAACTCCCACAAGTCCTTGCTCAACCAACTCATCAAGGGTTGCAGGCTTACCTCTTTCCTGTACCCACCGTGCATCACGGATTTCAGGTTGCATCCCCAAATCAGCAAACCAATCGGCCTTCTGCTCTCCTTCGGCATCGTGTGATTGCAAAGCATCCAATGCAAAATCCTGCATCTGAGCAGGGGTACGCACACGCTCACCAAACATGTTCGGAAGTGGGATATTCACGAACTGTTCAGGGTCATATCCACCGTACTGAAAACCTTCAGGATAGCCGTGCAAAAGGTTGGCTCGCCAATACTGCGGGCTTTCAGTAATCCCAAGCAAGGTGTGAGGTTCAGAATACCGTGATGTAATGTCAGGATTAGCGAGTGCCATGGCATCAGCAGGTGATACCCATGTACCGCTTACTGTGTCAATTTTCGGAGCAAACACGCCGGGAAGTGCTTCCCTACCGTATTGTCTCATTTGGTATTCAAATTGGAGAGGTTGCCCTATCTTTTCACCGATGATTGGCCGAGCCTGATGGTACGTTGATGTACGTCGTTGTGGAATCCATCGAAGTGCGGCAAGGTCTTCACCGCTCCAATCAGCCAAAGGTGGCACCTGCTTAAGCAAGTATGCCCAAGCGAGGTCCATGGGTGACGGGGCCTTCTGCACCCGCTCAGGCAACTTCTTGCCTTTGGGTGTCTTGCTCTCGTACTCTTCAGCCAACTCAGGTTCTTTGGCGTGCATATAACGCCGTTGAGCCTGACTGACAAACGGCATGCTACTCACCACTTCACTTTGTCAGCCCAATACGCCGCACTCAGTTTGCCACGGTTGATGTTCTTGGCGTGGCGGGCCTTGAACGACTCACGACGCTTGCGATAGGATTTGGACTCGCCTTGCTTCTTCGGAGAGCCGGAGACACCCTGCTGACCGAAGCGAATGGTCTTGACCTTCCCACCTTCACGGGCCACGACGACATGGCTCTTCTTCGGGTGGTTGGGCGTGCGCTTGGGCTTGTTGAAGCCACTCACGCCTGCGCGAGCGAGCCGTGGGTCACGCTCGGCCTTCTGCATGCTAAGCGGCGAGCCGCACGTCTGACACGCACCTGCGGTCGCGGGAGTCTGAGCCAAGCAGTTCGGGTTGGTACAAGTCGCCATGCCTTGTTGCACGCCAATCATTCGACGCTTTACGAGTACGTCGCTCTTTTCGACCTTCTCTTCCTTCTTGGGCTTACCAAGGGCAATGACCACGACCATGCCTTTCTTGCCCTCAGGTTTGTCCTTTGCCATGTTTAACGCACTCCTACGTAGTTTTTCAAGTCACCTTTGACAATGGTAGGCTTCCCACCAACACCTTGCTTCTTCGCTCGCTTCCGCTTGGTGGCTGCCTGCTTTTCACCCTCGCTCATCGAGCCTGATGTACGGGGTGTCTTGGAACTGACCTTGACCGATGGGCGACACTTGGGGTAGCCCTTGCTGCTCTTGCTTGCCTTGGAGCGACCACAGGGCGGGTGTTTCCCGTCCTTGTCCTTGCGGCTAACGTCCACCCACTTCTCCTTGAACCAACGGCGCAAGTCCTTGATGACAAGCACATCGTGGCAAGTGCAGCGGTCACCCATCAATACACCCCGACCATTTTCTTGAGGTTCTTTTGCCGATGAAGTAAAGCGTAACAAGGACAACGAGGGGGACTATCGGAGCATTGGTTGCCCTCATACATGCAAACGCAGGGCGTTTTCTTTGTCGCCCCGCAGCAGCATTTGTCCTTCTTCAGTTTCACTTCTTGTCCCCCTTCTTCTTGCGGAACTTGCCTTGACAGTACTGCACGGCCCAACCGTTCGCGTACGCGGAAGGGTACACCTTGAACTTCCGCTTAGCGGCCTTCTTGCCCGCTTCGCACAGTTCCTTCAGAACTGCCCAAGATTCGTCCATAGGTGTCATGACGCATCACCCGAATGGTCTGATTCACCGTAGTCAACATCTCCTTTATGCCCCTTCGGGTGCAGGGATTGGCTGAATCGAGCCTTTACGGTGTAGTCTGCCCGACGCTCGGTGTCGTCGCTTTCCGCGCTTGTGCGCCTACGTGCAGCGTCACTACGGTGGTGCTGCAAGGAGTTTTCGCTGATGACAAGTCGAGTCACGTCGTTGTCCAACTTGCTTGTGTCCATGCCGTTTGAGCCGCCGAGGTTTGGCCCCTTGCTATCAGGCACGGTGTCGCTTGTTGCAATCACCATGTGGTACACAGGCGCGTAGGGTGGGTTGGTGTCAGGGTTGGTGGCCCTGATGTACTCGCCCGCAGACGCACGCGCTGAGGGCATCTCGTAGGCGTACACGCCGTACTTACCGCCACCCGTGGTCGAGAAGTAGTTGGAGCCGTACTGTGGGCTGCTGCTATGCAGGTTGTTGTTGGGGCGGAACATCTCAACGTGCTGCTCGTCAAGCAGACGCACAGGCCTGAACATGAACGAGATGGTCTTGTCGGTGTGGTTCATCTGTGCTGAAGTACTGTCAAACGTGGACGTAGCGTACGGGTTGCTTGCCTTGTCTGCACCCACAGGTCCCCACCCGTAGTCGCTGACCGCAGCAAGGTAGTTGCGCGTTTCTGCCACGTACGTACCGCCAAGCGGGTTGAAGTTGCTTGTGTGGCTGAAACGAGCGACACCACCAACCGGCTGCGCACCAAAGTTCAGTCCCGTATAATCGAGGTTGCCGATGGACTGCGAGCCTGCGGTCATGCCGCCGACAAGCACGACGCGCTGCCCCACTCCACGGTCTGCGTGCAGACTGTGCGCTTCGGTGTTGAGCGCGATGAGGTTGTCGTCCACACCCTCCACGTTCTCGGTATCAAGCCCGATACGCGGGGCTGAACGGGACACCGCGTCGGTGTGCTTGGTCGAGCCGCTGATGGTTTCCACACGCGGGCTGACCACCGCTTCGGGCTTGAGTAGCCCGTCCTCGTCAATGCTGAGGCGTGCGCTGATGCCACGCGGTACCTCGTCGCTTGCCAACTCGTCGTTGCGCGGTCGGATGAATCCATCACCAAACACCGGTTCAGCGGTGTGGTGCGACAAGACAACACCGGTCGTGTAATCAGCCTCATCTAACGCGGTCAACCTGTCCTCGTTGAACTGCGTCGGGTAGCGAATGCCACGCCCGTTGCCCATGTCACCCACACGCATCGCGTTGGCAGGCATGAACACGTCAATCAGCGTGTTTGCGTTGTTGTTGTTTGTCGTGTTCTGACGACCACCAAAGCGCGGGATGGTGACACCGGTAGCGAGTGAGATGTTACTTGAGGCTGAAGCAACAATGCCCTTGAGGTTGACCAATGGTGAGCCGTCGTTGTACAGTCGCTCGTACGGTGTAGCATCCGTGTTGCGTCCGGGGTCGTAGGCGTCACCCGCATCCCACGCGGGTCTGATGCCGAATCCACGCACAGGGAAGCGGCGCACGTCTTCACCGCGTGTGTTGCCCCACCAATCCACCAAGTAGTACATTACGGCCTCGTCAATGGTGGCAATGTCCTTGCCGTTGTCGTCGCCCCACCAATCGCGGATTACCGTGGACTTGTTACGTAGGGTACGCACAGGCGCACCGAAGGAGCGCGTCATACGCATGCCGTCGCTATACCGAACCTGCCGCTCAGCCATGTCCACGCCAAGCATGCCGCTGAAGTTGGTCTGCCGCTCCATGACACCCACGTAGGTTTCCGGGTACACTTCATCAGCCAACGTATCATGACCCCAAGCACCCGTTTCTCGTTGCACCAATGGGCCATGTTGGTAATCAGCGGTGTAGTACGGACTACCCGCACGGTACGCACGCATTCCATAGAAGGACCATTGGGGTTTGTTGTAGGGTTGACGCAGACCAAAGCGGTAGCCAAATGGAAGTGGCTTGCTATTCAACGGTGGAGTGGTTGAATATAATTCAGTTGTAATGCCGCTACTCACCGCGTATGAACTCCAAGACACCATATCAGCATCTTTCCAAGCGTACCGGTCATAGCCGTACAATCCTGAGTAACTCCATGAAGACGATACTGCGCCGTACCCATCAAGACAACTGATGAGAGGACCGCCACGACTACCGCTCGGCCACAAGTTGTTGAGCATTACTTTCGTAGCATCGTCAGCCGAATCAGATTGTCCACCCTGATGAGTCAGGTAAGGCAGCAGGTCCATCTCTTCGCCCGTTTTCATTGAGCCATCTGCTCCTTCGTACACGAACGCACCAACTGTAATTTCAACAGGCAAAACTTGGTCCACTACAATGTCTGAACCGTTATCCGACACAACCGTGTACTGTCTCGATTCAATGCTGATTACGTCACCTGCGGAAAGTTGGAAAAGTAACCCTGTAAATGGCGTAGTGGTGATTGTTTTGGTAGCAACTACGTGAGATGCTACCGTACGTTTGCTTTCACCAAAATTACCGGCGGGAATGTTTGTTGGCGGCGCAGGTGTCTTGATAGCCAACCCAAAGGGTCCAACGCTACCGAAGTACGGTGCGTCGTGGTAGTGAATTGTCTCAAAATGCTCAGGCATTGAGTTGTACGGCTTGTTGTCCACCGCCCGGTCAGTCAACGGGTTGAGGAACGTGCGGGCTGAATCTGAGTAAAACGTGTACGGTCGCCCAAGGTTCGGATGCCACATGCACAGGAATGCATCAGCCAAGTGCAGGCTATTCGTATCACGGCTACCTTGCAAGGTCTGAGGTAGCATGCGCGTGATGATGCTTGTCTTGGAGTCGGTAAAGATGGCTCCTGACGGGCGGAAATCGTACGCACGGGTAAGACGCAACTTTGTGCCTGCCGTCAAATTGTTGGTAAAGTCAGCATTAACGGGATGATTGATGGTGCGTTGTGCGGAGCCTGCAATAGCATCCGTGTATTCAGTTGTACGACGTACACCGTTTGCATCGGTGTACTCCAATTTCTGACCGTAGTAGGGGTACTCAGGGAAGCCGCGAGCATCGTCAACAACAACCACACCTGCTGACACACTCTCAACAGTAGCAACAGGGTTGAGACTGATGAGGTTGTACAAGTCTGAATAAACGTCCGGTGCGCTGCTTGGATAGCCCGCAAGTGTAATTTGAGAAGCCACGTTGCCCGCGTTTGCCCGCGCAAACTCGTAGTAGTTGTCAAAGCGGTGCCACGTCAAATGACGGAAACCGGCAGATTCGGAATGCGTAGGGTCTTGATTGTGTACAATACTCCACCACGGAATGTTGGTGGTGAAGCCCGGTGTTGCGTCAGCAAACATGCCGGGATGATAGGGCAGACTCATGCGCGTGAACGCAGGTGCTTCGGTTTCCTGTACGCCGAATGAGTTGTACAAAAGCAACGGTGGAATGTTGGTGAATTGGCTACCGTGGTCGGGGTCGTGGTCAATCATCACTTCGTTGATGAAGATTTCACAACCACGCACGTCAGCGTCGGTGGCCTGTGCAAGCACAAGCGTACACCCTCCTACGTCTGAAGTGTAATCTCGTTTTGCTACTACAAGAGCAACTTGTTGGCTTGTCAATTCATTTGCTGCATTTTCGTGATAACCAATGAACTGCGACTTGTTCAAGTTTGGCTGAATGACAATTTGATACGCACCAACCTCGGCAGGGTCAGGGAAGTGATGCTCAAGCGAATACGTCGCCGCACCTTCAAGGACGATGGTGTGTCCTCCGGCTTTGTTGATGTTACCCGCATATCCTTCGGATGCGAGTACACCGTAGCCGTCACTACGCACCTTCGTTTCAAACATCAGCGTGAACGCACCACCGTGAATGTCGCTTGGTCCTCCCGGTGTGGCAGTCAGCGAACCAATTCGCAGTTGTGGGTCAAGACCGAAGAATTGGTTCGTGGTCGTCGTAGTAATGTCACTCTTGACTTCATCGAATCCAAGTGACTCCATAAGCGACTGTTCCACGTACTTGTGCGAGGACGCACGAATTGCACGATGTTTGTCGTACAGACCTTGGTAGGCAGGATGTGCCCAATGTCCGGGCAGCATAGCCATGGTCGGCGTGACGTAGTGGTGACCCATACGTGGCAGGGCCATTGGCGTCAACACAGGCTTGGAAAAGATGCTATGTGCGGTTGTGTCTGCGTCCACATTGGTGTAGTACAACGTGTGCATCATGTCAGGACTGTTGCCGCTGACTTCAGCGTGGTCACGCAGACGGCGTGCTGCATAGAAGCGTGTGCTACCCGCAGGCATGTAGTAGGAAGGCACGACCTTGAGGCCACTCACGCCGTTAGCAACCAAGGTATCAAACTCAGCATCACCGACGCAGCCGGTGAACGTGTCACCGCTGATGCCCGTGAATGAGGCCACACCACCTCGGTCGGTAGCAGCATCGTACAGACGCAAAAAGCGGCGGTTGTCCGCAGCCTCTTGGTTCCCGAAGGTCGTGGGGTACAGGGCGGCATCAATCGTCGCATCAACGCTCAGCGTACCGGACGAGAATCCTGTGGCCGAGAGGTCGTTGTTCTGCACACCGTTTGCATGCGTGTAGTGCGTCGGATAGCGGTGCGTGTGCGTGTTTCCGCACTTCGTCACATGGAAGAAGAGTGTGCGGTCGTGCAACTCGTAGGACGATTCAAGCGGGGCGTTGCCCGTTGCTGCACTCCACCCCTTGCGCGTCATGTCGGGAAACGCCTCACCGCTTGCAGACTGACTGATGTGGTCCCATTCGTAGTCGCTATACGTTGGTCCTTGTCGGGGACCAACGACTTCATCGGTGAATTGGTGCTTGAGTGCGTCAGCAAGGTCGGGTCGCATCATGCCACCGCTGCCCATTGTTTCAGTCTGATAGGCTTGCAGTCGGTCGAACCCTGAGCGCACGATGATGTTGCCGGGAATTGAGTTGGGGTCGGGCAGGCGCACCTTCAGGTTCGGCTCCACGCCGCTGCCTGCAATTGCAGGGGCAAGCCCTTCTGAGGTGCGGTTAGACAACTTTCGGAAGGCCCGAACAATGGTACCGAACGGCGAGCCGCCCTCGATGGTGTGGATTTGGCCGGTGTCGTCTTCAACCTCAATTGAATCAAACTGAATCTCTTCGTTGGGAACCATCAGCACGTTGCGCAACTCGTCGGGGTGGCGAGCAGCAATCTGCGGGTGAGCCAACTCTTGCGCTTGGATAATTGGGAACATGGCCGAGTTGGTCGTCTCAAAGGAGAAGCGCACGTTGCCGTACAACTTCTCACCCGTGGTGTAGGCAGTACCACCGCTGACGCGAGTGACGAAGGGTACACCGCCAAGACCGCGAGCGTTCAAGGCAGGCAGCGACAAGTTGCCGCCGTCCATTCGCTTCCACACGACATGCTCGACGCTGAAGTTGCGCATTGGTGTGCGGGCAAGCGATTCGTAGCCGTTGGTTTGTGCAAGCCAATAGCGGAGGTCATCGTGCTTTGCGTTGAAGTCGGTACCCCCACCTGCGGTGCGCATGTCCACCATCAGGTTACGCTCAACCTCACTTGCGTCGTTCAGTAGGTAGGAGCCTACGCTCTTGTCCAAGTCGAAGAACAGGTCACCAATTTGCGCGAATGCGGGTGTTGCATTGTCGAGGTCGTTGTCATTGGTAGCCGCCGTATGAAGGGTGTACTGAGTAATTTCAGGGTCGTCGGTAGCCGCACTTGCCGGTGTCGCCGTGCCGCTGACAATCAGGGCCTCGACGTTCGGGCCACCCGTCGCAGGGGCATAGAACCGCTCAGGACCGTGAATCCGCTCGTCCCATTGCGCTGTACCTGCGAACGTAATGGCCGTCGAAGCAGCCGTACCCGCACGGGTTTTGGAGACAACTGCAAGCCAATCACCGGTTGCCGTGATGCCGTCGCGGTCGTACTTGGCGACCAATGCCAATTCACTCTCATAGGAAACAACGAGGAAGCCCTTGGAGAAGACACCCTGCGGGTGGTACAACTCACGCGGGATGCTAAAGTCAGTCAGACTGTTTGTGAGGTTGATGGCACTATCCGCCGCCTTGTATGCAGTAGCGGTGTCTGCGTTGTTGGTTGTGTATGAAATAGATGCATATGCGGTTTCAACAGTCCATGAACCGTAGGGTGTACCCACGCCGTCATAGTTTGCATAGACGAGTGATTCAGGAGTATTGTACAATGCATACGTGTGCGGTACGTGTCCGTACGCGGTCATGACCGTTGAGGCCGAGCCGTAGGGAGAGAAGCCCAACTTTGGATGCCACGCGCCACGACCTGCACCGTAGCCTTCCGTGCCTACCTTGAGGGAGTTGAGGTACGAGTAACGCTCACCTGCCCATCCAACCGCACCCACAGGGCGAGTGCGGTCAATGGCGTCCACGATGCCTGCAAAGTGAACCTGCGTCATGTGGTTGCGCGTAGCGTCGTCCTCGTTGTTGAAGCGATGAACACCGGCTTTGCTCCACACGTACACCTTTGTGATGCCACTTAGGTTGGCCGGAGTAGGAAGAGTGAAGTCATCAAAAGACTGTGCATCTTCAAATGCAGGATAGCCAAACAAACGATTTGGTGCAAGCCAAAAACGTACAGTCCACGTACCGCTATTGTCGTACACTTCGCGGCTATGGTAAGGTGCAAAAGCAGGCAAGTCAACCGTGTGAAGCGTACGGCCTGCATTGTCTGTACGAATCCATCCCGACGCAGGCAACTGTTCCAAGATGGTTTGCGTACCACCTGAAAGGGTAGCCTCAACGTAAGAGTACGATTTGGATATGTCAGGAGTATAGTTGCTGAAGTCAAGTTCGACCCAACCGTAGCGGTCCTGCCGCATCGCGCTGCCCATCGAAGGAAGGTGCGTACCGCCCATGGCCTTGAGCGCACCCTTGCCGGGGTTCTCGTTGATGGCCTGTCCAAGCAGGGCTGCGAGTTCCTCACCGTTCTGACACCGCGTAGCATCCACGACGATGATTTCACGGTCGAAGTCGTCGCCCTCTTCAGCAGATGCACCCGCGAGAACCTGCTTTGCAAGGACACCTGAAACACGGAATGCGGTTGGGTTGACCTCGTTCCACGAATCACGGGCCACGCGATAGTCGCTTGGCTCAAGGGGTGCGTTGAATGAGAGTTGATTGTCAAGCCATGAACCGCCCGGATGGTAGCCGCCGTCCATGTGGAACGTCAAGTCAGCCTGCGAAGCAATGCCGTAGCCGACGATGGGTGCGTGCTTGTAGGGGTGGGCAGCAGCATAGTCGCTAATGTTGAGCGAAGACACCGTGGCTTGCAGGTTGAAGTGTTCACCGAAGTGGTAGCCATGCTCGGGCCGCTGCCACAGGCTGACTCCGCTCGACACCGCGCCAACGTGAGGGATGCCTTCAGCGGGACTCCAATTCCACGTTGTGTACCAATGGTGACGTTGACGGTTGCTTTGGTAGGTTGAAGTCGGTGGGCCGTAGTCGTTCCTATCGTTGGTAATTGGGTTGGGCAGTTGCTTGCTATGCGGCACCTTGCTCCATGTGTTACCCACCGTCACGACAAAACCGGGGTGCGGCTCAACGTCTGCGTCAGCAGCGGTTGTTTCGGTGAAGGGGAATGCTTGGCCCGGTCCATAGATGACGTAGGTGGTGTGGTTGGTGACGCTATTGCGTGCATCGTCGTAGCGAGCCGTTGGGTGGCCCATGCGCAGCACAAGCGGGATTGGGCGTTGGTACACCATACCGGCGGTATAGCGGGCCGTGACGTGCGCAGGCAAGTCGTTGTGCTTCGTTGCAAATCCTACGTCAACGTCAGTTGTAAGGATGCTATCTTTGTTGTACGCAGGTGGATGAATTGAGGCTCGGTGCTGATTGAGCAGCGCGGTACCGGGGAAGAAGGCAAGCAGCGCGTTGCAATCCACCAAAGCAAATGAGGTTGAAATCTCGTTGGCGTTCTGAATACCCGCAGTACCCGTTGGTCCCGTCGAGTACGGGTGCGTATAGAAGTCAGCGTAATCGTTCTGAGTACCGTCGTTCACGTCAAGCACGACGCCGCTGAAACCACCACCGAAGTACAACGGCACATCGTGGTCGCTGCTATCTCGCCCGCCACGGAAGTACACGATAGGCTCGGAGTCCACGCTTCCATGCAAACGGAAACCGTCGAACTCCCCAACTGATGAAATGAAGTAGTAGTTCTGATTCAATGTCTTTCCACCGAACTCATCATCCCAATGAAGAGATGATTCCTGCGTGTTGTACGTGAACTCGGTAAGCGCGTTTGCACCTTGATTGGCATACACAAGTGCATAGTTGTCCTTTGCGTGGAACAATGGAATCTTTTGACCGAATGCCAACAACCGGTTTGATGTGGTATAGGTGCCTGAAATCGTACGAGTGCAACCGACAATCATTGCATGACCGAGTTTGTTGGTCGCAGCCATAGTGAACACGTTGCTTGAAACGGATTGAACCTTCAATAGCGGGTTGCTCAGACAAGGCAGAATATGGTCACCGGGTCGTGAAAGGAAGCGAACACCCTTCAGGTTCTCATTCCACCGCTTGAGGTTCACCGGGTCGTTGTACGAATCCACAAGGATAGGCGTAGGGGTGTTGGCATGATAGCCGCGACCTCGGGTACGAATCTGAACGATGGTACGCGGAATATATCCGCACGTCATTTGTTTTGATGATGCAATGTCATCATCACTCAACGGTGGAATCAGACCGGCAGTCACGTCCCATGTAGCACTTGTCTTGCTGATGTTCTGATATTCACCGAACTCAACATGGGCTGCTTGGATGCCATAGTCACGGTGAAGGCTTGCGCTGAACATCTGTGAAAGTGGCTTGATACCACGTTGCGGATTATGCGCACGAATCAGTACGGCATCTTCACCGACACCCCAATCTCCGAGTGTACGACCGTCTGCTGCATACAAATGGCGCACGTCAACAACGTAGCCATCTTCCGTGTTCGGGTCTTGTAGGTTGATTGCAGCAACGGTAGCGTACGCAATCACTTCATCGGTCAACAACGTCGTCCAATTCAAACGCGGAGAGAGGATGAGTTGGTGAGTGTTTCCGGCCTTGAACGACACACCCAATGGTACGTCGGTGATAGTAAAGGATGCAGAAGTGTGGGTAGCGGTGAAATCAGCACCACGCACGCCATAGAACGTGTGCGTACCTGTCGTGTCGTTGCTTGTACGGGATTCATAGGAGAACGTGTTGCCAACCACACCATCCAACGTGGTAGCACCTCCACTATACGGGTCCGTCAATTGCATGATACCGTTGGTCTTGGGGAAACCAAGGTAGCCGAGAATGTCAGGATGGTTGTTGAACTCGGTGCTACCTGTACCGTAAGGGGTATCGAGGACAATGGTGACGGTATCTGAACTGTACGTTGCTTCGCAGTTCAAACCGGCATCTGCGGCAAAGACGCCACGCCAACGGTTGCCTACCCATGTTGCTTCAGTCATGCCACTCTTCGGCACCAACCGTCCCGTTGCATCACCTTCACCCGCCATGTGGTGTCCAATGGTAAATCCACCCTGTGCAACGTCTCGGTCGTTGAAGTGAATGACGATTTCATCATCCAAGGTTGAGGGTAGCGTTGTTAGTTCATTGGCAAAGGAATCATTCACGCAGCGATAGACGTACCTGACACCATAACCTCGACCACGGTGGTCGGTGAAACGCATGCCGTACAACGGTGTATCACCAATAGCGTCCTCGGTGACCTCTTCCGTATTCACGTGACTTGTGTACTCACTCAGACCATTGGCTCCATACCGGGAAAAGAAGCGGGTACTTCCACGCCGACCAAACCCAAATGCTCCTGTGTCCGGTGCAAAGCCGGGTACACCTGCTTCAACCAACCCACCGAAGTTGATGCGCCCTACCGCCGTGCTACCACGACGTAGCCCTTCGACCAACGACGTAGCAGGGCTTTGTGCCTCAAAGGACTCATCAGCCACCGAGTTGTTGACTGTACCACCCATGGTCGCAGACACCTTACGAGCAAGCGCGTTCTTTTCCACATCGTTTCGCGCTGCAACGTCGAGGTTGCTTGCAAACACGTCATCAGGCTCTTCTTGAGCCACGTATTCTCGGAGTGAAGTAATTGGAGCAAAGGGGCGTCCGTGCTTGTTCAACGGCAACGGAGCGGGGTGCATGTTCTCACCGGAAACCTCGTCCGGTTGCGACCAAAAGTTGCGGAAGCGACCGCCGTGACCGATGAGGTACTGTGGCTTGTAGGAGGACTGTCCCTTACTGTTGTCAAGCCAAGCACAGAAGTTGCGACCGCTTGCACCGGGGATGGTACTGTGAATGACGATGGAGAAACCTTCGTTGCCGTCGAGGTCCTCAACCACGCGACCAATGTGCGCACGAAGGTACCCCATGTGACTTCCACGGTCATGACTGTCGAACGCTTCGTCAGGGTACCACCAAGGCGCAGGGTCGTAAGTGGAACCCGTGGCAGCAAAGTCAGCAAAGATATGGGCACTCGTAGGGTCACGGTTCGGATTAGCAATGTCCTGTCGAACGCCAATACGTGTCAAATCAAGACGCTCGCTTTCGCCGGGATATTGCTGAGAGGGGCGACGTGCATGGGTTCGACCGTTTGCAGCACCGCCTTGGTTGATGAGTCGCACAATCTCACGGGCTGCTGCCTCAATGTCAGTCACACCTTCTTTCACACCGATTTCACCGAAGTCCACGGTCATGCGGCGCACGAAGTCCATTTGCGTCCAATGCGGAAGATGCTGAAGCCGCTCTTCGTCGTGACCGCTAAGGTCGAGAGCAATGCTACGCTTCCCCTTCAGACTCAAGAAGGCCGAGATGGTGCGCGTACCATCAGGTGTGTCAAAGAGCGTACTCGGGTCCTTCAGCGTGTGCGTGTTTGGGTTCTGTTCTGCTCGGTGTGCGCGAAGTGCCGTAATCAACGGATGCGAGTCAGCGTTGATGCGCGAGAGTTGGTGAATTGCGTTGCTCCAATACGGAGATGCGACCGCAGGCTGAGTACGGGGTAGTGTACTGTCACCAACGGTGAGGTCGCTGCTTCCCTTTTCATGGTACAGACCTGTGTGGACAAAGTGCCCGTGTCCCTTGGATGCGAACAGGACGTTGTACGTATCAACATCAGGGTCGTTCAACACCGTCCACGATTGCTCGGTGCTTGCGTTGTACGGGTTCTGATTTACCCCACCAATGACGTTATGCGCATATGCACCTTCAATAAACTTCGACTGTTGCGTGGCCCGCAAGAATGGGTTCTCGCTCGGGTAGCCGTTGGCTACGTCAATCTGAGTTGTCAGGTAGTGTGGTGCTGCACCGTTGCGACCCATCAGGAACTTGTCGAGGTTGATGGTGCCGTCCTTGTAGGCGAGTTGTCGAGTGTAGCCGATGGTCGGCGTTGCTGCACTTGACTGAACTTGCATATGCAGGTCGTGGAAGGCGATGAACTCGCGGTCATGGCCCACGTCGTACAGGAGAACGCGGGCATGCCCGTCAGTTGCAAGGTAAGGGTCAACATATGCGACAACAGGAGCCTGCTCAGCGTCAAGACCCATTGACTCGTAGTTCATCTGCACCGTCTTGTTGACGTGTTGCGCGTAGTTGATGGCCGTCTCAAGGCAAGAGTCTCCAATCAGGAAGTTCTCAAGTGGGATGCTATCACGGGGTCGGTTAGCGAGTGTACCCGAGCCACCATTGAAGCCCTTCCAAACGAGGCCGTCATTGAACACACCACGACTCTTGGCAAATAGGCCTTCGGTAGCATGCGGGTTGTTGATGCTCATGTTGGCCCACACGGTGTCACCATGACGCAGACCGCCGGTCGCGTACGGGTGTACCCAAGCACGGTTCAGGATAGCCTCATCGTCAACGGTCATCACCGACTCAGCAGCAACACGAATCTTGTCACCTGAAGTGATGGCTGCGAGGTTGTTTGCTGCCAAGATGATACGGTCAGAACCACCCGACACTTCCGCTGATTCAACCTTGGACACTTGCCCGAGGTAATTGATGGCTGAGCCGGTGTCCACGTACACGTGGTCATCAGGTCGAATGTTCAAACCAACCACGTTTGCATGGGCCATCAAGTCAGCCGTAGTACAAGTGATGTTGAGCGTGGTTGTGGTACCACCGCCGTACGAGGATGAGAAGGTCCATTGGTCTGCGGTTGCAGAAGGCAAGAAGGTGACGACCTTCTTTTCCTCACTCGTTGCACTTGCAGGGTTACTCAGCGTGTGCAGCGCGTGTGCAATGTGCTTCAAGCGCAGCGTAGCACCGACCAATGTAGGGGTCGAAGTAGCGACAATGGCAATTGTGTTCTGAGTGAAGGTGTCGTTGAATCGTCCAAGGTAGTACACGTCTTGGGTCGAGCCATCAGCCTGAATTACTTCAGCAATATACAACGGGTCACCCGTTTCAAACTGAATGTTGTTGCTCGCATCTCGCGTGAACGGTACGTCAGGGAAGAGTGACCCGTCTTCAAGCGTAATCGTGTAGGTGCTACCGCTCACAGATGGAACTGAAAGAATCGTGGATGCAGCACGCTTAGACACGGTACGTGGGGCGTGCGGGTTAGCAAGCGGTCCGGCCTTGAACTCGACCGCGCTGACGTACTGACGCATACCGTAGTCGAGGTTTCCACCTTGCGTTTGCACGTTGGCCGCGTCGTAGTAGTACGGTGAACGACCTTCAAAGTCAGACGATGGAGTGCTTGCATCCGAATCGGTCGGAACAAGGGTTTCACTACGGAATCCTTGAGCCACGAAAAGCGCAGCACCGGGGATGGCGTTGGTAAAGAATCCCTCAATGAAGGTGCCGTGGTTCTTGGCCGAAGGGACAGGCACTTCGATGAATCCGTCCGTCGTAGGGTCATTGACGTACAACGCACTCATGCCGTTCGCAAGGAAGCATCGGCGGTAGTAGCCGACGCTCTTCATGTTCCCAACACTTCGTGGCAAAGATGCTTCGTCCGCATTGGGGAAAATCTGCGGGTTGTCAACGTAAATCTCATAGAATCCCGGCGATGTAGTGGTGTTCTTGACGATGCGCTCAATGTGAGCCGCTGCGACAAATCCTTCCCTGTTGAAGCCGTACGCCGAGGATGCCTGCTTGTCTGACTGTCCAATATCATTGGCACGGCGACCTACGGGTGTTGGGTTCCATGAGTGAGCGGTGTACGTTGCATCGAGGTGCAACTTCATCGAGTTGTCAGGACCGGGGAAGATGCCCTGCTCAGGATGGTCGAAGAACTGTTGCGGGAAGACAGGAATCTCGACCATGGCCCGCGTGCTTGCAAACTGCGTACCGAGTTGGTAGTCGTGCGTCACCGTGTCCATGGACTGAAACAGTCTGTCGTTCACGGTGCTGCCGTCCTGAGCCATCGCATCGTCTGCGAAGTTCGGGTCGTTGTACAAAGTCAGCGAAGTCTGCACGTCGGCAGGTGATGAGGTCGTCTTCATCAGACCAACCGCATTGCACCACAGGAAGAAGTTGGAGTACTCTTCACCATCGGCACCAAGGAACCGTCCCGTACCGCTCGCGCTGACGTTGGTGAAGACAAAGCCGGAGCCACCCTTGCTTGCGTATTCCGCACTCGCACCGTTGTCGAGGTACACACGCCCTACCTTCGGGAATGCAATGGTGCCCCACGATGCAATGTCAGGCGAGCCGTTGTTCAACGGTGCTACGCTGAGAATGTTCTCCGTGGTCGTGGTGTCGTCTTTGGCGTACACGTGGGTTGTACGAACGGCGCAAGAGCGGCGCGTTGAGCCGGGAAGACGCATCAACGGGCTTGGGTCAAACGTCGGCTTCGTGTTCACCGCACCTTGTCCCGGTCCTCCAAGCGTCACCGTGACCACAGGTGCATTTGGCTCAATCTCCTTGACGATGTAGGAGTCAGGTGAGCCTTCACCAACCGCGCTGACGTTGCGGTTCAGCACGGACTCAACGACACCTGCACCGCTGACGGTGATGGTCGTTGAGTTTGTTTCAGGGTCATTTTCCTCGCTGATGCTTCGCAGACGTGCCCGCGCCATCATCAGCATCATCGTGATGGACGAATCGTCCTCAAGTGCAGAAAGCAGTTGGTTGCTGCGCCGTCGGTCTGTCGGCTGCACGAAGAGGTACAACTTGCCCGTTGGGGCAAAATAGTTGTCAATCACGTCAAACGTCTCATGCACCGGACTGATGCCGTCAGGGATGCCCACGTCAAAGACACCCGCACCGGTCTTTTCCTCGGTGGGGGTGACCCGCTTGTAGGTACCAATCTCGGTCAGGTCGTCTTCGGTCACGATACCTGCCTTGGTGAACGTGAGGCGGTTGTACACCGATTCGTGGTCCGAGGAAACGTGAGAGGCACGTACGGGAGCAGGTGGCGTACATGGTTCAGCATCAACGCTTGACACGGGTGTGTACTCAGCAGGGGTACGAGTAAAGTCCAACTCAGGGTCGTAGTCAGCACCACCTGTGTTGTCTCCAATCAGACTGTGTGACTCAAACATGTATTCGTTGCTGCTCTTCACATCAGGGTCGAGAATCAGCATACCACCCGGAGCATACATCGTAGCATCAAGAGCAGCCGCAATGAGGTCGTACACGTACGTCCCGCCACCAAGGTCGAGGGAAGCCGCAGGAACCGTCTTCTCGACCATCAGCATTGGTCCGCTGATACCCATGCTTGCACCTGTCAGGTCAATCGCATTGTAGTGAATCGCCACGAAGGGGGCCATGTCGTGCGAGGTCTGCAAGGCAGGGACGTTGAGGATAGCAACACGGGACGTGGTTTCAGAAACAAGGTGATACAACCGCGTTGTATCATTCACATCTGAGCCGGACAACGGCGCAGGCCCTTTGAGCAAGAAGGGTCGGAAGTCGAAGTCAGCACCACCAATGCCGATGACTTCACGGGCAGCAGACGGCAAACCGTTGTGTACGACCGAAGACGCCGTGGTGCTTGACACGATTTCAGTCACCGTTGCCGTGGCATCTTCGCTGAACACGTCGGTCAGGGCGTTCATGGCAAACGAATTGCGCAGCGAACGGGACACGTTGTCGTAGCGCATCGTCACAATGTCTGCTGCACCGGTCACCGTTTGGTCCACAACCAAATCTGACGGCACCGGATAGCGGCGCATGAACTCATGACCAACAACGTGCGAGAAGGTGTGCCGCCCGCTATGTCCGATTTGGAACAGGGGGTCAACATCACTCGGCCACACGACCGCGAACGGGTTGTTCGGGTCGTCGGTGGTGGTTGCCATACGCGATGAGTACACCATACCGTGCTGCTCGTTGTCCGTCTCGTCAATCACCATCTGACCGGTGCGGTCGAAGACTTGCGTACCGTAGTGCGGTGGTTGGTACGGCTTACCCGTACCGTTGTCAATCAGCAGGTCGGCACCGACCACGACGAAGTAGTTGTCCACGTCAGCCGTCCGGTCGTGCAGCAACCCGCGCAGCCCGCCCGTACCGTTCACAAAGTCAACGTGAATGCTCGTCAACTCGATGACACCCGTGCTACCGTTGATGCTCTTGACACGCACACGCTCCGGTGGCTTCTGATTGGGCTTCTGCGTGGCCCGCGTGATGGCACCGGGGTTGATGAGCAGGTTGTAGGGCACGTGTGCAATCGAGAGCGTTGAGGGGGTGCCTGAGCCGGTGTAGTAGTCCACGACCTTGTACGACCCCATACTGTACGGTTTGGCCGTGAAATCAACGGTAGGGGAGGCAGAATCGTACGGCTTACCGGTGAACCGTGCAATGAGTGCCTGAGCATCGCTCGCAGACACCGTGATGCTCGTAGCGTCTGCGCTCACGGCGTTGAACGAATACGTCCCTTCCACTACGTCAATCGGCTCTTCAAAGCGGTACAGACCGGTGGACACGTCCGATTGGGTCGGCATGTGTGACTCAACGGTTGACCTGTCGTAGTGGCCGAGGAAGTGCAGGGCTTCGACCGCACCACGGAACTCACCACCCTTGCCGCCCACGTACACGTGTTCGGTGGAGCGTGCAATACGCATGTCTGCATCGAGTTTCTGTGATGCGATGAGGTCGCCGTTCACGTACAGGAACGCCTGACCGTAGGAGAATCCCGCAACGACATGGTACAGGGGCCTGTGCGCAGCGTTGAGGTTGGTCGCTTCACCGTAGGTACCGGTGTCAAAGCGGTTGTACGAATCGTGTACGCTGCCTGCGTGGTGAGGATAGACGATACCATCCCATCGGTCGGTAGCATCAATTGCGGAAGTTAGATATGCCTGAAACAACCCTGCGCTGCCCTCAAGCAGCAGGTCGAAGGTCGCGGGGCCGGGAGTGTCCACGGTACCAAGCGAAAGCGTGAACTGTCCCTCACGGTGAGCAATCACACCACCGCAGTCAGGCACGACCCATGCCTCGATAACGAAGTCGCCGTTGGCTTTGGGAATCAGCGGGCTTTCACCACCGCTACGCCGCTCCTTCTGAAGCAGGTTGGTGACCACCTTCCCGTCCGGCGTGGGCTGACCCGTACCGATGTAGTTGCCTTGCGGCAGAATGACCGAATCGCTTACGCCGTCAAAGAAGAGGGCGTGACTCGTTCGACCGACCGCAACCATGGTTTCACCTCACAGGATTACGTCAGCCGGTAGGAAGATGATGGTGAATTGGTACAACGGTTCGCCGCCCAATCGCACAAACGTAGCCTTGTCCACACCACCCTTAATCCCTGTGTAGGAGTTCTTTGCATCGCTGAACTCAACACCTGCGAGGGTGGCGTTCTCCACGTCTTTTGTCTCAGGATTTTGCAAATGGTATGTGCCTGTCGTCATGAAGTGATTGACGGCAGAATACTTCTCACCCGATACTGCGTTGACCATTGACTCAAATGGAATCTGAATACCAATGATGTAATCTCCACCACCGCGTGTATTCCTACGCCCGGTCACATCATCTCGTTGACGTAGGCTTCCTTTCTCAAGCCCCCGTCCGCCGTCCTGCGAGTTGTTCAGCACACCCCACAGTTGTTGCACTTTGTCGCCTGCACTCATCCCTGTGGTACCCGCTCCTTCTTGGTAGCCAACGTACTTTGTAATAATGAGTGGCTCAAATGCACCACTATTGGTTTTTTTGAACTTCGGGTATTTGGTGTCATTACCGTTTTCAGTACGAGTGATGCTCACTACGGCGTTTGCTTGACCTGTGTAGGGTGAAGTGCCTGTTGAAGTGGTGTAAGGCGCACCCATAGCAGCAATTCGATTTGCAATACCTTGAGCAATAGATGCTGCTGATTTGGCGGTTGAGGTTGACTCATCGTACAGACTTACCCAATGAACTGAGCCGGTGTAACCATCTGATGCTGAATCTTCCACAAAGTAAATCACATTCGTATCATCGAGAGCAAGTTTTGGTGTTCTGATGTTGGAAATGGTACCGGGCCTCCAATATGTAGCAAGATTCCGTACCATATCCTCCTTTTCATCATCAGTAATTTCATCCCCAATTTTTCGCACCCCATCAATCCTGTACGAAAAATCAATTGAAGCACTCGCTTGCGTGCTTGACGACACGAACACCGCATCATCATCGGCTATGAAGCCTTCCAATTGAATGACGGCGCGGGTCAGGTTGGAGTCGGTAGCAACACGGTGAGAACCCGAGTACACAAGTGGCTTGGGGTTGAACTTGCGGTCCACGTCCATTGTGACCGTCGTGACGTTCAACTCAATGATGCCGCCGTTGCGCTGAATCAGACGAATCGGTGTACCGTTCGCCATCAGTACCGCCCCCTCATGGTGGTGCCGCCAAGGTTGCGGGCCAACTCCTGCTGAATCATGTTGCCAATCTCACGGGCCAATTGCCGCTTGTCGGTACGGTCGGTGATGCCTCCCGCGTTGACTGTGATGTTGTAGGTTTGATTGCCACCCGGAGCGTTGTCACCCGTAAGCGGTACAACCGCTTCGGGGCCTGCCTCACCGATGAGCGCGAGCGTAGGAGAGTTGACAATACCACCCTTAGCGAGTGCAGGAATCGTCCAACTGCTGAGGTCCATGCCCACCGTTTGTTCACCGAATGGGCCGAGGTCGAATGTCTTTGAGAAGTTCAAACTACCAACAACTGCATTCCACCCCTCAATGATGAGGTTGAGCGGTGCTTTCATCAAGTCACCAAATTGAGTAGCAAGGTTGCTGAAGAAGTTCGTGATTGATTCACCCGTGGCCGCAAGCGTACCGGTTGGGTCAGCGATGAAGTCCATGAGCCATCCAATGACAGTACCACCGACGTTCATAGCGAAGTCGAAGAAGTCTCCGACCTTCGTAATGCCAAAGTTCGCAACACCACTCAGTAGGTTGACGATGGTGCTAAGTGGCTCAGGTAGCGCACCGATAGCAAGGTCAATCCGGTCCTTGATGGAGAACGATGCAAACGCACCGCTGCCCGTAATGAAGTCGAAGACGAGTTGCAGCGGCTCAGGTATCACAAGGGCGAAAATGCCCGCCCAATCAATTGAGAATCCGTCAAAGAGTCCTGTCCAATACTCCTTGGTGAAAATGGTAGGTAATTCAAATCCGGTGAACAGGGCGAAGATGCCATTGACTTTTTCCATCACACCATCCTTAATTTCCTGCCAACGAGCCATCACGTTTTCCTTGAACTCGTCCCACCAAAGTTTGAGGTTCTCCCACTTCTCCAAGATGGGGGTCACCACGTTGTCGTTCACGAACGTCTTGATGGATTCAAACGCTCTAATTGCAGTCTTGCCGATATCCTCAAACGCAGGAGCGATACCTTGTACGAGGTTCGACAAGGACGCCATGGTTGAGAGCAGCGACATATCTTCACTCCCAATCCAAGAACGAGTAATCGAGGCTTACGGTTTCGCGGTCGCCGCCCTTCGCCTGTTGTCTCCTACGTTCGCTCTCCTTTGTCTTCTCTTCGGTCGCCACCATTGCCCAAACGAGGGACTGCTTGAAGAGCCGAGGACTGAGGGCGTACACTTCTGCAAGGGACATACCGTAGTGCTGCGAGATGATGTAGGCCCACAGTTCAATCTGTGTCGCTAAATCCTCTCCGCTATCGTACGTTGTCTTCTTGAGGAAGCGTTCGACCCTCACTCGCTCGGCGTCATAAACCCCCCTTGCATGGCCTCCGCAATCTCGTTTGGCTGCGGAAGCACACGCGACACGGCTTCACCGATAGGTCCCTTCAGGGACAGGAGTTCAGCACCCGTCAGGGCGGGGTTGGTGCGCACAATCCAATTGGAGAAGGCATGCTCCCAATACGCCTTGAGCGAGAGGGAGATTTCACCGTTTTGAACGAAGACCATTTTTTGCGCGGCGTCCTGAATGTCGAGGAACGAAATGTCGCGCACCCAAACCTCGATGACCTGCGAAGGGTCATCGGGATTCACGGGTACGACGTGCATCGTTTCATCATTCGTCTTCAACAACAGGCTCTTGTCCGTCACTACTTGTGTCATTCAATTCATCTCCAATGGGTGCAGCCGCCTCTTCTTCGGCGGGGGCATCCGACTCGACTTCAGGGGCCGCTTCTTCAGCGGGGCCTTCCGTCTCATCTTCTTCGACTTCGATGCCGTTGTCGTGCTGACGCAGGCGCAGCACAATCTCGGCCTTGGTACCGTACACCGGCAAGCCGCGCTCCTTGCACAACTCACGCAGTTCAGCAACGGTCATGGCGTCGTACGCCAATGTGGAGGGGAATGGAGTGACCTCTTCGGTCACGACCTCTTCAGCAGGTTGTTCCACCACTTCAACCTCTTCGACCACCGGCTCTTCCGGTACGGCAAGACGCTCTCGTACCCAAGCAATGATGGCCGAGTGGCTTGAGACAGGGCATTCCGCTGCATGCTCGACGCCATTCTGCTCACACACCCAAAGAGCGTACTGCTCAAGCCCAAGCCGTCGGCACATAGCGGTGGATATAATCATTCTCTCACCTCAGTACTTCAGCAGGGTGTCACGCGACAGAACGCGCATGGACTTGGGCATGACCTTGAGTTGGCTCTTGACAACGCCCTTGTCTTCGGGGATTTGGAGGGGTGCCTCAACGATGTAGTACTCGTCAATGAGAATGACCATGCGCTCGCTATTCGCAGCATCCGTGTTACCGAGCGGCTTCTCAAACTCAATCACGATTTGCCCGTTTGTGGCACCGGTTTTGTGAACGCTGAACTCGGTGGCCGAGCGCATCTTGTTGAAGAACAACGGGTCGTCCACCATGACTTCAAGCGACAACTCGTAGGAGGTCTTCCCTTCAACCATCAGGGCGGTGTTGCGGCTACCACCGAAGGGCACGGCACCTTCAGCCGTATCTGAGTTCTGCGTCGAGCCGTTGATGGTGTGGAAAGCCTGCATACCGGTCTGCCCGCTCAGGGTGAAGTTCAGCACCTTCCCTGCTTGTACACCGGCAATGTTGATGCTACCGTCATAGAACATGAAGGGCTTCTGCGTACCCAAACCGATGCCCGATTTGAGGCGTTCATCATGGGTGTTGGCCGTGTCGTCAAACAGGCGGTGTGGGTCGTACCGGTCCGAAGTCGTACCGGGGTCTTCCAAGCGACCCGCATCCGTATAGCACAGGGCCGAATTGAAATTGACCGCAAGGCGCAGGGCAGCATCGTTGTCGGTGGAGAGGGTGAAGTCCGTCACCTTGCAGCCACGGAACACCCGGGTCAGCGTTTTGGCGTCGGTCGCGCTACCGTCAATCACACCGTCAGCATCCTTGTCAAGACGGCGATGGGACACCTCAAGGCTAAACGAAGGGGTGTGGGAACGAGCGAAAAGCAGATGCGTTACAGGATTCGTAATCGCGCACGTCGTAGCATTGATGGTTGGTGCTTCTCCGTCTTGGTAGTCGTACAAGAACACATTGTCTGAATTGGCATGGTCGTAAATCAACGGCTCATCGAGGAAGATTTTGGTTCCACTCACCGCGACAATACGCCGCACTTCGTACGGCGTGGCTTGGTCAAAATCACGGTCGGTGACCGCGTTTGTCCACGTGTCCGTCGGCTCATGGTCAAGAACAACAGGCACCGTACCGGATGCGGGCTGAATGCCCACGTATTTTCCTGCTATAAAATCCGCTGCACTTGTAACGCTGATGAAACACGCACCTGCCTTTGTGTTTGCACTCAAGGTGGTTTTTTGCGTACCACTCACAATGTCAGCAGGCACCGTAATTTCATTGCCAAGACAGTACTTGAGCCAACGAGCGGTGTGCATTGCCACCTCAAAAGAACCACCTTCGGTGATGAACTTACCCGGAACCTGCACGGCGGTGTCTCGGCCAAGACCGACAACGTGGTACCGCTTGAGGTCCACCTTGGTTTCAGGCAGCGTGAGTGCAGTAGCGATACCGAGGAATTGGTCGGTGAGGACACTCTCGGAAGGAGTCGTAGGGGAATCACCTGCATACTCATTGTTTAGAGCATCCACAGGCGGCGTCTTGTACGGCAGAACGTGCAATGAATGCGAGGTACCGGTACCGGCCAAAAGAGCAGGTGAAAACGTCAACGTATTACCATCGTTCCCGGTGATGGTGAACACACGGCCCTCGCTTGCGTTGTCTCCGGTACCTGCTCCGGTCAGCACAAACTGAGAGCCAACAAGAATGTCCTTTGGGAAGAGCAGGTTGACTCCGCTAAAAAACGGCGCAGCACCGGACGTGAAGGTGAAGGTCGTGGCACTTGCCGATGCGCTAAAATCCGCATCCGTTCCATCTATGAGTGTAAAACCCGTTTCTGTTGCGAAGGAAACCTCCGCCAAATCACCCTTGTACACAGTACCCGGCATCTTCTCACCTCAAGGAATCAGTTCTGCAAGTGTTACAACTTCAATCTGAAATGTCATCCGGTGCATGTGTTTGCTGCGGTCTGACAAGTCGGTGCGCGTCTTGAACACCATACGGTCGAAGTTGATACCATCCCCCTTGCGCTTTGAATGGACGAGCCGTCGTATCTCGTTCTCAAGTTTTTGCAAGTGCTTCCGTCCTTTAACCGTTCGGGCATCAACGGTGATGTTGAGTCGCGTCGTCACGAAATCGTAAAACAACTCAGGAGCCTCTTCGTTGTGCGCCGTTTCGTACAGGAGGATGAAGTCGTGCTTCTGCAAGTCAAGACGCTTGCCATGCTCCGGCTCGGTGGTCGTAATGTCAATCACAACAGGACGGTAGTTGCCCGTGTTGGCACGGTTCCAATCGTTTTGAAACAACTCGACCATCACATCGAGTCCTTCATCCCACGTTGCAACCATTACCGAATCCCCTCCGTACGCTTCATCTCCTTCAGGTCACGGTAGTCAAGGGGTACGAAAAACCCATCCTTGTACTGCAATTGCTGCTCACGAATCTGAGGGTTGGCTGCAAGCATTTGCCGGTCCACCGCGTCGTTTATGGCCCCAACAATCATCTCGTCCGCAGGCTCACCCACATCGTTAATGATTTCACCTTCAATGAACTCACAGTCAGCCGCACCTGCTTCGATGCGAAGGAACATTTCACGCATGCTCGTCGGCTCTTGCGTGAAGTATTCGCGCAGGTCGGCCTGCAACTTCTTGTCTTTCATGTACATCTCGGTAAGCCCATCAACAAGAGCCATGCCTTGCTTCGTGAACTCCCTCACTCAAACACCACCAACTCAACGTAGCGGGGCAAGGTTCGGTCAATTTCAGCCTGATACAGTTGCACCTTGCTTGCAAGGTCAATGTTCTGCGTACCTTCAGGAATCAGCACGCTGCGGTCGTCAGCCATCAGCAACTCGATGGCGACCATCTTCGTGCAAATGTCCTCAATGGCCTTCTCGATGTACCGCTCGCCATAGATGTAGGCGACCTTAATTGCGTTCCATTCAAAGAACGGATAGGAGTTGTTGAAGTAAATGATGCCCTGCTCCGGGTCAAGCCACCAATCGCGCAGACGGCCTACGTCGCCGCTGCTGCTGCCGCCTTGCAGGTCCACTTGGAAGGTCTTCTGCGAGATGGTACCCGTCACGGCGGTATGGTCACCGGCCACGTCAGCGCAGCCCGTGAACGTGGTTGCCGTCTTGCCCGTGTAGCGGAAGACGATGGCTCCGTTGATGGCGACACCGGCATTCACGAATCCTTCAGTCGAATCCACCGTGATAGTCCCCGACACGGCTGAAGCCACCGTAGCCGTGTGTTCTGCCACCTGCTCAATCACAATGTCATCCGTGGTGGACACGATGCTGCACGTTTCACCGCTCTTGACGGGGCGCATGCTTGTGATTTTGACGACTCCCGTACCAAGGTCAGCGTTCGCGCTCGCAAGGAACTCGTTGTGTACGGCGACGTTGGAGGTGGAGCCTTCAAGCGTGAACGCAGGGCTGAACGTCACCGCTGCCTTGTTCACCCGGTCTTCTTTGTTGATGAGGTCAGCAAGGTTTTGAGCCGCCGTGGTTGCGTCAAAGTCTCCACGCCAATCAGTACTGCCGCTACCAACAGAAAGAACACCAACACTACCGTTACCACTACTAACGTACAGACTCTCTCCACCCAAGCCCGAAACATCTGCCAATTTGATGCGGGCTTCGGCTGCTCCGATTTCACGGTAATCGTCTCCTTGCCACAACTCAATCCGCAACACTTGTTGTACGTTGCGGAACATGAGCGGGGCAGTACCTACGTAATCGGTGTAGTAGCGGCGACGGTAGGGCTTGTACGTGTCGAAGTTGATGTACTCCGCCGTGACGAGGTAGGGTCGCCAAGCGTTGTGCGTGATGTTGTCAATCCGGTCTTGCATGCGCTGAATCACATGCTCAACCTTGGCTTTCGTCACACCACGGGTCTTGCCGTTGGTGAACGAGGCTTGGTTCTGAATGTAGCCGTCGTCAGCCACTTGGTAGTCAGCAGCCGTCAACGGAGAGGTCGTGAAGGTGATTTTGACGTGTCCCTTCCCTGCTGAGTCCCCTGCGGTACTTGCAGCGATGGATTGAATCTCCAAGTCTTCGTGACCAAACGGGTCTGCATCGCTATACACCCGAACAAGGTCACCGACCTCAAAGCCGTGGCTGCGGAACTCGTTGCCCGTGATGTACACGGCATCTGCGTCCGCATCAGCACTCATCAGCACCGCGTCTGCGGGTCCAATGTCGAGCAGGTCAGCGACCTTCTGTGCGGTGGTGTACACGATTGCCGACGGGTCCAAGGGCCGGGTTTCCGGCTCACCGGGACTGAAGACGACGGGCATTCAATCACTCACCTCAGTATTTCATCAGGCTCCAAGCGTCACCAAACGCCGCACGGTGAGCGCGGAACTGTCGAGAAGCCTTGCCAAACATGTCTTCGCTACCACCCTCACCGGGGTCGCGCAACTGAGGGGCGGCAGACTGAGGCATCGAAAGGCCGCTTGCAGCCAAGAGTTGTCGCAGTTGGTCTGCGCTGAGCGTGGAAAGCATCTCCTTCACCGGGTCAGCAGCGGGAGCCTCAGGAGCAGCCTCAGGAGCAGCCTCAGGAGCAGCCTCAGAAGCAGCGCGAGCCGATGCCGACATGTCAGGTGCAGGCATTGACGTATTCAACTTGCCTTCTTCGTCAAACAACCCCTGCGCTTCTTCAGGCATGGGGAAGCCAAACGACTCAGCGTTCTTGGCCTGCGCACGGTCCTGCATGGCCTGCAACTTCTGCGACTGACCTGCCTTACCCGCAAGGGTCTGCACCTGCTTCGTACCGGTGCGCATGAGGTTAGCACGCTCAGCATCTCGCTGCTGACGCGGGGTCATGAATCCTGCATGTTCTTCACCGGGAGCGGGGATTTGAGAGAAAATGTCCTCAAGGGACATACCCTGCATTGCTGCTTGCATTTCAGGGTTGATTGCCATAGGCTCGCCTTGAAACTCAAGGTCGTGCATCTCAGGGTTGGCGAGCATCTGCATCATGATGAGGTCACGAAGACGCTCAGCGGTAGGACCGTACTTCGGGTCGGCTTGGTTCGTCCAACCCATCTCACGCAACTGAGGGTAAGCAAGTTTGTTGGCAACACGGGAAAGGGGGTGTGGCCCCATACCGGCGTGGCGTCCACTCGGAATGTTGTAGTACACTTTCTGACGCTGAGGCGTCATTTCACTTGCTTTGACAAGTACATACGTCATTTTATTCACAACCTGTTCTTTTCGTCTCGGTGTCCGAGGTTGTACTCCATGGGACGCTCACACGCACCACAGGTTGCCCGCCACAGGAAGTGGAGGAACCCGCAATGCACGCACCGCGTACCTGAACCGATGTTCAGCACATCACCGATATTTGCATTTCGGTTGCGCTGAGCCGCCGTAACGCCCGCGAGAGGCCGGTCGGTGTTGGTGACGACCGCGTTCTCAAGGTCGTACTTGACGCCCTGCTTGCCTGCGCGAACGAGGTCTTCAAGTTCGATTGAACGTGCATCAAACCCCATCGTCCCTCACCTCAAGTGTGGGAGACGACGATATAGATGTTCCCAAGCACGGTGATTGGTTCTGCGCTGAGCAGTTCATTCGTAGCAATCGCTGCGGTCACGGCAGCAGCAATGGCACTATTCAGCGTCGAAAGGTCGCTGAAGTCCTTAGGGGAATAAGGACCAATCACTACGGCTCCGTCCGCCAAGAGGAATCACCTCAAGCGCGGCGACCGATGGCGAAGAAAGTACCCGCTTCAGCCGCTTGGTCGGCAAGCCCTGCCGCAATCCGCAATGAAGTTCCATCAATCCGAACGATTGGTTGGAAGTACACGTCTTGCGACGGTGGTGTCGCACCCGTGTCTGTGATAGGCACCGCAGCGGAAGCACCGCTTGAGTTTGCTCCTGCAAAGTCAATGCTGCTGAGAAATGCGCTGAGGTCAATGGTTGCGTCAGCGGCATCATACGAGCCGGTCACAATGAATCGGTCGCCAAAAACGGTCGGTCGGGGGTCAATAGTTACTGCCATATTTCATCACTCCTGTGTTTCTTCGGTTGGTGCCGTCGGATTTAGGTGTTCCTCAACCAAGGCAAGTCCTGCCGCCTTGGTCACGTAGCCGGAATACTCCACGCCCTGTTCGTCAAGCCAAGCGAGAATGTCCTTGCGGGTCCATCCGGCGTCAGGTAGGCCATCGCCTCCTTCATCCACCGTGATGCCTGCGTCACCCTCGATGACAAACTGACCCTCAGGGAGTCGAGTACGCCACGTGTCGAGCCACTCCTGACTGACCTCAATGGGCTGACGCCGCCTGAAAACGCTCGGGCCATCAGGCCTTCGCCGCTCAAACGAACGACCCACGTAGGTCACGACGGGCACTCAACCACCTCAGTTGAGCAAGAGGACAGTAATGGTCCCCGTTCCCGCACCTTCAGCATGAGCCTCGATTGCACCAAGCGAGCCACCGGTCTTGGCCGGAGGCGCAGCGTCGTCGCCCGTGTTGGTAAAGGCGATGGAGAGGGTCTTGTCAGCCACCTCAAACGAACTACCAACAACGCCGAGAATCTTGGAACACCCGGCAGTAAAGACGAACACTTCCGCGTCCGTCGTCGCCAAGGTGAACTGAATGGTCACCAATCGAAGGCTACCAACCGCACTACCGTCCGCGTTGCTCGCGGTAAAGGTGGCGAGGCCACCACCGGGGTAGGAACCGCCGGAGTTGCCGTCAAGCCAACCCGTCTCTTCAACAGGCGTACCCGTACGCATGTCGAGGTCAACGAGAATCTCAACGGACGAGAACTCACCGGTTTCGTACGAGATGGTCAAGCCCTTTTCACTTTCAGTTGTCTTTGCCATTTCAAATCACTCCTTGTTTTCAGTTTGTCTCCAAAGGACCTCACTTCAGGTCACGGATGGAAGCGTGACCACCGAAGAAAGTGGTCCACAACTCACCCATGGTGCGGTACATGCCTTCCTGACCGAGCCTGTTGATGGCGAAGGGGTCGCCCGTCTCGATGCCGGACTCAAAGTACTGAGTCGGGATGGCGGTGGAGAAGTACAGGTAGTCCGTGTCGAGGAAGTACATGCGGGACAGGGTGTCCTTCGCAACGTCCTTGGAGGGGATGATGGGAATACCGTTGTAGGTCGCCACGATGAAACCGGCTTCGATACCGGGCACACCCTTCACACCGTTGTAGGTGGGGGTGACACGCTTTTCCTCAAGGAACCGCTGCTGCGACTGCAAGAGTTGCTGCAAGCGCATGAGGGTGTCGTAGCCCGTCAGGATGACCTTGGGGTTGCCACCGCGCTCCCACGTCAGGCGGAAGATTTCATCGAGGTGGTCGAGGGACAGAACACGGTCGGTCGCGGTCGCGGACGCGGAGTCCTCAGCGAAGGACCACGAGTTCGCGCTGCGGTCAATCGAGTACATGTCTTCGTCACCCGCGTCGTAGTGGGTAGCCGCAACCATCGAGTTGTTGCCGACGGTCACACGGTCGAGCGACTCAAAGTCGTTCCCGGCAACGGTCGTCACGTCCTCGGTGAGCATCTTGTTGATGTGTTCTGCGTGGTGCTTACCCATCTCTTCCTTCAGCACGGCTCGGATGTCACCGAGGCCGTCGTCCTTGTCAGCAAGGAACATCGCCGTCTCCGACATGTCGAAGGTGTGCGCGATGGTCTTGGGCTTCGCAGCGATGTGTTGGAAGGTCGGCTTGGTGGTGTCGGGGAGGGTCGAGTTCTCCGCGAGGCCACCTCCGACGGCGAAGGAGGGACGCTCCGTGATGACGCGCCACCCGCTGCGCTCCCAAGGTCGCTTGGGGAGGATGGAGAAGGCGTTGAACTCTTGGTTGAGTTGGCTCCACACCTTGCGGCCATAGATGGCCTGATAGATGCCCGCCGTGGTGGAGAGCATTGGTGCGTCAGCCTTCAAGAGTTCGCTGCCGGAGTAGGAGTACCCCATGGCGTTACCCGCGCCATAGAAGTACCGCTCCATGTCGGTAATTGTCCTAATGTAGTCTCGTGCCATTTCATTCACTCCTTTTGTTTGATTTCCTCACTCACCCCGGACCGCTCGGCCCGCGAGGGTGTGAACTTCGTCCCACGACATGTTCGCAAGGTCGCCCGTGGTGGGGACCTCAACGCTCGTGGAGGACTTTGCAATGGTGGTGCCAACCTCAACGCTGCCGGTGGACAGGTTGTCGAGGCGGTCACTCAGGGATTCAATGGACTTGAGTACCTCAGCGAGCGGAGCGCGAGCATCGAATTGGTTGCGCTCGGCTTCAGCCTTGGCGACCTGCATCTCCTGAGAGAAGCGGGAAGAGAACTGCTGCTCAAGGTTGCCACGGAAGGCCTGCTCAAGCGCAGCGGCCTTGTACACTTCGTACGCAGCCTCGATGTCAGCGTCGGAGGCGTCGGTGACGTAGGACTTGCCGAGTTGGACAGGTCCGAGGGCACCGGCAGGCTCCTTGCCTGCACCGGAGGTGAGGGCGGAGATGGCACCCGTCGAGGGGCTACCCTTCTCCTGACCGCGACCGCGAACCTGACCGGCGAAGTACTCGGCACCGTCCACGGAGTCGGGGTTGTCGAAACCGCCCATCTGAGCCTTCGACATTTGGTCGAAGTGCAGTCGGGCCGCGTGGGTGTCAACACCCGCGCTCTTCAGCGTGTCTTCCATCCACGAGAGGTATTCAGCGGTGATAACGTCGCTATATTCTCCCTTTTCCATATCTTCAGGCATGTCTTCGTCCTCCTTCTTGTCTTTTTGGGACTCTTTTTCTTCGGAGTCCGAGGACTCCTTCTTTTCTTCCTTCATGCTCTCACGGAGAGCAAGAGGAAGTTCGCCCTTTTCCATCGCATCGAGGCGGGCTTCAAGTCGGCTCATAATGTCGGTCAAATCGTTGTCTGCACTCATAGTGGTGTCCTCCTTCAAGATGCTGAACTGCGCTTCAGGGTTAATCCCCTTCTCGCAAATCGTAATCTCGTGGAGTTCCATTTTGGAGATTTCTTGGTAATCTCCGTGGATAGAGTCAGACTTGCGAACACGCTTGAACGCCTGACCCCCAATGGAGAAGCCGCGCAGGTTGCCCTTGCGGATTTCCGCAGCAACCTCACGGGCCTTCTCAATGTCGTTGCGGAGTTGCACAACGACGAACATGCCGGTGTCGTCACACTCGGACTTCCACATGCGACCGTTGGAGTCCACGTAGGAGTCAATGACTTCACCGACTTGAATGTTGGAGTGAGCGAGTTGCACGTTGCGGTACTTGTCGCTCTTCATGAAGCCGTCAAAGGCATCCTTGAGGGCACCCCGCGTAATGAGGTCGCCCTGCTTGTCCACCAACTCGACGGACGCATATCCGGCAACCACAAGGTCGGACCCGCCCTTCAGGAGCGAGAGTCCGACTTCAGGTCGCTGAATCGTAAGCATTGCCTCCCCATCCTACGTTATGGTACATAAAGCCCTACTACGCGGGTGACACCTTCGCTTGGTCGTTTTCGTAGTCCAAAACGACAGACTGCTCGCCATCCACAGGAATAACGACGTGTTCTGTGCGCTTCTTGTCCACGGCCCGCCGACCGACCCCCTTCGGGTCGTAATCAGGGAGGTTTTCCTCGTCCGTGACCTTAGTTGGTCCGTGTGGGGACTCAATAGGTGTAGCGAGGTCAATACCCAATCCCTTCGGTCCTGTCCACGTCATGCGCTCCTTTGCCAACACATCGAGGGTGCGAGAAATCAGGTCCAATGCCTTCTTTGTACGTGGCTTGAGCAGCCGCTCTTCGTCGTCCTCTTCCAACAGACCCGCCGATTCTTCTTCCTGTTGTTCAAGATTGGGAACCTTCCCCTCCATCTTGACCAAGACGTTCTCCATCATCAGCGGCACAAACGGCGACCAATAGGGAGCAAGGGACTCAGCAAGTTGCACAGGGTAATCGCTCTTGTACAGGTCACCAAGGGTGGACTTAGGTGAGTGAACGTACCATGCATCGTTGAACTTCTCAACCTTGTAGGTCACATCATCCATGTCTTTGAACGAGAGGGTGATGCCCGTATCGGTCTGCTCAATCTCAAACGGTACGTAGGTAGGAGCAAACGACTTGGTGAGCAAGTCAAGGGATTCTGCGCTCGCTGCACCTTCACCCTCACCGTCACCCTCAATCTGTCGCACGTGAATGTCGTACACGTTGCGCCCACCACGCACCTTCTTGGTCACACCTGAGATGGAGACACGAACAATGTCACCGACCTTGAATGCCTTCTGTTGGTTGCGAGCCGTACCTACGTCCATGTAGTCGCTACCCTTGTACTCCACCGCACGGTTTCCAAGTACCGACCCGTCAAGGATTGGACCTGCACCAAGTTGGTAGGTGTAGGGACCGGTGCCCCTACGGTCAAGGATGATGAAGTTGTAGTCACGGCTTGGACGCAGCAGTACCCACTTGGGGTGACGACGCTCGCCACGCATATAGGTGGACTTGCTATCACGCAGCAAGATGTTCTCATGCTCACCTTGCAGTCCCTTGACTGCTTCCTCAAGACCTTCCTCGTCGGTCATCTTGGTGTCGTGTGGACCGGGAATGATGACACATTCGCGGCTATCGAATTGGCTGCGCAACACCTTCAGTCGCTCATGCATCTGCATGTCGGACACGTTGTTGTTGTCGTAGTTCACAATGTCAACGATGTTGAGTTCTTCGTCACCCAAGATACCATCGAGGGTGTAGTTGCGGTCGTTCAACTGTTCCAAGGCCTCACGGAACTTCTTCTTCACGCTGACCTTGCGGTTGTTTTCATCAAGCACCGTAATCTCGTCACCGTTCTTGACGATGATGACACGCTTTCCATCGTACCACTTGGACACGGCCCAAGAATTGCTGAAGCCGCGAAGGTGTTGCAGGTCAGTCAACTCAAAGATGCGGTGCATGGGCCGGATTGGTGCGACCCATTCGGATTCATCTTCCTTGGTGAAGAATGTGTCCGGGTTCATCAGACGGTTGATGAGGTCGGTCGTTTCCGATGTAGCAATCGTTGATGGATTGACGTTGGTTGGCTCCATGTTCTGTTCCAACCGAGTCTGAGGGGAGGACAGGTCCGTAGGTGGGGTAGCGTTGTCCCACACTTGCTTGAAGTAGTCCTTACCAAACACCTTCTCAATTTCAGGCTGAGGAACCTGCAAGAACATGCTCGGTCCTACATTTTCACCGTACACAACCCGACCATCATCGGTGAACTCAAAGCCACCTGTCGGCATGTGACTGTCTCCACGGAAGTGAACCGCATTGCCTGTGTTGTACTGTGCATACAGGGTGTTGTGGTTGGGATTGACCGCACCAAGCGGCATACCACCGTAGTACCCACGGTTGAATCGGGCTTCTGTGACTTCCTGCTCAGGTGCGACACCGCCGCTCATTGGGTCATAGGAAACGATGGCGTCTGCGTAGTTGCGTGTGGTTGCATTGGTCCAACCGAAGGTCTTCTTGTTCTGACCTTTTGCACCGTGAATGTCCCCATGATGCAACTTCAGTCCTTGTTGCCTGAGTGAAGCATCAAACATTTGCGGGTTCATCATCTGTGCAAGTGTTCTCGGTGCCGTGTGAATGTCGTGACCTCGCCACTCACCCAACTTACCTTGGTACTTGTCTTGTTGCAGATTCTTGACACCCTCAGAATATCCATGGGTGTGAACCGCATGTCGAGTTTCGTCTTGCCCTTCCAAGTCAGCGATGTTCTGCTCAAGGAAACCTTCCTCCGGCTCATGCAAGTGAGACACGTTGTGAGAACGGTTTCCAACCGTCATGTCAGCAATAGCACCACCTGTCAGCAGGTTACCAATTGTGCTGAGTTGCCGAGGCTGACCGCTTTCTCGCACATCATCAATGATAGAGCGTGCATGTTCTTTCGCAGCAGGTGTGTTTTCGATGCCAAGTGCATCCAACACTTCTTCGGGTGACTCCGCCCCATAGAGGGTGTAGCCGTTTTCGCCCATGTGTTGAGCGATATTGGCGTACATCGAGTTGTCTTGTGCTTGACGCACCTGTGGCTCTTCTTCACGAATACCATATCCAAGGCCGGTGACGCCGTGAACTTCGTGTGGTACACTCATGATGAAACGCTCAGCGTCATGGAACAGACGCAGCGTGTTGGCGAGTGCCTTATCGGGATTGGCAGGGTCAAAGGCAGATGGCTCTTCTTTCTCCCAAATCTCCTTGAGACGACCGGCAACTTCAGACACCGCTGAACGAGAAGCGTTCATCAGGTCCTCATGCTCTTCCTGTTCTTTCTTCCACCAACCTGTCTTCTTTGTGGTACCAAGTGCTTTCGACTGTGCGCCAATCTGCAACTGAATGAGTTGCTGCTTCGCATCCTCATACTGCTGACGCAGCAGGTCAACGTCGTCTTCTTCAGTTGGCTCAATCAGCCGGTTCTGCAAGTATTCGACTTCATCCTGCAAACGCTGCTCTTCTTGAAGAGCAGGCATTGCACCGCCCATACCGAGCATGTGTTCAACACCACGAACAGGTGAATCCTTGACCGCACCTTTCTGTGAAGACAGGCTTTGGCGAGCGACCTCGGACCAAGCGGGGATAACCGCCTTGGCATCTTCAACCAACTTGTTGATTTGCTCAGAAGAGAAGCCGCCACCACGTGCTTCGTTGTAGTAGTTCTCAAGTTCTTTGTAATCGCCCTCAGACAAGTAGTTCCACACGTCACGCGGTTTGTCCGTGTTGAGCATGCGTGCCACCATGGAAACGGTCTGCACCGCTTCAGCATCCGATGGAAACTCAATGATACGCTGCTTGAGACGTTGAAGGGTTGGCGACTTGATGCCACCCCATCCCATGATGCTCTCAAAGTCTTCAGGGGATTCACCTGCCGTGAACGGTGCCCCATTTACTAAGTCACGATGGCTAAGCACACTCTTGGTTGAAGGTTGGCTCGGATGGAAAATGTGTCCAAGACCGAATGCTTGTCGGTGTGCATCCTTTGCCATTGTGAACTCACCGGGAGTAGCACCGTACATTGATTCAGGGTTAAGGCGAAGGAATTGATTGTGACTCAACCGAGAATCCATCGTCTTCAGACCTGCGGGCAAAACCGATGAAATGTTGGCACCACGGTCATTGAAGTCACGAAGGGTACGTTCGTACAACGGTGAGAAGGAGTGTTTGAAATCGGTGTGATTGTTCTTGAACGTCGAGCCTTCTCGTCCACCCAACACACGGGTGACGTTGGTAGGTGAGAGGACGTTCTGCATCAACAACGCAGGGGTATGGCGGACAAAGCGACCGGTCACCTTCCCTTCGTCACCCATCACCTCGTACTCACCACGGGCCTGTGTTACTTCAGGAAGGAAGTGATTGATGAGGCGATGGTTTGCCATGTTTGGCATGTTCTGCTGAGATTGACTTTCACCCATCAGCATGAACGAATTGCCTTGTTCGTCAGCGTGCGGTGAATGCACCACGTCGAGGTAGGTAGGTAGGGACATACCCTGCCCACCAACATTGTCAAAGGATTGGGACCAAAAGCGACCCGGACCGTAGGAATAACCACTTGGATGAAACTTCCAATACGAGGGTATGTTCTTGTCGTCAGGTGAGGGACCAAATGAGTTCTTGAGGAAACCAAGATGATTACGAATGGACTTTGCTTGCTGCTCAAGCCCCTTGTGCTTACCTGCTTCCTTTTCCATGGCCTCCAACGTATCACGGTTGATGAACGGTTCATCCACGTTTTGAGAACCGTAAATGGGGTGGTCAGGCATCACCTGCTTTGTGTTTGGGTCGTAGCCTGACAAAAACCACAGGTCGTCCATGGTCATGCGTACTTTCTCAGGTTCGCGCTTCTTGCCCTTAAAGTGCCCCCATGAACCTTCGACCACATCGTTCCAATCCATCTTGCCGTTGAGCAGATGTTGATTCTTACCGATTTCAAACCGAGGTAGGTTTTCCAAAACCTCAGCCGTTTCATCGTCTTCAGGGTCAATACCATGAAGGTCGTGAATCTTGTCACGAATTGCACCGAAGAGGGTGTCTCCACCCAAGTCTGTTAGACGAGAGTAGTGGCTGAGTTTGCCCAAAGCAGACTGAAGGAAGCGACCTTCTTCACCTTGAGCGTAGTCGGTGTCGTTGTTCTCAAGGCGCATAGCAGCGTTGCGACCAAAGTGCTTGGGCTTACGGGTTGCCCAATCCATTTCAGGAGTCATGCGGTACAACATGTTGTGAATGAATCGAGCCGTGGGAACCTTGGTCCCGTCAGGCAGCGTGATGTTCTTGCTATGTTCAGTACCAACCGTACCTTCGTTGATGGCGTCCATCACCACCTGTCGCTCTTGAGGGCTGAACCACTCAAGACCAAGCATGTAGCCCATGTGCCCAAGCCCTTCAGGTACAGACACACCTGCATATGGGTCTTCGGCGTAGTCTTCGCTCATCCATTCGTTTGAGCGTGAATCGAAATGCTCGTTGCGCAAAGCATCGTCAATTGTTTGGTACCCACGTTTGACCATCTCAGCCTGATGCGTGCGCCAATAGTCCTCACGCTCAGGATTGGCTTTCATCCAACGCCTGAAGTCCCGTTCATACAGGTCAACCTGATGTTTCGCATCATCCGACATGCCTTCGTTCAGGTTCCCGACAATTGGAATCGTACGGGTGGGGTCCTTTGGGTCAGGCTTGTAGCCGTGGGTGACAGGGTGTTTTTCTCCCGCCAACTCAGCAAGCCAAGCCTGCTCCATCTCTTTCTCTTCTTGTGCGTGTCCACCTTTTCCAAGAACGAACTTTCGCAGACCCTCGACGAATGCAGGCTTACCGCTTACCGCATGCTGACGCAGCAGCGGATGATGCATAGGATGGAAGGGGAAGTTTTCGTTTTGGTAGGGCGCACCAACAGGTGCGTTGTACGTCGGCCAAAAGGCGTGTCCGTGTTTGTGGTCGCTTACCGATTGTAGCCCTTCGTACCACGGGTGCAGGCTTGGCTCACCCACCGGGTCAAACCCAAGCAGGTATGCATCAGCACTTGCCCGCTTCTTCCCTTCAATGATGTTTTCAGCCTCGCGCTTAAGCAGCACGTAAGATGCATCACCGGATGGGGCTTTCTGCAACGAGTCCCATGCAATGATGTACTCAGCAGCGGCTTCTTCCAAATCAAGCCCGTCGCTCAGCGACTTAAGCAGGTTGACCGTCGCATGGTCGAACTGCTCGTAGGACACAAGACCACCCCTCAACGGAGCGGCTTGAACTTCGGACAGGCCATGAGGTCAATACCACCATGGGCGAGACAACCGGTGTCTTCAGTACCGCCGCACAGACCGCAGACCATGGGCGCACCCTGTTCAGCAGCCTCGCGCATCTCACTCGCGGGGGACTTCTTGACAGGGGAGCCGCCCTGTGCATCCTCACGGTCAACACCGGTTCCCTCATGCGGGTTCATCCGGCTTCCAAGGGATTCAAGGCTGACTTTGCTGCCGTCCTTAGCACGCTTGGGCTTGTGGTCTTCCGTCTCAATGGGACGGTCACGGGTGGAGTAGTACGCGGTGCGCGTCTGTCCGCCCGTCTCGGTCAGAAAGTGAGGGTTCACCTCGGTAATCTTCTCCTTCACCTGTTCGTCGGCCTTCTGCATAGAGCCGCAACCGGCCTTCATGCATCCCATCTTTGCCATCTTGCCACCACACTTGGGGCAAGACTTGCACTCGCAGGGTTCCTTGCCGCAATCACACTTGGCCTTCTCCAAGGCATCAAGGCGAGCAGCCATGTCACGGGCCTTCGTCAGTACTTCGGATTCAACGGGTCGTGGCTTCATTCAGGTGCCCCCTTTGCTTGTTGTGCCATTTCGTGAATGTCTTCCCACGACATGTTGTGAAACTCTTCGTTCGTCTGCGGAATGGACGAAACCGGACCACCCTTGAGGATGGAGTTGCCCTCAATGTCCATACGGAGGGGGTCAGGCATCAGGTCGTCGGTGAACGGCGTGGACACCGGGACGAAACCGGCCTTACGAAACAGACCGGCGGGGGATGAAATCAGGCTCTTGAGTCGCTCATTCTCAGCCTTCAGGAGTGCAAGGTCGTTGTCCATGCTCTCCATCTTGGTGACAAGGACGGTCATCAGTTGCTCAGCCGATGATGCGTCACTCATTGGATTCAACCCCAACGACCGAAGGTACCCTGAGCGGGAGAGAGGCGGGAACCACGGTGCCCGCTTGAGATGATACCGGGCAGACGGGTACCCTCAAGGGTCACCGTCTCCGGCTCGGAAACGAACTTGCGCACAGGCACACCGCCCGCGAACAGGTCGTTCGGACCCTGTGCGTTCGGCAGAACGTCTTGGGACTTGGCAATCTCGGTGTTGAGGTCTTCAAGGAGGAAGTCGCTCAACTTGCTGACTTCGGACAAATGCTCCTTGGCGAGACTTCCATCACCACTCTCAAGAGCGGTCAGGAAGGCTCGCTGAGCCTGCTCCATCTTTCGGGCCATTGGGTGCATCTTCAAGAGGTCCATGAGATTCCCTCGCTTTGTGCAGTCGTGGGGCGGTTATCAAGGTTTAGGCACCGCGAGGCCTTCGGGCGTTCATCAATGCGTTGCTGACATTTTGTTGTAGGTTCGGCTGCGGACCGCGTTGCTGAACGCTGCTGACCGGTGCGCCGCTACCAACCGTGGTCCTTCGCTCAGGAGCAGCAGGACCTCGATTGCGCAGACCAACGCCCTGACCACCCGGCTGAGGCGGCGGCATCGGCATACCCGGAGGCATCCCCCCAACCATCGGCGGTCCGCCTGCCATCTGCGGCGGCATACCACCGGGAGGCATACCACCGGGAGGCATACCGGGCATACCCGGAGGTGCGCCACCGGGAGGCATACCGGGCATACCGGGTTGCGGTTGTGGCTTGCGGTACACGAAGCGAATGTCACGGTTGGCCGGGTCTTCAAGCAGTTCCGGTTGGAAGCCCAACTGAGCCATGCGCTGAGCCACGTTGAGTTCCTGCTCGTCGCGGCGCAGGCGAGTGATTTCGTCCTCTTCCTCGTTGGGGTACAAGGTGAGTTTCCAATCGCTAACGTTCATCTGCCTGAGCAGACGGGGGAACAAAACATCGGTGTACACCTTCTGACCAAACTCAACCGCACGGTTGGTGACAAGAATCTGCATGCCCTCGTTGTTCAGACCACCGGACTTGCCGGTGTCCACCATGAAGATGCTTGAAACACCATAGAATGCAGCAATCCTGTTGCGAATCTCGTCACGAACCGGAATGTACTGCATTTCCTCCAAGGTGTCCATGAACTTGACCCAATTCACGCCACCCTTGCCGGTTTGCGATTCAATACCAACACGGGGAATGTAGTGGGGGTCACGCTCCATCTTTTCGTCAACGGACTTCCAAAACGACTTCATGGACTCAAGGTTGTCCGTAGTCACCGAGATGATACCCTTGGGCATCCGTCGCTTTTGGTAAGCCGTGTACATGTAATTGTCCATGGCCGTGAGTGTCATGGCTTGACGCCACATGGTGTTGACAGGGCTACGTCCGTACAACTTCGACGGAGTGTACTTGCTGACGTGTATCACTTCACCTTCAACGAAATACTGCGTCTTTCCGCTACCGGCCATGTTGACGTAGTGAACGTCTTCAAGGTCACGACCGCAGTTCTCACACACCTTGTCGTCAGCGTGTGTCTTTACTTCGTCACGATGGATGATGCAGACCTTGAATCGGCCACCACGCACACCGCGCTTGTCGGCCACAATGCGCATGAAGATGGGGTCACCACGAATCATCTCCTTGACACGGTAAAACGCAATCTCCTTACTTTCAGGGTCAATGAAGTATTCCTTGACCAAGATGAGGAAGGCGTCGTCCACAATGTTGAGGTCATTCTCAACTTCATGGAGCAGATGGACAAACGATTGTTCCATCGAGTTCTCCTGACCGAGCAACCACTTAGGGTAGGTCAACTCATCAGGGTCAGGCTTGCGCACTTCACCACCGCATTGCTTGCAGGATTCCATTTCCTGTTGGTACTCTTCATCGCACACCGTACACTTGACTGTGAACTTCTTTTCCCAATAGTAGCCGCGACGGAACATTTCTTGACGCAACTTGGAAAGAACGGTGCGCAGAATCAGCGATTCGTTGCTGACCGCATAGAGGGCCGGAATGGTGATGCCCTGAGCCATCACGGGTTCCTGAATACCGCTTGACCACAACGGCATGGTCGGCGTGGGTGACTCACGCGACTTGAACGGGCTACGAAGGCCTGACAGGAACCGAGAAATGCGTCCTTCTTCAGCCATCATAGACCCTCCGCGTATGCACCGATGGTATCGGCATCAATTCCCCACTTATCAAGAAGCCCGTTGGCTTTCACCGTATGGTCCTTCCAATTTGAGAAGGTGACAAGTCGGTACAACTCCTGCTTTCGCATGGAATCATTCTCATCCACGTACGAGAGCATGGCTCTCGCTTGCGTGGTCTTGAGCATCATGTGGGGAAGGGTAGCCTTGAGGACACGGCGAATGTCGTCCTTGCGTGAAAAGATGAGTCGGTGTACGCTCTTCTTGGTGTTGCGGGACACCTTTTGGTCCGTGACAAGACGACCGCATCCGGTGGCCTTGTGCAAGTCTTCGCACAGTTGTTTCCCTGAGTCACCGCTTGCAACGAAGGTCACACGGGGGTCACCGCGCTCGCTGATGAAGATGCTACCGTCAGAATCGAGTGAACCCGCCATGTACGCCCAAATGTCCTTGATGATGAATCCATCACGACCCAAAAGAACGTAGTCACCGCGTGATGTACTCTTGAAGATGTTCAACTCTTCACCGTACATCTTGAGCAATGCACCCATGCGCTGCGCCGTCATGTTGCGGTCCAAGGTGTCTGAGCCACGGCGGAGCAACTCTCGGCTGCTCAGGTGACCGTGGGCTTGCAATTCTTCTGCTGCAAAGTACAGGGCATCTTGTTCTGCCTTGTTCAACGTGTCCACTTGGTGCAGTACGTTTCGCCACATTTTGCGAGCATCTTTCTGCAAATGCGTGGCGTCAACCCACGATTGTTGGTCGTCTTCATCCCAATCCACTTTGTCGTTGAGCATTTGCAACACGGTGTTGGCCTTGAGGAATTGATGGCATGCCTTCTGCAACGACACACTACGGCTCTCACCAAACTTACGCAACGCCTTGAGGCTACGGTCAGTCAGCCCCATTTGTTTAATGACGCTCTCCATACCTTCAGCCCACGACAGGTTGTTGATGGTTGCTTCAACCTCCATGGCTTTCAGTTGGCGCACAAGCCCAATCGTTTCGTCGTATTCGTCACGGTTGTCTTTGTCGTGCCGTCGCATCTTGCGGCACTCACGAATGATGGTGTCAGCGTCTTTTCCCCAATACGTCTCAAGCCATCCGTCGCCGTTCTTCGGGAACTCTCGCTTTCGCAGGTCTTCTTTGAGAAAAACCGTTGACGTGGTTTGCATGGGTACGTCATGCGGTGAAAAGAAGGGATGCTGAGCAATGGAGTTCATCACCATCTTGGTGAAAGGGTCGTCACTCACAAGGGGCACGTCGTACACGTCACCCACCAATGCACTCCCCCACATAATGACCACTCACTTGACCATTGGTTAAAAACCCCACTCAGCGAACGGGTAATTCAAGGGGTCAGCCATCCACCAAACCCTCCTTTCTCTTCCTGACGACCACCACTAAGCCAATCGCCAAATCCGGGCATGTAGTCGTCAAGCATGACGAGCGAGCCACGGAACTCCTTGGTGCCCCAATTCGCCAAAGCGAGGGCCATTGCCAAGTCGTCGTGCGTACCCACGCTTTCCAACTTCCCGTTTTTCTGCATGCCGAAGCGGTTGAGTTCTTGCTCCAACTTGTGCGTGAACTCACGGCTTCGCTCATCCCCGTAGGGTGTGCGAATCTGACCTTGCTCAAACGCCATGAGCAGGGACATGAACATGGATTCCTTGCGCTGACGGGTGGTCATGAACGTCTTGATGGGAATGTCGTTGCGCATGTCTTGCAGTTCAGCAGCAAACATGCGTTGGAAGTTGTTGCCCTCAAGTTCAATCAAGTCAGGTTGGAAGCGGTTGTTCATCATCAGGATTTGCCGCTTCTGCGCTGCACCGCTCATTCCACGTTCGTGATGCACACCGACAATTTGTTTGGTACCATCATCAGGTAACGTACGTAGCACAAGCATAGCGGTAAAGTCAGCGTTCTTGTCCGAGGCAATCGCCGTGTCCCATCCGATGAAATGCTGCCCAAAGATGCCTGCCGACTCACCTTCTTCGTCATACTCCATCTCAGCGCGGTCAAGCAACACAAGGTCCCTGTCCCTTGCTTTTTCAAGAATGTCGTTGGGGAACATACTCGCAACGTCGTGAATCGGCTCGCACAGGTATTCACGGGAGAACTGAATAGCAGGCATAGAAAGTCGCCGTTGGTCAAGCGATTCCAAATCCCACCGCTCAGGCCACAGGGCTTTTCCTTCGGTGTTGATGGCAGGGTAGGTTTCAACGGTGAATGCCTCACGTTGCTCAAGTTCTGCGTACAGGTCGTTGTACGAAAAAGGTGTACCGACAATCATCATGCGACCGGTGTGGTGCAGCACAGGAAGCAGAACACCATAGAACCAATCCGCAGCACGCTGCAATTCAGTACCGGTCGTGCCCCACAGAATGTCGTCGCACACAACCACGTTCGGGTGGAAACCACGGGTACCACCACCCACGGACTTTGCCATCATACGGCTTCCGTTTGCAAAGTCAAAGTAGGTCTTTCGCCAAGGTCGGCCTTCAGGAATAAGGTGTCGCAGACACGGGGTGGATTCGATGTTGTTGCGAATGAACCGCATGTGTTCAAGCGTCTGCTCAAGCGAGTGGCTGAAAATCATGACGTGGGTGTTGGGCTGAAACGCCGCAATCCACAGGGCATAGGACATGAAGAACACGGATTTGCCGTGGTCACGACTTGCTTTCACACAGTAGTAGCGGTTGGAGTCCAACCCTTTGTCCCAACATTCATGGTGGTACGAGTACTCAAAACCGAGAATCTCGGTAAAGAAGTACCTGAAGGACTTGGCCGACATTTCACGGTCCATCTCAAGGATGAACTGATTCATGTCTTCATTCATCGGCTCAACCTCTTGAGCAAGTAGTCCATCGCATGTTCAAACGGCTCAGCAGAATAGGTGAATAAACCGGTTTGTCCTTGCGCTCGGAGTTGTTCTGCTGCAAGTGCAGGGTTAACAGGCTGAGCAGCAGGTTGAGCAGCAGGCTGAGCAGCAGCAGACTGTTGAACAGGTTGTCCTGTCATGGCCGCTGCTGCTTCTTCAGGAGGAACAGGTTGCACAGGTTGCTGCACAGGTTGCTGCACAGGTTGCTGCACAGGTTGCTGAGGTTGCTGAGGTTGCTCCATACCCGGTAGCATCATTTGCTCCGGTGGTAGTGCGGAGCCATCAGGAGCAGTTGAACCCGGTGCAACAGACTGCATTTGTGGGGATTGCTGCTGAGTGGGCGAAGATTGAGTTTGAGGTTGTGTTTCTTTTTGCCTTTCAATGAATTGCCACGGTTGGTTTGCAAGGTATTGTGCGTACGCACCCATAGGAGCAGCGAGGTTGCCCCCTTGCATTTGGTCTGCAATTTGTTGCGTGGTAGCCGCAGCAGAAAGACCGCGACCTGCCAAATCAGCAATAGCACCAAGTCTTTGCCATCCTTGCCCTTTCTGACCTGTTTTTCGGCCAAAAGCCATGCCCGCAAGTTCACGAATTGATGGGCCTTTGCCACCAACCACCAACTGCAAACCGCCACTTGGTACCTGCTGCAACGCAGTTTCAGATTTACGAACGAGTACGGGCTTCATGATTTCACCTCATACTCATTTTGATGACCTTGACGACCTCGGGTTGGACGTTGTACGACTTCGCAATTTTGTGCCAATCACCCATCGTGTGATGAATGTTGGTCACTTCCTCGGAGGTAAGCCCAACGTATGAAGCCAACTGACGGGAGGACGTGCGGGAAGAACTGAGGTGTTTCACCACGTTGTTGTCCAATTCAGCCTCGCGGTACTGCATTCGCTCAAGTGCCTTCATTACTTGGTCCATCACAGGCAGATGCACGTCTTCGCTGCGCATGAACTGCGTCAGCAAGGTTTGGCGTGGGTCGGACAGGCCTGCTTGAGCGCGTGCTTCAACGGGAGACAACTCAGGCGAAGCAACAGGCCGCTGCCGACCACGACCTGCAAGGTCGAGCATTTCCCTGAACTGTGCAGGGGAGTAGCGGCCAATGTCCGGTCGGATGGCTTGGAACTCAGCCGACAAGGGTTGAGGTGCCCCTGCGTCTGCGAGCGGCGGAGGTGAAGGGCCGCTTGTTGGTGGAGGCACCGTAGCCGACGGATGAGCGGACGCCGGTACGGGTGCAGACGCAGGGACTTCTTGTTGTGTGGGGACAGGCGAATAGCCTGCATAATTCATGCCATGAAAATAGGCTTCCATGTGCGGGTCAAGGTCTTGACCAAGGGGCATTTGCCCGGTTTCCGGGTCAGCGGTTGGGTAGTTTTCGTACACACGCTGAGCAGCCAACTCGCTTGGAATCTCTCCAAGTCCAAGACGGATTTCATGACCACGGGCTGAGGCTTGATGGTCCGCAAGTGCTTCAATGGTACGACGGTTGCGAGCAATGGTTTCTTGCATCTGTTCGTCGCCGGAAAAGGGCACTTGGCTAAGCGCACTCTTTCCTTCCTCCCCTTCACCCATAGCACGGGCAAGGGCAAGAACTTCTGCACCCCTGACGTGAGTACCCGCTTGACCTTTTGACGAACTGCCTTGCTTAACGTGACCAAGTTGACCTTCGTAGCCAATTCCATCACCTTCCAATGTCTCTTGCACGTCGTTGAAGAGTTTGACGAAAGGACCTTGGCTTGAACGACCAAACAGGAACATCATGGCCGGAACCTTTGACACCGACTTGATGAGGGCTTGTCGGTAGGTTGGATTTTCCATAGCATCCCTCATGCCCATTTGCATGCGCCCTTCCATTGGTACATCAATGGTGACAGGCACATTGGGCACGTGGTCCAAACCTTCCTGCAAGGCTTCTGCAATGTATTCACCTGCAAGTCGTTCTAATTGTACCGCAGGCTTACCACCGACCGGTCGGAAAAAAATGTCAGGCAGATGGTGAAGAACTTCCCACGTGTGGGAGGCATCCATAGACGGGCCAAACTCATCAGGATAAGGGTGCTTCGTATGGTCCACGGTGGAAGAACCGGGGTCTTTTTGTGGAGAGTGAATGTAGTCCGGTGGAGCCGTCATGTTGGCGTACACGAACGGTTTGTTGCTTTGCAAAAAGGGTAACCGACCTTCCAATTCTTTTGGGTCAATATCAAATTGCGGAAGCACGTCGTCAAGAATGTACCGTAATTCCGCATTAAACGGCAGGTAGTACGACTCAACAAAACGACCATTAGGATTGGTTGCGTGGTTCCAATTTGTTAGCGTAGTAATCTTGGTACCGTTGTCCGTACGGCTTGGACGATTTGTACCTTCTCGGGTTGATGTAACACCGTGACTTGGATATTGTCCTGCACGTATCTTTCGCCATTGGTTGCTTGCAAATGGAGCAAGTTGATGTGCGTCACTTTCGTGGTTCTTGTTGTACAGTTGGATTGCAGCATCAATCAACGGTACGGGATTGAAACCTTCAGGTACGCGACCTTTGAGTGCCTTTCTCAAATGGTGCGCAGCAGCGTCAATGCCGTGCATAAAGAACTGAGGTCCACGCGGGTCGTCTTTGGGACGGGTGTGGTAGTAGTGAATCCCCGCATCGTCTTTTTCAAACTGACCGGGGTAAATCTCCCCCTTTCCGTCGTGAGCAAACGCAGGCACGTCCAATTGGTCCATTGGTCGGAATGCCTCGGGCGGAGGATTGCGCAGAATGGCTGAATGCCCTCTTGGACTGTGGTGAAAAAGACCCCATGCCTTGCGAATGGCAATCGGGTCAAGCATCATCCCATATGCCCCCGTTGTGAGACGAGGTAACCCGCCGGGTCAAGACCGAACTGCTTCGCGTCAGTCTCGTCGTTTTCCGTCGGCCCTTCAGGGTCCGACTCGTCTTTGGGACTCACACCGGCAGGGTGAGCAGGAACGTGACCGTTCTCCATTGCGCTGCGCGTACCCGCTTTTTGCAACTTGTTGGCACGCTCCAACGCTGCCATGATACGGCGCATGATGTTGAGTCGCTCAGTCGTGCGGGCAGCGCGGCCTTTGAGCATCTCACTCTCAGCACGCTCTTCGCTCATCATGATGGACGAGGGAGCAGAAGGAGCAGATGGGATGCCGGGGACCATGGACGATTGCGGTGAAGGCATCATCGGCGGCATGGGTGGCATCGGTGGGCGAGGCATCCGAGGCATACGGGGTCGGCGCACACGCATTGAGCGCAGCGCAGGTTGCCTCATTTGCCCTGACTGTCCGGGCAAGAGTCCGCTGAGCCTTCCTGCTCCGGTGGGTCCGGCGTAACTGCCTCGCTCGGCGTAGCGGGCGTGGGGCGAGAAGGTCGTGCGTACATTGCCAAGAATCTTGCGAGCCTCAGATTGGCCCATGTACTGTCGGTACTTTTGCGGGTCTTTCGACATGGGTTGCTTCGTCGCAATGCCACGGTGACTCATCTCCACAGACAGGTGGGGTTTCATCAGCCCCGTTTTCTTTCCACCCTTGATACCACGCATACGGGCGCGAAAACGCCGCATGGTAGCACCGCTTGGGTCCATGCCGCCGGGTGGCCGCTTGAATTGTCCTGTGGATGGGCGGAACTCGCGCCGCGCTTCACGGCGACGACGGGCTTCGATGGTACCGGGTGTTTCACGCTTCAGCAACGTGGACCAAGCATCTTCCATTGGTTCACTCATGAAGAGCGGAACAGGACCGGTCATTGCACTACCGGTACCCGTCTTGGCCCCCGTAGCCATGTCAAGCATGTGGCCTCGACTACCCGCAGGCCCACCTTGCAAACCAAGTTCCCGTTCCAAGTCCTGCTTGTTGCCGTCGTCCTCACCCATTGAGGATTCAGCACCTTCAAGGGGCAACTTTGCGCTGACCTTGATGTGCTTGATTTTACTGCGCTTGTCCTTGCGCTCTTCTTCACGCTTCTTCCGCTCTTCACGGCGGCGTTCCATGTCCTCCGGGGACGTGGGCGAGTACTTGTCCTCGTCCTCGTTGGCCGACGAGTACATCTTGTCGGACTCGCTACGCGGCGAGTACATGCGAGTGTCCGAGCCGCGTCCCATCATCGGCATCACTCCACCCCCATGTTCTCCATCAATTGCGCCCTAAGCCGCGCCCATACTTCAGGACTCTCCTTGCTCAATTCGACTTGCAAGATGTTGAAGGTCTGATTGACCTGCTGCGTGTCGCTTTGCGCACCCCATTGGTCTTGGAAGCGAAGCAGGTCTTTGACTGTTTCACGAACTTCCTTGTGCAGCGACACCGCATCCCGCACAAAGCCGTCTTCGTGGACGCTGCCTTCGTCAAGCAGTTCGCTCAACTTGTGATTGAGCCGCTCAGCGTTGCTTCGCAACAAATCAATCTCGGTGCCTGCACGCAGGGCGACTTCGATAGCAGCCGTCTTTTGCACAAGCGGCTGAAAGTGATTCTTCATGTGCTGATAGACCACGTTCTCGCTGACTTCCAACTCTTGAGCGATGAGGTCGCTGTTGCCTGTGTTGAAGTACAACTCTTCGTACGCAGCACGCTGATGCGACGTACAGACAGGACATCCTGAATTGGATGCAAGGTGAAACTCGCCCATGTGGTTGCGGTAGTGCCGCTCGGTGGTGTTGGTTCGCCACCCCTTGTCTTTGTCCAACTGCTTTGGCGAAATGTGACCGTCGAGAAGGCCCTGCTCAAGCCCATCGCGCTCTTCGTCCATGCAAAAAGAACACGACCGCTTCATAACGCGGTCGCTGCTCATATTTTTGTTTGGTGGCATTTCTTTCAAAAGCATTCCGTCATCGAACGATGCGGGCGTACACACCGGTCAACGCAAGGACGCTACCAAACAATCCGACCACGTAGTAGGACATGGAGGATGCAGGCAGTTCGTTGCCTTTGAACAAAATAATAGCCACAAGGACAAGGATGGCCGAGAGAAACTGCACCATAATCATGTCAACGATGACGCTGCGCTCAGGGTTCAACACGTCAAGGGTGGTCGTGGCAATACCACGTGGCATGTACGATTTGTCTTGCATATCATCGTCCCCCGGTAATGAATGAGCGAGCGGTGTTGCCAATGAAGCCACCCGCCTTCTCCATCACACCTTGGTCCATTGCAGCAGCCAAGGCTGAGTTCATCATAGACTGACTCGCCATGTTGTTGAGTTGCATTTGCTGCCCTTCAGCGTTCTGAATGTTCTGCTGCGCAGCAGACTGCAAGGCGGTGAAGTCAGCCTTGACGTTTTCAGCACTCATGGTCTGCAAATGCTGCGGCAAGGAAGTGACTTCCATTTTGAGGTTGCCATCTTCGTCAGCCACAAACACCGCGTTCTTGAGAATCTCCAACACCGAGAAGGAAACAATGTTGTTGAACATCTCAACCAAGACCCCCATCTGTGGGCTTGCGATGAATCGGTCCACCGGAACGATACCGCGAAGCAGCATAATCTGCATTTCAAGTTCGCTTGGCGGGGCCACCGGCTGCTGAGGTACACCGGCACCGGCAGTAAAGGCTCCCATGGCCCCCATCTGCTGAGGTTGTTGACCCCATGCTTGTTGAGGCCAAGGATTCTGTTGAGCAGGAGCCGGTTGACCCCAACCGGTCACCCCGAGACTCAACGAACCGCCCTGTGATTGTGGCTGCTGACTGTTCAAACCAAGCATGTCACTCAACCACCGGAAGCGTCTGTTGCTCATGAGGGTTTTCACCGCTGAGCATGGATTGGAAGGCGGCGGTGGGTTGATTTGCCATTGCCAACTCCTGTTGGAAAATCCGCAGGTCAAAGGCAATCATCGTCACATCGTTCAGCCCCGTAGCCGGGTTTTCGTAGTACATGATGGAAATGCCCTTTGTCTTCTTGCTATCCTTTTCCAACTCAGCGAAGAACGGCTCGTACTTCTGCAAGAAGGACGGCGTGGGGTCCTTGGCCTTGACCGCAGCCACAGGAACGGTCACCATCGAAACGCCCTTCTTCATACGGTCACGCAGACGACGAGGGTTGGCCTCGCTCACCTTGTCTTCCTCAGCCTCCCACTTGCAAAGCAGGTGGTACAAGTGAAGATGCTCAGGGCAGTAGGTACCTCGCATCTTGCGACCGCTCGTCACCTTGTCTTTGGCAACAAAGGCTTCAGCCTGTCCGGTGACGGGATTTTTCCAATAGTACTCCCACAGACTTACCCCGGTTTCATCGTCCGTAATTTTGTCGTACAGGTTGTCCACTTGGATAAGCGCGGCACAATCGCAGCCGTCAATGACGCAGACGTGGGCTTGCTTGTCGTAGCGGTACTTGCGACCCAAGAGCGTACGCACAGGGTTGAGCAGGTGTCGCTTGGTCGGTGTCAGCAGACGGTATGCCTGTCGAATGTCCTTACGGCGAGCCTTCACGGGGTCAGGGTGACGGCTTGGATAGAAGTTGACCTTGGGCACTTGCAGGTTGGCCCCGGCAGCAACTTCCTGCATGGCTGCTTGAGCCGTAGCCTGTGCCATCAACGCTTCGTGGGTCAGCATCGAGTTACCTTGCTGCGAAAGTGCGTACACGCTTGCTACGTTGAGGTCACCGAGGTTTTGCTGCGGTGCTTGACCACGAAACGGAATCATTCTTCCTCCACCACCCGCATGTGCGCCGAATACGTGTCTTCCTCACGAATGACGTTCCATTCAACGATGCTACCCTTCTTCAATCGCATCAACTTGGCAATCCACAACGGAATCACAGTCCGAAGGGACTGACTTGCCGAGCCGACCGACGCTACTTTCGTTTTATCCATGTTTCTCACACCGTCAACAGGTTGACCATCGTTGGTTCCACGTTCCATCCAATTCGGGTTGCCATAAACGACCTGCGGGTTGGAATACCCGCTTTTTGCAAGCGAATGAGGTCATCTCGGAAGGGGTCGAAGATGGGATGCTCCCCAATCCGCCCTTCAGCGTACAATTTGGCCGCAGTATCGTCAAAATACCGGTCAGCCTTGTTTGCAACAAGCATAATCAGGCTTGGAGCGTACGATTTACCCTTCCATCGGCTCTTAAGGGTCCGATACCGGTAATTTCGACCCGTAATTGCGTCAACAAGAAAGCGAAATCCTGCAATTTGCTGAATTGCGTCGTTTCCACCCTTGATTGCTCGGTCATCGAACAGATAGACAACTGCACGGACTTGTCGAGACACCATATCATCAATCCACAGGTTCCAAAACCGCTCTTGGCCGCCAATATCGGCAGAAAACACGACACGCTTCTCGCCTTCCCAACTCACGCGCTTGCGAGAAGGCTTTGGAAGCAGGTAGCGACCGAGAATCTTGCTATGTTCGGTCCGTTCTTCTTCAGGAATCTCTTCCATCTCACCCGGAGTGGTCATGTAGCGGTCAAGGGTGGTCTTTCCGGTCAGCCCTGCACCGTAAATGCCGACTTTGCGCGGCCTCCAAGAGTTGTACAGGGTCTTACCCCACACCATTGCACCGACCAAGGCGGTACCCGCAGGCTCAACCATTGACCCACCCCGTTAGCCAAGCAGCCAAATCGCCCATCTTGAGCCAAAACCACTTGACGGTACCTTCCCACACGCTGCGGTCAGTTCTCAATTCGTACAGACTCGTCAGCAACACGGCAATGCCGCTGAACACAAGTGTACGAACCCAACCAAGCCCCTTTTCGTAGTACGTATCAAGGGTGTTTTGCGTGTGCATCGCCCTCAAGGTGGCTTCCGTGGAATCATCCACGGGCGTCTTGAAGATTCGACCCATGTTCACTCGTCGTTCTTGTACCGCTTGTCAGGCGTGCCGTCCTTCTTCAGCGGCACGTCTTCCTTGACGCCGAGGTTGACAGGTTGGTTGACTTCAGCAGCATGCTTGGGTGCGCCTGACATTTGAGACATGTCATACTGAGACACCAACGACGGTGCGCCTCCCTGAACGCCCCAACTTGGAGGCATTTGACCGGGGTTGGCTTCCATCCACCGCAGTTCGCGCTCAAGTTGGGCTTCCTGCATTCGCAGTTCCATCTCAGCGCGTCGGTTGTCGAAAGTGTTCTGCATGCTGCGGAAACGGTACTGCCGCTCACGCTCCATGTTGGTTGCCGCAACACGTTCCTGCATGTTCTGCTCAAAGAACATCTTGAACACGTAGTAGGCAACACCCTGCACGAAGAATGCGGCCATGGCGTAGGTGAAACCGTTCACCCACGAATCGTCATTGTTGAGCCACATACCTGCATCAAACAGGCCAATGGCAAGTCCGACAAGGGCTGACTGCGAGATAATCAGGCCCATCAGACGAATCTCGGCTTCGTTGGACTGAGGCATAGAAGACATGCTGCTCAGGCTTGGTCACAAGAGTGGTCATCTTAAGGCTTGTGTCCACTACCTCACTTTTCTCATTCACTACTTCACCAAAATGACAATTCCGGGTTACTCACTTTTTCAGTAGTCTTACTCTCTATACTATTAGAGAGAGTAGTACCTATGGAATAGTGAGTATTCCAAACATGTCAAAATCGTGACTAAGTGAATGACAAAAGTGAGAAAAGTGACTACTCCATTTCGTCAATCTGCCTCAACGTACCACGATTCTTGAAATGGCGGGCACGGTTGTCGTGTTCACTTTCAAGGGTCAGTTTGTTACCTTGGGTGTGGCTCACGTCTTTGTGGTCGTGACTTCCATAGATTCCACGGCGACGACGCTCGCGGTTCAGTTCTTCACGGTACTTGACGCGCTCAGGGGAAGATTCGTACTCCTTGTCGTATTCCAACTTGTGCCGCATGGCTTCAGGCGACTTGCGCTCCTTGAGCAGACGGAAGGCCAAGTCCATCGGACTTGCGCTCATCTGAATGTCGCCAAACTGCGGTTGCGACATGTCAAAGCCCTGACCCACTTGCTTTGCAGCCATGGCAGGATGCATACCGCCCTGCACAAGTTGGGTGAATTGGTCGTAATGCATAGGATGAACGTCGTACATGTTTGCCGTGCTGAGGTTAGCCTGCTCTTGCGCAGGAGCGGTAGGGTCACGCGCATACTGCAAAATCTGTTGAAGTTCGTCCTGCGGTGGGGGGTGAGGTGCCCTAAATGACATGTCGGTACCGCTTACTCCGGTTTTTCGCCTCAAATTGTGCAACAAATCCTTCAATTCATTATCTTTTACTGTTGGCAAGGACATTGAAGGTCTTCCAACTAAAGCAGGCATCAAATTACTTGTAAGAATCCTACGTGAAACGCGGTTCAAAGCAGCAAGCGGTGTACTATATGCACCGTGAGCATCATACGGAGTTGCAAGACTATTGTGATAAGGAAGTTGTCTCGTTACTTCTTGCGCCATTTCTCCACCAAGGTGTTTAGACGAGAGATTCTGTAACGCTTGTAGCAATGCATCACGGTATTGTGTTTTGTTTGAGTCTCGCAATTCAGATTCTCTTTGGGCTACATCTGAACTGTAATCTGCGTTTTGCAAAGCATCAAGCGTAGCACGCCAATTTTTCATCGCTTGAGTATGTTCACGAAGTGCTTGCTGCGATGGAAGTACCGTTTCACTTTCCGGCGTGGTCACCAAAGGGTCAAAAATGGCTGCAACATCTTCCATTGGTATTTTTTGACCGTTTCTATCTTCGTACATTCCGTCTTCCGGTTTCAACGAGTATTTATTTTGATTTACCGTAGCCTCGATAAGTGCGTTCAAACGGTCAATGTGTTCCTGAGGGGTAAGTGGTGTCTGTGCTGATTCAGCAAGACGTTCACTAAAAGTAGGCATGAAATCACCATCAATACGAACGCCGGTAGTACTTGAGTGCCTCAATCGCGGACTGTTTCATCTCAGGAGGCAACTTGTCTAAACCTTGTTGGAACGAGCCGTACCTCATAAGTCCAAGTGGACTTTTGCTACTTATTTCGCCTGTTACCAATTGACCGGGAGGCAGAATTGTTTTTTGCCCGCCTTTCTGTTCACGCATGTAATCAATCAATTCAAGTTTTTCTTCGGTGGTCATTTCTCGACCTCCGGGTTGGAGGGGAAATCCTTCCCTGTCGTACGCTCCTTCAAGTGCAGGATGAATGGCTGAAATTGGAAATTGCGAAACGTACTCTCGCCATGCGGCTTCATGTGGGGTGACTTTGTAATCATCCCAAGGGTTATTCAACCTATCAAGCGGATTTGGATTTCGTAGCCTGTCTTCAATCATTCTTGGTTCCATTTGATTCATCAACCAATCTCTATCATCCAATTTTAATTCCCAATTTGTCGCATCAGGCTCGTTGCTTTCCCGTGTATGACTTGCACGCATAGGTGTCAAACGGGTGCGGTCAATGGGTGTCATTGCAACGTATTCAGCAGTTTCACCCCCTCCGTGCCGAGGTCGTTCTTGCACTAAATCTTCAGGATAATGCCCAAGCCCGCGAATACCAAAGAGATTGTGCCTATTTTCAGCACTAATCCCACGCATCTCTTGTGCGTACGGCGGGGCAGAAAATTGCATGGGCATACCATGTTCCGAGCGATATTTGTACGGCAAAGGATTTCGTTGACCTTCCTCATACGAACCGCTATATTCTCGTCCACTCATCGGAATGAGTTGTCCACCGGGCGTGGTCATGACACGCGGTGCAATGTCTCCTGTGTAACGGTAGGCGTTGATGGGCGGAATAGAGCCGGGAATCACGGTGTTGGTCTGCGGGTCAAGCCACCGCTCGGTGGTTAAACCCGGCATCATTTGCGGTAGCGTCATCTGCGTGGTAAAACGCACGTTGGGCGGGCTTGGCCTACCGGCTTCCCAAAGCGTACTGTTTGGGTCAAAATCAGCCTGAGCATTCGCCTCAGCAATGTTACGAATGTCTTTAATGGTGTTTCCATATTCAAACGGAAAATCACGTCGAGTGTAATTTGGGTCAAGCGGTTGGTTGTACACTTCTTCCATGGTCGGAATCTCAAGTGATTCAGTAGGAACATGAATGGGGCCTAAGTACTCACCCCTGTACCTGTTGCGTGGATTTTCAGGAAACCCAAAGTCGCCGGTAAGGGTCGTTTGCCGCTTCAGCAAACGCCATGCCGACTCCATTGGGTCCAATACTTCACCTCAGCATCTTGAGCATGCGCCATGCGAGGTCCATTGGGTGCCCCGTTTGCACGGCACCGTTCATCTCGTCCCACACACGTTGTTCGTACTGACGCTGAAGGACGGAAGGGTGGGTCTGAGGGTTTGCAATCTGCTTGTTTTCCAAAAAGACTTCACCGGTATCGGGGCACGAAATGGTGTGCGTCTGTCCCAAGTAATCGTGTCCGGGCACAAGAGGCTGCGATTCAATGGTCAGGTCGCTCGGTCGAGGCTGACCTTGCAGGCTACGCATGGCACGCTGCTTGTCGCCTTCTTCCTGCGCCTGTCGCTTTTGCTCGTTGAGCAACCTTGTTTCGTGGGCACGCCTACCTGCTTCTGAGCGCACTTGTGCAGCCTCTTGAGCAAGCCGCTGCCGCTGCATTTCAATGGCCTCACCCATGCCGCGCTGCTCTTCGTTGCTCAGCACGGTTGGGCCGCTGAACTTGGTTGCAGCGATGTTTTGCTTGACTTCCCGCTCGGCTTGCCGCTCTTCGTCGGTCTGCTCTTCTTCGCGGAAGTTTTTCTTGTCCTTTGGACCGTCTTTGACACGGCCCATCATCTCAAACTCGCGCTCGTAGTCCTTCTTGGCCTGCACGGGTTTCTTGATGGTTGAAGCGATGGGCTTGACCATGCCTTGCTGCTTGTACCGCTTTTCCTTGGCCTTCTGCTGATTGTGCCGTCGGGCTTTCAGCAACGCCAAAAAATCCCATGCGAGGTCCATTGGCTCGCCGGTCTGAATCTCAGCACCTTGCTTGGCCCGCTCAGCAGCCTGCTGCGCATCAGCAATCTGTTGGTCCTTGCGCTTTTCACCGCCCATCATTGCACCAAGGCCTGATGTTGTCGCACCAATCGCGGCTTGACCCTGCGGGCTTGCAGCAGCGGTAGCGGCTTTACCTGCTAATCCTGTCGCGCCCGCAGCAGCACCGGTAGCAGCAGCACCGGTAGCCGCGCTACTTCCACCCGCAACAAGCGGAGCGGCTGCTGCCACAATCGGCATCTTGAGCATACTTGTCGCAGAAGGTCATAGGTTTTCAACAATGCGTAGCGCAGACTTCCGGTTGAGGGTTCCGTATTCCGTACGCTAAGTCGCTTGCTGAGCGCAGTAATCCGGTATCTATGCCGGTTTTGAAGCCCCATGCGTGTAAATGATTCACAAGCGTTTCAGTTGACAGGTTGGCCCCGCTGCCCTTGGCAAACGGGCAACCACCAAGCCCGCCAATGCTGCTATCGAACTCGGTCACGCCCTCAAGCAACGCTTTGCGCACCAACATAAGCGCACGCTCTTCCTTGTCGCGGTGGTGCAGGTGCAACGCGACGTTTAGCCCCTCATCGCGGGCCATTTTTACCATCCACGGCAGTTCATGCGGTGCAGCCGCACCCACGGTGTCGGCAAAGACCACGGTGTTGCCAAACATTTTGGCGTCACGCAGGCATGAGCGCATGGTGTTTTCGCTGACAAGCCCACTATCCGGGCTACCAAACGCCATTGAGAGGTACACGCGCACGTTTTCCTTGGGCACGTCTTGCATGAATGTGCGGTAGCGCAACACAATTTCATCGCGTGTGGCACGCATGTTGTTGATGTTGAACGTCTCGCACGGCGAAAATACCACATTGATTTTTTCCACTCCGCAGGCTTTGGCCCGCTGCATGCCACGTGCGTTCATGACCAACGCCGAGCCACGCCCGCTGAACACTTCCTCACCGTCCGCCATCTGCGGCAGCAGTTTGGGGTTTGGAAAACTGACCTCTTCGATGTTGTCAAATCCGGCCACGTACAGGCGGTGAATCAATTCACGTCGCTGCTTTACCGGCACCACGTGTGGCAGGGCTTGAAGTCCGTCTCTTGGGCCGACTTCGTACACCGTCACACGCATGACAACAGGAGTGACGATGCGGATTTAACACCGCCGGTCAAGCACGCCCTAAGCGGCGCAAATACTCAATACGGTCATCATCGTCGGGGATTTTGATTTGTCCATCGTTTAAAAATATGGTTTGTTGGTAATTGGGGTCACTCTTAGGTGGATAAAGAAGGGTAAGCGGGGAAATAGAATCAACTTGATTTGTTGATTGTTCTTGTCGTATTGGCAACGCAATACGATGCGGACCGCGCAAATCACCCCATTTCAGTTCGGGACGATTGGGCATGTACGTTACAGTATCAGCCGGTAGCAATTCTTCTCTATCCGGTTTTTGCACAGTAACATCGCGTATGTTTTGACCCAAGTTTTGATGAAAAGGATTGGAGTTTTGGTTTCGCTGATTGCTTTTTATCCCATATCCATGATGAATTAGATTTTCAAGCAAGGCTCGGTAGTGCCCTTGTCTGCGGTTTCCAAGCCGAGTTCCCGCTTCACCAATTTGGTTGAGTTCATTACGCCTCAGACTTTCAGGAAATGAGACGTTTGATAGGCGTTGTCCATCTTGACCAATCAACGTTGCCGTGGTTTTTTTATCATCCAATTCAATGTGTGAAGGAGCAATTCGTTTTTTTCGGGCGGACGAGTAAGGTAAAGGAGCATCCATGAAGTCCGACAATCTTTTTTGCTCCTTCAGCAAAAGCCAAGCCTGTTCAAACGGACTCACGCTTTCACCACCGGTCAGCCGAAGAGGTCAGCAAGACTCTCAAGACCTGTTTTCTCCTTCTTTGGCGCAGGGGGTTTGTAAGTGCCGTCCAATAGGCTGCCCAAAGCGCGGATTGCTTCTTCGCTCATGGGCGGTGGTTTTGAGCCGGGTGGCATTTCAAAATTAGCCAAATCCTGTGCTTGCATAGGCAAAGCCGCTTGAGATTGGTACAGGTCAAGTCGCTCCCTACCCGCTTGGTCTTCCATCATTTCGTCCATGGTGTTGTACCGACTTGCCATGGCTGCTTGAGCCATTGGGTCTTGGTTTTGGGAGGTGGTTGGTCCTGTGGTTGGTGGAGTGGCGCGATACGTGTCAGACGCTCGCGGAAAGAACATTTGACCGGGATAAGCATACGTTGGGTATTGCTGACCGCCAATTCGTCGCCTGCCGTCAAGTTGGAAAATGGTGCGGTCGGTCAGTTGACTCTTGAGCAAGGACCAAGCCTGCTCAAACGGCGTCAAAATCCTTGCCTCCGGGCCATTTCACGGTACGCTTGAATCATTGGGTACGGCATGCCACCGGTTGTCATACCCGCATCAACCATGTCACGAATGTTCTGAAGACGCATTTGAGGCTCGTTAAGTCGTGGTGCAGGCATATCAAACGATTCAACTTCCATTGGGTCATCCATTTCAGCCATTGGACCGGAAGGTTGGTCGGGGTATTCAGGCGCAAGACCGTACATTGGGTGTTCCTCAGCCGGATATTGACTGTTCATGTGGTCGGCACCGCTACTTTGTCGCCGCTCGCCTGAGCCAATGTGTCGAATGTTGCCAATCGCCTTAGCGCGAGCCTTCTGCTTTTCGCCCAACTCTTGCAACTGCTGCGTAAGCGAGTGATGCGCACCTACTTCTCCTTGCATTTGTCTGAGTGCGTGTTCGACCACATCTTCGTAAAAGGCGTCTTGATGGCTCACTTCGGGGTTAAAGAAAGCAGATGCATCCATGGCACTCATCACATTGTCGTCAATGATTTCAGGGTCTTGATGCGGGGCAAGTTGAGACAATTGGCCTATTTGTCGAATACGCCGCATATGCTCAGCATGACGATTGTTGTCTTCATTCATCATACGGTCTGCTTCTTTCAAGGACTTGAGCAAAGTCCAAGCGTCAGCAAACGGCGACATTGATTCTCGCAAGCGAGCGGAGGTTATGAAGCCACCTGCGTTTCCCGTGGAGATTTTTTTTCTTGGAATTATTTTTTTGAGGTGCCATCAATTTTTTTTGGGAACCCTGCGCGTGACTAAAAGGAGCGTTATTTGCATGCGTTATTGCATGCCTCCTTCTAAGGGGTGCGTTATTCTGCTGCGTTATTCGGCCTAAACGGGGTACTGCGGGGCTGCGGCAGGGGGGTTGGTGGGCTAATCGTGGTACTGCGGCCCGGTGGGGCGGCGTTATTTGTTTCACGTGCGTATAAGCGCACGCAATAACGCGCATGCCCGCTGCACCTATGCAACACGCACCCGCTAAACGCGCCGAAGGCGCAAGCCCCCACAAGTGCGCCCTTGACCCCAACCCATATGGGTGCGATAGCAGCCGTCCTTAGGTGCGCTATACGCTATGCGCTATTGTGCGTGAAGACCACCCCGAATCGGCTCACGTTGTCTCGGAACTATATAACCGGCCAAAGGATAGGGAACCGATGAGCAAGAACACCTGCCTCAGCCTGAGCATGCAGCCGACCACCCCCCGCCCCGCCTATGCGGTGCAGATGGCCCCCGTCGTGGACGCCCTTGTGAACTTCGCCTCCGGGCGCAAGTACACGCACGTGTCCATCGCCGTTGACCTCACGGGCAACGCGCCCGAGTGGAGCAAGGAGCCGATGACCTACACCCGCAAGCAGGTGGTTGACCACCTTGTGCGCATGGATGCGGTCGTCCGAGCCGACCCCAAGCCTGTGTCGTACGGGGACACCACCGCACCCAAGAGCGCGGCTGACCTGAAGAAGCACCTCGCGCTCACCCATGAGGTGACCTCGGGCGTGAACAAGGGTCAAACCCGACCCCTCTTCGTCCACGCCATCGGCGCGGTGCGTGGGTCTGCCAAGCGTGCCCGCCGTGCGGAAGTCGCTGAGGCCGACCTCGTTGCGGCCATGAGCGTCGGCAAGGGCTTCTTCGCCCGTGGGGTCGTGGATGCTGAGGGCAACCACAAGCCCTTCGCCACCGAAGACCTCGCTCGCAAGGCGTGGCTCCGTGCCAACCACCCGCTCAAGGGCGATTGGTGGACGGCTCCCGAACTCGACGGCCTCAAGGGTGCTGAGCGCAAGGCTGCGTGGCGTGGCATGGTCCCCGCGAATGCGGTCTTCGGGCAGGATGCGGCCTTCCGTGCCGTGCCTGACACGTACACCGCTGAGCAGGTCGCTGCCATGCACCACTCCGAGGCTCGCCGCATCGCTGCGGAGATGGGCGCGGGTGAGGACGTGACCAAGGGCAAGGGTGCTGCGGAGCGTTGCCGCCAATTCATCCTCGGTCGCTCGGGTGATGCGAAGCAGGCCCACGCTGAGAACGTCACCGCCCCGGCCATCGTGACCGCACCTGCTCCCGAGTCCATGAGCAAGGATGCCCTCATCGCCCTCATCGCCACCATGCTTCAGCAGGGCTGAGCGGGTACACGGGTGAGCGGAAGGAGGAATCGTGATGATGTGTGAGAGCGAGAGGGGTTAGCCCGAGCGGGAGTGAGTCCCGCCGGGCTATGTAGTGCGCCGGGGGGCGCGGGGGCCGAGCAGCCTCCGCGTCCCCCTTTTTTTTGGTCTTCAGCGCGAATAGCGCAGCCTGCGCGGGGTGCTGATGCGCCGCTGCGCCTACGACACGTACGGCTTGCGGCTGATAGCATCGCACCCATATGGGTTGGCCTTGGCCCCGCTACGCGGGAGGAAGACCTCTCCCATGCGCGTGAGCGGGCCTGCGCGTCTGTGAAAAATCGGTGGGTCGGGAGCGGCGCACCACGACAGGCCCCCCGCTTATCAGCACGACGACGGCTCGCTTGGGCTTGGCTTGCGTGAACCCACGCTAAGCCTTTCTCAGCAGGACTATCCTGTACGTGACTCTCAGTTGACGACGTATGCAATCGGCTGCCGAGCAGCGATAACTCACGTTGCCTCATCCTGAACCGTGGTACTGCGAGCCTGTTTGTCACTTTTCTCAAACACCACCTCACTCATTTGACTATGTTCGATGCGAAGCACCACTTCACCACCCCTCCTACACTCATAGAAGCCGAAGCCGTGCGACAATACCACCATTTCACTATGCTTACACTCATTATAATAATAGAGAGTAGTACCTATGGAATAGTGAGTATTCCTACGGGCTTGTCCTACATTGAGAGTAGGGGGTGTGGATGATGACTACTCAAACATACCATATGAGTGAAGTGGTGAATGAGAAAAGTGAGAAAACGTGGCGCAGTACATCGTTCACGCTGACGTAAGACCAACTGATTTTGAATTGGAACTATTTAACCGGCCAAAGGAGAAGAGGCCGGAGTTGAAACAATGGCTCGGAAGAACGACAAGAAAGTGTGGACCTACGAAGACGTGGGGTGCTTCTGTTATGCAAGCACCGCATGGGAACGGGAGTATGTGATTAGGCGAACGGCGGTTGACGCAGGGTGCTACCCCAACATGGAAGCGTACGGGTGGACGACCGTGGACTTCCTCGACTTCCTGAACGACAAGACCGTGTTGCCCGAGGGTCACGCCTTCGGCATGCGCTTCGATGACTTCACC
>Ga0222718_10000179_pt1 | contig 63930 bp, 100 predicted proteins | sample C33_27DmetaG_FD_165045 | JGI IMG/M metagenome (GOLD analysis project Ga0222718, IMG submission 165045) | Estuarine water microbial communities from San Francisco Bay, California, United States - C33_27D | ecosystem: Environmental > Aquatic > Marine > Unclassified | place: USA: California... | reverse complement strand
AGGTGCTTGTGCAAAAAATCCAGACCCAACAAAAATTGTAAATACACCAATGATTAAATATAAAACTGAAAAGGTAAAAGCTGCAGCTGCAGTTATTCCTAAATGGTATAAGAAACTACCTAAAAAGGATAATGCAATTTATTCTGTTGGTTCTTCATCTTCTCCAGACTTACAACTGTCTGTTGATATGGCAACACTAAATGCAAAGTATACACTTGCAGACAGAATTAATGGTAAACTAGATGGTCTGATGAAAACCTTTATGACAAGGTTAGGAACAGATGAAGATATATCTGCAACTACAATGTCAGAAGTTGAAAAGGTAGTCAAGAATGTAATTGCATCTGTAGATGTTGCTGGTTACAATCCTAAAGAGATTGAAGTATATCCAAGTGGAACACAGTTTCGTGCATTTGTATTACTTGAGTATTCTGATACAGAAGCTAGAAAGATTATCATGAATCGTATGATGAAAGATAAGTTAGTTTATTCTAAGATTAGGTCTACTGTTGCATTTAAAGAACTAAAAAATGAAGTAGAGAAATCTAAGAAAGAAGATGAGTCTAAATCTATAAGTAACATAGTTACTAAAAAAATCACAAAGGATATGATGTGAGAAAAGATAGACCAAAACAAGGTTTAACTGTCATGGTTCGTGGAGATGACATCAATGGTGCAATGCGAGTTCTAAAGAAACGTATGCAAGAAGAAGGCATCTTCAATGAACTACGAGAAAGAACTTCTCATAAGACTAGAGGTGAAAAGAAAAGACTTCAAAGAGCTGCTGGTCGTAAAAGATGGTTAAAGAAAGTAGATAAACTCAAAGAACAAGGATTATGGAATGATTAAGAAAAAACGTAAACCTATGACAGAGGAACAAAAGAAAGCTGCGTGTGAAAGACTTGCAAAGGCGAGAGCTGCAAAACCACCAGCAAAGAAAAGTTCTATTCATCATACTGTACTTGCAAAAGGAGATGAACATTTCTTATCTGCAAAAAATGTACAGAGTTGGATTAAGAATCAGAAAGAACAACTTTCTGAATATCGTGCATCTGTTCGTAGAGATATAAAAGGTGCGAAAGCAAAACTTGCAGATTGTGAGGGTTATATTAGAAACTTACAATACTACTTACGACATGGTGATTACTGTGATGATAGGTATGGTGCATATCAAGAGAAGAGGATAAAATGGCAGACGATAGTACCAAAGGGGTAAATAACGTAATCAAAGGGCCTTGGTCTAAAGCAAAGATTATCACTAAAAGTCAAACAGATAAGATTGCAGATGATATGGTTTTTGTTGATGATGTTGCAGAAAGTGTTATGATACCTATGATACATGGACTTAGTGAAAATGGTCTTGATATAAAAAGTGATAAGTTTGTAGCAGAGATTGGTTTTATTAATGAAGTTGTTAGGTCTATTATTTTTAGACACATGAAATATCCACATCCAATGCACATATTAATTGATTCGGTAATGTCCACAAAAACAGAATCAATAGAAGATGTATATTCTAAATTTGATGCTGAATTATTAGAACAAATGGTTAAGTCCATAGAAGATAACAAAGAAAAAGATAAGTAATGATTATTATTGATATGAATCAAATCTCGTTAGCAAGTTTAATGATGGATTTGAATATGCGAAAAAGTAACGAAGTAGATGAGGGTATGGTAAGACACATGATACTTAACTCTATTCGTTTACACAGAAGTGATTTCCATAAAGAGTTTGGAGAAGTTGTATTAACTTATGATTCTAAACATTATTGGAGAAGAGATTACTTTCCTAATTACAAAGCTGGTCGTAAAAAAGGTAGAGAAAAAGATAGTAAAGATTGGGATGCTATATTTGGTTGTTTAAATAAAATCAAAGCAGAGTTCAAAGAAAATCTACCATACAAATATCTAGAAATTTATGGTTGTGAGGCTGATGATATTATTGCAACTCTATGTAAAAACTTTCAAGATGAAAAAATTATGATTGTGTCTGGAGATAAAGATTTTATTCAGTTACACAAATATCCTAATGTAAAACAGTATTCACCAATACTCAAGAAAATGGTAAATGGACATAATCCAACTACCTATATAAAAGAACACATACTTAAAGGCGACACTAGTGATGGAGTACCTAATGTTCTATCACAAGATAATACTTTCGTAGATGGTATAAGACAAAGACCTTTAGGAAGAAAGAAGATTGAGAATTGGTTGGATATGCATATAGATGATTTGCCTTCTGAAGTCAAAAGAAATTACCAAAGAAATAATACACTTATCAACTTGGACAATGTTCCAGAGGAACTTGAAAAAGAAATTATGGTTGAGTTTTGTGAAGCTCCTTGTGGTGATAGAAGTAAATTACTAAATTATTTTATACAATCAAGATTAAAAAATCTTACTAATGAAATTGGAGAATTTTAAATGCAAGAAACATATTACCCACTTTTTTCAGAAATATTGGACAAAGTACATAAAGCAAAAACTAAAGATAAAAAAGTTGAGATACTACAAAAGTATAAAACAGATGCATTAAAGATGTTTCTTAAAGCTGCATTTGACCCTAAAATAGAATGGGTGTTTCCAAAAGGTGATGTACCTTATACACCTAATGAAGCACCAGCTGGAACAGAACATACTCTACTGTTACAAGAATCAAAGAAACTCTGGAGATTTATTAAGGGTGCAGACAATGTAACTAAACAACCACAGAAAGAAAATATGTTCTTTCAGATGTTAGAGGGTTTACATGAAAGTGAAGCAAAACTTCTTGTCAATGCAAAGGATAAAAAGTTACATCAAATCTATAAAGGATTATCTGCAAATGTTGTAAGAGAAGCATTTGGTTGGGATGAAAACTTTAAGGTTGAAGAATATCCAGCTCAAGAGGGTCTTGCAAACGGATAATGAGAGTCACTCCTATACAAAGAATTGTTTTTTCTCAAAAAAGAAGTGATTCGCAAGAAAACAAAAAAGAGAAAAAACACAACTCTAAAAAACCTAACAAAAACAAAGACTTAAAATGATACTTGACAAACCTCTTTTTATTTGGTATATTAATAGTATAGTTAATAAAGAGAGAGAAAAAATATGACAATGATTAAGAAGAAATTCACTAGTATTGATGATGGTATCAATAATATGTTAGATGCTGCTGCATATGACTATTCAAAAAATGGTTTTAAACATAGGACTTCTGATGATTTTCGTGATAAGTTTATGGTTAAAGTTGGACAGAAATATATCAAGATTGGTAGAGTTTCAGACCATACGCCTGGTAGAATGGGTTCTGTTTGGGGTTTTGTTGTGAATACTGATGATGATAAAAAGTTCAAAAGAGGTGATGTTCTAAAGGCTGCTGGTTATAATGCTCCAGCGAGAAATGCACCAAGAGGTAATGTTTTAGAGGGTGGTTTCAATATTAATTGGACTGGCCCAGAATATTTGTAGGAAAGAGATTATGGTTAATCAAAAAGAAATTGATTTGTTGGTTTATGGACACATTTACGAATGGGTAAAACCAAAAGTTTGGAACAAGAACATAAATGATGTAGATTGGAAAAATGTTAAAGATACAGTTTACATGGATGCTCTTGGTGCAAAAACTAAGTATTGGAAAAACTATGCACATTTTACTGAAATCTTTAATGATGTAAAAGATGGTATGATTTCTGATGCTGATGTAAATGTTTTTGATAATGGAGTTTAATATGAAAGTATTTTTAGGTTGTATTATGATTGTTGTTTGTGTAATGATTGTAGGATATGTTGAAGACCCTTGCACTACAGAGGGATTAATGCAAGGTTGTATGGAATAATGAGTTTGATTCGCATGGCACTCCTCTCTCTCTCAAAAAAACTTGCCATGCGAATCACTTCCCTTGATTCGCAACGATTACAATATATGATGAAAAATGCGAATGGATAAGTCGTTGAAATCAAAGGGTTTTTAAAGGGGGGTTGACAGACCCCCCTTTTTCGTATATACTATTAGTATAAACAATAAAGAGAGAGAAATAATTATGGAGAAAATCGTGAAAACATTTAAGATGTATGATAATTCTGGAAAAGAAAATGCGATTAGATTTGTTGCTGCCCATAAAGGTGGGATTCAAATGTTTTCAAATCCAGGCGAGTTGGTTGCATGGGCCAAAACTCCAGACATGATTAGTTATGCACTAAGAACAAAAGGTGCTGATGAAATAATCATGGGTAGTTCTTCAATGGACTTTGCTTCAGAGAATGGATTTAAGAATGATGAAGATGCTATGAAACTTTGGGAAGATGGTTATAATACATATCTTGACGAAGTTGAAGCAGTCGGTGTGAAACCAGAAAATATTAATTATGGGAGTGCTATATAATGGGTTATTTTTATCAAGATTGGAAAGAAAAGAAAATGTTTGTTGAGAATAGTGAAGGTCAATTCGTAATGAACTTTGGTGAAGCAGAAAAGTCAATGATTAAAAATCTTGAAACTGCCTTTGTTCAAATTACAGAGGGTGCATCTGATGAAAAGTATGCAGCTGCTAATTACATTAGTTACCTTGCAGATTGTTTGAAAAAAGGTAAAGTTGAAGTGAAGTGGAATATCAGTTAATGGATAAGTTTGTTTTAGTATATGGTGGAACTAAAAAACAAAGAGAATTAGTTCACAATATTACTGATTGGTTTTGTGATAAGTTTTTCAACAGATTCAAGTCTTATAATATTGAATTTGACCTTACTAAAATAAAAGGTGAAGTTCAAGGTTGGTGTATGGAGATTGATAAGAACTGTTCTCATATTGAAATTGATAAAAGACTTAAAGGAGATGATTTCATTACTTGTGTTTTACATGAGTTGGTTCATGTGAAACAACAATTCAAAGGCGAACTAAAAGAAATGAAAGGTATAGAAAAAATGTGGAAAGGTGAAGTACACATTTGTATAGATTATATGAACTTGCCTTGGGAAAAAGAAGCTTATGCAATGCAAGAAACTTTATTAATAGAATATAAAAAAAGAGGTATATATGCTTAGTTTAAAAGAAATGATGATGCTTATGGGTATTGTTACAGCAGACCCATCATTACCAATGGACAAACCAAAACTAGTTGGTGTAAGTCCTATACAAGCAACTTGTCTTGCAGATAATGTTTACTTTGAATCTAGGAATCAAGGAACTGCTGGTTGGAGTGCAGTTATCTCTGTGACTTTGAATAGAGTAAAAGATAAAAGGTTTCCTAATACTGTCTGTGAGGTCGTTAAACAAGGGCCTACAAGGGAGTCTTGGAAGAAGAATGGAACTTACTATCCTATTAAACACAGATGTCAATTTTCGTGGTATTGTGATGGTAAGGCAGATAAGATACACAAAAAAGATAAACGTATCTATAAAGAGATATATAATCTTGCATATGTGTCTTTAATTAAAGGTATAACTATTTTAGATATTACAGATGGGGCAACACATTATCATGCAGACTATGTGTTTCCAGCATGGAGAAAATCTAAAACTAAAACTGTAGAAATAGGTGACCATATATTCTACAAATGGGAGAAGTAATGGAAGCAAAAGTCATAGATGTAATGGGAACAGATTTAACTGTAGTTAATGCAGCTCGTGTTTCCTTTGCAAAAGAACATAAAGTATTTAATGCACCTAAAGATGTAAGACTTATTAACTATCTTGCAGAACACAATCATTGGAGTCCTTTTGGACATTGTAGTATACAATTCCATATTAAGGCTCCAATTTTTGTTGCGAGGCAACTTGTAAAACATCAAGTCGGTTTAGTATGGAATGAAGTATCAAGACGATATGTAGATGATGAACCAGAGTTTTATATTCCAGACGAGTGGAGATTAAAAGCAGATAATAAGAAACAAGGTTCTTCTGATGAAACTATACAATATAGTCTTGGTTCTACTTTAGAGTTTGTCAAGACAACATATCAAAATATGTTAAAAGCAAATATTGCACCAGAGATGGCAAGAATGGTTTTACCACAGAATCTATATACAGAGTGGTATTGGTCTGGAACACTTATGGCCTTTGCAAGAGTTTGTAATTTAAGATGTAAAGATGATACACAATGGGAAACTAGAGTTATTGCAAATCAAATAGATTGTGAAACAAAACAACATTTTCCTATAAGTTGGAAAGCATTAAGGAGATAGTAATGGAAATTATTGATGACTATTTAGAATTTGACAAATTCACAGAAATATATAAAAAATATACAACTAATAAAATTAAATGGGAATATGTAAATGTTGCAAATCCAAGTGCTGATTATGTAGGTATGTTTTCATTTAATAATATGTTATATGATATAAGAATGCCCACAAATACAATCGCAAAAGAATTGCAGTATTTACTAAAAGATAACATGAAACTAATAAGAGCTAAAGCAAACTTGTTTACTATAAGAGATGACCATGTTAGATATGGTTGGCATTATGATTTAGTTCAAGAAAATAATGTTGAAAAGCCTCTTGACAATTTCAAAACTTTACTGTATTATATAAACAATAATAATGGTGGAACTGAATTTGAAAATGACAAATTTGTACAATCAAAAGCAAACAGAGCTGTAATCGTAGATGGTGATGTCAAACATCAATCAGTTGGTCAAACAGATAGTAATATTAGACTTAATATTAATATCAATTATGTGGAAATATAATGGAAAGACAATTATTATTTGGTTGTGATTTATTTACTAAAACTAATATAGCAAATAAAAACCAATCATCAGATTTACTAAACCAAATTAATGATGCAAAAGAAAAAAATGTATTAACTCAAGGTGGAAGTAATGATGGTTGTTGGCGTTCATCCATGAGATATAAAAATATTGAATGGTTAACTAATTGTATGTTAGATACAGCAAGTGAAGCTACAATATATTATGCAGAACAAGATAAAAACTTTAGAAGTTTACTTAGTAAAATTTTGAATTATGATTATTGGACAAATGTAAATGAAATAGGTTCTGGTAATGTTTTACACTCACATAAATTCTTTTCTTCTTTTTCTGGAATATATTATATTCAAGGAGAGGATACGGGCAATTTAGTATTTTATAATACACAAAACTTAATGCATGATTGTTATACAAAATCACCATTTACTAAAAAGTTTAAAATGAATCCAAAAGATAATAGTTTGGTTCTTTTCCCAAGTTGGGTGCCACATGAAGTTGAAGAAAACAAATCTGATAGACAAAGAATCAACATAGCATTTAATGTAACAATAGGATAAACAATGAATATATTTTATCTACATGAAGACCCTATCCAAAATGCAAAGTGTCATATTGACAAACATATAGTCAAGATGCCCATTGAGTATGCACAACTTATGTCTACGGCACATAGATTACTAGATGGAGAAATGTATCTAGGTAAAACTGCAATAGGTCGTAACATAAAGAGATGGAAACTACATGATGAACGAGAAGATATATTATACAAAGCTTCTCACATTAATCACCCATCAGCAATTTGGGTTCGTGAATCTATAGAAAACTATTTTCAAATGTATAAACTCTATATGGCTGTACTTTCAGAGTTTACAAATCGTTATGGTAAAATACATGGTTCATCTAAACCATCTATTGCACTTATTAGACCACCAAGTAATATACCTATGGTCAAAGGAACACAACTACCTCAATGTATGCCAGAAATGTGCAAGGTCAAAGACAATCCTATACTTGCATATAGGAACTACTATATAGTTGAGAAGAACTCTTTTGCGAGTTGGAAGAATAGGGAGATTCCAGAATGGTTTCAGACGAAAGATATTATGACTACATGGGTAGGCGCTTGAGAGAAGAACAAGAAAAAGAATCTGCCATAAGAGAGGAACACTCTCACTCAAATGGTTTAATGATGGATTTAAGAGAATTAACAAAATGTCATTATGATGTACTAAAAAGAAATCAAGAGTTATATGATGAGAATCAAAAACTAAAAGAGGGTATGAATTGTTGGAGTTGTGGAACAAAACTTATTTGGGGTGGTGACCATAATTTGGAAGAAGATGCTGAAATTGATAATGAACATACTATGGTTACGAATCTATCATGTAATAACTGCAATGCATATGTAGAAGTATATCATAGTTAAAGGAAAAAAGATGCCAACATACACAATTAAAGATAACGATAAAGATGAATATTTTGATACCATTTGTACATGGGGTGAACTTCAATTATTCTTAGATGAAAATCCACAATGTCAAAAAATCATTACTGCACCAAATATTGTAAGAGGTGGAGGCCCTAAGTCTGATGGTGGATTTAATGAAACTATGGCAAAGATTGCAGACTCACACCCTAACTCACCACTTGCAGAAAGATATGGTAATAAGGGAACACACAAAAACATTAAGGTAAAGAATGTAGCAAAGAAACACAAACTTGTAGATGTTGCTGGTCAAAATGTAACCAAACATTATGAAAAGAATAAAACTACAGGCTTGTATTAATATAAATAATACTGCATGGAAACAATATATAGTGTATCAGCTTTCATGTAGGAGTAAGGAGTGTGTTCCACTCCTACTCCACTTTAATAAGGATGTATCATGGCGAAACAAAAAGATATCACATTTAATCAATTAAATCAAATAAAACCAGTAACAGAAAGTCAAAAAAAAGTTTTTGAAACTTATAAATCTGGTTTAAATCAATTTCTATTTGGTTGTGCTGGAACTGGAAAAACATTTATTTCATTATATCTTGCACTTCAAGATGTATTAAAGAATGAAACTCCATACGATAAAGTTATCGTAGTTCGTTCACTTATACCAACAAGAGAGATTGGTTTTCTGCCTGGAGATGAAGAAGATAAGGCTGCATTGTATCAAGTACCATATTCTAACATGATGCAATTTATGTTTGAACAACCTAATGAACAGGCATTTTCTATGTTGTATGACAGAATAAAAGCACAAGGAAGTTTTTACTTTTTATCTACGTCATTTCTTAGAGGTTTAACTTTTGACAATAGTATCATCATAGTTGATGAGTGTCAGAATTTAAACTTCCACGAACTAGATACAATTATTACAAGAGTAGGACAAGATTCTAAGATAATGTTCTGTGGTGATTTTGGTCAAACAGATTTAACTAAAATGAATGAGAGAAATGGATTGATGAACTTTTTACAAATTCTACAAGAAATGGAAGAATTTAATTGTACAGAATTTGACATAGGTGATATAGTTCGTTCTGGATTTGTAAGAAACTATCTAATAAACAAAACTAAGTTAGGAATGGGATTAGAGTAAGTGACAAAAATCTATATGAAACCATCAAAAGATGGGTGGCCTGAATTTACACAACAAAATCCAGTTAAAGTTAAAGTATTAAATCATCCACATATGCAACAACTAAACGAAGATTTAGAAAGAGATATCAAACACGCTGGAGATAGACTAGAACAAACTACAGCTGCAAAGTGTTATATGACACAATGGGATATGCATAGTCATTACGAAACATTTAAAATACTTGGTAATGCGATTATTGGTCTTGCAAAAACAATGCCTCTTGCGACTGGAACAAATGAAGATGGAACTCCAAGACAATATGCATTAAGAATTGAGGACTTCTGGAGTTTAATATATACTAAAGGACAGATAACAAAGGCACATAATCATTGGCCTCATGTATGGAGTTTTACATATTGTGTAAAGGGTTGTCAAGATTGTGCCCCTCTGGTGTTTCCAGATGCAGATGGTTTGGAAGTAAAACCAACACCTGGCCAACTTATACTTTGGCCTGCATGGTTGTATCACGAAGTTCCAGAACAAAAGTGTGACCACGAAAGAATTATGGCAGTAGGAAATTTAGATATAGATTGGGAAGAAACTAGAAAGCCTGTAACTGAATTTAAACTTACACCATCACCAAAAGGGAGTAACGATAATGAACATAGATAAATTAAGAGAGGAAATTGAATATGATGAGGGAAGTGTTAACGAAATATACCTTGACCATCTTGGTCTGCCTACTTTTGGCATTGGCCATCTTGTTACTGAATGGGATGAGGAATATGGATGGGAAGTTGGAACGCCTGTCAGCGAAGATAGATGCAATGAAGTCTTTGACACCGATATCCAAATTGTCTTGTCAGACTGCGACAGACTATATCCAGACTTTAATGAGTTACCAGAGGAAGTGCAAAGAATAATTGCGAACATGATGTTCAATATGGGCCGACCAAGATTGTCCAAGTTCAAGGGCATGAAACGAGGTGTAGATGCAAGAGATTGGAACGCAGCTGCAGATGAGATGGTAGACAGCAAATGGTATCGTCAAGTAACCAAAAGAGCAGATAGACTTGTTGAAAGAATGAGGAATGTCTAAGTACACTCAAAGAGAGTGGGATAGGACTGTAGGGTGGGGGAAAGTTCCACCAGAATATAAACATGAAGAAAGTGATAATAATGAAAGAATACAACCACAAGACGATAAATCTCCCAGAGATAAAAGCAAAGACAACTGACGGAGTTCGTTTATACGAAACACCAGATGGTAACTTTTATCCCTCAATAACTACAGTTCTTTCTGTAAGAAATAAGAAAGGACTCTTTGAGTGGAGAAAACGAGTTGGTGAAGATGTTGCAAACTATGTTGCAAGGAAAGCTGCAAACAGAGGAACATTAGTTCATCATATGTGTGAAGATTATCTTAATAATGATTTTGATGAAGTAAAACACAAAAAGAAATTTTTACCATACGTTCTGTTCAATCAACTTAAAGAATCTGTTCTGCAAAAAGTGGATAACATTTATGCACAAGAGTGTGGACTCTATTCTGATAAATATAAGGTAGCTGGTCGTGTAGACTGTATTGCAGAATATAATGGAAAGTTATCTATTATAGACTTTAAAACTTCAACTAAAGAACGAAGTGATGCATGGAACGAGAGTTACTATATTCAGGCGTCTGCATATGCAGAGATGTTTGAAGAAAGAACTGGAATTGAAATCAATCAAATTTGTATTCTAGTTGTTACAGAAGATGGTGTTGTCCAAGAGTTTGTCAAAGATAAGACAGAGTATCTACCCTTGTTAACTGATACCATCAAGGAATGGGAAGAAAAAAATGAAATGGTTATTAGTACTGATATCGCTCAATCTGCATAGTGATGGCACAGCAGACCACTTTATATTTACTAACATGATGTATGATACTGTACAGTCTTGTCAAAGAACAGCACAAGTAAATATGCGAGTAATCCAAGAAGTGTCCATTAGAGAGTTTAATGGGCCTTCTAAAATATACTGCTTTAGACAAGATAGATTCTTAGACTACATGAAAACACCACCACCAGAACCAGAAAAAAAACTTGATATTTAACCTTGACATTACAAAGAGAATGTGTTATAAATATAGTACAATTTGTTGATACGAGTTGAATACTGGGCTGGACATGGGGGCAGTACCCATCACCTCCACCAAAATGAGTTTTAAAATGGATGAAGTAATACTTTGGGAATACAGAAAGACATTAGTTAAGTGGATGTGTATCAACAACATATCACCACGACAAGCAAGACTTATTTTAATGGGGGTGAAATAGGATTGACAGGCAGGGATAGACAAGAGGAGAATTGTAGGTTGAACGCTTAATAGTTCATTTAAGTAAATGCAAACGATAACTTTGCACCTCAAGATTTCGCTCTAGCAGCGTAATCGGATAGGGTTTCGGTAGGTTTCCTAGTAACAGAATAACCTACCACTTAATTTAAGAGGTGAATATGAAATACATTTATGATACTTGGGAATCTATAATGAACCATGATAGAAACCCATTAAAAAACATTCCACATACAAATACCAGACATATGATAATGCAAGTGCTAGCATGGATGTGGTGCATTGCATTTAGTTCATATTTTAGTAGTATGTGGATATTTGGTGTAACTGCAATCGCACACATTATCATTCTGGCTGCAATCGCAGTTACAGTTGCAACATTTGAAACTGCAAGAAGAAAACCAGATTTCTTTCTTAGAAATGATGGTTATCATACAACAAGTCGTAGCAGATACATTTACTATAATGGTAAAAGATATGAAAAAGACCCACAAGATATGGGTGGAGAACACGAATAAAAAAATAAAATAAGTGTTGACAAACACATTACAATATGATACTATGAATATATTAAAATATCAAAAGGGAAACCATGCAAACAGCTAAAACATTTTCGTTAGAAATAGAAAACATTGCAAAAAATAAAGAGATAAATCATATGGATGCCGTGTTATATTATTGTGAAAAAAATAATCTAGAACCAGATTCTATAAGTCGTTTAATTACAAAAGGTCTTAAAGAAAAGATTGAGGCCAATGCAAGAGAATTGAACTTTTTAGAAAAAACAGCAACTTTACCAATATAGGAGATACTATGAACCAAGCTGTAAGAAATAAAGCATTTGAAGCCCTAGAGGGTATTCATACTAAAAATCGTATCAAACAACTTGAATACGATAATGCAGAGTTAGTTAAGGCTAACGAAGAGTTGTTGGAGAGGTGCAAGAAACTTGCATCTAAACTACCAGAGTGGCCTAAAGGTTATAGACCAACTCGTAAAAAGTGGAACGAGCGTAAAAATGGATAATGGTATTCCTATTTTTCCTGCTGGGGTTTTGAAGATTTATCAAAACCCTAATCCACCTATTATACCAGATATAGATGATTTCACATATTCTAAACAAGGTGGTGGTAATCCAGACTCAACACAGTTTAGTTCAGAAAATCCAAACATTGTTGACAATAAAGGTTTAGATGATTTAAAAGTGTGGTTTGAAGAATGTATTAAAGATTATCTTGATAATGTTATGACACTTGCTTATGAAGAGTTCTGGATACATGAATCTTGGATAAACAAGTCAAGACCTAATTCATCACAAAGTATGCACAATCATAGTAACTCTTTGATTAGTGGTGTTTACTATATTGAATCTACACCACAACATCCACCTTTGATATTTGAAAAGGTATCTTATAATGCAGACCCATTTATCTCACTAAGGAAACATTATCATAAAGCAAATCCTAATTTTACAAATAGAATTGCAATGCCTTGTACTAAAGGTTCTTTGATTATGTTTAATAGTTATTTGTTTCATGGTTTCGCACCAAACAAAACTACAGACCCAAGAGTAAGTCTTGCATTTAATGTTCTTGCAAATCTATCAGACAGAGATACTTATAAGCTAGATTTTGTAAAGAAAGAAAGATGGGTTGATAATCATAATGCAGATTATGTAGTTAAGTCTGGTGGAACAGATGGACAAAACTCTATTGAAGTAAAAAATGGTGGTAGTATTGAAGATGGTACTATAAGAAGAAGAATGTCTAAATGAAACATATAGTTTATGGAAACGGAGAGTCAAGACCCAAAGATAAAATTATAGGGGGTGAGTGGGTAACTACATGGGGTTGTAATGCGATTTATCGTGATTTTATAGTTGACAATCTTGTTTCTGTAGACTATGGTGTACAACAAGAAATATATGAATCAGGCTATGCTCTTAAAAATAAATGTTGGTTTTCTGATTGGAGTGTTCTACCAGACTTTGATACTTCAATGATGTTAGTAGGAAATACCGACCCAGTATATGAAACAAAACAATTTGATAGAAACAGCTGTGTTGTTCAAGGTAAGACAATAGATTCAGTTCAAAGAGTGATGGATGAAATTTTAGCTTTCAATCCACAATTAGATAAAGACGATTTAAGAAAGAAATTAGAAAAAGATATTGGATTATATATAACATGGGTTGCAGATAACGATATGGTAGAGGATATAGACTATCCTAGAGGTTGGTCTGCTGGGAATACTGCATTATATCTTGCTTGCAAGAGTGGTGCAGAAGAAGTGTATATGTGTGGGTTTGATGGAAGTAACTATTCAGAACCACTAAATAACATATACAAAGGTAGTAAGAATTATCTTGCTGCTGATAGTCGTGGGTTTAACACGACTAACTGGGATAACCAATTTAAACTGGTACAGAAAGAATTTTCTGATGTACAATTTTACAAGGTTGGAACAGATTTAACATACGAAGAACTATACGATAACATACGATAACATAAGGAGATATATATGTCGTTAGAAAACTTGAAGAGAAGCAATTCTCTTGATAAACTACTTGGTGCAGTAGAAAAAGAAAACGCACCTCAAGAAAAGAAATCCTACAAAGACGAAAGATTGTGGAAACCAGAGGTTGATAAGGCTGGTAATGGTTATGCAGTTATTCGTTTTCTACCAGCGGTAGAGGGTGAAGATATGCCTTGGGCAAAAGTTTGGAATCATGCATTTCAAGGCCCAACTGGACAATGGTATATTGAAAACTCTTTGACTACACTTGGTCAAAAAGACCCAGTTTCCGAAATGAATAGTGCATATTGGAATACTGGTATTGAGTCCGACAAAGAAATCGCCAGAAAACAGAAAAGAAAGTTACAGTATTTCTCTAATATCTATGTGGTGTCAGATTCTAAACACCCAGAGAATGAGGGTAAAGTATTCTTGTTCCGTTATGGAAAGAAAATCTTTGATAAGATTATGGCTGCAATGCAACCAGAATTTGAAGATGAGAAGGCAATCAACCCATTTGATTTTTGGGAAGGCGCAAACTTCAAGTTGAAGATTCGTAAGGTTGCTGGTTTCTGGAACTACGATAGTTCTGACTTTGAAGCACCATCTGCACTATTTGAAGATGATGCAAAGATTGAGGAAGTATGGAAAACTGCATATCCACTTGCAGAGTTTAGTGCAGCTTCAAACTTTAAGTCTTATGAAGAGTTAAAGACAAGACTTGATGCAGTTCTATCTGGTAGTGTTACTGTAGGTAATGTTACAGAACAGATGCAAGAAGAACCTATTGCAGAACCAGTAGTTGATACTACTCCAGTAGAGTCTACTTCTACAAAAGAAGAAGACGAGGATAGTATGGCTTACTTTGAGAAACTTGCTAACGCTTAATTAGAGGGGGGTTTATACCCCCTTTTTTTATGAAAATGCAAACTGTAAAGTTGGGTCTGGATTAGAAACAGCAGAACTTGAAGATATATTAGTATTTGCAGTATTGTTAGTAACTTTTGCTTGAGGTGCAACAACATTTGTAGAAGCTGCATCACCACCCATTGACCTTGCAATTGCTGATTTATCTAACTCCTCTAACTGTTTTTCTCTCATTCGCAGTCTATTTCTATCAACATTTCGTCTTATCGTATTAGGGCCTTCTGCAATTCTCTTTTCTAACATTGCTATTCTATCTACAAGTGCAGTTCTTTCTTTTTGAAACTGAACAAGTGGTGCAGCCATTTCTTTTTCTTCTTTCTTACCAAAACCAAAGAAGTTACCTATCTTACTACCTACATCTTTAATAGATGGAAGTTTTGATGTAAGTTCAGAAAATTTACCTTTTATATCTCCAAAGAAACCACCAACCTTTTCAGATACATTATCAAACTTTTCTTTTAAACCACCAGCAACATCTTTTAATTTTTCTTTTGCAGATACACCTAAGTCTTTTAATTTATCTACACCAGCAAGTGTGTCCTCTTTCATTTTGTCAAAACCAGTTTTAAACTTATCACCGATAGTGGTAAATGCACCAGATATTGTTTCTTGTGAAACAAGACCAAAAGTTAAACCAGATACAACACCAGCTGCAGCTTCTCTTGCAACATCTCCAGCATCTCCACCAGCATTATATTCTTTAAATCCAGCACTAACACCATCAAACACACCCATGATTCCAGTAACAGCAAGTCCAACTCCAGGCAAGAACTTTGCACCCTTGAGTAAACCTTTACCTAAAGTAGCTGCTTTACTACCTATATTTTTAGGTACAAGGTTAGCAGCTTTACTTAATAAACCACCTTTTTTACCACCTCGTGTCTTACTTTTTTTAAGGTCTGCAGCTTGGTTTGATATTCCAACACCAGCAAATGCAAGTGCAGCTTTAAACGCTTTGATACCAAGTTTTAATGCACCAAATAATAAAGATGGTTTTAGTAAAAGAACAATTCCAGCAAGTCCAGCTGCAATAATACCACCCTCTTTAAACAATCCTAAAAATCCACTAAATCTTTCTGATAGTGTTTTGTTTGGCCCAAATACTTTATCAAATTCTACTTGAATGTTTGAAAATGCTTCAATAAATCTTGTTCCTAAAGCCATAAAGAATTTACCAACAGTTATTAAGCCAGGCAAAATTGTTTCAGTAAGAAAATCTATCACTTGTCCAAACATAGGACTTTGAAAAAACTTTGCAAGTAGAATAAACAATCCAGCAAATAAAGTACCTTTCAGTATAGACATCAAACCCTTACCAGCGGCAAGTGCCTTGTCTTTCATATTACCAAGAATACCACCTATACCACCAGCAATTTTTTGAAGTAAACTTCTATCTTTTTCTTCTCCAGCAAGTTTTTCTTTTTCTATTTCTTCTTGAGCACCTCTGTTAATTTCTGGTTCTTTTGGTTCTGGTGTATCAACTGGATTAGATACTCCAGATATCGCTTGATTTAATGCCTCAAATCTTAATGCTTGGTCTTGATTGTGCGAAGTAGCTTGATTTAGTCTACGACTATCTCTTTGATTTTCTTCTGCATTACTGCTTTTTAATTCACTAATTACATCATTGAAATCTGCCATTACTTCTTACCTTTACCCATTGCCTGTGTACCGAAGAAGGCTGCAACTATAGCTGCAACTGATACAAAGTAAACACTTGCCATATCACCTAATATCTTACTTGCTTGATCTAGACCTAGTGCCATTGCAAGCACAACTGCAAAGGGATATAACAACATACCACCTAATGCGAACCAAGCCATCTTACGTTGTGCATCTCGCATTGCATCTGCATCTTCTAATTCTTTACGTTTAAATTCCATATCCATTTCATATTCCTCTAAAGAAATATGTCCATCTCCATTCGTATCTTTGGCTGCAATCTTTGGGTCTACAGTTTTTGTTACTTCAGCCATAGTTCTCTCTCCCTATTTCTGTCTTTTTTGTTTTTCTATTTCCTTATTTTCTTCTTCAATAAATTGCATTAATAAATTAATATAAATCTCTCTTTCCCAAGGCATCATATTATCAAGTTCTGTTAAACTATATTTATGATGTTGCATCATTGCAAAGTTAGTTTTATAATAATTAAACAGACTATCGTGAGATAGTCCTATTCTAAAAAAGATTCAAGGCCCTCCAATACAACCTCACTTGTAACTTTTGTTTTTGGATTTGTTACGTTTACTATGTGTCGCATCTTAGGCATTGTGTCAAAAAACTTTACCATAGTATCAAATTGTTCACTAGTAAATTGGTCTACAAACTCATTGATATCTTTTTCTGTTAAATCAACTCTATTGTAAACATCATCTCCAAAATGAATAGATGTAATACAACTATTTAAAACATTAAAAACTCTGTCTACACTATTACTTGATGCTTTTACATTTTTCATATCAGATAATATTGGATATCTTAAAACTACTTTAATATCACCAGATATGTTTACTTCATTTGTATGGTCTTCTAACATATGAACTTGTATATCGTCAATATCTATTGTAACTGGTGCAGAGGTTTTTTCATCATCTGGACAAGTAACATTTAATTCTATTTTATCACCAACTGATTTTCCTCTGACTTTTAAAAATATATATTCTATATCAAACATAGGTGATACTTTTGCATCAATTTTCCCAAAAGTACAATCACTTACTAAATTACCCATAGCTTCTGCTATTTCATTCTCATCAGAACCCTCTTGGGCCATCATCAGTATTTTTTGTTCTTTTACTAGGAATGGTCTATATTTAATTTTTTCGCCAGTAGAGGGTAGTTCCAACTCATAGGTTGGAGTATTTAGTTTTGGTAAAGCCATAATGTTTCATCCTTTATAATCTTCTAAGTACACTTGGTATATTTGCAGTAATTCTTCTTGTTACTGTATTTACTGCTGATTCTGCAATTCGTGTCAATAATGGTTTTGGTAAGTTTGCTTCGTCTGTTAAGTTCTGCCAGTAACGATATTTAAAATTAACACCTATAGTTTGATATGTGGTATTTTCTGCATATGATAATGATTGTTCATTTATACTTACTGGAAATGCTTCTATAAGTTTTACACCATAAGTTCTGTTATCTTGTTCGTCTAGTGCATGAATATCTACAGAACCAACATAATCATTATAATAACCCAAAGCAAATGTCTGTGGATTAAAACTTAATCTTTGCCATGATTCAAAGTATTTCTTTTCTCTCATGTCAGTAGAACATTGAAATACTGCACTAATATCTGCAAAACTAAAACCAGTAACAATGCTTCTTACTGGGCCATAGATATTAGTATCTTCTGTGGTATCCATATTCCTGCCTGGAAATGATATAGATTCACATTTAAGTCCAGTTGCACGAACTGTTCCATCTCCTAGTGCTTCGCCCATAATCTTAGAGAATACGTTACTACCTAATCCTACAGAACCACGACTTCCAGTTGGTGGAAATAAAGTAACCTCATATCTATGTGGTCTAGACATTCCATCTTTACCACGAATTTCTCCTAGAACTTCATTTAAAGCACCAAATGCTACTGCATCTACTAATCCACCAAAACCAGTTGCCATTAAATCATCTTCCTACTATCTGAATAAACCTCTGATGCAGAGGCTTTCTTAAATCTTTGAACTGGTAATAGAGCTGCAACTGTAAACTCATCTGCATCTATTCTACGAAACTGTGTCTTAACTCTACCAGCAAGATATCTTTTAAGTGTTGGTTTAATTAAATTTAAATTTTTTAATTTACTATAATCTACTGCAAGTCTTGTACTTTCATCAAACTTTGTATTGTTACTATAATCCACTAATCTATCCAATAACCTTATTCTTAATGTCATAGGTAAGTAATGTAAATTTATACCCAGAAATCCATCATCATATTTTTCCAGAGGTAATACTAAAGGAAAGGTATCATAATATGGTAATGTTTTCTTATATTTAGGGTCATAGAAGAACATATTTAAACGACCATAAAAAGGTCTATTGTTTCTTTTACCATCTCGTATCAAATCCATTGCACCAGGCTTACCAAACTCTGCAATTTTATCACGATACCATTCTGTAGATTTTGGTCTACCTTTTGCAGCTTTAACAACTGATTGTATAAATTTACTCTGTGCCATACTACTATTTATACTTTGGATTCAAGTGGTCTTCAGTAAGAATCTTAAATTCCATATTATGGTCTAAACAAAATTCATTTGCAGATTTCCACTTGGCTTCATTGATTGTCCATGTTTTTACAGAGTTCAACCATTGTTTAGTTTTTCTTTTTGGATTTGCTGGTGGTGGTTTACATTGATACTTTGGTTTAACTTCTATAATAAACTTTTTGATAGAACCATTTGCTTGTTTGACTTTCATATAAAAGTCTGGAAAGTATCTATGTAGTTTATTATCCCAAGGCGATACATAAGGTATGATGATTTCTTCTGAACCCCATTCTAATACTTTTTCATTCTTATCACAATATACCATAAGTTTACGTTCCCAAAGTGAACGATATATTATTTGAGAATAATTACCCCTATATTTTTTAGGGTTACTAGGAATGTATTTACCACTATATGCCATGTTTATCTTTATAAATAGAAGTTATAGGAGTATTTATACATGGCATTTAATCCGTTAAGAAGCGCAGCTCAAGGTATCGCTGGAAGAGCACTTAAAAAAGTAGCAGGAAATATTAGAGGTGGACTTCTAGGTGTTGCTGGTAAAGGGTCAAACCTATCAGATACTGCTGGGTTATCTCAAACTAAGTATAACACTAAAATCCATTCATTTCCACTTGATGTACAAGGCCCGCCTGGCACTGGCAATCAAGGTCATTACATTATGTTTTATATTAATCAACAAACAAATGCAAAATTGACTTTTGAAGAACAAGCTAATAAAGCTGAAGGAAAAAAGAATTTAGCTAAAGCAAATAGACAACATGGACATACAGAAGATGTTAACGGAAAAGTATTAGAAGACCCTACTGGAAATGCTGGTGGTTCAGCACCAGCAAAAAAAGCAGAAGATGATGCACAAATAGAAAAATATAAAAAGATATCAACTGTTCATGTCAAAAGACCACCGACAGTAAAACTGGATACTGCTATTGCACTTTATATGCCTCCATCTGTACAAGTTCAATATGGTGCAAACTATACAGATACAGAAATAGGTGCAGCTGCAGCAATAGGAGCACAAGCATATCAAGATATTGTTGGTGGTAAATCTCTTGCAGATACAGTAAATAAAAATCTAAAAGCACTTGGGCCTGAAATAGGTGATGGTATGATAAGAAAAGCACTTGGTGCAATAGATATGATACCAGGCCTTGAGGGTGCAATGGAAGTTGTAGAAATGCAAAGAGGATTTATTAAAGCACCAAGAATGGAACTTGCATTTAAAGGTATTCCAAAAAGGTCATTTCAGTATGATTTTAAAATGATACCAAAAAGTGCAGCCGAAGCAGAAGAAATACAAAAAATTGTAAAAGCATTTAAATTAAATATGTTACCAGAGATGGTACAAGGTAGTGCAGCTAGATTGACTATTCCTAACACATTTGATATACAATATATGTATGCTAATAAAGATAACCAATATCTACACAAAATCTCAACTTGTGTTTTAGAAAGTATGAATGTAACTTATGGTGGAGATAGATATAAAACATTTGAAGCAACTGGTAATGGAGCTCCACCAATTGAAGTTGCAATACAATTAGCATTTAAAGAGATGGATTTAATTACTAGAGAAAAAGCTGCAGAGGGATTTTAATTATGTATTTTAAGAATATTCCAACAATTGTATATGATTCTGTAGGTGATGGTCAATTTAAAGATGTCAAGAACTTATTAAGACGAGTATCAATTCGTGCAAAGGTAAAAGCAAATACTTTGTTTTATGATACATATGATATAAAAGAGGGAGAAAGTCCAGAGTCTATTGCAGATAGATTATATGGTAATCCAGAGTTACATTGGATTGTGTTGTTAGTAAATGATATTACAGACAGATATCATCAATGGCCTATGACATATGCACAATTTTTACAATATATAAATGACAAGTATACAAACGTAGATGACACACATCATTATGAAATTGCACAGTCTTCTGGAGATACAACTACAAAAATAGAGGTCTATAATAGTTCTGCTTTATATTCTGGTGACCAAGACTTTTATGGTTCTGCAACCGCTATAACAAACAGAGAATATGAAGAGGATTTATTAGAGAAAAAAAGAAGTATAAGATTGTTAGACCCACAATATGTAGAACAATTTGTGGAAGAGTATGAAACACTAATGAAAGAGTCTATTATCTAATGGCTGATTTACAATACGCTGGTGAGTATCAAATCAAAGAATTGTTAATACACACTTCTTCTGGTAGTATACTAAATCTCACAAAGGCAACACAAAGTATAGACATTTATGAAGATATGTTTAAAACAGCATTATCTGGTAGTATCACTATTTTAGATGTTGATAATATTGCAGAAAATGGGCCTATAATTGGTCAAGAATATTTAACAATTAAATTAACAACTCCATCTTTAGATGAAGAAGAATTGTCTTTGATTTTTGCAGTAACTAAAGTTGCTGCTAGAGAAGGTCTTGACCCAAACGTACAAGTTTTGGCTTTGACTATTGTTTCACCAGAGATATTAAGAGATAAAAGAGTTAGAGTTTCTAAAAGTTTTACAGACCCAATAGATAAAATAGTTGAAAATATATTAACAGATTCAAGGTATATAAACTCAAACAAAGATATACATTTAGAGGAAACTGCTGGTATTAGAAAAGTTGTTTGTCCTAATTTACACCCATATGAATTTATCAAAAATCTTACAATGGAAGCCGTAACAAAAAAAGATGGTTCTCCATACTTTTTCTTTTTTGAGAATCTAAAAGGTATACAATTTAAAAGTTTGAATAAAATATTATCAGAGAATAGTATCGGTGAGTTTCATACTGGAGATGTAGTGCCACTCGCTGGTAAAACTGTTGACCATGAAAATGATTTTAAGAGAGCATTAGAGTTTCAAATCAATTCAAACAATGATATGATATTAAATACTTTAGGTGGTATGTTAGGTTCTAATACTATAAAATATAACATCTACAATAAATCGTTTGAAAAATTAAGATATAATTATTTTGATGATTTTGATAAATTTTCTGGTTCTAGAATAGATGAAAATCCTATATATAATAGTAACGAGATTGATATTTTTAAAAATAATGTAGGTAGTTTTGGAGATTCAAAAATCTATCTACACCCAACCAATACAAATGGAGATTTAGATACTCAACACACAACTCCAGAATTATCATATTCTTATGCACCTAATAAACTTAATGAGTCAATACTTTTCAGAAGAGCAAAAGTTATGGAACTAAACAATTCTGTTAATATAACTATGAAAGTAAATGGTAACACTACAATAGCTGCTGGTCAAACTATCCAGTTAACTGTGCCTGTTACTGGTAGAGTACATGAAAAAGAAACTGATGAATACTATTCTGGAAGATATCTGGTAACTAAATTAAGACATAGCTTTTATCAACCAGACAAAAAACATGAAATTATCTTAACTGCATCAAAAGATTCTTTACCTAAAGAATTACCACAAAATGGCAAAGCTGTAGAACCACTCGGTTCTGCTGGCATTGTTTATAATACAACTTATTAACGAAAGGAGCTCTATAGACTTACATTATGACAATCATTATTTTAACATAGGGAGGCATAGATGCCAAAACAAAACACCAAACTCAAACTAAGGAAAATGAATACCTTTATAAACAGAGATAGGGAAATTGCACCAATGACGGAAACTGATAAATACATACTAGAAACTATAGAGAGAATAAAAAATGAAAACATTCCAAGATTTACAAGAGGGAGTTTACGACCCCAACATACTTAAAGCATTTTTCTTAGCAGGTGGCCCAGGGAGTGGTAAGTCCTATGTTGTAAAACGAGGTACAGGCGGTCTTGGTCTAAAGATTGTTAATTCAGATGACGTATTTGAGAAGTATCTTAAAGACGCTGGATTGTCTTTGAAAATGCCCAAGAGTGAAGAAGAACCTAGAGATAAGTTACGAGATAGAGCAAAAAGAGTAACTGCAGCCAGACAAGCAAATTATCTTGAAGGCAGACTTGGACTTATTATTGATGGAACTGGAAAAGACTATGATAAGATTGCAAAACAAGCGACACAGTTAAAACAACTTGGATATGATGTACATATGATATTTGTAAATACTTCTCTTGAAACTGCACTAGAAAGAAATGCGAAAAGAGATAGAACTGTACCACGATCTATTGCAACTAAGTCATGGAAAACTGTACAGTCTAATATGGGTAAGTTCAGTCAATACTTCAGACAGAACTTTATTGTAGTAGATAATAATGATTCAGAAGAAGATGTCATGGGGCCTGTATATAAACAAGTAATGAGTCTTGCAAAGAAGAAAGTCCAAAACAAAACTGGATTGAATTGGATACAAGGTGAGTTAGACAAAAAGAAAAGGTAAATATTAAAGTTTTATTACATTTACGATTTAAAAACTAAATAGTGTTACAAGGGGATTGCAATCCCCTCGTAACTTTCTAGAAAGGAAATCTAATGTTATATAACTTCCCTTATAAACTATTTAGTGCATTAACTCTAGTTTCTGCACTTTTTTTTATGTCACAGCAAGCAATTGCTCGTGAACAAGTATCTATTGCTGGTTCAAGTACAGTATTACCTTTTGCAACAGTTATTGCAGAACAAGTAGGTAAAAATCCAAACTTTAAAACTCCAGTTGTTGAGTCTGGTGGCTCATCAGTTGGTAAAAAAGGTGTTTGTGATGGTGTTGGTACAAAATTTATTGATATCGGAAATGCATCTTCAAGAATGAAAACTAAAGAATTAAAATATTGTGATAAAAATGGTGTTGACTTAACTGAAGTTAAAGTAGGTTATGATGGTATTGTTGTTGCAAGCAGTAAAAAAGGTATTCAATTAAATATTAGTAAAGCAGATTTAGCAAAGGCATTAACTGCAAAGATACCACAGGCAGATGGCACATGGATAGACAATCCATATAAAAAGTGGAGTGATATAAATCCAGCTCTTCCAAATTTAGACATACGAGTGTATGGCCCACCAACAACTTCTGGTACAAGAGCAAGTTATGCAGAAATGGTAAACCAAAAAGGCTACTGTGGCAAAGACAAGATTGCAAAAGCTGCTTCTAAAGAAAGAGGCGATAAAAAAGGCAAGAAGTGTCGTGCTATGAGAACAGATGGTGCTTTTATTGAAGCAGGAGAGCAGGATAATTTAATTGTTCAAAAACTAATAGAAGACCCAACTGCATATGGTATTTTTGGTTTTAGTTATTTAGACCAAAATAGTGATAGGTTAAACGGAGCAATTATTGATGGTGGTGAACCAACATTTGAAGCAATTGCAAGTGGTGATTATGCAGTATCAAGAGCATTGTACTTTTATGTTAAACATCAGCATATAGATGTTGTGCCTGGTATTAAAGAATATATGAATGAGTGGACAAAACATTGGAATGAAGGTGGTATGTTGTCAGAATATGGTATGATACCAATGCCTATTGCAGAAAGAGAAAAGTATGCAAAAGCAATGAAAAAACTACCAAAGTTAACTGAAATAAAGTAAGTGATTCGTTGATTCGGCTAAGTTTTAATTTTCATAAAAATACTGATCCTCTGTAACATAGGGTCAGCAAGGATTACAGAAAGGGGGTTGACAAACCCCCTTTTTTCGTCTATACTATTAGTATAAACAATAAAGAGAAAGAAAAAATTATGGCGTATGTATCACAAGAGATGAAAAAAGAACTTGCAGTAGGTATTAAGAAAGTTCTAAAAAAGTATGGTTGTAAAGGTAATATCGGTGTTAAAAATAACATGAGTTTATATGTTGATGTAATGGAAGGGCCGATTGATTTTGATTTTAGTCATGGTGAGGGTTATAGTCAAGTTAACACTTATTGGATTGATGACCATTATAAAGGAATTGCAAAACAATTTCTAAATGAATTACTTGCTGAAATGAAAGGTACGAAGTACTACAATAATGATAATGCTCAGTTTGACCACTTTGATAGGTCGCATTATACTGACATTAACATTGGTAAGTGGAATAAACCTTACAAGTTAGATATTGAAAATATGGGTAGTAGTTTTTTACCAAAAGTTGCATAATGTACTTGACATTATGCGAATCATGTGGTAGTATTAATAGTAAACTAAAGAGAAAGAGATAATTATGAAATTTGCGAAAAACATTAAAGATATTGAGTTCAACAAAGTAACTATGTATGGTGAGGAAATTGAACTTTCTGAACCAATCGTGATGGCTTCTGCCGCTGGTTGGTATGTCGGTAAGGTCTGTAAGGAAGATGGTTTTGTTCAACCTTATGATAGGTTCACACAGTACATGACTCAAGAACAGGCACAATACTGTCTTGATACACCTATAGAAAAAGGGGGATTTACTGAATGAATGATGCATTAATGAAAGAATATGAAAAAACCTTTATGGACAAGGTTACAGTTATCCATGCTGCTTTTGATGAGAAACCTCACACAGTTGCATTTGTTATGGTAGATAAAAATTTGTCTGATTTAGAAAAGTGCGAAGAAGCATTTATGAAAACAAATACTATTGAAGATGCTTGGTGGGTTAATGATGGAGTAGAGTATGTTGGGCCAGAACCAACTTGTAGGTCTACTTCAACTAATGACTTTGTGTTGATTGGTAATACTAAATACAAGTGTTCAAGAATAGGTTGGGAAAAGGTGTAATGTATGAACTAGAAGAACGCCGTATTGAGAACGCTTATTATGCAAGAGATATGTGTGAAGTGGACTCTTGGGCTTGGAACTATTGGAACAATGTAGTTGGAACTTTAGTTAAAAGGTTAAATGTACGCCTGAATGAATCTATCTGAATATATTTCTACAGGCTGGTTTCTTTATCCACCAGAGGGTAAAATGGATTAATAAATAGTCCTATGGTTACACTTACAGACAAAGCAAAAGATTACCTAACAGAAATGGTATGGGCTCAAGATAAGAAGTATGCATTTCTTTCTGTTAATGGTGGTGGTTGTTCTGGATTCCAATATAAATGGGATATGTTGGATGAGGCAACTGATGGACAACTTGTTGATGAGATTCTAGTTGTAGATAGAATTGCAGAAATGTTTGTGATAGGCTGCACAGTAGATTATGTTACAGAGTTTGGTGGGTCGTATTTAAAAGTTATAAATCCTAATGCAGTTGCATCATGTGGTTGTGGTGAAAGTTTTGCAGTATAGGAATAGAAGAAATAAACAAAGAGAAGAATTTAGAGAATTTTTAAGACAAATAACATTTACCTTTATTTTTATTATGTTACAGATACTTGGGGTATATATTATATTTGCAGACCAATTATGAATAGGAGAAATTTATGTATGAATATAGATGTAAAGTAGTACACATAGTAGACGGAGATACAGTTGATGTAGATATTGACTTAGGTTTCGGTGTTTGGATGAAAAAACAACGAATTAGAATGTATGGTATTGATACACCAGAAAGTCGTACCAGAGATTTAGAAGAAAAGAAGTATGGTCTGGCTGCAAAAGCATATCTTACTGGAATGTTAGATGATGAGGCTGATATCATACTCAAGACACATAAAGATAAAGAGGGTAAGTTTGGTCGTATTCTGGGAGAACTCTGGAGAACTACAAACTATGCAGACCAATCAATCAATGAGTATATGATTGAGAAACATCATGCAGTTAGATATATGGGTCAATCTAAAGAATCCATAGAGGAAGACCACATTAAAAATAGAGAATTAGTAACGCTTCTTTGATTTCTTTTTATTTTCTTGATTTCTGGCGTGTTCATCAAGTGCTTGTTTTCGTAATGTTTCTATGTCATCATTCTTAGAAAACTTAGGTTTTTCTCTCATAGTCAGTTGGTTATGAAACTTTTCTTTTACTGGTTGTTGATTCTTTGAATTGTTTATCATCATACTGATAGCCTTATAACCATCTCCAATAAAGACCAATTTGTCATCCTTGTACAATTTTGTCTTGGATGATATTGACATATCTATTACCATATTTTCGTGTCTGAATATTCCCATATTATTTTACTGCTTCATTAAGACTATCTATGACACTTCCAATGTTAGGTACATCACCATATGGATTGTATTTACATTTGTATTGACGAGGGCAGTTATTCTCTATAGCCATCTCGTATGTTTTATTTTGCCCTTGATATATACAAACTTCTTCACCAGATTTAGTCTTTACTCGTTTCTTGAGTCTACAAGTAACCATCTTTGGTAGAACTATATCACCTCTTTGAATCTTCTGTTGACGAGTGTAATCTTTTTTCTCACCAATAGTTTTTGCACCACCAATTGCAAGTGTGGGTATGAGTAAAAATAATGCAATGTATTTAATCATTTGTAAATAGATACCTTTTCTGGGTCAACCTTACGAGGTTCGCATACTGCAATATATTTCTGTGTTTTTGGTTGGTCTTCACCAGCTCTTTTGTTGGGAACTGGTGGTTGTCTATTTAATCTCTCTGCATAGTATATACAGTTATCTACACTATAGAAGTGCATATCTTGACTGATTATCTTACCACCCAAATATAGTATTAATAAAAATGCGTGTGTCATTGTGTATAATATATTGCTCCACCGATACAGGCAAACGCAGCTATAATAGCACCTAGTACAAAAAGTACCATCTTAACATCAGCCCATAGTTCTTTATCTGCCTTTGCTTTTTCAATCTTTGCAAGTCTGATTGCTTCTTTTTGTTCAGCAATTCGTCTTGCTCGTTCTTCAAGAATCTCTTTCCATGTGTTAGGCCCGAAACGTAAATTCACCATATTTGCAACTTCTTGTAACTGCTCGGCAGCCAACTTTGCATCAATAGTTTCTCTTGCTATATGTGAAGTATCAAACTGTTCTCTAACACCAAGACCTCTTTTACCTTGTTTCTTATTAACCTCTTGTTGACCTCGTAATAAACCATCAATGGCACCACCGATTTCTCCAATGTCTTTACAAGTGTCTATATTACTTTTGATGAAATCTACACTTGATTTAACCAATGCGATTCCTGCTAATATTTCTGCTACTGGCATATTACCCTCTCTCTCATCACTATTTATAATAAAAGACTTGACAAAGGGTGCATTATAGTGTATGATAAATACAAAATAGAGAATCAAATATAGAAGCAGGAGTTGATATGAGTCAAATGAAAAGTCTAGATGCAAGGCAACAATTACTTATTGTGACAATGGAAGAATGTGGTGAATTAATTCAAGCGTGTTCTAAAGCATTACGAAGAGGTGAGTTGTATGAAAATTCTGATTCAGAACAAAATCTTAAAGAAGAAGTTGGTGATGTTTATACCATGCTTGATTTATTAGTAGAGTGGGATGTATTATCTTGGGATGAAATAGAAGAGCGTAGAAATAAAAAAAGAGAAAAACTAAAGAAGTGGAGCGACTTGATATGACCACAATACCAGACGAACTAAATCGTTTAGAAGAATCTATATACGATTGTCAAAATGTAACTTATGATATTAAGAAATCAGAAAAGTATGCAGACGATTTAGATTCAGCCCTTGATGCAATATCTACACTTTATGATATAAAATTTAAAGAATTAATTGCACGATATGAAGAAGTAGAAAGAAATTATATTAGTCTTAAAGAACATCTAGAGGATATGCACCCAGATAAAATAAAGGAAAGAGAAGAAAAACTTGACAAAGATTTGTTTGGGAATGATGTGCTTGAAGAAAATTATTACATGGGAGATAGAGGATGCTAGTAAAAGATATTGATAGATTAATATTTTTAATGGAAGAAATCGCAATTTTACAATCAAAGTTAAGACCAGAAGATACTGGCCACCTACATACTACTATTAGTACACTACAAAGTCGTGTGGAAGAAATCAGAGATAATCTGGTATAATATTGGGAGAATTAAAAATGGTACAAGTATTGTCAGAATATTATTCAGATAATAGAATTAAAAAAGCCACAGTACAACAAAAAGGACATTTGTTTGAGGTATTGTGGGAAGGCAAATCTGTGGGTGTATATCAAACAGAACAAGAAGCAGAGGACATAGCAGAGAATTATGCGTTGGGAAGTCAAATATCCAGAACCTAAAGGCCCAACACCATTTGACAATTGGGATTTGATTGTCTGTTGTGGTTTTGCATATAGTTATACAATGTGTATCTTAAATTGGAGCATTGTATTGTTTATAATAACGGAACTACTCTGGGCGTGGTTTCAAAAAGAAAGAGTGAAAAGATGAATATATTTGAGAAACAAACATTAGCATGGGGTGCAATAGGTTTTATTGCATTTACATTTATTGCAAATTCAGTTAAGGCTGATACACAAGTGCAAGACCACTATAAGAATGTCATACATAAGATACCTAGTAATGTAGAAGTTTGTTATGACAGGCAAGTGTCTGGTGATAAGACTAGTGATACAATCATGGGAGGTATCATAGGTGGTGTAATAGGTAATAACATAACTAAAGACTTACCAGATGGTGGAACTGCTGGTGCAATCATTGGTTCTATTCTTGGTAACATGAATAGTAATTCATCTGGTGGCACACAAACAGTTTGCAAAACTGAAACTAGATACACAGAAGAATCTAGGACTGTCTACTCTCATAGCACAATTACTTTCGTATATAATGGTAAAAGACACTCTTTAAACTTTAAAAAGTAATAAATAGTGTTATCGTTCATCCCTACTAGGGTCGGAAGTATGCATTAGTGCAGAAGGAACGCATCTTTGTAAAAGGAGATGGGTATGAATTACATTCATTTGTATCAATACTTGAAGCTGATTAAAGAATTTCATCAGAATCAAGTCCATAAAATGTTGTCCAGATAGGGTATTATATCCTTTTTGGAAACAGTAATAGTCTTTTTTGAAAAGACCATTTCAATATAAATATAATGGAGAACAGATTTTTGTTCTCCATTTTTTCATTGAAAGGAATAAGAATGTCAGTTGCATCAGCAATATATAATGAAACTTGCCATGTATGTGAGGTAGTAGGAAATTATTTAAACAAAACACTAAAGAAAATGCAGTACGGATTACAAATGTCTGCTAACAGAAGAGTTGCCAGAGAGTTAGCACACTTGGGATTTCACCAACAAAAAGAATACAGTCAAATTCTACAACAACTAAACGATAAGACCATAAACGAATACTACGAAAAGCATTAGTATGTGGCCTTACACAGAAGAAGAAAACGAGTATCTAAGTGAACAGAAAAAGTCTGATTGGGATTATGACACATATGGTCATGGTGCCTAACTAAGATGTTCTCTTAATTCAGTATAACCACCTATATGCAGTTCTCCATCAAATATTTGGGGAACTGTTCTACACTTCATTTCTTTTAACATAATCCTTGCTTCTTGGTCATGTTCAAGAGAAACTTCTATAAATGCAATACCTTTATCATTCATTAGATTTTTTGCGAGATGACAATATCCACAAGAATTTTGTGTGTAAATCGTATACATGGGTGGTATCATTTCTTTAATTTAAATAAAATATATTCATCACCAGATTGTGGTTTAATTGTAATAGCTGGAACTCCAGAGGGTGCTTGTTTTCCAACATAGTTCCAATCATATCCTTGTTCATACTGTTTTTGTGCAGTAGTAAAAAACTCTGCATTTGTTCCACAAAATAAGGCTGTGACCACCACTAATAAAAACATAAATTTCTCCTAAAAAGTTCTTGACATTATTTATAAGATGTGTCATAATAGGTCTAATAAATAATAAGAGGTGTTTATATGACTGAACTTTCACAACTAATTTTTATAATACAAATGTGTACTCAACTTGCACAGTTGAGCGAACTACATCCATCAGAAAAATTTAGGTGCAACCAAACAGTAGTCCATACTGTTCAGTACCACTTTGATGGTGATTTTAAGAGGTTTGAGAGGTACTTAGCAGAGAGCACCATTAAAGACTTCCCTATAAAATAGAAAGAAATATTATGTATAAAACACTAGAAGAACTTAACTCATACATGAGTAAAGTACAAGCAAAAGACCCAAAACAGTTTGATGAAGAACTTGGTACTATACAACAAAGAGCTAAAGACAAATCTGTTTTCTTATCTAATAAAACTACACAAGAATTACTTGATGAAAGAAATCATTGGATATCAATCAAGGGTGCAAGAAACAAGTCAGTAAAGAATAGAATCGTAAGACTTGAGTCTGTTCTTGTTGCAAGATACGATAGAGATAAAAGAGAAAAAGAACGTCTTGATAAACAAGCCGAGGGTTAATGTTAGTTAAACAAGAAACAATAATTGTTACAGAAACAATTACTGATGGCGAACTACTAAACCAACAATTAGAGAAAGATATTCGTGATGCTGGTTATGGTAGTAAATTGACTACTGCAAAGTGTTATCGTACTCGTTGGGATATGCACGAAACAAGTGACGCTTTTGCATTACTTGGACAAGGTGCAATATCAGTTGCAAAACGATTTTACACTAATGAGTGTGATGAAAATGGTAATCCTAAAGACTATGACCTTAGAGTGTCAGAGTCTTGGGGATTGATATATAGGATTGGTAATAGTACTGGAGTACATCAACATTGGCCGTCATTATGGTCATATACTTACTGTGTAAGTGGTTGTAAAGATTGCTCTCCACTTGTGTTTCCTACTGTAGTAGGTGATAATAAAATATATCCAGAGGTTGGACAACTTATACTATTTCCAGGCTGGGTAAATCACGAAGTACCAGAACAAAAATGTGAACATGAGAGAATCATGGTCGCTGGTAATATAATGTGGGATGATTGGAAATAAACCAAAACCACACAACAAAAGGAGTTATTTACATTATGTCTAATTTACCATCACAAGAGCAAATATTAAACGACCCAATCACAAAAAAGTTTGTGTTTCTAAATAGCGATGCTTATCCAGACCAAACTTGTATTGGTCTTACCTCTGAAACTGATTTTCATGGGGTTGTATACAAGTATGGCAAAGTTACACTTCCAGAGCAGATAGTGGAAGGCGAAGTTGAAAAAAAAGGGTTGCCTTTTAAGTTTGAGTATGATATACTAGAGAATAATGGGATTCCAAAAGAAAAATTTGGAGATGACTTTATGAAATTAATTGGAGATGTGTTGTTACACATCATAATTGCACAATCAGAGGATGGAACAGTTGAATCAAACAATAGAACGAACAACGCTCAGTAATTTAGTTACTAATGAGGAATATTGTAGGAAAGTATTACCTTTCATTAAGCCTGATTACTTTGATGTAAAAGAAGAACGAGTTGTATTTGAAGAAATAACAAACTTCGTTGACAAGTATAAGAAGATACCTACAAAGATATCACTAGAGATAGAAGTAGAAACCAGAAAAGATTTAACAGATGTAGAACATAAGAAAATTGTAGAAATAATTCAGACACTAGATTCTACAGATGTTGATATGGAGTGGTTAGTTGATACTACAGAGAAGTTCTGTAAAGACAAAGCTATATACAATGCAATTGTAGATGGTATATCAATCATTGATGGTAAAGATAAGAAACGTAGTGCTGATGCAATACCAAGTATTCTTACTGATGCACTTGCAGTTTGTTTTGACAATGCAGTTGGACATGATTATTTTAATGATGCAGAAAAACGATTTGATTTCTATCACAGAGTAGAAGAACGTATTCCATTTGATTTAGATTTCTTTAACAAGATAACTAAAGGTGGACTTCCACAAAAGACATTGAATATATGTCTTGCTGGAACTGGTGTTGGTAAATCACTATTCATGTGTCATATGGCTGCATCTGTATTATCTCAAGGTAAAAATGTATTGTATATTACACTTGAGATGGCAGAAGAACGTATTGCAGAACGTATAGATGCAAACTTAATGAACATCTCTATGGAAGACTTGCATGACTTACCAAAAAAAATGTTTGATGATAAGATTGCAAAGATAAATGCAAAGACTAATGGTACACTTATAGTAAAAGAATATCCTACTGCAACAGCACACTCTGCACACTTTCGTGGATTGATTAAGGAACTTGCAATCAAGAAATCCTTTAAACCAGACATGATATTTGTTGACTATCTAAATATTTGTGCATCTTCTAGATTGAAAGGAGCAACAAATGTTAATTCGTACACTTATATCAAATCTATTGCAGAAGAACTTAGAGGACTCGCCGTTGAGTGTAATGTTCCAATCATGTCGGCGACACAAACAACAAGAAGTGGATTCACCTCGTCAGACCTCGGCCTTGAGGACACATCTGAATCATTTGGGTTGCCGGCAACCGCTGACTTCATGTTTGCAATCATTTCTAATGAGGAACTTGAAGCGTTAAATCAAATCGTTGTGAAACAGTTGAAGAATAGATATAATGACCCTACAGTAAATAAAAGATTTGTTGTGGGTATAGACAGAAGTAAAATGAAACTATATGATGTAGAAAACAAAGAACAAGATGATTTGGTAGACAGTAATCAAGAACCAGTATTTGATACTACATCTTTCGGTAAAACTATATCTACAAAAGGTTTTAAAACATGATTAAAGAATGTGGTTATGAAATATTAGATGGCCTTGTCAATGAAGAGGAACAAGATAACTTTGAAAGACTAGTTACTAGTAATGACTTTGCATGGTTTTTACTAAATACATCAGTTGATAACAATACTTTTGAAAAATACAAAAATAATTTTCCAAATATAATTGAATCACCACAACTTACTCACATTTTTTATCATCTTGTAAATGATATAGGAGAAATAAATTCAGATTTCTATCAATATGCTTTTAATTTATTCAATCCATTGATGACACATTTTCAAAGAATGGATTTAGAAGTTTTTAGAATTAAAGCAAATTTACAAATGAATTGTTCAAATAACACACTTGATAATCACACCACACCTCATATAGATAATGATGTAAGAAAACACTATGTGGCGATATATTATGTAAATGAAAGCGATGGGGATACAATTTTATTTAATGAAGATTACTCTATTAAAGTTAAAGTAAAACCAAAGAAGGGAAGATTTGTAGTGTTTGATGGTTCAATATTACATACAGGCTCAAATCCCATTGATACTGATAAAAGAATAGTTGTTAATTATAATTTTAATGAAAGGATTTAAAGTATGAATACAGTAGAGATAAAATCTGATGTACTAAGACCATTTGGGCCTATGATACTGAATGTAACATTACCAGAACAACATATTAATAAACTTATAGAAATGACAGATGACAATTCACATAGACAAAATATGGATGGTCATCTTGCTGGTATTATTAAATCAGAACCACGATTAGATTTTGCAGAACTTGAAGAGAATAATTTTCTAAGTATGTTTGAAGAGATTGGTAAAGAGTTTGTTCGCACAGAGTTATCAAGAAATAATCACTTTGTATTCAATCCAGACTTACCAGAACATAAGATAACAACTTATGTCACAAATGCATGGTGTGTTTCTCAATATGAAAATGAGTACAACCCTATTCATTATCATACAAAGTGTGATATAAGTGCTGTGTTATATTTAAAGATGCCAAAAACAAAACCTAGAAACTTACCTGGCAAAAGAGATATAGATGGCTGCATAGAGTTTGTAAACAATACTATTGACAGCAGTATGTTACAATGTGGACAGTTTTTAGTAAAACCACAAGTGGGTCAACTACTGATGTTTCCAAGTAATCTATTACATACAGTATATCCATTTATCGGTGATGGTGAAAGACGTTCTATTGCATTTAATTTAGGATACTTTTTAGGAAGTGATGAGGGAAGTCGTTTTCCTAAAAAAATTGTGGATTTGGCATCTCAAACATGATTAATGAATATTGGCGTTGGGAAAACGAAATAAAACCAGATGTTTGTCAAAGGTTAATTAATCTTGCAGAGGATAATTGGGTTTCTGCTGAAACAGATGATGTGGTACAAAATCCAGATATTCGTAAAGGACAAACATTTTTTACAAGTGAGGAATGGATATATGATATATTTTTTCCATATATGTTAAAAGCAAATGAAAATGCAGAGTGGAAGTTTGATGTTTCGTCTTCTGAACCATGTCAGATATCAAAGTATAACACTAGTGACCACTATAGTTTTCATATGGATAGTTTAGGCACATGGCCTACAAAATTTAATTGTCCAGAAAAACCATTTATACATGGAAAGACTCGTAAGATATCTATGACTTGCACACTCAACAAAGATTTTGAGGGTGGAGAGTTAGAATTTGTTAATGACTACAGTTTGGATGCATCACAAGGTACAATAATATTTTTTCCTAGTTTCATGCAACACAGAGTAAAACCAATTACAAAGGGAACACGATATTCCCTTGTTTTATGGTTTTTAGGAGAACCATGGCGATAAAAGAGAAATATAATGCCTATTAAAAATTTAGGAGGCAGAGGAGTTGTACAAGCTTGGTTTCCTACACCAATATATTATCACGATAGACTTATATCAGAAAAAGAAAATGAAAAATGTGTAGAACATATACTTAAAATAAAAGAAACTACAAAAAGTGGTGGAAAAGATTGGAACACAGACGTATATAACACACATTTGACACACGATTTACATACAGATGACATATTTAAGAATCTATGTAATGTAATAAAAGAAAAGACAACCGAGTTTGCAAAAGAACTTGGTTCTGATGCAGAATATAATATAGATGAGAGTTGGTTTAATCTTTATAATGAGGGAGATTATCAAGAGTATCATTATCACCCAGCGTCATATTTTTCAGCAGTATTCTTTTTTACAAATCCAGAAAATAGTGGTAATTTAGTTTTTAGAAGTCCACTTGAACCAGATATGTTACCTTTGAAAAATGGACAGATGAATGACTTCAGTTGGAGAAATTGTTTTTACAATCCACCAGCTGCATCTTTGATTATATTTCGTTCATCACTCATGCATATGGTAGAAAGATGTAAAAACAAAACACCACGAATTACTGGTGCATTTAATTTTGTATAAGGAGAACAAAATGTCTGAAGAAAAGAAAAACGGACTTGTAGTAAAGAACGAACATAATGAGTTTGAACTTGCATTACGATTTCTGGGTAATGAACTGATTGCAATCAAAATGGCTGCAACTAACTTCTCTGGTAAACTGATTGTATGGAGTATACTATTACTGATTATGAGTTTTTTCATACTTGAAGTATTTGGTGTTGCAGAAATGTTTGGATATGGCATGGAAGAATGATTTCATTTTTTATTAAATTTTACTTGATTTGTGGACTGATCTATGTTACTATAAGTTATAATGATGATATGAGAAATATGCGAACAATGATGCGAGGTAGACCTAGTGATAAAACCATACTTGACCAATAAAAATATGTTAGTGCCATACTATTTAATGTTTTCGTATGCTTATTATAAAGAGAATGAATCTCTTATAGAAGATGCAGAGTATGACCAGATATGTCAAGACCTCATAACAAATTGGAATGACATTACACATTGGCATAAATCTCTACTTAATCTTGATTCACTCAAGGCTGGAACTGGATATGATATCAAGTATCCAGAAAGAGTTGTAAACGCTGCTCTTACACTTATTAAGAAAGATAAACTTAATGTAAATGAGATGGACTGATATGACTTATATAAAATTTGACTATTGGAAATTTGCAGAAGAATTAAGACCAGAGTATTGTAAAAAAATTATTGACCTTGCAGAAAACAAGTGGACAAGAGGTGCAATACTAGATGAGAAAAATTACAAAAATCATAGAGTTGCTTGGACACATTTTACAAATGAACAATGGATATATGACATAGTATTTGAATATATGCATAAAGCAAATGAATACTCTAATTGGAATTTTCAAATAGATGCCTCTGAAGCATTACAGATTACAAAATACGATACAAACGGATATCAGAATTATCACTATGATGGTGATGGATATACAAGGTATCACAGACCAAATGAAAAACTATTACATAATAAGACAAGAAAATTATCTATGAGTATAATACTTAATGATGACTTTGAGGGTGGACAACTAGAATTTATGAATAATCCAAATCCTATAGAAGATAAACTTGGTACAATAGTCGTGTTTCCATCATATATGCAACACAGAGTCAAGCCTGTAACATCTGGTACACGATACTCTCTTGTTGCATGGTTTGTAGGAGAATCTTTTAGATGATTACTAAGAAAGATACAAGACGAGATGCTTGGGATAGAGATTACATGGGTAATAACTATACAAAACCAGAACCAAAGAGTGATAAACAAATATCTAATGCAACACCAGTTTTTATATTCGCTCTTTTCTATATTGCTATATTAGTTATGATAGGTAGTATAAAATGAATATACTTTGGAAATACTGGTGTAAGGCTATGGGTAGTCGTGCATATGATGATGATAAACCAGATGATTATATTCACTTGACAATAAGAACATTTTGGTTTATACTACACATAGTAACTTGTCTGATGATAATTACAGGCAACGGCAGAGTCATGGGATGGTGGTAATATGAAAATAACAATTGCAAGATTAAGAAGTAACGTAAAATATAATGGGCCGTTAGAAACAGTTCTGGATAGTTTCTTTGAGAACTATGTAAAGTTTATGAGGGCAAACCCTCAACATGAGTATAGAACGTATAACGTATCATTTGATACGAGTAGACCAAAGAGAATACCAGAGAATATAGAATGGGCTGATGTCATTATTATACCATCTGATTCGGAGTTTCGCTATCATGGTGAATTGCAGATGAATCCAAAAGACCTTGCAAAGTCAGAAAGTCATATAGACGCTATCAGGCCATATTTCAAAGATAAAACTGTTATTATGTGGAGAAGTGACAGAGGAGATACGGAAGAATTATATCGTAGCTTTCTGCCTGATATAAAGACCTTTCATACAATAGATGAAATAGATTTTTCTGGAAATATTCATGGCATGAAGTATCACTTTATACAGACACTAAAGAATCCACTTGCAGATATGTTTGATTTGGAAAAGACAAAAGATTTCGCTTATTGGGGTCGTATGAAACATGGTAACGATAGAGAAAAGACAATAAGAAAAATATATCGCTCAGACCTATCCACAGTCATGGTAGGAGGGTTTCCTAGTGGGGTACAAAGACAAAGTGCATGGATAAAGGACTGGAAACAACTATATCCACTATTAGAACCAGCAAGAAGCACGCTATGCTTTAATTGGATAGACCCATGTGCTACTACGTCAAGATATCCAGAGGCCTTATCCATAGGCATGATACCATTTGTATGGAGAGATTACGATATACTTGGTAAGTATAATATAACAGAATGGCAGAGAGTACAAGAGTTTGATGAACTATATGAAAAGATACTAGAACTAAGGAATAAAGATGTCTTTGAATATAAATTATATGAGTATCGTGCTAGGTATTCTCAAGTGCTGTTGTCAGAGGAAGACTATTATAAACAATTCGCAGATAAAATGAATCATGGACTTATAGTAGGGTGATTCGCTCCACTCTTTCTCCTAAAACAAAATCATATAAATTCATATCCTTTGTAACGTACAGTCAGCAAGGGTTACAAGATAGTACTTGACTTTTTCAATATACCTTGTTATAATTAGGTATAAATTGAGAAAGAAAGGATTTATTATGAAATCTAAAAAAATTAAATCAAACAAGTTTACAGAGGCTTGTGGATGGATAGGTATGATACTTATTCATGGGGCGACTGCTCCTACGTCTATATCAGTATTAATGGGATGGTCAACTGATCTACCACCATTGAACTTTATATTCCTAGTCTGGTTAGGACTGTTTCTATTCCTAGTAAGAGCCATCTATGCGAAAGATACATTGTATATCGTATCTAATGCAATAGGGTTCTCATTGAATAGTCTATTGTTAATGTTAATTGCATTTAACTAATAGTATGGACTTGTTTATACTCATAGATAGATTTATCAAACTATTCTTTGTATTGTGGATAGTGTGTATAGTATGGGATGTAATGTTATGATAAAATGGGTAAAAGAACATTGGCCTATACTGCCATTCATAGGGTTTGCACTACTGTTTATAGTAATGATGACACTAGAATATTATGAGGGAAACTGCCGTATCGGAAGAGATATGGGAATCTGTGGGATATTATGGGAATATCGGACACTTTAATTAAATGGCAAAATAAACATAGAGTTGTTGTGATTAGTGTTTGTTACTTATCAGTTTTATTCAGAGAGCCACAGAAAATAATATAGAAATAATTAAAAAAAAGACTTGACAATGCCCCCATATATTGTTATAATGAATTGTGATTCGGTGAGAAAGGTTTAAGAATTATGGTTATACTGAAAGAAATAACAACTGAAATATACGTTGATAATGATTCGCCAGTAGTAGTAGAACTCGGTGGCTCAGAAGAAACGTCATTACAAAATGCACTTGACACTTATAAGTGCATGGGCTTTGATGCTAAGGATATACTCAAGATAGAGTCAACAGAATATCCTAGACATTATACTGCTAACGAATTGGCCTAAGAAAGTACTTGACAATGAATTAGATATGTGGTAGTATATAAGAGAATCAGAGAGAGCTCATTAAGGTGGGTTGGTTCACAGTAAAGTTCCATAGCATGGTGTGATGATGTGTTGGGCTCTCTCTGGTGTTTTCTGACAAGGGGCCCCTTTAAACTGGGAGCTGTTTGGCAGTCTACAAATGCAATAAGTATCCAGAGAAAGATTTTGATATGAACATAACTGAAATAACTAAGATTACCCCACTCCATACGAAAGACTGGTATGTGAAGTGGTTCTCGTCTGTGGTTCTTATAGCCGCACAACTCTCTACTGCAATGGGTGTCAATCCTTTTCCAGACTATCCTTTGACTATGGTATTATACTTGGTCGGAATCTTAGGTTGGTTACTCGTATCGTATTGGTGGCATGATCGTGCATTAATGATATTGAATAGTATCGGTGCATTTATTATGGCATCTGGTATTATCAAGTTTTATTTCGGAGTGATGTAGATTATGACAATGCATTTGCTCCCAGCGTATTGGACAACGACTAACCATAAGAAACGTAAGAAGAAGAAAAAACTTACAGCCTCTATGGAGAAGTCTTTGATTGAACATGAGAAGTACCTTGCAAAGATGGGTGTAGACCCTAACTATAAGAGAACACCTACCCCCCTAAAACTGGGCTGGAAGTCTGAACAGTTACCCTCTAGGGATATAAAGGACTATGAGTGGAAAGTGCAGACTAAGAAAGATGCCAAACAATATAATGGTGATGTTGTATTAGGTCAGGCGTATAATAAAGGAAACTTAGTTGTTCTAAGTAGTAAAGAAGCAAAAGATGGTGCTACTGGTAAAAGGCGTTAGCTGCCCGTTTCGGCGAGCGAAAAAACTCGGAGATAAATAGGAGAAGTAATGAGTGATTTTTTAAAAGATATAATTAAGACTACTGGAAATGAGTATGCGGCTCTGGTGTCAGATGGTGTAGAGGGTGCAGACGTTAATTCCTTTATTGATACTGGTTCGTATATATTTAATGCCTTGTTGAGTGGTAGTATATATGGTGGTCTACCTAATAATAAGATTACTGCGATTGCTGGTGAGTCTGCAACAGGCAAGACGTTTTTTGTTATGGGTATGGTAAAGAGTTTCCTAGATGTAAATCCAGAGGCTGGTTGTTTGTACTTTGAAAGTGAAAGTGCAATTACACAACAGATGGTTGTTGATAGAGGTATAGACCCCAAACGTATGGTTATCATTCCAGTAACCACAGTTCAAGAGTTTAGAACACAAGCAATTAAAGTATTAGATAAAGTATTGTTAGAGAAAGAACCAAGACCTATGATGATGTGTCTTGACTCACTTGGTATGTTATCTACCACCAAAGAAGTAGAAGATACTTCTGACGGAAAAGAAACAAGAGATATGACAAGGGCGCAAGTATTGAAAGCTGCATTTCGTGTGTTGACTTTGAAACTAGGTCGTGCTGGTATTCCTATGGTTGTAACAAATCATACATACGATTCTATGGGAAGTATGTTTCCTACAAAAGAAATGGGTGGTGGTTCTGGATTGAAATATGCAGCCTCGTCTATTATCTTTCTATCAAAGAGAAAAGAAAAGGTTGGTACTGATGTAGTTGGTAACATTGTACATTGTAAGAATCATAAGTCAAGATTGACTATAGAGAATAAAATGGTTGATGTCAAGTTATCTTATGAAACTGGACTTGACAAATACTATGGTTTGTTAGAACTTGCAATTAAGTATGGTATCTTCAAACAAGTATCTACAAGAATAGAACTGCCTGATGGTACGACACAGTTTGGTAAAACGATTAATAATAATCCAGAGAAGTATTTTACAGAAGATGTAATGAAACAGATTGATGAAGCTGCAACTAAAGAATTTAGATATGGGGGAAGTATTGAATAATAAAATCATTGTATTGTTATGTGTATTTGCATTGAGTAGTTGCACAAGTTTAGAACTTGGTGTTCACTACAGTAAAATTGCATATAATAAATGTCATGCACTTGACAACTGGCAATGTTTATGGTATAATGAATAAAATTAAAAAGTATAGGCGATAACCATATATGGTTACAAGTATTGTGAAATGATGAGAGAATTATATTATGATAAGTGGACTAACACCTTGAGTGCAGCTGCGATAGACTTGAAGAACTATATTTTAATAACGGAGAACTAAATGAGTGATGATAAACCAACAATATATGAAGAGGGAATGTTTGACCACATGAAAGTGGAAAAACAAAAACCTACTATGCCGTATGAAGATTGTTTTCAACAAGGTATGGGAACTGAACAAATGGCTCCTTTACTTTATTCACTTGTACGTTTTCTCCGACCCCAAAGAATTTTAGAAATAGGTTTAGGTTATACAACTCCATTTCTTGTAAAAGGTCTAGAGAATAATGAACAGATTCATATTGATGGTAATGCAGATATGGATTATTTCAGACAACCTTATGACCCAAAATTAATTTGTATTGATGATATGAGTGATAAGGAATCCTCTGCATCACAAGCTGCATTAAAATTTAAAGACAACAAATATGTAACTGTGATTGAGAGTTTGTTTCAAGGTAAAGCAAAAGAGATAAAAGATAAGTTTGGTATGATTGACTTTGCTTGGTTTGATTGTGGTGCCCATAAAGAGTATGGAGAGTTTCTAAAAGAGTATCTTCCTATTTGTTCTGGTTATGTTCTACTACACTATACTTACTACAGAGGTAAACCAAATCCCAACCATACAGAAATAGAAACCTATGTTTCAAATGAGGAGTGGGAAAGAATAGATATGATTGAGCCACATAAGTATAGACAAGGAAGTTTTACTATGATTAAGAGGAGAATGTGATGAGAAAAAGACCAAGTTTATTAAACGACTATATTAACTTTGTTGATACAGTTACAAGTGATGCCAGTAAGAATACAAAAGATTTTAAAGATGCATTAGATATCATGGAAGAAAAAGGTATTGACCCATCAAGACTACTGACAGCTTCTGTAGGTCTGTCTGGTGAGGTCGGAGAGTTCAACGACATAGTAAAGAAGTTAATCTTTCAAGGTAAAGAGATTGATGACGATACAAAGAAACATCTCAAATCTGAACTTGGAGATATATGTTGGTATATGGCACAAGCTCTTATCGCACTTGATAGTTCATGGGAAGAAGTATTTGACATCAATGTCGGAAAACTATCGGATAGATATCCAGGCGGTTTTGATGCATTGAAATCTGCAAGTAGAAAAGTTGGAGATATATAATGGTTATGATACCTAACTATGAATTTAAAATGAAGTTACCAGTTTATGAAGTTAATCTTTTGAGCACTAAGAAACTTGACCAAAAAACACATAACACTTTAATTCAAAAAATACTTGCATACCCAGATGTGATGAAACATAAAACAAACGTCAAAGCAAATATGACGGACTGGCGTATGCATATGAAAGATGATGACTTTGGTAAGATAGCTTCAGTCGCAGAGGATGTCGCAAAGACTATGCGATATGGTTCTACTCATGTAGATGGTGATGTACATACAAAACGTAAAGGACAATCCCCTAGACTTATGACAGAAGAATGTTGGGGTGCATCTTATGGTAAAGGTGAATCTGCTCAAGCACATAATCATTGGCCTGCAACATGGAGTTGGTGTTACTATCTTCAAGTTCCAAAAGGAAGTAGTCCTCTAGTGTTCAGAGAAGCTGGTATTATGTTTGAACCTAAAGTCGGTGACCTTGTAGTATTTAACGGACAAGCAGAACATCATGTTCCACCTTGTGAGTGCGAAGAGAAAAGAGTGATGATTGCTGGTAACATAAGTGCAGTAAGTTCAACACTATTAATAAAACTTGCATCTGACCCAAATCTTTAATTGTATAAATAAAATCTCCAAACTTATAAAGGAGATGTAAACTGGTCAAATATAGAATTTGCTCAAAACAAGTTCTTCAAAAAGATTTGAAATTAGTTGATGCCCGAAAAGTAATATCCCAATTAAATAAAGATAATGAAGACGAAGAACTCATATATGAGCTAGAAAAATATAACGTAACTGTACCGAAGAAGAAAACAAGACAACTTGTAAAAGATAAAAGGTTACCAAATCTTATTTACATGAAACTTAAATAATTCCTTATAAATAACTCTATAAGGAGTTGCATATAATGTCTGACAATTATTTTATGGGTCTTGATGGCTTTGTTTGGTTTACTGGAGTTGTTGAGGATAGGAATGACCCAGATAAACTTGGTCGTGTTCGTGTTCGTTGTCTTGGGTTTCATACAGAAGACTTAAATGATATTCCTACAAATGATTTGCCTTGGGCGACTGTGATGCATCCAGTTACAGACCCATCAATGCAAGGGTTAGGTAACTCTCCATCTTTTCTTGTTGAGGGTACATGGGTAATAGGTTTCTTTGCTGATGCAAAAGATAAACAACAACCTATTATTATGGGAAGTTTGCCTGGCAAACCAAGTAGACTACCAAACCCAACAAAAGGTTTCAATGACCCTCGTGGTGCTGGTGCATCTCAAGACTACTATGCTGGTAATCCAACTTATGGCCCTTATCCACTTAGTCGTAAATTAAATGAATCAGATACCAATCGTCTTGCAAAAGGTGAGATTGGAGAGAAACATATACAATTACGAAAAAGAAGAAAGAATAGACAGACAGGCATACAAACTGCTACGCAACCATATCTTCCATCCGTATCTGATGAAGCAGTTCAAGAAACTCGTGGGAGTTTTGATGAACCACACCCAAAAGATATTGATTATAATTCAGTTGATAATGACTTTGATGGAATTTATCGTTCTGGATTATATCCTTACAATCATGTATTTGAATCTGAGTCTGGACATATTACGGAAGTAGATGATACGCCAGGAGCAGAAAGAACTTTCCGACAACATAAAACTGGAACATATGAAGAGATAGTTGCAGATGGAACTAAGACAACTAAAGTAATAGGTAATAACTTTGAAATTGTGATGAATGATTCTAATGTCTATATTGGTGGCGCTGTTAATCTTACAATTAGTGGAACTGTACGACATCTTATAAAGGGAGATTATCATTTAGAAGTAGAGGGAAACTATACGCAAAAGATACACAAGAATATGCGTACAAGAATTGGTGCAAGTTCACCAGGCGGTAACTTAGAAGAAGTTATAAGTGGCACTCATTCATTTAACATAGAACAAGCTGTAAAGGGTCGTATTGGTAAAGATGTAAATGTTACTACAGAGGGTGACGAAACAAGAATCAATAATGGACAGTTTAACTTAATGGCAAAGAGTAATATTTTTGCTTCAACTACTGGTGGTACACTAACTCTTAATGCATCTGGAAATGTTTCAATTGATACTGTGTCTGGAATATTTGGTATTAAGTCTGGAACTACAATGAAGATAAGTTCTGGAACAGTATTAGATATTACTGCTGGAACTATATTAGACCTTAACTCTGGAGATGGTTCACCAACATCAACAAACGTAATTAATTTAAATTAGGAGATTTTATGCCAGAAGTAACAAGGGTAGGAACAGATAGTCATGTTGGTCATGCAAGTCCAACACCAAACCCTTTTCACCAAACATCATATTCTAGTGGTTCTGCAAATGTTCTTACAAACGGAGCATCAACTGTTCGTATAGGAGATTCTACTGGTTGTGGTGACCCAGCAACTGGTGGTTCATCTACAGTAAAGGTAAATGATATTGGTGTTCATAGAAAAGGTGATGCAACTGGTGGACATGGTAGTTGGGTTGGAAATGCATCAGCAAGTGGGAGTGCAAATGTTATCGCTGGATAGGAGAACATAAATGTCAAATCCAGATTATGCAACATTGTTATCTCAAATTGCAGCTGCAAGTGGTGATGCCAAAACTGCACTAGAATTACAATGTTTTGTTTTTGAAGAAGCATTAACTGATACAGAAAAAAATTTATTTAACTATGTGTCTGATGAATACTTTTTATTTAACCCAGGCACAGATAGTGGAACATTTAAAAGTTATGTTGGAGTTTATTTTAACGATAGTGGAGATAGTACATGACAACTGCAATAACAACAAGGTCAACAAAAGGTTCAGCACTTACCTTTACTGAAATGGATACAAACTTTGATACACTTGCAATTCAATCAATATGGATTCCAGCAGGTGCTATGTATCCAAGTTCAACAAACCCTTGTTCTGCTTTGACACAAGTAGAAACTACAGCACTTAGGCCTGATTTAAAAGTTTTAGACTTTGACCCTAGTTCTGACGAGTTTGCTCAATTCTCTATAGTATGGCCTAACTCATGGGATAAAAGTACAATAACATTCAAAGCATTTTTTACTGTAACAGGAACAAACACAGGGTCGGTTGCTTGGGGATTAGCTGGAGTTGCTATAACTGATGATGAAACTATTAATACTGCGTTTCCAACCCCAACTGTAGCAACAGCTAAATCACATAGTGGAACATCTAATGATTTAAACGTAACTGATGAAAGTGGTGCTGTAACTGTATCTGGTACACCAGCAAATGATGACATGGTTTTCTTTCAAGTAAATAGAGATGTATCTGCTGATGACCAAACTGGTGATGCAAGACTACTTGGTATAAAAATAACTTTTATAATATAAAGGAAAAGAAAAATGGTTGATTTTAAAACTCCTAATCTTTGTGGTGCAAATCCAGAACTCAATGCAGCTTTATCAAAGATAGATGATTTAAAAAAAGAGATTGAATCAAAAGTAGATTCTCTTGCTTCAGAAGCTGCAAGTGCATTTGAAAGTGCTCTTTCAGATGTAAAATCAGGCCTTGATGGACTTGCACTTGATTTACCAGAGATACCAGATGTAAATTTTCAATCAGAACTAACAAGTCTTATTAATGATATAGATAAAACTACTATAGAAGGTCTTACAGCTTTTAATGCTAAACTTGCACAACTAGAACTTGACTTTGGTGATACACTTAAAGAAAAAGGATTGTCACTAGATAGTTTGATAACTGATGCAACAACAAAATTATCTGCTGGTGGAAATGTTTGTGACCTTGCACCTAATATAGAAATACCAGCAGGAAGTTCTGGAACTGGTATCACTACAGAAACAAAAGACTTATTAGTTTCAACTGGTTTGACTGTAATTGCAATACCAGAAAATTATAAAGAGATTGTATCAGTTCAAGGTAAATCTGCTGGTAGTAATTTCTTTAGTAATATATCTGGTTACAAAGTTGATGGTAGAATTATTACGATACCACAATCTTATGCACAAGTAAAAGTAACTTACATTATTTCACTTATAAAAGAAAAACCAGTTGAGGCTAAACAAGCAGATACGAATGAGGAAGAAGAAGAAGTTTCTATTGTTACAACAAATGTAACTGCAAAGGATACTTCATTTGACGGACTTATTGCAAAATTTAGAAAAGATATTGAATCTGCTCCATCAAGTAAAGATGTAAGTAAAGATTTAGATGGAATAAAATCAGCTATTTCATTTATTGGTTCTCCAGAATTTAAAGCACAACAAGAAAAAGATTTTGCAACTTGGCAAACAGAATACAAAAAATTAAAAGCAGACCCACTTAATTATAAACCAGTAGTAACTAAAACTGGGGAAACTGTTAAAGCAACAACTATAGAAGCTACAGTTACAAAAGAAACAAAAACAGATAAAGATGGATTTACTTATACTGAAACAAAAAGAGTAACTTCCTCTGATGCTGGTTTAACTCATAGAACAAAAGATAATTTTATTGATTTAGTAAAGATTGATACAGCAAAAGAAGTTTTAGCTGGATTGGATTCAACAAAGTATCCAGATTGGTATGAAACAATCCAAGAGGTCATAGATTTTTATGAACCAGCAACAAATATAGCTGAGATTGATTTAAATCCATATAATCAAAAACAATTAAATATTGTCGGATTTGAATATGTAAGTATTTTACGAAAAGGTTTTGTAGACCCAGTAACAAGAGTGGTTCAACCAGCTGGTATTGTTGAAGAAGAATTAGAAACCATTAGTAATAAAACAAGACAATCAACAAGATACTATCGTTATGCACTTGGCAATAAACTTAAATTTGAAAATATAGCTGGTTTACCATTAGACCCATTTACAGACCCAGAGATAATTGCTATAACAATTAGCTATCAAACAATGGATAAAATTGACCCAAATTATAAGGGTTAGTCGTTATAAATAAAAGATAAATTAGGAGTCCATACGAATGGCACAATATGATGCTCAATCAAATAATAATTCTAGTAGGAATGTTAGACAATACACAGACCTAGATTTATTCTTTGGTAAGAAATCATCTAACTCTGATGTGCAAGATATAACTGATATCAAAGCTGTCAAGCGTTCTATTCGTAATCTGGTATTACTTAACCATTATGAAAAACCTTTTCACCCAGAGATTGCATCTGGTGTTAGAGATATGTTATTTGAATTAATGACTCCAGTTACAGCACAAATACTTGCAAGAAAGATTGAAGATGTTATCAATAACTTTGAACCAAGAGCAAGATTAGTTGGTGTTACAGCAATTCCACTATTAGATAGGAATGAATATGAAGTATCAATTGAGTTTTATGTTGTTAACCAACCCACAGAATTAGTTGACTTAACTATAATGTTAGAGAGAGTACGATAATGGCCGTAAACAATAAAAGACTTAGAGTCACAGAACTAGACTTTGATGATATAAAAGATAATCTAAAAATATTTTTAAAAGACCAAACTCAATTTAAAGACTATGACTTTGAGGGTTCTGGTATGAATGTTCTTTTAGACACTCTTGCATACAATACACATTATCTAGCATTTAATGCTAACATGGTTGCAAACGAAATGTTTTTAGATAGTTCCAGTCTGCGTTCTAGTGCTGTCAGTCACGCAAAAGCTTTAGGGTACGAAGTTACTTCTGCAAGAGCTCCAACTGCAACGATAAATGTTAACCTATCAACTACTGCGGCTACAAAAACAATGTCTGCTGGTACTGCGTTTTCATCTACTGTTGATGGAACAAGTTATCAGTTTGTAACAATCTCTGACATAACATCTACTAATACTGGAAATAATGTTCCTTTTGATAGTGTAACTGTTTATGAGGGAACTTATGTAACTGCGAAATTTGTAGTAGATACTTCTGACGTTAACCAAAGATTTATACTTGCAGACCCACGCTCTGACACATCTACACTTGTGGTTAAAGTTCAGAACTCTACTACAGATACCACAACAACAACTTATACAAAAGCAGTTGATATAACTCAACTGTCTGCATCATCTACAGTTTATTATTTACAAGAAGTTGAAACTGGAAGATACGAAGTTTATTTTGGAGATGGTGTTGTAAGTCAAGCTGTTTCTGATGGTAACATAGTTCAACTACAATATGTTATAACTAATAAAACTGAAGCAAATGGTGCAGCTTCTTTTTCATCTCCTACTTCAATTGATGGTGTAACAAATATTACTGTCACAACTGTAACAGCTGCAACTGGTGGTGCAGAACCAGAAACTATTCAATCAATAAAATTAAATGCACCTCTTGATTATGCATCTCAAGGTCGTGCAGTTACAACAAAAGATTATGAAGTATATGTAAAACGATTATTTCCAAATACACAAGCTGTTTCAGTTTGGGGTGGAGAAGATGGTAGTTATGATTCAAGTACTGGTGTAAGTTCCACTCCAGAGTATGGTAAAGTTTTTATATCTGTAAAATCTACGACTGGGGTTGACTTAACTTCTGCACAAAAAACAAACTTAGAAACTGCACTTGCACCTTATAAAGTTGCATCTGTAACTCCAGTAGTTGTTGATGCAGAAACTACAAGTCTTATATTAGGTATAACTATATTGTATGATTCAAGTGCAACAACTTATAACGCTGACCAAATTGCATCTTTAGTTGCTACCACAGTTGGTAATTACAACACATCTGATTTACAATCATTCAACGCACCCTTTAGACATTCAAAACTTTTAGGATTAATTGACTCAACTGATAGTTCTATATTGAATAGTGTTGCAACAGTTACAATGGCTAAAAACTTTACACCAACATTATCAGTTTCAACCTCTTACAATATAAATTATAATAACAGATTTTTTAATCCACACTCTGGACACAATGCAGATGCTGGTGGAATAATTTCTTCTACTGGATTTTATTTAAATAGTGTAACAACTACTGAATACTTTTTTGATGATGATGGTGCTGGTAATTTAAGAAGTTACTATCTTGTTGCTGGTGTTAGAACTTATAATGACTTAACTGCTGGAACAGTAGACTATATAAATGGAAAAATAACAATTAATGCAATTATAATTACTGGGATAGGTGAGGTTGATGGTACATCTTCTTCAATAATTCGTATAACTGCTCTTCCAAATTCAAATGATATAACTCCAGTTAGAAATCAAATACTTGAAATAGATTTAATAAACACAACTTATAATGGAAGTGTTGATGCTACTGCTTCAACTGGTGTAGGATATTCTACTACTACTTCTAGTGGAACAACAACGACAACTGTTTCAAGTGTATCTTCTATACCATCTAGTTCGGCGTATTAATAATGGCAAATGAGAAGTCAAAATTTACAAAAAAGGTTTCTCCTCTTATTGAAGGACAAGTGCCTGACTTTGTTCAAGCCGACCACCCAGTATTTGTAAATTTTGTTAAAGACTATTTTAGTTTTTTAGAAGCTGGTAGATTAACTCTTGATGTTACTGTCAACTATATTGCACAAGAAACTACAACCTCTGCATATATTTTAAATTCAGATGGCGATAGAATTGTTACTGAAATCGGTGAGGGTACAACTGGACAATTTGTAAAAGGTGAAACTGTAACTGGTGGAACAACTGGAGCAACTGCAACTGTTCTTGTAGAAGATTCTAGAAATACTTACCTTTACATTACTGGACAACAACTATTTCAAACTGGTGAAACAATTACTGGGGGAACTTCTGGTTCTAGTGCAGATGTAATTGAGTATCGTGCAAACCCAGTTCAGAATATTCAGCAAATGTTAGAGTATGCTGATGTAGATAATACACTCTATGATTTTTTAGACCAAATGCGTGACCAGTTTATGGCTGTCATACCAGAAACACTTGCAGATGGTGTTTCAAAAAGAAATTTAATTAAGAACATCAAAGATTTATATACAGCCAAAGGAACGTCAGAGGGTCATAAACTTTTCATGCGTATCCTACTTGGTGAAACAGCAGAAATATTTTATCCAAACACTTATATGCTTAGAAACTCTGGTGGAAATTGGAATCAGAAAACAATTATGCGTGTTGCAGCTTTTACTGGGGTACAAGGTTCTGAAGTTGAAAACCAAATCATTACTGGACAATCTTCTGGTGCAACTGCTGTTGTAGTTAATTCTCTTGTTACACAACAAGGCACAGTTTCAGTTACAGAATTTGAAATCGCAAATATAGTTGGAACATTTACAGACGGAGAAGTGGTCAAAGGTATTTCAACGACTAGAGATGTTGATGTATCATTTACAATAGATGGTATTGTTGCAAGTGTTACACTTGCTAATGATGGTATTCTTCATACAAATGGAGAGGATACTGAAGTAGAAGGTGTTGGAAATAACAACGCAAGTATAGTCGTTGATGGTATTGCAGAGGGTTCGGTAAGTGAAGTTATAGTTGATGATGTTGGTTCTCTTTATGAAGTTGGAGATACAGTTACCTTTACAGCTCAAAGTGCAGATACAAATGTAAATGCAGCTACTGGTTTCGTAAGTATGGTTGGTGGTGGATTTGGTTTAGAAACTGGAACATTAGATGACTCTTCTTTTACTGATGATGCAATTATTCTTGAAGATAATACTACTGTAGCACTTGAACCTTTTTCTATTCAACTTGAACAGTCAACGACAGACAAGTTTGTTGGAGATGGAACTACAACTGCTTTTACAATGACAAACTTATCAGCATCTGTAGATACAATACAAGTTACTATAGACAATGTTCCTTTTGCTGAAACTAAAGCTGACGGAACAGCGAACTGGACAGCGTCTGGAACAACACTTACATTTACAACTGCACCAGTAGATAAAACACAAATATTTGTTTATACTGGAGTAAATGAATTTGTAGTATTAGATGGTACGGATAGTGATTCAACTGATGCTAATCATAGATTTTTAACAGATATAGTCCAACAAGTTTCAGATTATTATTCAACTCCTACAGACCAACTTGTTTTAGAATTTGATACATTCAAAAATATTAGTGCAAGTTCTACTGAGTCTGGTTCTATACAAAAAGTTTTTGTAAATGCAAATGGTGGATATACTGACTTGCCAACTACGAGTGTTACCACTACTTCTGGAACTGGTGCTAAACTAATTCCAACAACTACAGATATTGGTGCTGCTAAATCTTTAAAGATTATAGACCCTGGCTTTACATACAAAGCATCTAATCCACCAGAAGTTGATGTAAGAGCTCACTTTGTTGTTAAAGATGTAAGTGGAACATTTGCTTCTGGTAGTACTTTGACAACTCATACTGGAACAGTAAAAGGTTGGAATAGCACGACTCAAATATTAGACACAACCTTTAAAAATGTTGTAAGATTTGAACAAGAACAAGGTGGAACTTTTAACGAGGGTATTCAATTAGAACAAGGTAACAGACAAATGTTACCATCTGCTTTTGAACTAGAAACTGAAAAAGATTTTACTGATGGTGAGAGTATTATATTAGAGGGAACTTCTATATTCACCCCATCTCCACAAACATTTATTTACAAAGTTCGTGTTGCTAGAAATGCAGATGATACTGCAAATATATTTTATATAAATGACGAAGCACAACCAGTTCTAACTCTATACTCTGGTAACACTTATTACTTTGATCTATCAGACAGCACACTTTACAATATTCTTTCAACTGCAAATCATCAACTGAAATTTTCAGAAACATCTGATGGAACTCATAATAGTGGTACTGCATATACAACTGGAGTTACAACCTCTGTGGCTTCAATTGATATAGGAACAACTGGTGCATTTATCCAAATCGTAGTTCCTGCTGGATTAGGACAACTTTATTATTATTGTGTCAATCACTCTGGCATGGGTAATGTTGCATACACTCCAACATATCAATCTACCATAGTTGATGAGGGTGATGCAGTAATATTTAACTCAACAAAAAGAGGCCCTAACATTGCACTTATGTTACTAAATGAAAGTGGAGATGTTGGTTCTAAAGATACTGATAATGTAATCTTGGAAGACAATAGTGGGGATATACATTTAGAAGAAACAATTGATGGACAACTTCAAGATGTTGGTGGTAAAATTACAATAAACAGTTATCGTGAAAGAAATGATAATACTTTTATTATCCTTGATGGTACTGATGCAGATGGAACAGATGCTGGAGATAAGTTAGGAACAGAAGAACTTGGTGACCAATTAATTTTAAACGGAACAGATGCATCAAGCACAGATGCAATGGGGCAAATTGTATTAGCAGATGAAACTGGTAATGGACAAATAACTTTAGATGGTACAGATAGTGATTCAACTGACGCTGGTGGTCATGTTATCAATCAAGACCCAATAGATTTCTCAAAGAAAAATGTAACGATTACAGATTCTTCTGGTGCAAGTGCAACAATCATAACTGCCGATATTGCAACTGCAACAACTACTTCTGATATTATTTCTACAGATGCTGGTTCTTATGATGGTATTAATAGTAGACTTGGTGAAAATTTAATTCGTATTCAAGACTCTTATTATTATCAAGATTATTCATATGAGGTTCAAGTTGGACAATCTTTTGCAACATATATTAATGAACTCAAGAAAGCAGTACACCCTGCTGGTTTCCAACCATTCGGTAAAGTTACACTTGCAACCCTAGTGTCTGCAGCGGTAGGAACAACTGGTGCTGGATTGTCTGGATACACAGGAGATACACTTACTTTCTCTCCAATACTTGGTTCTGTTCTTGAAACAATCTTTAGTCAAGTTATTCAGAGTAGATTACAAGTTCCAACTACACATACTGCTGATGGTCAAGTTGCAATTGGAAGTCGTGATGACTCAATCATACAAGAAGATGGTTCATTGCCAGGCGATAATATTGTTCTCAATGGAACAGATGGTTCATCAACTAATGCTGGAGATAATTTATTAGATGAGGATGGAGAAGCATATGACCTAGAAGATGGTTTCAATGCAGTAGGTGATTCAATACTCTTTGAGGCTGCAACAATAACTTCAGATAAAGATACAACCTCTGGAACTGGAGATGGTGCTGGTAAGTTTATGTTAGAAACATCTCATGCGACATCTGATAAAATGGATAGAGCTCTTGTTTCAGAAAAAGTTGTTTCAGTTGTATCAAATCCTTTACCCATGTATGAAACAAATCTTCTTCTCTATCTTGCAGATACGCCATTTGGAAATGTAAATGGTAACTGTGGTATTACACTTGAAAGTGGTGCTGGTAATTTAACAGACAGTTTAGTTTTAGATGGACAATTACCATTTGATGAGGGAGATACATTTTTAGTTTTAGATGGCACAGATGCAAGTGGTACAGATGCTGGAGATAACATAAGAATCAATTCAAGTGCAACTGCACCAGATGGTAATCTATTAGGTGAAGATGGTTTCTTTGCATTTCCTCTAGGATTTAGAGTAGATGTTGGAGATAGATTTATCTTTGACACTAATCACAATGATGAAACAATTACATTGTCTGATATTGGAACACTTACTTTTGAAGAGATTCGTAGAGTTGATAGAATTAATTTAAGTGATACAAATGATAGCTTAAACTGGGGTGGACAAGACAAAGAAGATGGTATAACTATGGAAGATTTTGGACAGATACTTTTAGATGGCACAGATAGTTCTTCAACTGATGCTGGACATTTTCTTGCACAAGAAACAACAAAGAGAAATCGTTTTACTTTAGAACAATCTGGAAATATAATCGTAGAAGAATTTTCAACTAACTCAAATGTTGCAAGATTTGACATATCAAATGGTAGTACAATAAACACTAATATATTAGTTGAAGATGCAATCAATCCATTACCCCCAACTGGTATTAAATTAGAGTATGATGATGAAGAGGGTGTGATTGTTTTAAATGGAACTGACTCATCAGCAAGTGATGCTGGTGATGGATTAATTATGGAAGACTCTTTAAGAGTAAGAGATGGAATGGTTATAGTATTGGAAGAAAACAATGTCTTTCTATCAGAAGGTCAGATTCCTTTGAGTAATTTTACACTAAATAGTACGAGTGTTATTACAAAAGGTCATGTTCAATCTGCTGAAATATCAGTTAGAAATACAGGCGAAATTGCATTAGAAGATGCAACAGACACAACGGATAGTAATACAGACTATTTGTTGGAAGAAACAAGTGGAGATAATTTAGATTTAGAGGGCGCAACTGGTATAACCTACTAAAACTATTTGTATAAATAAAGTAAAAGGTGTAAAAATGTCGGCAATCATTACAGAAAAATTTAGACAACATAATGCAAATCAATTCGTTGAATCATTTACAGAAGCTTCTGCATCAACTTATTATTTGTTTTTAGGAAAGGCAACTGCCTTTTCATCAACAACAACTGGTGGTTCAGATAGTGCTCCACCAACTCCAGCAGATAGTCCAGAAGATGAATTTCGTGCATGGGATTCTATGTTAGGTGCAAAACTTATAACATCTTCAGATATCAAGTATGCAGCTCCTCGTAGGAACTGGGCAAATGGTACAGTCTATGATATGTATAGACATGACTATACTGCATCAAATACCTCTACCTCTGGTTCATCAAATCTATATGACTCAACTTTTTACTTTCTAACTTCTGCTTATAGACTTTACAAAGTTTTAGACAATAATGGTGGAAGTGCTTTCTCTGGTTCAGAACCGACATCTGAATCAAATTCACCTTTTGAAGCTGGTGGATATGTTCTTAAATATATGTTTACTATTTCAACCTCTGATTTTGCAAAGTATGGAACAACAGATTTTATTCCAGTAACTACAGACTCAACTGTATCTGACGCAGCTACTGATGGTGCGATTGAAAGTATTTCTGTTACTGCTGGTTCTGGTTATACAGATGGAACTTACTATGCAGCTGTTTATGGAGATGGAACAAGTCAAGGAACAAGTTCTGGTGCAATTGTAAGAATTACAGTTTCAAGTGGTTCAATTGTTTCTTTTGGATTAACTGCTGGAACAGATACAACAATTCATGCAGCTGGAAGTGGTTACACTTTTGGTTATGTAAATCTAGGAGATGATTATATTTTTAGTGATGCAAGTTTATCATCATCTACTTCATTAGGTTCAGGCTCTGGTGGAGCGATAGAGGTTATTATAAGTCCAAAGGGTGGACATGGAAATAATGCAGTAACAGAACTTGGTGCTCATTATGTGATGAGTGCAATAACACTTACACAAGCTGAGGGAGATGACTTTACAACTGGAAATGATTTTCGTGCAGTAGGTATCGTAGTTGACCCAACAAATTATGGAACATCTACTGTAGGAACTGCAACTACTCGCAGACAAACTTATGTTGTAAAACTAGATACAAGTAGTGGAACATTTGATGCAGACGAAGTAATCACACAAGCATCAACTGGTGCAGTAGGTAAAGTTGTAGAGTGGGATAGTACGTTAAGTTTACTTTACTACCAACAAGAAAGTTTCAAGGGATTTGGTACAAATTCAACAACTGGTGGATATGTTGCATTTAGTGGAACAAACCAGATAACTGGTGGAACTTCTGGTGCAACTGGTACAACAACTGGTACAACTGAAACAGTAACACTTGCAAATAATAACACCCTTACATTAACCTCTGGATATGCAAATCCAGAATTGCAACCAGATAGTGGAGATATAATTTACTTGGAAAACAGAAAACCTATACAACGAGCTTCTGACCAAACAGAAGACATTAAAATTATAATTGAGTTCTAAACATGGCACAGATTACAAATCTAAACGTATCACCATATTATGATGACTTTGATAAAGATGATAATTTTAATAGAGTTTTATTTCGGCCTGGATTTGCAGTTCAGGCAAGAGAATTAACAACTCTACAATCTATTCTTCAAGATCAAATTGAAACACATGGTAAACATATGTTTAAAGAAGGTACAGTTATAATACCTGGCCAAACTTCTTTATCTGATTATTATACTAACGTACAACTTGCATCTACTTTTGGTGGAGAAGATGTTGTACCAAGTCAATTCTTTAATGCAACTAATCCAGTTACAATAACTGGTTCTACAACTGGTGTTAAGGCAAAAGTTATTGGTTATGCTGATGGAACAAGTACAACACAACCTGTTCTTTATGTTCAATATATTCAAGCTGGAACTGATAATGAAACTGTTGTATTTTCAGATACAGAAAATATAACTGCTGATATAACTATTACTCATACAACAAGTTATTCTGCTGGAGTTGCAGCTGCAACAACACATGATACTACTGCATCACAAACTGGTTCTGCTGTAAAAGTTGAATCTGGTGTGTATTTTATTCGTGGACAGTTTGTAAGATGTGCAGAAGAAACCCTTGTTTTAAGTGCATCCTCAATTACTGAATCTGCTCGTGTTGGTTTTACAATCACAGAAACTTTAGTAACCCCAGAAGCAGATGCAACTCTTACTGACAATGCAACTGGTTCTACTAACTATGCAGCTAAAGGCGCACACAGATTAAAAATATCTTTATCACTTTCTAAACTTCCTTTAGGGTCAACTGATGATACATCTTTTGTTGAACTTATGCAAATTAAGAATGGTGTTATACAATCACAAGCAAGAGTTACAGAATATTCTGTTCTTGGAGATACGCTTGCACGAAGAACATTTGATGAGTCTGGTGATTATACAGTAAGACCATTTCAGTTTGATGTTCGTGAATCCATAGACAATGATTATAAAGGTTCTACAAATAAAGGTGCATATGGTGTTGGTACAAAAACATCTCAAAATGTTGATGCAGATGAAAGTTTACTTGCAGTCCAAACCTCGCCTGGAAAAGCATATGTTAAGGGTTATGAAATTGAAAAGATTGCAAACTCACTTATAGATTTAAAAAAGGCAAGAGATTTTAATACAGTTAATGCTGGTATTGCAACCTTTGAACTTGGTAACTTTGTAGAAATTACTAATGCTTTTCAAATCCCAGACATAGGTTCTGTAACTGGTGAGTCAACTGCCTATAAAACTATAGGATTATTTGACGAAGCAACTACAACAAGAGGTACTTCAAATGGAACACAGATAGGTGTTGCAAGAGCTCGTTCAATAGAACATTTATCTGGAACACAAGGTGATACAACTGCTATAATGAAAATGTTTCTCTTTGATGTAAGACCATTTACTTTTCTTACTATAAGTGGTACACCAAGTCCAACTTTAGTTGCAACTCATACTAATGGTGGTGTACAAATTAAAGGTGTAACTTCTGGTGCAACTGGTTTCGTCTTTGGCCCATCAACAAGTGGAACAACTATTGCTTTAACAAGTGTAGTAGGAAATTTTACAACTGGTGAAAAACTAATTGCATCTGACTCTGCTGAAACTGGTAAGATAATTGTAACTTCTGAACCAGCAGATATTACAATTAATGCTGGAACTGGTACTATTGTATCAAAAAGGTTTTCTGATGTTCGTTCATTCTTCATGGATGATGATGACTCTGGACAAGACTTTACTGCTGATGCAGTTCTAGAACTTACTGGAGAAAGTGGTAGTCTTGCGTTTGATGGAACTGATGAATCTGGTGCTGATGCTGGTAGTAATATTCTTTTAGATACAGTAGGTGAAGCTGGTGGCGAAATCATATTAGAAGATAATAGAGTTGCAAGATTAAAAGACCCAGAAAAAAATGTTGGATTATTTAAATTACCAAAATCTACTATTAAAACTTTATTGACAACTACAAATGCTGGTGCAAGTGATACTCAATTTACAGTACGGAGAAATTTTGTAGGAACAACAAACTCATCTGGAGTGGTTACATTTTCTGCTGGAACAAATGAAACCTTTGTTGCGTTTGCAACAAAAGATTACACACTATCTGTTCTTACTGCTGATGGGGGTTCTGCATCTCAAGGTGATATAATTCTATTAAATGGAACTAAAGTTACTGGAACTGGTACTTCAACATTAACAATTACAGATAACTCTCTTTTAGGGAATGGAGCAAAAGTCAAACTTTTTGCAACGCTACTAAAAACAAGTGTTGCTACAAAAACAAAAACAACAAATTTATCTAAACAACTTAATGTTATTGCAACAGATGCTGATGGTGCATATGGTGTAAGATCAACTGATAAAGATATTTCTTTAGGTCGTTCAGACGTATTTAGATTACAAGCTGTGTATGATTCAGAAGATACAAGTGCAGCTGCAACAGCACCACAATTTACTGTAAGTAATGTTGTGGGAACTTTTCTTAGAGGAGAAAAAATAACTGGTGGAAGTTCTAATGCAGTTGGAAGAATTATTACAACGAGTTCTCCTATCTCATATGTTTTAACTGCTGGATTTGGTGCAACAGATTTTAGTGCTGCAGAAACAATTACTGGTGCATCAAGTGGTGCAACAGCGACTGTAGGAACACTCACAGCAGGGTCTAAAGTTATAACCAGTAGTTTTACATTGGATACTGGACAGAGAGATAACTTTTATGATATCGCAAGAATTGTAAGAAAACCAAATGCAACTACTCCTCTTGGACAACTTCTTGTAATCTATGATTATTTTTCTCATGGTGCTGGAGATGCATTTACAGTAGATTCTTATACTCCTATTGCTGGACAAATGGAATATGATGATATTCCAACTTATACTGCAACAAGAGTTGACCCAGATGAACCAGAACCAACTGGTCAATTTGACTTGAGAGATTGTTTTGATTTTAGACCATGTGTAGAAGATATTGCTGGAACTTCAACAACACTTTCTGCTATTGATACAGTAACAGGAAACTCATTTGATTTCTTCTCTAGACAGTATGATGGAACTGGAGCTTCAACTGTTGATATTCCAAAACCAGCAAGTAGTCTTCAAGCAGATTTTGAATTTTATCTTCCTAAGATTGCATCTTTATTTCTAACCCATGAGGGAGATTTTAAAATTGTTGAGGGAATATCAGCTGAAAATCCAGTTGAACCAAAAGACATAAATGATTCACTCAAACTTCTTACAATGTTCTTACCAGCATATACGTTTTCTCCAAAAGATGTAAATACTAAAAGATATAAAACTCAAAGATTTACAATGAGAGATATTGGTAGACTTAAAGATAGACTTGAAACTGTTGAATCTCTTACTGCACTTTCTTTATTAGAAAGAGATGCAGAGTCTTTTGAAATACAAGATGCAAATGGACTTAATCGTTTTAAGTCTGGTTTCGTTGTAGATAATTTTTCTGGACATAGAGTTGGTGATGTTGGAAATAAAGATTATAAAATTGCAGTAGACCAAGAACTAAATGAACTACGACCTAAATGTGTTCTAAGAAGTGCAGACCTAATTGAAAATGTTACTACGGATACAGCAAGAACTGCAGCTGGTTATCAAAAAACTGGTGACTTAATAACATTACCATATACAACAGAATCTATGATAACACAACCTTATGCAACTAGAGTTGAAAACGTACAACCATACTTGGTATCTCAATGGGTAGGTCAGATAACATTAACACCATCTGGTGATGAATGGTTTGAAACTGAAGTTGCACCAGATTTAATTATTAATGTTGAGGGTAACTTTGATACTGTTCTTGCACAAAATCAAAACTCTATAGGAACTATTTGGAACTCATGGGAAACTCAATGGAGTGGAGTGGTTGCAACTAGAAGTCTTGGTGCAAGGTGGGTTGGAAATCGTTTAGTAGAAAGAACTATTCAAACAACTAGAACAGATTTAAAAAGAACTGGTTTAAGAACTGATGTTGTTGAAAATGTTGAAGAAGAATCACAAGGAACTAGAGTTATATCAAAAGCATTAATACCTTTTGTCAGACCAAGAGCAGTTGAATTTGTTGGACAAGGATTTCAACCTAATACAAGATTATATGTTTTCTTTGATGGAACAGATGTAAACGCATATGTAACACCAGCTTCAAGTTTATATACTAGTGACACAACTATTGTTGCTGCAAGTCCTTTGATTACAACTTCAGCTGGTAAGATTGAAGGAACTTTCAATATTCCAGATTACAAGTTTGTTGGTCAGAATAATATACCTAAATTTAGAACTGGTGAAGTTGAGTTTAGAATGACCTCAAGTTCAGTAAATGCTCGTGCTGGTGTGGGTGGAGTAACATCAAATCCCCCTACAGCTGGAACTGCAATTTATACTGCAAAAGGTATTCTTGAAACTGAACAAGAAACAATTATTGCAACAAGAAATGCTATAGTTGTTCAAACAGATGTTGACCAAACTACATCTAGAAATAGTTCTACTACAAGAAGTAGAGTTCTTGCCGTTCAACAACCAGAAGGCAGCGACCCACTTGCACAAACATTTATTGTTGCTGAAGAAGGTGGTGCGTTTATCCCAAAGATAGATTTATTCTTTGCAAAAAAAGATAATAATCTTCCAGTATGGGTAGAAATACGAAATGTTGTGAATGGTTATCCTGGCCCTAAGATTTTACCTTTTGGTAGGAAACTTTTAGAACCATCTGAAGTTAATGTTGATGACACTACAGCCGCAACTGCAACTACGTTTACTTTTGACTCTCCAGTTTATTTACAACAAGGAATAGAGTATTGTGTTGTAGTTCAAACACACAGTTTAGATTATCTAATGTGGATTTCTCAATTAGGTGAAGTTGATGTTGGTGGAACAAATAGAATTGTTTCTCGTCAACCACATCTAGGAGTTTTATTTAAATCACAGAATAATAGAACTTGGAACGCTGTACAACCAGAAGATATGAAGTTTACTTTATACAAATGTAACTTTAGTACTACTGCTGGAACTGTAACTTTAACTAACGATAATATCGGAACAGTAGTTACAGCAGAAGATGGTACTACAACTGCATACGGAAAAAGACTACAACCAAATCCATTTAAACTTACAAATGCTTCAACTGTTATGGAAGTATCACACAGAGAACATGGTATGTATTCTACCAGTAACAATGTAACTATTACTGGTGCATCAAGTGGAGTTACTACAACTCTAAATGGTGCGATTAATGCTACGACAACAACCATAACACTTGCATCTAATCCTGGCACAGCTTTTGTTCCTAGTAATTTACAAGTATCTAGTACAGACCAAATGTTTATTAAGATTGATAATGAGATTATTAGAGGTACATTATCTACTCTTACATTTACAGCAAACTCTAGAGGACATGATGGTACAACTGCTGTTTCACACTCAAATGGTGCAACTATTGAGTTGTATCAGTTGTTAGAAACACCTCTTACAGAAGTAAATAAAACACATACTGCAATTGCAAATATAGGTATGGATAGTTATACTGTTACATTGACAACTGCCCCAACTGTTTCTGGTGCATCTACAATTGCTGAAGTAGGTGGTATTAACACATATGCTTCAGAGAACTATAGATTTGAAACATTTAGAACTCAAATTTCTACACTAGAATTACCAAACACATCTATTACAGCAGGAATTAGAACTACATCTGGAACAAGTCCAAGTGGTTCTGAAACTTCATTTACTACAGATACAACATCATCTACATTTTCATTAAACGAGAACAAAGATTTAGATGCTACTGCTGTTGTTTGTTCTACAATAAATGAAACAAACGAACTTGCTGGTGCAAAATCATTATTCATACCGATAGTGTTAGAAACTGATAATGCAAACTTATCTCCAGTTATTGATACTGATAGAATGTCAATGCTTGCGATTGCAAACCATTTCAATAAAATTGATAGTTCTTCAGATGTATATGCAAACTATAACGCATCAACTAAACCAGAGGGTGATAATAACGCAGCCATATATATTACAAAGAAAGTTGCACTTGAAAATCCTGCTACTGCATTGAAAGTATTCTTTGCTGGTAATATTCTTGGAACTGCTGAAGTGGAAGTATTGTTTAAAATATTACGTTCTGACTCATCAGATGACTTTGATGATTTAGGTTATGAGTTCTTTAACACAACTGGTATTCCAGATAATACTGTTGCAACCTCATTATCAAGAACTGACTTTCAACAATATGTTTATAGTGCTGGTGTTAAAGATGATGGAATAGGTGATACACTTCCAGAGTTTATTCAGTTTGCAATTAAAATTGTGATGAAGGGAACTAATGCGGCTCAACCACCAAGAATAAAAGACCTTCGGGCAATTGCTTTGGCGACATAATATGGATTATTTACAAGTAGAAGGAAAAACTGATTTAGTTAGAGATGTAAAATCAAATGCAATTATAAATCGTAATCGTAATGCATATGAACTTGCGAAAAAAAGAGCTGCAGAAGCACAAAAACAAAGAGATGAAATTCGTGGTGCAACAAGAGAGATAAATAATTTAAAATGCGAAATGCACGAAATAAAAGATATGTTAAAAACTTTATTGGATAGAAACTAATGGCCATAACAGCAACCCAAGTAGAATCTTCAAACAGTCTTGAACAGTTTAGACAACAGTTCAACAATCTTCAATCAGATGTATCTGGATTAGAGGGTGGTACACTTTCGTTTTCTACTATCACGTCTACATCACAGAACACCACAACTTTAAATGTTAGAGAAGATGGTACAATCATTTTTGAGGGTGCAACTGATGATGGATTTGAAACTACTCTTACTGTCGTAGACCCAACAGCTGATAGAGTTGTATCACTTCCAAATGAAACTGGAACTGTAATATCTACTGGTACAACTGCAAACACACTTATCACAGGACAAACTTCAATTACCTCTGGTGACATTGCATCTAGTAGTGATGAGTTACTTATAAGTGATGCAGATGCATCTTCTTTTAAAAGAGTTACAGTTGATAATCTAATCAGTTCTGCTGGTGGTTTG